>JAABUV010005175.1_pt1 | contig 15032 bp, 13 predicted proteins | sample 5559971 | NCBI WGS metagenome assembly JAABUV01 (sample SAMN10711881, study PRJNA513362) | rock metagenome | isolation source: Antarctica rocks | place: Antarctica: Victoria Land, Knobhead nord | collected 2015-12-19
TCGTCTCCACAACAAGCATCTCCCCCCACCACCCAAAACGCCGGGTGGCGTGTTGCCACAAATCAGGGGGGTCAGTTTTGGACGCCGATCACCCTCTCAGGGGGTCAATCTTCCACGCCGATCTACAGGCCTCCTCCTGCAGGGCATCCGCTTCCAAGTGCCCGGAACCCGCCCAAGCCCCGGCAAGCACGCTGCGAACGGGAACGGCGCCTCTCTCGCCGTGCGCATCAGGCGCTGTGCCAGCGACGACCGCCCGCTCGTAGCGGCCAGGGGCGATGCGCAGCACCAACCCCAGCCGCCGCATCGCCGCGAGGTGGCCCGTGGCGGTCGACACGGGCCGGCCGATATGGGCTGCGACGTCCTGCGCCTGGCGAGGCTCGCCCAGGAAGGCCAGGATCGCATCGCGGATCGGCTGCGGCCGCCCGCTGCAGGGCGCCGACTGAGGCGCTGTCGGCCCGCCGGGCACGGCACGCGGCCGTCCGGTGGCGACGTAGAGCCCCTGGCTGATCCTGGCAGCCTGCCCGGTGCAGATCAGCGCATCCACCCGGCTCCGCACGGTGCCACGGGGAGCACCGGTGTGCCGGACGACCTCGCCGATGCGCCGGGGGGCGGCAAGGAACGCCAGGACCATGCGGCTGAGACGGGCAGGGTCGCCGATCCTCGCCTGCGCCCCGGGGACCGCCCCGTAGCGGCCTTTGCCGATCTCGGCCGCGGCGCCTGCGCGCACCAGCTTGCCGACGACCTTGTAGACATCCCAGGGATAGCAGCCGACGATCCCCCGGATCTCGGCCCTGCTTTTCGGACCCGATGCCAGGCAGGCCAGCACCTCCCTCGCGAGGTCGCCCCTGGGCCGGGCGGCTGGCGGCAAAGCGGCCGGCAACGCCGAGGCAACATGCGTCACGGCGGCCGGCAGCTTGGTGGTTGCGCTCATGGTGGTTTCCCGATGGTGTGCCACGCCAGCGATAGGGACACTCGGCGCAAACGGAGCCGGCTTTCCCGTGCGCCCATAGCCGCCATTGTCAGGCCGGTCCCCCGAGGCGGATCTCGGCGATGGGCCGGTTCTCCCCGGCCATGGCGACGCCGGCGAACGCCGTCTGCCGCGGGCGGATGGTGCCCAGCGGATTGACCTTGCGCCCGTCCTGCTCGGCCATCGGCAGCCCCAGCCGGCGGCGGGTTTGGTCCAGGAACATCTCGGGGCAACCCAGCACCAGCTTGACGGAGGCGGACATCAGCAGGTCGTCGCTGAAGTGCTCGAAGCTCTGCCCCGCCAGGATCATGCCGACCCCGAACTTGCGCAGCTCCTTCACCATCCGGTTGATGATGTGCTCCGCGTCCCCCGTAGTGAAGCAGTCCGCCTCGTCGATGACCACAAATTCCACCGGGCTGTCGCACTCGCCGCGCTGCTTGGCGCCGACGTAGAGCCGTTCCATCAGGCAGTCGGTGAACAGCTGCTGCTCGCGCAGGTCGAGCGCCTGGATGTTGTAGTCGTAGACGCAGGCATCCGGCGGAAAAAACGGGGCATTCGACTTGAATACCCCCGAAAGTTCGAGCGCCTCGACCCGGTCATAAAGCGATTGCACGCAGTCAGGGCTGTTCCACAGGATCAGCTCTTCCAGCTCCTCGCCGGTGTCGATCCTCTCCAACCCCTCCGCGAAGGCGTCGCGCGCCTCGGCCCGCGCCTTCTCCAGGGCGGCATCGAGCTTCTCCAAGTCCGCGTCGCCTGAAGCCTGCTGCTGCTTGCGCAGCCGGGAGCGCCGCTTGGCAAGGGTGATCACCTTGTCCAGGGCTGCCGCGGCCGTTTGGGTCTGCCCCATCCGCAGCATGACCATGCGGGTCCAGATGCTGCCCTTCAGGTCTTTCAGCGTCGGATAGCGCTTGACCAGCCCTGGGCGGCCCCGCGGGTCATGGTCCAGCGTCCAGGTCTTCGGGTCGTCCATATGGAAGCCGAAGTTCCGGTAACCTTCGGACAGCAGGCGAAACAACGCCGGCCGTTGGCGCTGCCCCAAGGCGCCTTGTCGGGCCATCAGGTTGATGAACGCGAGGCAGCGGCGGCGCACCCCGCCGATGTCGGCGTCGTCCAGCAGCTCCAGCGGCTGCAGCCCGTAGGGGCTCTGCTCGGAGAAGCGGACGGTGTGGACCAGGTGCTCGGGCAATCCGTCGCACAGGTCGCCGTGCACGTTCAGCACGTGGATGCGCGGCACCCCCTGCCGCGCCAGTGCCGCGAGCATGGCGTTGAGCTGGTAGGTCTTCCCCGTGCCTGACGGACCCGCCAGCAGCATGTGGCCGTTGATCGCGCCCTTGCTGTCCCAGAACACCGGTTGGCCGTCGGCCAGCCGATGGCCGAACGGGATCCGCAGGTGCGGCGCGGCATGGACGTGCCGGCGCCGTGTCGCCGCCTGCGGTGCATCGGCGTGGGCAGGCAGCCGCCGCACCTCGTTCACGGCACGGTCGCCAGGCGGCGCACACCGCCAATAGTCTTGGCCTGGCGCACTACGGGCAGACAGTCATGAATGGCCGGACGGGCGCCGGCGTTCAACGACCGACGACCTCCGGTTGCGGCGCGCATGTCGGCGCGGTTGCCGCATCGGCGCGCGTCAGCACGATGTCTCGCTCGGCTAAAGCGTCGAGGATCCACCGCAGCCAGTAGCAGCCTCCGCCATCTGCGACCTCGCGCCCGACCTGGAGGTGTCGCTCGCGTGCCGGAACAAGGGCGTAGCACCAGCGCTGCCTGGCATCGAGCAGGGCCTGCTCCAGGGCAACGACGTCTTCGTCGGAGAGCTGGATCGCTCCTGCGCCGCATGTTGCCGTGAACGCCATGCCCAGGGCCGCGGCTCGGTTCTCGATCGCCATCAGCAAGTGCTCGTAGTAGCGCCGGTTGATCCCCTCGAAGACGCGTGTGGCCTCGTCGAAGAGGGTAACGGCACGGAATGAGGCCTGCTGCTGCCCGGGTAAGCAGCCAGCCGTGTTGGATCCGGAAAAACAGGGGTCGTCTTGCATGGTGTTCCCTCTGGAGCGGTTCGTGCTGTGCAGGGTGGAGGCGTGCGGCGCGAACGGGAAAACACGGCCGGACGTGCCGGGTGCAGGCCTTTGCTGATCCATTGCCGTCTCCCGTGTGCCTGGTCGCGATGATGCGAGCGCATGGCGCGAACGGGACACCCCGCACGTTGCGGCCTGTCAGCCGGGTGCGAGGCCGTCCTGTGCGCCGTGACACCGCACGGCGCGGCACGACGGCAGACGCCCCTGCTCCCGCCATGCAGTCAGGAGGCGGGTAGATGTTCTGATCAAAGAAGGAGGTTGCACCCAATCGCGCGATGCCGCAGGCAACCGGCATGTCCGACACTCATCACCCTGCAGGCGGTACGGCACCGATGGGCCACCCGCCTTACAACCGCCCGCCCCGCCAAGCCTTGAGCGATATGCCAGCCGAGGTCCGGGCGACCTGGCGCGGCCGGTACATCACGGAGGCCGACGCCGAACTCCGGGTGCTGGCCCTGCTCGATCAAGCCGAGGCCGCCCTGCGGCCAGGCGGCGCTCCGGTCACGATCCGGACCCTCTGGATCGCGCTGGCTGACCGGGCGGGACGGTCTGACAACACCGACCTGCACGCCGCCGCCGCGCTGACCGGCATGGCGATGGGGTTGCGCCCATCCTGACGGCCACAGCCGATAGGCGCGAGGCGCAATCGCCATTCGGGGCCGGGTGCCCGCCGGTGGAGGGTGCCGCGATGGCGGCTGGCTGGCAGCCGGAGAGACCGGCTTCCAATCAGCAGCATCGGAATCGCCCGTTGGTCATGTGCGTGCGTACGGCACCCTTATCGGCGTCGAACCGGTCGCCGCCAGTGCTGGGCTTGCGCCTGGCCTCAGCGCCACTTTGCCGACTTGAGCCACCACTTCACCGGCTGGGGCTCGAGCTGGCGCGGAGTTGAAGAAGCCTTGCGCGTCCCCTTGAGCGCATTCTTCTCAGGTGTCTTTGCGGGTTCTGCCGCCGTCCCCTGCACCGCCGCGGCCGGCGCAGCCACGGGCCCCGTGCGCCGGGTCTGCTCCGCCGCCGTGCGTTCGCTCACCGCTTCGCTCTGCGCAGCCTCGACCGATGCCCGCGCAGCGCGCTCGGCCGTGAGGTCCTCGTGTCGGCCGGCCTCGCGCTCCTGGTGCGCAGCCTGGAAGGCGTCCGCTGCGTCGCGCGCCGCCTGGGCAGTTTCGGACGCCTCCCGTTGCGCCAACTCCGCATGCCCCAGCTTCGTCTGCAGGTCGCGGACCGTTGCGAGCGCCTCCTGCAGCGACCGCTCCGCCCTTTCCCGCGCGGCACGCTCCTGGTGCAGTGCCGCCTCGATGGCAACCCGGCTTGTCGGGGCGCCATCGGGTATGTCGGCCTCCTGCGGGCGCTGCCGGCTGACAAGGGCGACCGGGACGTCGCCGTCCTGCACGAAGCGGTGGCGTGGCCGCGCGGCCGAAGAACTGCGGGCGGGTGAGTGGGCCGACGGCTTCGAGCGGGATTGCTCAGGCCGGGGCTGTCCAGCTCGGCCGTTGCCATCGCTGGCCAGGCCGAGCGCCCGGCGCATGCGCTCCTCGGCGGAGGCGATGTCGGGAACGTCTGCAAGAGGTGTTTTCGTCGAGGGCGGCATCAATCTTCCACACGGGTTGCTGAGGGACCGGGCTAGAGCTTGCCACTGACAGCCCTCATGGTTCAGTCGAGAACGACAGTTGCTGCAGCGCACAAAATCCTTGCAAGGCCGCATCAAAAAGGTGTACGCAGATCCAGCAGCGTCGGTTCGACGTGTGCTGGACGTTTCCTCCCTAAACTCGGCGGCGCTCCCGAAGCGTCGCCATCTTTTCGGCTCGGATCGCATCTTCTGCCCGCCGGCCCCCAACCAGCAGCGCTGCCGCTAGATTGCACGTATGCTTGCGTGCCTACGGTATCAACGCCCAGGCGATCCCAGTAAGGCTCCCGTCGAGCCGCCCTGCGACTGGAAGTCGATAATCACGCGATCAAGGGACGGCCCGCATTCTTTGCAAGGCCCAATGGGAGAAGGCCAAGCGTGGATGGGCGGGGTAGCGTCGATTTGACGCAGGCCCTGTCACCACGCCGTGGCGACCAGCATCTCCTCGGCCCGGGTGGTGTAGCGCTGGGACAACCGTTCATGCCGGGTGGCCCAGGGCCGGGTGATCCCGGTCGCAAGCGGGCGCAGCGTGCCGCGGCCGTAGCGGGCGTTCACTGCGTCGAGCGCCTGCATCGCTTTGGCGGACTTGATCGGATCGCGCGTGGCTGGACAATCCAAATTTAAATGAGAAAACACCAAGGAATAATGAGAGAAAATCTAAGTCTCTCATACTGCAACATGGAAACTCACAGAAATTTGGAGGCTGAAAGAGACAGGTAACGAATTTTAAGAAAATAACCTCCTCTCATTTATTGTTAGACGGCGCTGCATATTTCTCAATATTTCATGAAGCAGTGTCTCAAAACCTAATGGACTCACATTAAGCAAGTCGTTGAAATTCTTGGTAAGGATTTCTCATTCAAATTTGGATTGTCCAGGCCCACTGCACTTCAACAGTTTGGCCGCTTTGGGGATGGTCCCAGCCCGCTTGTAAGCGGCCCCAATAGCTTCGTCGGTGTATTTTTTTACTGCACCGCCGATCTTGCCGCGCTCGCGAGCGCGAGCCAGTCCTTGTGCTGTTCGCTCCAGGATGATGTCTCTCTCAAACTGCGCGAACCCAGCCATCATGGAAAATACAAAGCGCCCCAATCCAGGGCCCCTGCTAATGCGCCAGTTTCCCGCCGCCGCCTGACAGCCTGTCCGATGCCCGGTGCGGGTGGGTCACCCATCGAGCAATCAAAGGAGGCAGGACGCTGAAGCAGGAATGCGGCTGCTAGTCAGGCAGACGTGAGCCGCCCAGCCAACGCCGCTTGGTGCGCGGTCCGCATCGCTGCAACGGCCGCTGCAGCCTGGCGCGTCTCCGCCTTCGACGCTGGGTCAACATCTCCAGCGCTCTCCGCCATCTGCTCAATGCCCTCCGCCAGCCCGTCCTGGAGAGCATCCAGACGATCCTGGTAGGCATCCGGGTCCAGCGCCTCGCGCCAGCCAGTCAGCAGCCGTTCCATGTGCATGACGATGCGGGCCTGCGTCGGGTTGCGGCTGACAAGGTCCAGCAAGGCCTTCATGTCATCGGCCATCGTCTTGCGGGGCGGCGGCGTCAAAGCAGTATTCTTTCGCATAAGCTGACATATGATGCTGTCCTACCTGCGTCCAAGCCATGACGAGGAGGCGGATCATGGGCGCGAACCGGCGCCGATCCCGCGCCGGAGTGCAATTGATTTTGGGCCGCTCTCGTTAGCGGAAATCCCGGGTCGGCACCTTGATGCCGGCGCCGAGCTGCAAATCGGTGCTGGCGACAGTCCGTGCCATGCGGTCGCCCGTTCCGGCCCCTTGCTCCCTCGGTGGATCCGATCCTGCCGGCTGCATGGCTGCGTCGTGGCGGCCGTGCTGGATCGGCGCGGCCTCGTCCCGCTCGCCCACGCTGCGCAGCAGGTCCGACAGATCCTCCAGCCGGTCGGTGACGACATGGATCACCGCGCCCTCGCGCTGCACCCGCCCGTGGCAGGCGATCATTCCGACCGACAGCACGAGCCGTCGCTGCTTGGCATAGCGGTCCGGCCAAAGGACCAGGTTCGCCACCCCCGTCTCGTCCTCGATGGTGATGAACATCACGCCTTTGGCCGAGCCCGGCTTCTGCCGCACCAGCACGATCCCCGGCACCACCCGCCGGCCGTCGCGGACGTGGGCAAGGCCAGCGCACGTCACCATCCCTTGTTCGTGTAGTGTCGCCCGCAGGAAGGCGACCGGATGGCAGCGCAGGCTCAGCCCGACGCTGCGATAGTCCTCCACCACCTCGCCGCCGTCCCGCATCGGCACGAGTAGAGCCGGCACCTCGACCAGCTCCGGCCGTGGGCGCCGGCCAACGTCCGCGGCGGCGAACAGAGGCAGCACGCTGTCAGCAAGCCCCCGCACCTGCCAGAGCGCCTGGCGCCGGTCGAGGCCGATGCTGCGAAAAGCGTCCGCCTCCGCCAGCCGCTCCAGCGCCGCTGGCAGGATGTCCGCCCGCCTGCGTAATCCGGTGCATGGTGATCACTGAATCCGTTTGATCGTGATCACCTGGTCCACGGGATCGCGATCACTCAATCCGGTGATCGCGATCGCGATCGCTTTGGCGATGGCGGCGTGTGTGCCGGTGCGTCTGGCAGTTCTCAACCCAGGGTAGTCTTGCCTCTTGCCGAGAGCAGGGGACGGGATGCCAAGCGAGAGAGTGCCGATGCGCAAGATACGAGACGTTCTGCGGCTGGGGCTGGGCCACGGCCTGCCTCAGCGTGCTGTGGGCTGCAGCCTTGGGCTGAGCCAGGCGGCGGTGAGCCACTACCTGGGCCGCGCCCGCCGCGCTGGCCTGGGATGGCCGTTGCCGGAGGGCTTGGACGATGACCGGCTTGAGGCGCTGCTGTTTCCGCCGCCCTCGCAGGTGCCGGTGGAGCAGCGGCCGGTGCCGGACTGGGCATGGGTGCACCGGGAGCTGCGCCGGCCCAACGTGACGCTGGCTTTGCTGTGGGAGGAATACAGGGCCACGGCGGTGGAGGGGTTCGGCTATTCCTGGTTCTGCGACCTGTATCGCGAGTGGGCCGGCCGGCTGAAGCCGACGCTGCGGCAAGTTCATACGGCGGGCGAGCAGCTGTTCGTCGACTATGCCGGCAGCACGATGGCAGTTGTGGAGGGGGCAAGCGGGGAGGAGCGCCAGGCCGCGATCTTTGTCGCCGTGCTGGGGGCGTCAAGCTTCACCTTTGCCTGTGCTGTCTGGAGCCAGGCATTGCCGGACTGGATTGGCGCGCACGTGCGTGCTTTTGGTTACTTCGGCGGCGTCGCGCGGCAGTTGGTCAGCGACAACCTCAAAGCGGGCGTCACCCGGGCCTGCTTCCATGAGCCGGGGGTGAACAGGACCTACACCGAGATGGCGGCGCACTACGGCACGGCCGTGCTGCCGGCGCGTCCCTACAAGCCGCGCGACAAGGCCAAGGTGGAAGTCGGCGTGCAGGTCGTGCAGCGCTGGATCCTGGCGCGGCTGCGCCATCAGCGGTTCTTCTCCCTGGCCGAGCTGAACAGCGCGATCGCCGGGCTGGTCGAGCAGCTGAACGACAAGACGATGCGCGGCCTGGGCACGACCCGGCGCGCCCTGTTCGAGCAGTTCGACCGGCCGGCGCTGCTGCCGCTGCCGCCGACGGCGTATGAGTATGCCGAGTGGCGGCGCTGCCGGGTCGGTCTGGATTACCACGTCCAGGTCGACAAGCGCTTCTACTCCGTGCCGCACGACCTGCTGCGCCAGGAGGTCGAGGCGCGGATCACCGCCGGCACGGTGGAGCTGTTCCACCGTGGCAAGCGGGTGGCCAGCCACGTCCGCAGCGCCGACCGGCATCGTCCGAGCACGGTTGCCGAGCACATGCCGAGCGCGCACCGGCGCTATCGGGAGTGGACGCACGAGCGCATCCGGCGCGAAGCGGCGGCGGTCGGCGACGACACGGCGACGCTGGCGGACTTGATCCTGCGCTCGCGTCCGCATCCCGAGCAGGGCTTCCGCTCCTGCATCGGCATCCTGGGCCTGGTGCAACACCACGGCGCCGAACGGGTCGACGCCGCGTGCGCCCGGGCGTTGGCGCTCGGCACGCGCTCGTACACCTCAGTCGCCGCCATCTTGAAGAACCGCCGCGACCAGCCGGCCGACACGGCCGAGGCGCCGAGCCTCGTGCACGAGAACATCCGCGGTCCCGGCTATTATCATTGAGGAGAGCACGATGCTGACCCATCCCACTGCCGAGCGCCTGCGCGGCCTCGGCCTGTCCGCCATGGCGGACGCGTTCACCGAACTGCAGAACACCCCGGAGGCGGCCGACCTGCCGCGCGAGGACTGGCTCGGCCTGCTGGTCGACCGTGAGGCGACAAGCCGGGACAACAAGCGCCTGGCCCGCCGCCTGCGCGACGCCAAGCTGCGCCAGGCGGCCGTAGTGGAGGACACGGATTTCCGCACGCCGCGCGGCCTGGACCGCGCGTTGTTCCTGAAGCTCGCCGGCTGCGGCTGGATCCGCGAGCACGCCCACGTGGTCATCGGCGGGCCGACCGGGGTCGGCAAGTCGTGGCTGGCCTGCGCGCTCGGCCACAAGGCGTGCCGGGAGGGCTACTCCGTCCTCTACAAGCGGGCGCCGCGGCTGTTCGCCGACCTCGCCACCGCCCGCGGCGAGGGCCGGCTCCCGCGATTGCTGGCCGTTATTGAGCGTACGCGGCTGCTGATCATCGACGATTGGGGGCCCGAGCCGCTGACCGCCGAGCAGCGCCGCGACCTGCTGGAGATCGTGGACGACCGCTACGACAAGGGCTCACTGCTGATCACCAGCCAAGTCCCCGTATCCCGCTGGCACGAGATCATTGGCGATATGACTTTGGGTGATGCCATTCTGGACCGCGTCGTCCACCGCGCTCACCGCCTCGAACTCAAAGGCGCCAGCCTGCGCAAGCGGCGCGCCACCACAGAGACCTTGACCGCCGACGCCGGCGAGTGACACACCTGCAACCGCCAGCAGCATCGACCCACTGCCGCCATCCTGCCCGTCGCCCCGCAAAGAGCGACGTGCTGCAGGTGATCACGATCACCGGATTGGGTGATCACCATCGGCTGGACCAGCCGATTACAATCACCGGAATACGCACCGCCGCCAGGTCTCCTCCACGCTGCCGTAGGGAGTGTCGCCCCGGTGCGCGACCAGTTGCGCCGCGTCGTGGTTGGCAAGCCCCCTCACTGTCCGAAGCCCCAGCCGCACCGCGGCGCCCCGGCCCTGCTCGCGCCGCGGCTCGAGCGTGCTGTCCCAGCGCGAGGCGTTGACGCACACCGGCCGGACTTCGACCCCATGCTGCTGCGCGTCGCGCACCACCTGGGCCGGCGCGTAGAAGCCCATCGGCTGGCTGTTCAGCAGCGCCGCGCAGAACACGTCCGGGTGGTGGCACTTCATCCAGGCGCTGGCGTAGGCGAGCAGCGCGAAGGAGGCGGCGTGGCTTTCGGGAAAACCGTAGGAGCCGAAGCCCTCCAACTGCGCGAAGGTGCGCTCGGCAAACGCCGGCTCGTAGCCGCGTTCGACCATGCCGCCGATCAGTTTGTCGCGGAACTTCGACACGCCGCCGGTGACCTTGAAGGTCGCCATCGACCGGCGCAGCTGGTCTGCCTCGCCCGGGGTGAAGCCGGCGCAGTGGATCGCGACCTGCATCGCCTGCTCCTGGAACAGCGGCACGCCCAGTGTTTTGCCCAGCACGCGCCGCAGTTCCTCCTTGGGGTAGTCGGGTTCTTCCCGGCCTTCGCGGCGGCGGAGGTAGGGGTGCACCATGTCACCCTGGATCGGGCCCGGCCGCACGATCGCCACCTGCACCACGAGGTCGTAGAACGTGGCCGGCTTGAGCCGCGGCAGCATCGCCATCTGCGCCCGGCTCTCGATCTGGAAGGTGCCGAGCGTGTCGGCGCGGCGGATCATGGCGTAGGTGGCCGGATCCTCGGCCGGGACGCCGGCGATGTCCATGCCCGCAGGCCCGCCCTGTTGCTCGATCAGGGTGAAGCCGCGGCGCAGGCAGCCGAGCATGCCGAGGCCGAGCACGTCGACCTTCATGAACTTCAGCGCGTCGATGTCGTCCTTGTCCCACTCGATCACCTGGCGGTCGGCCATCGCCGCCGGCTCGATCGGCACCAGCTCATCGAGCCGGTCCTGGGTCAGCACGAAGCCGCCGGGATGGGTGCCGAGCTGGCGCGGGAAGCCGATCAGTTCCTGCGCCAGCTCCAAGGCAAGACGCAGGCGGCGGTCCCCGAGGTTGAGGTTGAGCTCGGCGGCGTGATCCTCGTCCACACCGCCCTCCGACCCTCCCCCGCCCCAGACCTGCGAGGCGAGCGCCCCGGTGACGTCCTCCGAGAGCCCCAGCACCTTGCCCACGTCGCGGATCGCGCCCCGGGCGCGGAAGCGCATCACGGTGCAGCACAGCGCCGCGCGGTCGCGGCCGTAGCGCTCGTAGACCCATTGGATCACCTCCTCCCGCCGCTCGCTCTCGAAGTCCACGTCGATGTCGGGCGGCTCGCGCCGGTCCGCCGAGACGAAGCGTTCGAACAGCAGGCCGCTGCGCACCGGGTCGATGGAGGTGACGCCCAGCACGTAGCAGACGGCGGAATTGGCGGCCGAGCCCCGCCCCTGGCACAGGATGTCCTTATTGCGCGCAAAGCGGACGATGCTGTGCACCGTCAGAAAATAGGGGGCATACTCAAGCTCCGCGATCAGCCGCAGCTCGTGCCGGAGCTGCGCCTCGACGTCGGGCGGCAGGCCGGCGGGGTAGCGGAGCGGGATGCTTTCCCGCACCAGCCGCTCCAGCGCCGCCTGCGGCATCTCGCCGGGCACTTCGCTCTCATCGGGATATTGATAGCGCAGCTCGGACAGGCTGAAGCGGCAGCGGTCAGCGATCTCCAGCGTCCGTGCCAAGGCCTCGGGATAGCGCGCGAACAGCCGCGCCATCTCCGCGGGTGCTTTCAGGTGCCGGTCGGCAAACCGCTCACGGCGGAACCCGGCGTCGTCGATGGTGCAGCCCTCGCGGATGCAGGTGACCACGTCGTGCAGGACCCGCCGCTCCGGGACATGGAACAGCACGTCGCCGGTGACGACGGCCGGCACCCGCGCGGCCTGCGCGAGGTCAGCGAGCTGGCGCAGCCGCACTGCGTCACCTGGCCGCCGGCGCACGCCCAATGCGAGGTAGCAGCGGCCGACGAAGTCTTGCCGCAGCCGGGCCAGCGCGCCGGCCAGCGCCGCATCGGCCGCGTCCGGTAGCAGCACCGCGATCAGGCCGTCGCCGTAGCTGGCCAGGTCGGCCCAGGCGAGGGTGCAGCCGCGCTTGCCGGCGCGGCCTTTTCCCAGTGTCAGCAGCCGGCAGAGCCGGGCATAGGCGGCGCGATCGGTCGGGTAGACCAGCACCGGCAGGCTGTCGCCCAGGTCGAGCCGGCAGCCGACGATCAGCCGAATGCTGGCCTCTTCGGCCCGGGCATGCGCCCGGGCAATGCCGGCCAGGGTGTTGTGGTCGGTGACGGCAATCGCCGGCATGCCGAGCGCCTGGGCGGCCACGAGCAGCTCCTCGACGTGGCTCGCGCCGCGCAGGAAAGAGTAGTTCGTGGTGACCTGCAGCTCGACATAGGCGGGACCAGGGGCGCCTGGCATGCCGGTCAGTCGCTGTTCGGGTGCCGGTGCCCGCTGGTGGACGGCGTGTTGGCCGTAGGACGCCGCATCAGCATTATGTGGAATCAGAAGCGGCATTGAAGGTGCCCATCGAGTCGGCGCCTTTTTTGGCCGGAGATAGGTTTCCCAGCTGCCGTGGTGTCGGACCGGCGGGGGTCGCGGTGTCGCGGAGTTTGTCTGACAGCCGGTCGATAGCCTGGGCGTCGCTTTCAACGGCAGCACGCTCGTCATCGGTGAGGGATATCTGCGCCAGCACATGCTGCATGCCAGCTTTCGCCTCCAAGAGCTGAGCGGCGGTGCTATTCTTTGGAGTATAAAAATCGCAGCGGGCGCAAGCCATGCGATGTGGACACTGCTCGAAGAACGTGTAGCCACAGTAACCGTGGCCAAGGTCGTAGTGCTGCCAAGGATGAGCGCCGGCAGCAGCTGTACCGTCTTGGATGGCGCCTCGGTCGATCAGCACCTCAATGGTGCGAACGTTGCGCGCGAAGTAGCCGGCATCGTCGTAGGCCCTGGCCAGCCTGGTCGGCATGATCTTCGTGTAGGCCTGCGTCGAGGAGGGCGAACAATGGCCAAGCCAGGCTTGCAACTCCAGCAGCGTCATCGGCTCTTTGGCGTTGTAGAGCTGAGTGGCAATCGTCGAGCGGGCACGATGGCTGGTGATCCTGCCGCGAGCGTCCCGTCGCGGCACCCCGGCTTTGCGGCACAGGAGCGGAATGATGGTGCTGTTGAGAAAGTCCAGGGAGACCCGGCGCGCGCGGAAAGCGAACAGAAGGTCGACACGTTCTCCGGTCTTGCGATCCGTCAGTCGGGGCTGAGCAGGTCGGATGGCCTCCCACGCCGCGATGGCCTGGCCAAGCAGCGGATCCACCGGCTTGGTGAAGGCGGTGCCGGTCTTGTGCACCGGAACATCCAGCAGGCAGCTCCCGCGGGCGCCAGCCTCGCGCTGTTCCCAGCGGATGCAGCCGACACGCAGACGGAGCAGTTCGTCGCTGCGCAGGCCGCCAAACAGCCAGGCCATAGTCATGGCCCGCAGCAGTTCGAACGGATAGCAGCGTCCGATGTTGCCGACGAGATCGTCCGAAGTGAAGTTGATCCCCGCCCAAAGAAGCTTGGCCCAGATGTCGTCCGCGATGACGCGTGGATCAGGGCCGATCAGGCTTGCAATGCTTCTGGGTGTGGCCAACGCAGTCCTGGGATCGAAGCACGGCTTGATCCAGCCCCATGATTGGCAGTCGCGGAAGAAGATGCGCGTGGCGCTGAGATAGCCCGCCTTGCTTGCGGGAAACAGTGGCTGTCCGGCGCGCGAGATCAGGTGGGCCGGTGGTTGGGCATACTCGCCTACCTGCAGGCGATCGACGCGCGCCACCCAAGCGGCGCATATCTGCCGCGTCCACAACTCCGGGGACTGGCCGGCGACATACTCAGCTGCCATCCATCGTCCGGTCTGGGTAAGCATGCTGCGGTAGATCCGCCTGACCTTTGGGGTCAGCGTAGAGGTTTCGTACCAGCGATCGACCCAACGCATCCATTCCACGATCGCGGGCTCGCTGACCTGCGGCTTAATCGAAGGAGGCACTCGCGGCGGTGCAACATGGCCCAAAGTGGCAAGGGCACGATGGACACCGTGCAGGGTGGCGTTGTTGCTGCGGTCAGCCGGCGTGGATCCGCGCGCACTCAAGATCGCGTGGTCGGACAACTCCGTGAGGTAGGGGCTGCGGTTGCACAGCAGGAGGTGGCAGATGACTGATCTCTGCTTTGAATGGACGCTCTGCTGGTAGCCCCAGCCCTGCAGCACGGAGAGGATCTCCTGAATTGCCGCGTCCACCGCCTCGCGGCCGAAAACCCGGCGCGCCATGTCGATGCGGCTGACCAGGCCGATGAGCCGGAACGCGGTGAAGCCGCCGAGAAGATAAGCATAGGTTACGACGCAGGGGCGCACTCCTCGGCTCACCCAGTTCGGCCAGGGCTTCGTAAAAGCGTGTTCGTCCGAGCCGATCAGGTCGCTCCACTGCTGCTCCGTCCAGCCCCAGAAGCTGATGCCGAGTTCGATGCTGCGGTGGAGAATGAGGCTGGCGGCATCGCGCTGCATACGCCGGTTCAACATCGTGTCCGGTACGTCGCGCATGGATGCGCGCGCCGCATCGAGAGGCAGGAGAAGCCGGTGGACGCATGGCCATTCGGAACCGGTCAGATCGCTGCGACCATGTCGGCGCAGGTTCCATCCAAGCGACCTGAGGGCGCTGCGCTCGACTTGCGACAGCTGGGGCGTGCGGTCGAAACGGTCCAGATCAAGCGGCACCCAGCGATCAGGCGCGACTGCCGCACTTCCCAGCACCCTGCTCACGGTCATGGCTTCTGTGACAAGGATGGATCCTCGCGCAGGGAGGTCGTTCGCCAGGCGTGCAGGTGCCGCATGCTGCGGGCAAACTTGTCTCCCAAATCTCGCCCGGACAAATGGATGTACTGCAAGGTGGTGGTGAGACTGCGATGGCCGGCGAAGGTAGCGATGGCATGAAGTTCCACACCGGCACGCGCCAGATCGGTCAGGCAGAGGTGGCGCAGCGTGTGAGTGCTGAAACCCGGCACCTCAGCCTCCAAAGCGATCCGGCGAATGACCTTCGCTCTTATTGCGAAGCCTGTTGATATGGCCCGAGTCCGGCTGCTCCCATAAGCCACGCCGGTGGATTGGACGCGGCTCCGAGGGCTTCGATCGTTCTCCGCCAGCTTAGGTAATTCGGGAGGTT
>JAABUV010005176.1_pt1 | contig 15023 bp, 20 predicted proteins | sample 5559971 | NCBI WGS metagenome assembly JAABUV01 (sample SAMN10711881, study PRJNA513362) | rock metagenome | isolation source: Antarctica rocks | place: Antarctica: Victoria Land, Knobhead nord | collected 2015-12-19
CGCTGGCCCCACCCGCAGTGAAGTCCAGCGCCCCCGGAGCCGTCAGGTCGGGGTGCCCGGCCGTGAGACGGTGTCGGATGAATAACGCGAGCACGAGGGCTAGCAGCTGCTCCCCGGTGAGGTGACTTCCGGGTGCGAAGAGGCGCCGAAGCTGTGGCAGGTGCAGAACCTGCCGCCAGAACCAACTGGCTGATCCCGTGCACATGCCGCCGCCGCGGCCGGGTAATGCCGGCCGTCAACCACCCACACCCTGGTTGTCAGATGACCCCAACCCCCCGAACCTTGGGGGAAAACGGGTTGTCACCGACTAGGGCAACCCGCGCCCGCACCCAGGCACAAACGTGAAAGTTCGGTTCGTCCCCGACTAGGCACGCCGGGGTCCTGCAGGGCGAGCACAGCGAGGCAGGCGGCCGGCGGACCCAGCGGAAACAACAGCAGCCTGGAAGCGACGAAGGCTAGGGCGCGGGTGCGGTCCGGTCGGCGCGGAGCGTCGGGCGGTTCGCGAGGGGGGTCCGGGGGGCCGGCGCGGCCCCCTGGGAAAAAAAGCACAGTGCGAAGCACCGAAAAGGGATTGCTCGTAGTTCCGAAGGTCGGGTGCGTTCCTACGGTCGAGCCGTCGGCACCGGTACAGCCAAATCACCGGGTAGGCCACTGCTGCTCCTGCCAGGAATCCCGCCATGCCGGCCAAGAAGCTACTTCGGTCGTCGATGTCCGGCACCACCGCGAACCTGCCCGCGCAACTGATCGCCACACTCAGCATCGGGACGAGAAAGTAGCCGCCGGTCAGCTTCTGCGGAGACCGCTGCGGTAGCAATCTCCGCCGCATTCCGAACCGACGGAATATCCCCACCCCGACAGCCAGGGCTACCAGCAAGACCGCGCGGCCAGCATGACCCGCTGGTACGGCGTGCGGGTGGTCAACTCCAACCCGGCCGCGACCACCCACACCACCACCCACACCCGGAAGAACTGAACCGGCAGCCGCCGGTCAGCCCCCGCTCTTACAATCACGGCATGGCAACAATACGGCGCTGGCCGGCACCAGGTAGTGCCTGGGCGAGAGCGTCTCGATCACGACGCAGGTTCATGCTTGCCCTCCTACTGCTGGCCATCGTGGTTCTCTGCCTATCCGTCGCCACCGGACACATCAGATGGTGGTTCCTTCTAGTACCAGCCAGCACGCTGGTTGGTGTGTTCACAGTGGCGCTCACACCCCGACCCGACGAACGACGAGGCCGCTCGTAACTGCAGATGCCCTTCCCGGTGAACCCAGTTTCGAGCGACACCCTCTAACCATTTGTCGTGCCAACGACTACCGGGCAGCTCGGTAGCATACGTGCTGTTCGGGTTCCGGGCTCTTGTTGTGTGCCGACCGGGCCGCCGGGGTCAGGACCATCGTTCGTGGGCTGATTGGCGGGTGATGCCGACGACGTCGGCGATCGTCTGCCAGCTCGCCGGGCTGGGTTGCCGGCGGGCGGTGTGCACGGCGTCGGCGAGGGAGCCGCGGGCGGCGTCGTAGGCGGGGGTGAGTTCGGCCAGTTTGCGGGCGGCGTCGTGCACCGCGAGCAGCGGCAGCACCTGGTGCAGGTGCACCTCCCACTCGACGCTGCACAGTTCGCCGACCTTGTCGGGGTAGATGCCGTCGATCGGCACGTTCCCTTCGGCCGGTTGCAGCTCGTACTCGGCGCGGGGGAACAGTTGCGCGCCGGTCCAGCCGCAGTCGCACCCGGCGCGCCACCCCGCCACCGACCCGGTCACGGCCGCGCCGGTGTCGTCGTGGTGGCTGCGCAAGACCCGACCGTCGGTCAGCACGGTGACCGGCGCGCCTTCGTGGTCATACGCCGGCCGGTAGCCGGTGTCCCAAATGGTGCCCATCGTGTTCCTCGTCCCGCCGCTTACCGCACTGTCAGGGTTACCTGACAAGAATATGTCAGGGCACCCTGACAAGCAATAGAAGTAGCGGCGTGCTTTGGCATCGTGAGGTGCCAGAGGTGTGCGTTGATTCGTTCCCCCGGTTTGGTACTGCGGGGGTTGGTTCAGCTGGCGTGGGCGATGAGTCGGCGGAGCTCGGCGACGCTGACCACCCGTCGGTCGTCGGTGTGGTCGGCGAGTTGCTGTTCCACCCAGTCCCGGATCAGCGCGGTGACCTTGACGCCGCGGCCGGCGGCCAGGGCCCGGGCGGTGTTCAGGGTGGAGGCCGGTAGTCGGATGGTGATGCCGACCATCGGGTCCTCGACGATGCTGCTGTCAGGGAGCGGCGTCGTCTGCCAAGGTCAGCCCTGCCAAGGGGCGGGGCTTTGCGCCGGGCCGGAATGTCTCAGCTTGTCGTGCCAACGATTAAGGGTGTAACCGACGTAGCGACGTAGCAAGCTATAGCCTGGGGTACCCCCAGGACTGATTGCCCCCTTCCGGGGTCGCTCCGCTGGGGATGGAACAGCCAAGCCGGGCGGGATCACGTCGGGTAGAAAACGGTCAGTGTGGCAGGCGCCTGTTCAAGGCCTGCAGTGCTTGGTTGAACGCCGGCAGGATGGTGTTGAGGTCGCGGGTGTAGATGCGGCCGGTGTCCAGTTGCCGGGCCAGTTCGGTCAGCAGTGGCGCCCAGGCGCTCCCCGTCGGCGCAGACGGCACCGGCACCGGCGGTGCCGTCTGGGTTGGCCGTGATTGCGGTACGGGTCGCTGCACGGTGACGACCCGCTCGACGACCCGCTCCACTATGTCCACCGCTGATCGGCCCGACTCGGCGGCGCGGGTTTGTTCCCACGCCCGGTGCCGGCACGAGGTGCCGCACCACTTCGGCACCCGACCCTTCGCCAGCACCGTCACGTCCGTGCTGCACCAGCTGCACGTCACCGTCGCCGGCCGAACCACCCGCCCCCGCACGCCCGGCGTCACGCTGCTACCCGCTGCCGTCTCCGTCATCGTCATCGGCCCCTCAAGATTTTCGTTCGTCGTCTTCGCCATGGGCTGCTCGCAGATCCGCGGCCGAACTTTCCTGGCCAACCTATCGTGCCAACGACTACCCAACTTGCTACACACTTCTGGCACCGCGGTGAGTTGATAACGTTGTGACGAATAAGCTGGGTCGATGAACAGTGAAAATCCCGACCCGGCCGCCGGCTCTCCTGTGGCGTCGGCGTACTCGGCGGAGCGAGCCGGGGCGGTGATGACGGTGCGCCGCCGGATCCGGACCGGGGCCCGCCCGGTGTCGGTGCCGTGCGCCGGATGCGGAACGGCGGTGGCGGTCGCGGCCAGAGGACCGATCCCGAAATGGTGTGGGCAGACGTGCCGGCAACGCGGCTGGGAGCTCCGCCGCGCGGCCGGGCAACTATCGGATCCGTCGGTGTCGGTGGCGGTGCGGGAGGTGGTCGAGGTGCCAGTGACGATCCGCCCGGAACGAATGGAATGGGTCGGGGAACTGGCCGAGTTGACCCGGCAGATCGCCACCGCAGAGCTGCCCGCCGGGTGCCTCCACCCGGTGTACGAGGCGTTGACGGTGGCCATCAACCAACTCACCCACACCGGCCGCTCCCATCTCGGTGAACGGCAGTTCGGGTTCGTGCCGCACCCGGCGATGGCCGGCCGGGAACGCATCATCGCCGACCAACTGGACACCACCAGCCTCAGCGTCACCGGCCGGGACCCGGCGGTTGCCCGGCGGCTGCAGATCGCCTACGAACGCTCCGACCGCCGCCGAACAACGCGGATGCAACGCCGATTCCCGAACAGCTTCTGACCCCCAAGCCCAGCGGCAGATCGGGTCGAGCAAGCTACCGTGCGGCGGTGACGCATCGACGGCGGGTGGGTGTGCTGGTCCTCGGCGTGGTCATGTTGCTGGTCGCCGTGGTCGCCGGCCTTCGCCCGCACCTGGTGGCCGGCGCCGCCCAGTCCGTGCCTGTTCCGGGGCCGCCCGCTGTCGGGGACTGCGTCCTGGATCCACTCCCCGCTGACTCGTTGGACGGCAACACCACCGTCACCTCGGGGGGCACCGTTCCGGTGTATCCAGCGTTGCAGATCCGGTCGTGCAGCGGAACCCGCTACGCCGAGGTCGTCGCCGTCCTCGCGACACCGGATCCACCGGTGGTCCAAGGTCCCGCAGCCAACCCGTATCTGGTCGACCCGAACGTCGGCAGGTGTTATTCCGTAGCGCTGCGGTACTTGGGCGTGCCGACACCGCCGATCCTTCATTTTTGGGAGCTGAACCTGCAGCTCACCGAGGCGATGTCCAGGCCGTCCTCCAGGCAGGAGGCGGCCGGGCAGCATTGGCCGGCGTGCATCGTGAAACCCACCGGCGTGACGTACGCCAGCCCGGCCGACCAGCAGTACGGCAGCTCGATCCGCGGCGCGCTGCAGACCGGCCGACAACGCAACCAGCTCGGCAGTTGTGCACCGACTGTCGACTGGAACGCCAGCGACGGCGGCGGCTACTGCGCAGGACCGCACTCGTTGGAAGTCTTCGCCTTCGGCGGCAGCGGCGACCATCCGGTGACCCGCAACCAGGTCGAGCTGACCTGCCAGCAGGTGGTCCGCCAACTCACCGGTATCCCTGACCCGACCGTCGCCGGCGCCCTGGCAATACAGGTCCACATCACTGACAACAACAGCGATACCGCCATTACCACAGCGCAAATTCCCGCCCGCTCCAGCTTGACTTGCGGTGTCGCCACCACCGGCACCCGCAAACTCGGCGGCAGCCTGATCGCACTGGGCCGGCAACCCATCCCCTGGGCCTAGTAGGACCACTGGCGACCGGCGTGTCACCTGTCACCGCCTTCCATCCTTTGGATGATCAAGGAAGCTACAACTGTCCAAACTGATCGTGGCAACGATCAAAAGTGGGCCGGAGAGCACGAGGTGTGTGGCAAGTACAGGTTCGGGATGACGCCCGTTCAACCATTGATCTGTGGGCGGTGGAAGTAGCGGATCTCCGGGTCGGTGCTGGGATCGGGACCATCACACAGCGGGTCGTCATCAGCCTTGGTGTGCCAACAGACCCCGATGGTTGGGTCGGCGGTGATGATGTCGTGGTTGGACACGTAGATCTCCTGGGCGCATTTCGCGCAGTGCATCAAGGACTCCGATCGGTTCAACGGGGCAGCACAGGCCTTCCGATTCTTGTTGGGTGCGAAGGTGGCTCGGGTTAGCGTGCCACGGTGACGCATCGACAGCGGGTTGGCCTGGTCGTCATCGGCGTGGCCGTGGTGCTGGTCGCTGTGGTCGCTGGCCTTCGCCCCCACCTGGTGGCCGGCGCCCCCCAGGCCACGCCGGTTCCGGGTCCGCCCACTGTCGGGGACTGCGTCCTGGATCCGCTCCTCGGCCCACAGCCGGGCACCACTGTCACCGCCACCTCGGGTGGCACCGTCCCGGTGTATCCAGCGCAGCAGATCCGGCCGTGCAGCCGAATCCGTTACGGCGAGATCGTCTCCGTGATAGCGACACCGGCCCGAACTGTGGTCAAAGATGACGGCGCCGGCCGGTACCTCGACGACCCGAACCTGGACAGCTGCTATCCCGTAGCGCTGCAGTACGTGGGTATCCCAACACAGCCGATCCTGCGTTTCTGGCAGCTGTTCCTACAGACCACCACCGCGATGTCCGGGCCGTCCCCCAGACAGGAGGCGGCCGGGCAGCACTGGGCGGCGTGCATCGTGACCCTACGACCAGCCGATGCGTCACCGGATCCGTCGGCTGTCCAGCGGTACGGCAGCTCGGTCCGCGGCGCCCTGCAAACCGGACGACAGCGCAACCAGCTCGGCAACTGCGTACCGGCCGTCGACTGGATAGACAGCGGCGCCGGCGTCTGCGGACGACCGCACGCTCTGGAAGTCTTGGCCATCGGCGACAGCGGCGAACATCCGGTGACCCGCAGCCAAGTCGAGCTGACCTGCCAGCAGCTGGTCCGCCAGCTCACCGCCATACCCGATCCCACCGCGGGCGGCGCCCTTTCCATCCAGCTCCGCGTTCAAGACGGCAGCAGCACAGCCATCACCACCGCGCAGATTCCCAGCCACTCGTACCTGGGCTGCGGTGTCACCACCACCGGCACCCGCAAACTCGGCGGCAGCCTGATCGCACTAGGCCGCCAACCCATCCCCTGGGCCTAGCCGCCGCACTTGCCTGGGGTGCTATCTACCTCCCGACGCGGCCGCACACTCGAGCTTGTCGTCGTAGAAGAAAAGCGCCGCAGGACCAACGTGGCCAGGCGTGAACTGACCACCTCTTTCAGACAGTTTCACCGGTTCCGGCGAAACTGTGGGTAGAGTCGGTGACAACACGCCCAGCCTTTCGTCTCCTTCGGGAGCGGGAGGCGGGTTTTCTTTGTCGGTGACCTACGCCAAGCCCTACCTGTCGATCGCCGAGCAGGTCGCGTTGCTGCAGCGGCGTGGAATGGCCGTGCCCGATGCGGCAGCCGCGGAACGGTGGCTCTATCTGGTCGGGCTACTACCGGGTGAGCGGTTACTCCTACGTGTGGCGGCAACAGCAACCAGGTACCCAGGTGCGCAGCGACGACTTCCTACCGCGGGGCACGCAGTTTCAGCAGGTCGTCGACTTGTACGAGTTCGACCGAAACCTCAAGCAACTGATCCTGCAAGGCCTGGAGCGTATCGAGATCATGATGTGGGTCCGCGTCGGCCACACCTTGGGTCGCCGCGACACCTACGGCCACGAGAACCCCGCCTGCCTGGACGTCGAGTTCACCAGACAGCGACTCCGACGCGGGAGAACCCTGCCCAGCCTGCATCACAGCTGGATGGAGGATGCCGCCAAGAAGCAAGCCCGGTCGAAAGAAGATTTTGTTGAGCACTACCGGCAGCGGTACGGCGGACACCTGCCGGTGTGGGTCGTCACCGAGATCCTGGACTTCGGCAGCCTGTCCTACTTGTACTCCGGCTTGCTGCTACCCGACCGAGCCGAGATAGCCCTGGAGCTAGACATCGTCAACGTCGCCGGCCTGGGCAACGAAGCAGCACTGGTCAACTGGATGCGGACACTGAATTACGTCCGCAACGTCTGCGCGCACCACTCCCGCCTGTGGAACAGGAACATGGACGAAAAGATCGCGCCGAAGCACCTGGCGGCTCTTCCTGAACTTGCCCACATCGCGAATGTGGCAACGACGGCATCAGTGAACACCCCCACTTCCGCCACCACCCGGGTCTATGCCGCGATCGCGGTACTGACCTACCTCATCGAACACAGCTGCCCCGCCCCGACGTGGAAAAGCTCACTGATCGCCGCGTTGACCACCGATCTGCCCGCGACCGGCAGGTCCCTGTCAGAAATGGGATTCCCCGGCAACTGGGCGTCCGAGCCGCTGTGGACCAGCTAAGAAGTACCCGAAAATGGTAGTTATCGGGTAGTCGGTTCACTGTTGTGCGCGCGCACCCACCGCCGGGAACCCAGAATTCGAAGCAGCTGGAGGGGCCATACAACGGCCATGACGGCCAGGAGCACGGTCAGGGACGTGTAGGTGGGGTCACGGGTCTTCGCGAGCAGGAGATGAGACACCAAAAAGACCGGCATCAGTACCGCAGCGGCTGCCGTGAACCGGGTGAACCATGGGCCGAAGCTGACGAACCACCACGGCCGGAAAATCGACTCACCACTCTTTGAGGACACGTACATCACTATGAACCTGTGTCGGTGGTTCCGGGCACGCTGACGGTCATGACCACCAGCACCGATGTTCAGCCCGTCCGGTCCGCCGCGGCCGGCGGTCTCGCCGCGCTGGGGATCACCGGGTGGCTGGGCACCATGACCCCGCACACCGCCCGCGCGTACGAAGGTGACTGACATTCGAGTGTGCCGGGCCCGGCTCTTCACCGCCGATCAGCCACGCAAGATGCAACCTGTCTATACGTTCGCGCCGTCTGATGATGCAAGTGCTTCATTCGTAACAGTGCGGAGGTGAGCAACATCCGTGCGAGCATCGTTGCCCTAGTGGGTTCAATGCTGCTCATCACGGGGGCTGCATGTGCCGCGCCAGCGACGCTGCCCTCAGCGATGAGTACATCTGTGCCCACGGCCACCGGCACACCGTCATCGACCCGGTTCGCGAGTAGCACCAGCGTGGCGCCGCCAGCGACTTCGACTGCGGTGCCGGTTCCGTGGAACCCGGCCGGGGTGCGGTCGGTCGTTGATCTCGTGCCGGCAGCGGCACTGCTACCTGCACCGGCCAATCTCCCGCAATGCGGCGGCAGCGAGTTCACGCTGTTGCCGAGCAGCGCCCGCACTACCTCGACCAGCGGAGGGTTCCTGACGACCGAATTCGTGGTGCAGTTCACCGGCTCGGCGCCGTGTTGGTCGAACGCGGGGCTTTTCGGTGTGAACATGACCGCTGCGGACGGGACGATCGTGCCCATCGACACCATGCCCGCCGGTCCCGGCCACTTGCCGTTGAGAATTGGACCCCACCAGTTCGTGTTCGGGTCCGTGCGGTGGTCCATCAAGCCGGGACGCCCGCAGCCCACTCATCTGACCTTCGCGCTCGGCGACACCCCGTCCGGCCGGTCGATCAGCATTGCCGTCGCGGATGTCAGCATTCCACCGCACTCCAGCACCCCCGCCCCGGAGAACGCCTGGCAGTCCAGCGCGTACGGACTGCTGACCTCCGCCGCCGACCCCGCCACTCTGGCCACTTTGACCGCCACCATGACTGCGCCGGCCACCGTCCGGGTCCCATCTACCTTGCGGTACACCGTCACACTGACCAACCCCACCACCACAGTGCCGCTGACTGGCTGTCCGCAGTTCGGCGAACAACTCAGCGTCGTACCCGTCAAATTTCCGACCATCATCGGCGGGCGTGGTCCCTTGAACTGCTCGGATCTGCCGCGGGCGATCACTGCCAACTCGTCGGTGACGATGCAGATGCAACTCGACACCACCGGTGAGATAGCCGGCCCCGGCGGACTGACCTGGCAACTACTCGACCACGGCTACGCAGCCACCGAAGTCGTCACACCTGTCACGGTTCAGCGAAATTAGCGGCTGGAGCCCCGTGCAACTGCCTGAACGGTCGAGGGGTGCCAGGTAGCGCCGCCGCGGGCGGTGGGCACCTGGGCGTCGTTGAGTTCGCGGGCGATGGCCGACCAGCCGCGACCGGCGGTGTGCGCGGCGACGATCTGGCCGCGGACGTCCTCGTCGAGGACTCGGGGGCGGCCGGCTGGTCGGCCGCCGGCCCAGCCGTCGACCTTGCGTTGCGCCATGCCCTCTTTGGTGCGGGCGCTGATCAGCTCGCGTTCGTACTGGGCGGCGGAGGGATTCTCGACAGTTGGCACATTGGTGCATAACCGCAGGTCGACGGCGTCGACAACCCGTGTCGAGAATCAACATTGACAAACGCCACCTTCCATCGAAACCGACACCACGTCGGCCGGCAAACCGCTTAGCGCCGGATTCCGTACCGATGTTGCTCAGACCCCAACCTCCGCCCGGCCCGCCCTCCAAACCCCTACGACTGGAGACCACCCAGGCCCGGCAGGCTCTGGGAAAACACCGCCCGACTAGCCGCCCCAGGACGGTAGCCAGGTCTCGGCGCGGAGCTGGTCGGGGGTCATGGTGGTGCCGTTGAGCATGGGCAGCAACCAGATGAAATTCGCGACGACCAGCCCGACGTAGAGGGCGACGATGCCGATGGACAGGTAGCGGCGTTCGACTCCCATCCGGGCGCTGCCGAGGATGTCGCCGAGCACGAGGCAGATGCCGATGACCAGGAACGGCGCCAGCGGGGTGACGTAGAAGAAGTACATCTGCCGGTCGAGGTTGAAGAACCAGGGCAGGTAGCCGGCGCCGTAACCGACCAGGACGGCGGCGTAACGCCAGTCCAGCCGGGCGACGGCGCGCCAGAGCGCCCAGGCGCAGACGAACAGCGAGATCCACCACAGCGCCGGGGTGCCGATGAGGAAGATGCGCTGCACGCAGTCGGTGCGTCCGGCCCCGCAGCCGGTGCCGTCGGGCGGCGCGTAGTAGAGCATCGGACGGGTGCCGATTGGCCAGGTCCAGGGCTTGGATTCCCACGGGTGACGCCCGGTCGCCGGGGTCAGCAGGTTCGCATGGAAGTCGAGCGTCTTCCAGGTCCACTGCCACAGCGAGTTGTCCCAGAGCTTGGCGAGCTTCAGCCATATCGGGCTGTTGGCGTGCCAGTCGGTTGTCGTCGCGTAGAGCACGTGTCGGGGGAACGCGTCCTCGGAGAACAGCCAGCCCCACCAGGATCCGATGTACGTCGCGAACGGGATGACGGCGAGCGACCAGAGGGAGGGGAACAAATCCCGGCGGACCACGGCGCGGACCGGTCGGCGGACCCCCATCTCCCGGCGGGCGGTGATGTCCCAGATCACGCTGAGCACCCCCAATGCGGCGACCCAATAGACACCGGAGTACTTGATGGCCAGGGTCAGGCCCAGGAAGATGCCGCAGCCGAACCGCCACCAGCGGGCACCCAGTGCGATTCCGGCGCGGTCGCCTGCTCCGGTCCACCACCGCAGCGGTCCCTTTCGCGGCAGGAAGAGGTCGAACGGATCGTAGTTCGAGGCGTTGAGTCGGCGTCGGACCTGATCGCGGTCGGCGATCAGGCAGCAGAACGCAGCCAGCACGAACAGCTCCTGGAACACGTCCAGCAGCGCGGTGCGGGACTGCACGTAGCTGACGCCGTCGCAGATGATCAGCACGCCGGCGATGGCGCCCATCAGGGTCGACCTGGTCATCCGGCGGACGACGCGGACCATCAGCAGGATGACGATGGTGCCGGCGATGACCGAGGCCAGCCGCCAGCCGGTCGGCGTGTAGCCCAGCAATTTCTCGCCGAGCGCGATCAGCTGCTTGCCCAGCGGCGGATGCACGATGACGCCGTACGCCTGGTTGTCCTCAACACCGTTGTTCCGGGCCACCTCGGCGGCCTGGACGGCGTAGTACTTCTCGTCGAACAACGGCGTCCCGCCGTCGGTGATGCTGCCCACCCGCCAGATGCGGGTGAACCCGCCGACGACGGTGAGCAGGATGGTGACAAACCAACCGCGGACCCGGTCCGACGGCATCGACGGCAGTCGGCGGCGCGTCGCCCGGGCCGGCGTCCGGATCGGGGGAATCTCGCCGATCGCCACCACGTCCGACGCCGGGTCCGGTCGTGCCTGGTCCGGGTCGCGATCGTCGACCGGCGGCACCGTGGACCGGCCGAGCAGACCGCTCTTAACGTCGCTCCCTGTGTGCTTGTCGTCGCGTATGGCGACCGGTAGCAAAGTAGTCCAGCGTCGCAGTGTCGTTGCGCATCATTGCGCCAGGCTGCCATGTCGAGAGATGCCGACACTCTGGAACGCTGCCCGGACGGTGGAGGGGTGCCATACGGCGCCGCCGCGGGCGGTAGGCACCTGGGCGTCGTTGAGTTCGCGGGCGATGGCCGACCAGCCGCGGCCGGCGGTGTGCGCGGCGACGATCCGGCCCCGGACGTCCTCGTCGAGCACCCGCGGTCGCCCAGCCGGGCGACCACCGGCCCACCCGTCGACCTTCCGCTGGGCCATGCCCTCCTTGGTGCGGGCGCTGATCAGTTCCCGCTCGTACTGCGCGGCGGAGGCCAGGACGTTGGCGGTGAACCGGCCGGCCGGGCCGGCCAGGTCCAGCGAGGGGGATAGCAGCACCAGGCCCCAGCCCTTGCGGTCGGCGCGGTCGAGTAGGCCGGCGAAGTCCGCGACGGACCGGGAGATCCGGTCGAGCCGCAGCGACAGCAGCGTGTCGGCGTCGCCGCGGTCCAGCCGGTCCAGGGCGGCCGCGAGTGCCGCCCGGTTTAGGTTCTTCGCGGACAGGCCCTCGTCGGCGACGATCTCCAGATCCCAGCCGCGGCGGTCGGCCTCGACGGTCAGGGCAGTGCGCTGCGCGTCCAGGCTGGCGCCGTTCTCCACCTGGTCGGCGGTGGACACGCGGACGTAGCCCAGGGCCAACGGCCGGGGGCGCACCGGGGCCTTCGAGCGCCTGCGTGGGGTGGTCATACCACACTTTACACAAAGGGTTCCTTTTGTGTAAGGACCGTGCACAAGTGTCTAGTCCGCTTTACTAGATAACTTCTAGCGCGCTAGACTATCTTGGTGATTTCAGAGGAACCCACCCGCAAAGTCACCAAAAGGATGACCCAAGGGAAGTGGCGGCGGCTCCGGACCGTCGGCAGTCACAGCACGTGGGCCTGCCCGACCGGTACTCACCAGATGAGCATCCCCGACGGCCACCGGATCATCAGCCCGGGAGTTCTGCGCAACATCAACAACGCACTTGCCGGGTGCGACTGCAAGGAGAACCAGCCATGAGCACCACCTACAGCGTCACCGCGGGCCGCGAGGGCCGCTGGTGGGAGATCCAGGTTCCCGAGATCGACGGCTACACCCAGGCCCGACGGCTCTCCGAGATCGAACTGATGGCCCGCGAACTCATCGCCGTCACCCTCGACGTCCCACTGTCCGCCGTCGCCGTCGACGTGAAGATCACTAAGGTCGGCTCAGTCGAAAACATCTCCGAACGCGCCGTCGCCATCAAGGAAGCCCGCCGCCAGGCAGCCGAACTCGAGCGGTGGCAACTCGCCGAAGCCTCGCAGCTTGCGCATGAGCTGACCAACGCCGCCGTGCCACTGCGCGACATCGGCACGATTCTGGACGTCTCGTTTCAGCGGGTCCACCAACTCACCGCATGAGGCCTCGTACCTCTTGCTCTTGTTAGGACCACCGCTTCCACCAGTGCTTGTCCTGCAGGTGCCGTTCACCTGACACCGACACTCTGTAGAAGTTGCGGCTCCGTCGCTCCAGCTCCAGCAAGCTATTGCGGATCTTCAACCAGCTCAGGATCGCGGATGCCGAGGTTGGCGTTCGTGAGCGCTTTCCGGTAGTCGGTGGTGACGACAGCCAGACGCCGGCCACTGTCAAGGTTGACGAACTCATCAACGTCGGCGCGAGACATCTTCCCAAACGCCGGGACGAGCAGTTGCTGTAGCTGTGTCCATTCGATGCCGGTCCGCAGCACGTCCGCCATTACTTGCGGTCTACCTCGCGGCTGTGGCCGGAGCTTTCAGTTTTTTGCAGGTCGGTCGTGTGTACTGTGTATGACACGTAATACCTAACATAAGTGTCGTCAGATGACGAGCTGTAAGTAGTTGTGCACAGCAGCCATGTTGGATAAACCGAACTTGATGAGCGCCCCTGCAGCTTCTGCTTTGCTGATGCGACCGTTCGATTGGTGATGGATGCGATTGGCGGCCTCGCTGAGGTCATGGGCGATGTCGGCCGGAAGATAGAGCGACTTACGTACCCGGTTAGGTCCCACTCGGTTGGAGGTGCTCGCCGCCGGTGTGAGGGTGGATGCATCCGATGCGGTGGCCATCGGTTCGCCGGGATGACTGTCACGAGGGGCCTTGGGCAGCCGCTTCACGAGTGGGTTGGGAAGTATGTCTTTGTCGAGCATCAGGCCACCTCAACTTTTCCGGTACCAAGCAGACGGTCGGTGTATCCGCTGATAATTCGGCCGGCTTGGGCGGCGCGGTCCGTGTCGGGACCTACAACAGGAAGTCGGTCACCGGCCTCACTGATGCGGGCGATGGCGCTCCACTCTGGCAGGGGCGGCTCCCATACTTGGCCGGCCAAAGCTTCACGGAGCTGGTCGGCCCGGACTGATCGTGCCCGGGTGCGGCCGAACCGGTTGAGTACGACACCGGCGACCACCAGGGCGGGGTTGTAATGCTTTCGAATAGCTTCGGTGGTTTCCATCAGCATGCCTACGCCCTTGAGGCTGTCTTTGGTGGGCTCGGCGATCACGAGCACTTGCCCGGCCGCGGTCAACGCCGCCGAAGTGATGGCACCTAGCGCTCGAGGGCAGTCGATCAGCACCAGGTCGTATCCAGTCACCCCAGCCAAGGCGATTCGTAGGCGTTGCTCGGCGCCGATACCACTGAACTCGTCGTAACGGGCGACCTGGATGTCACCGGCGACAAGATCGACTCCAGGCCAAATCGTCGATCGAATAGCGCTACCGGCTGCTCCTTCGTCGCCGGAGACCAGGACGTCATACAGGGTAGGAGCGTCGTCCGGGTCGAAATCCTCCCCGGCGATGGTGTCGGTGGCGTTGGCTTGGGGATCAGCGTCGACGATCAAGCTTCGGCCGCCTCTTCGGCCAATCTCGCTCGCGATGGCCAGGGTGAGCGTGGTCTTGCCGACGCCACCCTTCTGATTCGCTACGGCGACGATGGACACGTCAATCCTCCGGTAGGTGGGCCCCGTGTTGCCGGACCTCTAGTAGTACGCAGCTTACTAGTGCTATTCGTAACAAGTGTAATACACGTATGCAGTATGAGTAGATGACGACTTGTCCGGAGGTATGAAGGGTCAGCTTGATCTGTCGGTGGGAGTGCTACCGGGGGAGCGGCCGAGTCGCCAGGTGGGTGGTTTGGCGCCGGGTGTGCCACGCGGGGTGTTCTGGATCGCCTGAGCGTTGCGCTGCAGGTCCCGGCGGGCTTGCGCCTCTGCTGCTGACCAATCGATGGGAGCGGTCGCCGCTGAAGTTTGCTGGTTGCGGCGGCGTTGTTGCTTTCGGGCCATGAGCCATTGTCCTGCCGGTTGATCAGATCACTGCGGCGACATCCCGAGCCATGCTTCTCACGCACGTTAGGGCTTCTCTGAGCGCGCCTACGACGCAAAAAGCCCCCGACCCGGAAGGGTGGGGGGCGTTCCTACGAGACCTCGCATGGAGGCACTGACAGCACTACTACATCTACAAGAGCCGATCGCCGCAGGCCATCCAGCCGCTCGATCGCCGGATTCGACTCGCTCGCCAAAGTTTTCGAGTCCGGGTATCGCACATACAGAACTAGTCGCAAGACTATCGCCTCGTACCGACAGAATCTAGGTCGGCGCGCGGGTGTGTCGCGCGGCTCGGGTGGATTCGTCCCGCTGGCCCCACCCGCAGTGAAGTCCAGCGCCCCCGGAGCCGTCAGGTCGGGGTGCCCGGCCGTGAGACGGTGTCGGATGAATAACGCGAGCACGAGGGCTAGCAGCTGC
>JAABUV010005178.1_pt1 | contig 15021 bp, 16 predicted proteins | sample 5559971 | NCBI WGS metagenome assembly JAABUV01 (sample SAMN10711881, study PRJNA513362) | rock metagenome | isolation source: Antarctica rocks | place: Antarctica: Victoria Land, Knobhead nord | collected 2015-12-19
GGCGCAAGGCGGACCGGGTCGGCCTGGCTGCCGCGCTGGCCATGTGCCGCACCAAGCGCGCAACCTTGCTGATCGCCAAGCTGGACCGTCTGGCGCGCAGCGTGGCCTTCATCTCCAACCTGATGGAAGGGGGCGTGGACTTCGTCGCCGCCGACATGCCGAGCGTCAACCGGCTGACGGTGCATGTGCTCGCGGCCGTCGCCGAGCACGAGCGCGAGATGATCTCGCCGCGCACGAAAGCAGCACTGGCCGCAGCCAAGGTTCGCGGCACGCGGCTGGGCAACCCGCGCCTTCCAGCAACCGGCACCCTGGCGCCAATGCGAACGCCGGCCACGCCTAGCGGCAAAACCCGGGCCGCTGCGGCGCAGGCCCGTGCGGTCGCGGCCTACGGGCCAGTGATCGAGAAGGCGCGTGTCGAGGGCGCCATGTCGCTGGGCGACTACGCCCAGGCGCTACAGGCGGCACGGCTACCGGCGCCCCAGGGCGGCGACCGTTGGTCGCGGCCGTCCGTGGCTCGCGTCTTGCGCTACTGTGGGGAGGTGACCGCGATAAACGACCAGGGCCCTACAGCGTAGCGGAGCTGCCCAAACCTCGGTGTGGATCAGCAATGGGTTTCGACGCTGATCAGCACCACACCGCATTGAAAAATCAGAGTTCATTCGGGTCCCACGCCCGCGCTGGTTTACAGTCCAGGGTCATGCGGACTGTCCGGCAAGCATAGCGCTCACACCAGCACCACCGGCTCCAGCGCGTCCGTCAGCGCCTGCACGGAGCCAATGATGGCGGCGTCCTTGTAGCCCGCCGCGTGCAGGGCGCCGATGCAGGCCGTCGCCTCCGCCGCCGGCACGCTCGCCAGCAGCCCGCCGGCGGTCTGCGGATCGAACAGCAGCGGATACATCGGCAGACGCTGCGCCGCGTCCAAATCCCGGATCGCCCGGCGCAGCCTGACGTTGGCCGGCTGCAAGGACGAGAACACCCCAGCCGCCACGGTCTCCCGCGCGCCGTCCAGCACCGGGATGCTGTCCACCTGCACGTGCACGTCCACGCCGCTCGCCTTCGTCATCTCCACTAGGTGCCCGAGCAGGCCGAAGCCGGTCACGTCCGTCGCCGCATGGACGCCGTGGCGCGCCAGCACGGCGGCGGCATCGCAGTTGCTCAGGATCATGTGGCGTACCGCCGCCATCACCCAGCGGGACTTGGCAAGGCCCCGCATGTCTGCCGCCAGCAGCGTGCCGGTGCCGATAGGCTTGGTGAGGATCAAGGCGTCGCCGGGTTGCATGGCGCCTTTGCGCAGGAACTTGTCCCGGTCCGCCAGGCCGTTGATGGCGAACCCGAGCGACAGCTCCGCGCCCTCGCTGGTGTGCCCGCCCACCAGCGCGCACCCGGCGGTGCGCAGCACCTCGTTGGCGCCCTGCATCATGTCCGACAAGTCCGCCTCAACCATCGGCTCCAGCCCGTACGGGACAGTGGCGATGGCCAGCGCAGTCTGCGGTTCCGCACCCATGGCGTAGATGTCGCCCAGCGCATGGTTCGCGGCGATCATGCCGAACTGGTAGGGGTCGTCTATGATGGCGCGGAAGTAGTCCACCGTGTGAACGGACAGGCGTGGGCCGCCGGTGTCCACCACTGCGGCGTCGTCCGGCGCGTCCAGGCCCACCAGCACGTCGGCGCGGTGCGCCGGCTCGATGCGTCCCAGCGCGCGGCTCAGGATGGTTGCGCCCACCTTGGCGCCGCACCCGCCGCAGCGCATGGCGATGGCGGAGATGTCGCGCAGCGCTGCCTTGTCCGCCAAAAGGGACGCCGGGCGTGCGTCAGGCTCCTTCATGGCCGGCAGGTCGGTGTAGTTGGCCATCCAGCGCCGGTCTATTCGGTCCTTGAGGCGCCAAGCCCAGCCACCGTTCAGCACGACGCCGTTGCGGGTCAGCACCGCATGGGGCCGCCCGGTGGACACGATCGCGAGCGCGTCGGCCTGCGGCTTGTAGCGGCGCAGCGTGCGTCCGGTGAGCGTGGCACGGATGTTGTCCGCCAGCACCGGCCCGGCGCGTACCGCATACACGCCGGAGCGCGGAATGGGGCCAGGCCCGAATGCCACCATGTCCCCGGCCGCGAACACGCCCTCGGTGGCGCGCAGCATCTCGTCCACACGCACGAAGCCGTTGTCGAGCGGCAGGCCCGTGCCGGCCAGCCACGCGGCCGGAGCGGCCTCGGTGGTCCAAAGGCCACGCGCTCCACATCTAGCAGCACGGCCCCGGCCTCGACGGCGGACGCGCGCACGCCGGTCCGCACCGCGATGCCCCGATCCGCCAGCACGGCGCGGAAGCGGGCGCGGAACGCCGGGGGGAAGCCGAGCAGGATGTCCGCGCCGCCGGTCACGAGGGTGAAGCGCAGCGCTGCCGGGTCCGCCGCGTCCCGCCGCAACCGGTGCTCGACCGACAGCAGCAGCTCCACCCCGCCGGCGCCGCCACCCACCATCAGGATGTGGCGGGACTGCCCGGCCTGCACCCGCGCCCGCACGCCCTCGAAGCGGCGGAGGAAGCCGTCAATTGGCTTCACCGGAGTGGCGTGCGCGTCCGCGCCCGGCACGGCGCCGGTGTTGGGGCGGGAACCGATATCCAGCGACAGCACGTCGAACCGGATGGGCGGGCGGGTGCGGCACAGCACCTGGCGCGCCCCGAGGTCAATGCCCGCCGCCTCGTCCTGATACAGCCGCGCCTTGGCGAAGCGGGCCAGCCGTCCCGCGTCAATATGCGCGTCCTCGAAGCTGTAGTGCCCGGCCACGACGCCTGGCAACATGCCGGAGTAGGGCGTGTCCACCTCCCGCGTCAGCAGCGTGAGCCGCACGCCGGGCAGCGGCTTCATGCCGAAGGCGCGCAGCACCGCCACATGCGCGTGGCCAGCGCCCACCAGCAGCACGTCCTTGACCACGGGATCTACGCGCATTCCGCCTTGACCCCTTGGGCGTGCCTGGCGGTGGATAGGCGGACCGGACGGTCATCAATCCGCAGCCTCCGCCGCAACGCGCGGGAAAACATATCTATGGCCACGGACAACGCGCCCATGGCGACGATGAGCACGACTGCCACGTCCAGCCGCAGCTCAGAGATGGCAGCGTCCACGTAATATCCCAGCGTCGGCACGCCCAGGATGCCGAAGATGGCGCTTTCCCGGACGATGATCTCCCAGCGGTACAGCACGTAGGCCAGGAACTGGCCATACAGCCGCGGCACCGTCTCGTAGAAGTAGAGGTTCAATCCCCGCGGCGCGTCCATGCGGTAGGCCAGCTCGTCGGCATGGCCGCCCATCAGGTAGCCGACGATACCGCCATTGTGCAGCGCCAGCGCGATGTTGGCCGGCAGCATGGACGGGCCGAGGACCTGCAGCAGCACATAGGCCAGCATGTACTCCGGCGTGGAGCGCACCACCACCAGCAGCGCGCGGCCCGCGGGGCGCCCTAGCCGGCCGGCCCGGCAGGTGATGAGCGGGAACAGCACGAGCGCCAGCGCTGCCATCGCGGCGTGGTTCAAAACGGGCGGTTTATGGGTTACACCGAAAGTGGCCGGAGCCGCGCCAACCAAGGGATTCCACGTTTCGCGTGTCACCCGGATCTGAACCACGCCCCACCAACGACGATCAGCGACCAAGAGCAGCCGCAGCCTGATCACCCCCTATAACTCTGCATGCTCTCCACGCCGAAGACGCCCGTTCTCCTGCTCCAGCACTTTCAGCCGCTTCACCTAGTCCAGCTTCAAGCCGCCATACTCGGCACGCCACCGGTAGTAGATCGCCTCCGTCACCCCGATCGCCCGAACACCCTCGGCCACCGGCTTACCCTGTCCCACCAGCACCTCGACCTGACGCAGCTTGGCGACGATCTCCTCCGGCTTGTGATGCTTGCGTGCCATCCTAGTCCCTTCCGTGTCGCCACCGAAGTCTCACCTCCGGCGGAACACTCCTAGGGGGTCAGGTCAATTTAAACTGGACCACTCAATGGGGGCTGGTCAATACGCGGACGTAGGTCCGTAACCTTTTGGCTTGTCGCCCAGAACAGTGGATTGGATGCCGGGCTGGCCCAGGCAACCCTTCATACCGATCTAGGAGATTCCGATGCGCTTCACCAAATCGCTATCTGCCGCTGCGCTCGCCCTTTGCCTCGCCGTGGCCGCCGTCCCAGTCGCGCGGGCGGCCACCGAGGCTCCTTTCACGCAGCAGGCGTTTGCGGCCGCCCAGCACGAGGGCAAGCCGATCCTCGTCGACATCTCGGCGACCTGGTGCCCGACCTGCGCCAAGCAGCGTCCGATCCTCAGCCAGCTCATGGCCGACCCGGTGTTCAAGGACCTTATCGTCTACCAGGTCGACTTCGACAGCCAGAAGGATGTCGTCCGCGCTCTGGGCGCGCAGATGCAGAGCACGCTGGTGGTCTTCCATGGGGCCGCCGAGAAGGGCCGCTCCACCGGGGACACGAACGCCCAGTCCATCAAGGCACTTCTCCAGAAGGCGAACGGCTAGCCCGACGGACGCCCGGGCGTGAGCCTGCCATTCGCCAGCATGGGGTTCGGCTTCGTTGCGGGCATGCTCTCGACGCTGTCGCCCTGCGTGCTGCCTCTGCTGCCCCTGGTGCTGGGACCTGCCCTGGCGGTTCACCGCCTGGGCGTTGCGGCGTTGGCGGCCGGGTTGGTGACGTCGTTCGTCGGTGTCGGCCTGTTCGTGGCGACCATCGGCTTCTCGGCCGGGCTGGACGGCGACGTGTTCCGCGGCATCTCGGCGGTGCTGCTCGGCATCATGGGCGTCGTGCTGCTCAGCGGGGCGCTGCAGCAGCGCTTCGCCGTGGCGACGGGGGGCGTCAGCAACGCGGGCAACCGCCTGATCCAGCGGCTTACGCCCACTGGCCTCGGCGGCCAGTTCGTGCTCGGATTGCTGCTGGGCGCGGTCTGGAGCCCCTGCGTCGGCCCCACGCTCGGGGCCGCCTCTGTGCTGGCGGCGCAGGGGCGGGATCTCGCCAGCGTGGCGTCCGTCATGGTGGCATTCGGCCTGGGCACAGCGGTGCCGCTGATCGTGGTCGGGTCCTTGTCCCGGCAGGCACTCATGCGCTGGCGGGGTCGGATGATGAGCGCCGGAAAGGCCGGGAAACTCATCCTAGGCGGGGGCGCCCTGGTGGTGGCGGCCCTCATCCTGACCGGCGCGGACCACGCGCTGGAAAGCGCGCTGGTCGCCGCGTCCCCGGCTTGGCTCACTGACCTGACCACCCGGTTCTAACAACGTTAACGGCGCCTCGACTGGGCCCCGAACCTAGGATTGACCTCGAATGTCCATCAAACCACGCGCGCCGGTTCCTGCGCTCAGCCTACCCATGGTCGGCGGCGGCCAGTTCGAGCTGGCGCAGAGCGCGCCCAAAACGTTCACGCTGCTCGTGGCCTATCGCGGCCTGCATTGCCCCATCTGCAAGACCTACCTGCGCGACCTCGATCGTAAGTTCGCCGAATTCGAGGCGCTCGGCGTCAAGGCCGTGGCGGCTAGCACCGACACCCGGGAGCGCGCGGAGCAATCGAAGGCCGAGTGGGGCATTGAGCATCTGCCCATCGCCTACGGGCTCGGCATCGAGCAGGCGCGCACATGGGGCCTCTTTATCTCGGCGGGCATGAAGGACGGCGAGCCGCCGCTGTTCGCCGAGCCCGGCCTGTTTCTGGTCCGGCCGGACCAGACGCTCTATGCGGCCTCCATCCAGACGATGCCGTTTGCCCGGCCGTCCTTCTCTGACGTGCTCGCCGCGGTGAAGTTCGTGACGGAAAAGGACCATCCCGCCCGCGGCGAGGCATAGGAACCCGGAAGGGGGAGACTTGCTCGTGGGCTCCCCCGCTTTCATGCGATGATGCCAAAGGATGATGATCCAAGCCCCACGCCCGCGCGACGCGATCGCCACCGACCCGGAAGAATGGGCGGTGCTGATGGTGCTTGCGCAGGGCGGCGATGGTGTCGCCTACCGAAGCCTGCTCGTGGGCATCACGCCCTACCTTAGGGCCATCGCGAGCCGCGCGCACCGTAACCCGAGCGACGCCGAGGACACCGTCCAGGACGTCCTCCTGACGTTGCATGCCGTTCGGCATACCTACGATGCAGCCCGACCTTTCAAGCCGTGGCTGGCCGGGATCGCGCGGCACCGGATCATCGACCGCCTGCGCGCGCTGGGCCGCGCATCCGCAAAGGAAGTCACGCTCGAACTGGAGCACGAGGCGTTTCCCGCGGCGGAGACCAACGAGACGCTCAGCTTCGAGGCACAGGATCTCCATGCCGCGATCAGGGCGCTCCCGCCCGGGCAGCGGCAAGCGGTGACGCTACTCAAGCTGCAGGAGAACTCCCTCAGGGAAGCCTCGGCGGTCAGCGGGATGTCGGTCGGCGCGCTCAAGGTGGCTACGCACCGGGGCATCGCCGCCCTCAGGCAAATGCTGCACGAGCGGGGGTCCAAGAGATGACGGACACCCCTGACCTCATCGAGAGCTTGGCCGCCGATGCCAGGCCGGTACGGGCAATCCATCCCCCGCTGGTGCGGACGGCGGGATGGCTTGCGCTAGCGGCAGCCATCCTGCTGCTGCTCGTCGTCGAGCATGGCCTGCGGCCGGATCTGGCGGAACAGCTCCGCAAACCCTCGTTCCTGGCGGGCTGCATGGCATCCGCGGCGACCAGCGTCCTTGCGGCCGTCGGATGCCTGCTGGGCAGCCTGCCCGACCGCTCCCGCCGCTGGCTGCTCCTGCCGCTGCCGATGCTGCTCCTCTGGGTATCCACCATCGGCTACGGCTGCCTGACCGATTGGGTCAGCGTGGACGCGGGTGCGCTGCGGATGGGCGAGGCGGTCCGGTGCTTCGCGACCGTGCTCGCCGTGAGCGTGCCCCTGTCGATCGCGATGTTCGCGATGCTCCGCCATGCCGCGCGGCTCAGCCCCAGGCTGGTGACGATGACTGCGGGCCTGGCAGTTGCAGCGATGACCTCCACGGCACTGTCGCTGCTGCATCAGATCGACGCGACGGTTATGATTCTGGCCTGGAACCTGGGCGCGGCAGCGCTGCTGGTTGCGCTCGAGGGCGCCCTGGGCCGTCGCGTGCTGTCCCGGTTGGCGCGGGGTTCCGCCCCGGGCTAGGCGAGCGGCCGTCCTACGCCCGGCTGCAGGTCGCCCCGCCGAGCACGCAAAAGGAAGCGCAATGCGGGTGGTTCAGCGCGACCGGGCGGTTTGCCTCCGCCAGCGTCGCGCCGAGCTCGAAACGCATGTCGTAGGGCAGCAGGGTGCAGGCGACCACGGCGGGCGACGACGCCCCCTTGCGCTTCACCACCATGCGTGAGCCCGAGCACATGACCTCGTCGGGCGAACGCCCCAGGATGGCCCAGCATGCCTCGGTGATCTCCGGGACGTCCCGGGCTGCGTCCATCTCGGGGAACAGCATCAGCCGGACCGGGTCCGAGGCGTCGAGGCCGATGCGGAGCCCGGCGAACAGCTGGGCGAACCCGGCGCGGACCTCCGCTTCCGCCTCCCCGGAGAGCAGGCGTGCGGCGACATGCACCTCGAACCCGGCCCGATAGAGCCAAGCAAGGCCATCCACGGTCGGCTGCCAGGTGCGCGCTCCCCGCTCGGCCTCGTGGACGGCGAGCCCGTAGTGGTCGAGCGAGACCCGCACGGTGAGGCGCGCGCCAAACCGCTGCCGGAGATCCAACAACCCGGGCTGGACCTTCTGCATGGGTCTCATGGCGTTGGTCAGCACGAGCGCATCGAATCCGCGCGAGAGCGTGTCCTCGAGCATCGCGATCATGTCCGGGTTCATGAACGGCTCGCCGCCGGTGAAGCCGATCAGGCGGGTCGGCAGGCAGTCTCGCGCGATCTCGTCAAGGTAACGGGCGACCTCGGCTCGGGTCAGGTAGGCCAAACGGTCGTTCCGCGGCGAAGACTCGATGTAGCAGTTCAGACAGGTCAGGTTGCAGAGCGTGCCGGTGTTGAACCACAGCGTCCCCAGTGCCTTGAGGGCGACCTTGGCGCGCATCTCGCCCCGGGCCGTGATGTCGGGATCGCGGAACTTTTCTTCGGCGAGAATCTGGGCGGACGCGGGGGCGGGGGCGGTCATCGGCAGGACGTCTCCTGGGCGAGTTCAGGGGAGGCAGTCACCTGGCACACGGTTCGCAGCCAGTCGGCGAGGGTGGTCTGCTCCGGCAAGGGGTCGCGCAGGCAGCGCAAGGCCAACACCAATGTGGGCAAGTCAGAAACCTCGTCGGTGTCGGCGAGAGCGGGAATTCCGGTTATGGAACCGAACGGCCGGAGCGCTTCGGCCAGCCTCGCCGCGGTGTCAGCCCGGGAATATGCGACTGAGTGCCACACGTCCGGCGGCACCGGAGCCCGGCCGCCGAACAGCCAGAAGCCACCATCGGCTGCCGAACCCATGGCATACTCAGGCCCGCCGTCCCGGACGGTGCGTACCGTATCGCGAAGCAGCGCCGGGGTAACCTGCGGTGCATCGGCGCCGATGAGCAGCACCGAGCCATGGCGTTCGAGCAACTCCGAGTAGACCCGGTCCAGCCGCATGCCCAGGTCGCCATCGCCCTGCCAGAGCGTTGGGAATGAGCGCCATGCCGGATGCGCCAGCGCCTCTCGCTCAGCAACCGCCCAATGCGGCCGGACGTCAGATCCGGCGGCGTGGGCGACCGCACCCACCGCCGACGCGGCCCGGCGGTGGAACTCGGCCGCGAGCGCGCTGCCGATGCCTTTGGCCAGGCGCGTCTTCACCGGGCTAAGGCCGGGTGTCTTGACGAAGATGGCGACGGCGGTCATCGGGCACCTCCTCGCAGGCGGCGCCACTCGGGCCAGGCCTGGACGGCGGTCAGCCACAGATGCCGGGCGGTCGTGGCGGCCCAGCCGCCGCGCTCGTACTTCCGGGCGCTCGTGAACAGGCGGGCGCCGATCCGCCGCAGGGGAATGCCCGCCTGCCTGGCCGCCCAGGCCAGTAGATGGTCCTCGCCGTACGGGGCGTCTTCCCGGAAGCCGCCCAGGGCCGCGAAGGATCGGGCCGGAATGACGAAGCCCTGGTCGCCAAACGGCATGCCGAGCCAGGCCGAACGCAGGTTCGCGCCGTACGCGTTCAGCCGCATCAGCGGCGGTCCGCCCGGGCGAAACGCCAGGTCGAACCAGCCCAGCGCCGCCTCGCCGCGGGCCAGGAAGGCCAGGAGCGCGGGCACGGTGTGCGGCCCCAGGCGCGAGTCGGCGTGCAGGAACCAGAGCCATTCGCCCTCCGCCTGCCGGGCGCCGCGGTTGAGCTGCCGTGCGCGCCCGGCGCCCCCATCGAAGCGGCGCAAGGCGAGGTGCTCCGGCCAATCCGCAGGCGGCTTCGGCACGGGTGACCTGGCGGCAACGATGATGACCTCGCTGTCCAGCGGCAGGGCGGCACCTAGTTGTGGGACCAGCCCATGCCACTCCAACTCGTCAGGTCCGAGCGGAACGATCACGGACAGCCTCACGGCGGTGCTCCTGCGCCGCCGCGCATCCAGGCGTGATAGCGCTTCAGCCCGCCAAGCAGCCAGGTCGGCGCATGCCGGTTGCGCCAGGCGCCCGCCGCGTCCCGGTTCGCTTCGGTGTAGGTGGGGTAGGCGTGGACGGTGCCGAACAGCTTCTTGAGCCCAATGCCGTGCCGCATGGCCAAGACCATCTCGGCCAGCATTTCGCCAGCGCGGGGCGCCACGATGGTCACCCCGAGGATGCGGTCCTTGCCGGGTGGGGTCAGCACCTTCACGAACCCCTCCCGCGCATCGTCGACGATGGCCCGGTCGAGCTCGTGCAAGTCATAGCGGGTGACCTCGACGGCGATGCCCTGGGCCTTGGCCTCGCGCTCGTTCAGCCCGGCCCGCCCGATCTCGGGTTCGGTGTAGGTTACCGCGGGCATGACTACCCGGTCCGGGCGGATGCGGTGGAAGCGGCCGAACAGAGCGTTGACGCTGGCGTGCCATGCCTGGTAGGCGGCCGCGTGGGTGAACTGCCATGGGCCCGCAACGTCACCGCAGGCGTAGATGTTCGGATGCAGCGTTTGCAGGAAATGGTTGGTCTCGACGGTGCCGGTCTTCGTGAGCGGGATACCCAGCTCCTCGAGGCCGAAGCCAGATGTCCTGGGCTTGCGGCCCACCGCGACGAGGATGACGTCGAACGGCACGTCGAGGGTGCCGCCGCCGTGCTCAAATCGCATGCTGCGCTCGCCATCCCGGACAGCGGCGCCGACCGCCTGGTAACCCGTCAGCACGCGGACTCCCTCCTGCTCGAGCCGTTTGCGGACCAGGGCGGAGACCTCGTCGTCCTCGCGCTCGAGCAGACGGTCCGATTTCTGCGCCACCGTGACCGCGGACCCGAGCCGGGCGAAAGCCTGCGACAGTTCGCAGGCGATCGGCCCACCGCCAAGGATAAGCAGACGCTGGGGCGCCTCCTCGAGCCGCCAAAGCGTCTCCGAGGTGACGTAGCCGGTTTTACCGAGGCCGGGGATGGTCGGCACGGCGGGCTCGGCGCCGGTCGCGATGATGATGGACCGGGTGGTCAAGATTTCCCCACCGACGTCGACCGACCAGGGCGAGATAATTCTTGCCTGGCCTTGCCGGACATCGACGCCGAGGCAGCGATAGCGCTCGACGGAGTCGTGCGGGGCGACGGCGGCGATGGACGCCCGCACATGGGCCATCGCCGCCGCGGATTGCACAGCACTGACGGATCCGAGCAAGCCCAGCTTCGCCCCCGCGTGGGCCTGGGCGACGAGGCGGGCGGCGTGGATGAGAGCCTTTGAGGGAACGCAGCCGGTGTTCAGGCAGTCGCCGCCCATCTCGTGCGCCTCGGCCAGGGTGACCGTTGCGCCAGCCTTGGCGGCGACCAGCGCGGCCACCAGCCCGGCAGTCCCGGCGCCGATGACGACGAGGTTGCGGTCGAACCGGCGCGGCCGCTTCCAAGTGTGCGGGTTCATCGGCGACTCCCCATCAGCTTGATTGCGCCCCTTGCAGCGAGCGGCAGGCACGCGAGTAGGACGAGGGAGGCGAGCACCCTCCACGAAAGTATGCCGGAGAGGCTGGTCAGATGCTCGAGCTGCGTGCCCGCGTTCACGTAGACCAGCGTCGCCGGGAGCATCGCGGCCTGGCTGACGGCATAGAACCGCAGCACCGGGAAGGCCGTGACCCCGAACAGCAGATCCACCACGAAGAACGGGATCGCGGGCACCAGGCGCAAGCTGAGCAGATACAGCCAGCCGTCGCGCGCCAGCCCCCGGTTGACCTGCTCCAGGCGCTTGCGGAAATGACGCTCCACCCAGCCGCGGAACAGGTAACGGCTGGCGAGCAGGGCCAGGGTGGCGCCCAGCGACGACCCGAACGACGCGAGCACCGTTCCTTCCACCAAGCCGAAAACCGCGCCGCCTGCGACGGTCATGACCAGGGCGCCCGGGATGGCGAGCGCGGCCATGAGGATGTAGGTTAGCAGATAGCCTCCGGCGAACAGCACGGGATTCCGGTCACGAGCCTGCACCAGATCGTTCCGGTGCGACTGTAGCGCTTCGAGCGTGAGCGCGTGTTGGACCCCAAACGCGAAGAACGCCCCGACGAGACCCGACAATGCGACAAGCAGGACTGCCCGGGGCAGCCATGAGGGACGGCTTGGCGCGGCTGCGCTCATGCGACGGTCGGCCAGCGCAGCGTCCAGGGCGCAAGCGCCTGTCCGGTTCGCGCCAGCTCCTCCAGGGGTAGGACATCCAGGCTCGGCCATAAGCCTGAGCTCAGCGCGTCGGCATACCCTTCCGGGAGGCGCGCGTCCTGCATCGCCGAAGCCGCCGCGCCGTGGTCGTAGTCGAGTGGGAAGTGCCGAATCTCGATTGCAGCGTCCCCGGGCTCGAGCACGCTGAACCAGACGCGTGGCGTGCCGTCATTGGCGGGAACGCCGATGGCGCCGGGATTATGCCACAGCAGGCCGTCGGCCATGCGCGTGAACGGGATGCCGCAATGGCCCCCGATGACGCCGTCGCATCCAGCGCCCCGGACAAGCTGCCGGAGATCATCGTTGGAGGCGGAGCCGAAGACGAATGCATTTATCCGGTTGGGGCTGCCGTGGACGACGGCGAGCCGCCGCCCGCCGATCAGCAGATCGATGCGGCGCGGCAGCCTCTTCATCCAGGTGCGAGCCGCGTCGTCGAGCCTTCCGTCGGCATGGGAGTACCAAGCAGTGGATAGCCGGTCGCAGGCTGATCCGGCCGCGAAGCCGCAGCCGCAATCCTGGGCGCGCTCGCCCAGCGATTCCTCGCAGTTCCCCATGACGACATGGACGCCAGCATCGCGGACGATGTCGACCGTCGCCGCGGGATCGGCGCCGTAGGCCACGACGTCGCCCGTGCAGATGGTGCGCTCGGGCGGGATGCCGAGCCGTCGCGCCTCCTCCAGGAGGGCGCTCGTGGCCTGCACGTTGCTATAGCAGCCGCCGAACAGGAGCACGGTGCCGCACGCCTCCACCACGGGGATCATGTTTGGCGTCACTCCTGAGGCAGCCCGGCGACGGACAGGTCCGTCCTGGGCGCCAGGACAGCTCCCGCGACGAAGCCTGCAGTGCAAAGAGCCAGCCCCCAGGCGTTGACGCCGAGGTCGAGCGCAAAGGGGCCGGTTCCCAGGGCGAGGCTGGGGGAGAATATGTGCAGCTGCCCGAAGGTTTCCACGGCGCGGACGACGCCGATGGCGACACCGGGCCAGAGCGCCAGGTGGAAGCTGGCAGGTCCCACTGAGCGGATCCAGGAGAGCAGGAAGATAGGTGCCAGTCCCATCACCATCGTCCCGCTGATGGTAGTCGCCGCGATGATGGCCGGACCGACCCGGTTGCCGAGGTAGATGGAAAGCAGCGGCAGGTTGCCCACGATCGCGACCGCGACCAGGGCGATGCGGCCTGTCGCGAGCTGCCGAGGTGTCGCCTCCGCCGAGCGGTTCCGCCAGTCCCGCGCCGACAGCTTGGCAACGCTGGTCAGCGTGGAGTCGATGGTGGACCCGCCCGTCATCAGCATGATGGCGTTGAACACCAGCAGCATGGCCAGCCCGAACGAGGCTGGGACCGTGACGCTGGTCGGCTTGCCCAGGCCGAACGACAGGCCATAGAGGCCGATCAGGCTGAACAGGAAGATGAAGCTGCCGCTCAGCACACTGGCGAGCAGGAAGCTCCGAAGCGCCTGCTTCGGCTGGTTCAGGAACCCTCGGTCGGTGAGGACCGGATCGTGGAATGGATAGGAGAAAACCTGGACCAGGGCGAGCAGGCAGAAGGTCAGGCCGCCCTCCCGCGTTGCCTGGGAGACCTCGGGTAGCCCTTTGGCCTCAAGCCCGGGGAACAGGACGGCCAGCACCAGCGCCAGCAAGACGAACGCCAGGACGATGTGGACCCGGTCGGTGGTGAGGCTCGCCCGCATGCCGCCGCGCCAGGCATATGCGACGGTGAAGGCAGTCACGAGGACGACGGCCAGCCAGTAGGGGCTGCTGCCCTCCGGCCCGAAGTAGAGCGACATCACCTTGGTATTCGACCAAATCTCGTTGGCCAGCCTGAACAGCACCAAAAGCATGAACAGCTTGGCCGCGGCCACCCCGTACTTGCTGACCAGGAAATGCGGCAGCGAGCGGTATCCGCCTCGCGTCCGCAGCAGGTAGATGGCGACGCCCGCCACCACGAAGCTCAAGTAATAGACCGTGTAGCCGAGGCCGCCCGTGAGCCCGTAGCCGTAGGCAAGATCGGAGGCGTTGGCGATGGACTTGGCGAACACCCAGGTGACGGCGGCGCTCATCGCCACCATCCACATGCCTGGAGGCCGCCCGTCGTCCTGCCGCCCGTCGAAGAACTGGGCAGCGGCGACCCGCCGAGGTGTCACCCACCAGGTAAGCGCGCAAAACGCGAGCAGGACAAGCCAGGGTGCCGCCGTTTGCAACCGTCTTACTCCTTGCAGGGTTGTGGAGGCCGATCGGATTCGCCCGCCCGAAGGCTAGGCCCCGCGGCGCGGCGGAGGCATGGGCATCCGGCGCCCGGACGGGAAGGACCCACCAGGGCCGGTGATGGAAGCCAAGGTTCACGCATGGATCACCCAGTTGGCAACATCTATTGTTCCCGTGCCGGAGGTGGACGGGGTTGCCTCAAGGTTCGGGTTCCAGCGCAGAAGGTTACGGCACCCCAACCGCACCCGTCAGTTGGTTGGTGCGGGCCTTACTTGGTCGGCATAGCCGCAAATCCGCTGGCGACGTCGGCCAAGCTCTGCCCGACGATGTCCGGCGCGGCCATGGTGGCGGGGAAGCCCTGACCCCGGGCGACGAAGCCCGTGAGCAGCCCGGCGCACTTGGCCCCGTGCACGTCCCAGGCGTGCGTGGCCACCAGCGCCAACTCTGCAGGCGCCACGCCAAGCACCTCGGCTGCGTGCAGGTATATCCCTCGCCGCGGCTTCCACTGCCGGATTTCGGCGACGGAGATGACGCGCTCCATCTGCGAAGCGAGGCCCGAGCGCTGGAGGAGCGCCTGCGTCGTCTCCGCCGCGCCGTTGCTGAGCGCTGCGACGCGCACGTCTGCGCTCCTCAGGATGCGGAACGCCTCGGCAGCATCGGGATGGGGATCGAGTTGTCCGAACCCATCCAGCACCGCATTGAGCCCGGCCTCGCCAAGCTCCCGCCCGTGCTCCCGCGCGACCTCGGCCAGGGTTGCTGCCGCGATGTCGCGGAACCCGGCGTAGGTGTCGGTTGCGGCCAGAGCGAAAGCGTCCCGCAGAATGCAGGCGAACCAAGTCTCCAGGCTGTTGGCTGGGATGCCTTGCGCCGATAGCCGAGGGCGCAAGGTTTCCAGGGAAAAGGTCGTCTCGACGATATCGAACGCTACGACGCGCGGGCGAGCGGCCACAGGAACCTCCCTATCAGTGAGGAGGTGGAACGCCCGCGGGCCGTCAGGTTCCCGTATCCGCTTGCCCGCCTACTGCGTCGCTTCCCGGGAAACAGCCCAGTTCCAGCACCTGCGCCACCGCCGTGGACCCA
>JAABUV010005180.1_pt1 | contig 15017 bp, 26 predicted proteins | sample 5559971 | NCBI WGS metagenome assembly JAABUV01 (sample SAMN10711881, study PRJNA513362) | rock metagenome | isolation source: Antarctica rocks | place: Antarctica: Victoria Land, Knobhead nord | collected 2015-12-19
GCTCGTGTGTCAGAGCACGCAGGGTGCAGAGTACGAAGCTGAGGCAGCAAACAGCAGACGCTGCATGCCATGCACATGGCGGAGGAGCACGGCCGCGGAGTGGGCTGCACCGCGTGCGCGCTGCCATCGCCGTTGGGTCAAACGTCCCGAGCTCCAGCGGCGCGGGGCCGTTGCCGCTCAAGGGCGTCAGTACCGTGTCAAACTGGCGCATGAGCTCCCGCACCGCCACGGGCGTGGCCAGGCTGCGCCGTGCACAGAACAGACGTACTTGTGATTGCCCTTGGTGTGACACAGATTCTCCTTGGTGCCTGCCTTGCAGGCACCCTGCTCACAGAAAAGGAGGGATTTCGCGAGGCAGGCGAGATGCGTGCATCTGACATCAGGCCGCGCATGCCGGACATGCGCACCTGCCCTGCACTGCATGGCCGGCCTCCTGCAGCGCCAGCGCTGGGTCGAGCACCGCGTCAGGGCGGGCATGCAGCTGGAACTCCAGCGAGCGGCGCTCCGCCTGCCCCGGTACACCCGACACCAGCTCGCCTACCTGTGCGCGTGCGCAGAAGCAGCATTGCAAGTATCCCGTGGCTCATGGGTGCACAGGCCAACCGCAAGACACTGATGAACGCGCCTTTGAGCTGCTTGTCAGGCTGCATGCAGCGTGCAACTGACAAAATGATCGGGCAAATGTCGCCACTCTTTGTGAGCACACGTGTACCACACAATCAACCTTCAGAGCTGTTGGGTTGCATGTCGCTGTTTGCAGCACACAATCTGCTCACGCTTGCAGTGGCCTGGGGCCTGCACCACACGGGTTACGGCAGCCTGGAGCAGGCCGCCCGTTGCCCGCGCAGCCGTGGCCCCAAGAAACACTGCCAGCTCATTTGGCCGCATGACTACATCGATCCACCGCCCGGACGCGTCCTTCACCTGGCAACAAGGACCCCTGCTCAGCCTCTAGATGCATGCGCCGGATGAAGGCACATGTCATTGTCATGCACGCTGCACTGCGATGTGCGTGCAACTCGACAGCACGAAGTCCTAGGATCATGTAAGAGCAGCGCCTCTGATGCATGCCCAGAGTTACAAACGCACGAGTGCACCGATTATCAGGTTGTCAAGCGCCGCTCTGCTGCAAGGCGGCACGCATACCTGGAGCTTGGACATGAGCGCGCCGCCGCACTCCTTGGCCTCCTGGGTCGCCACGAGCGAGAGCATGCCGGTGTGCGCAGCGCCCTCCTGCTGGTGCGCCAGCGGCCAGTGCCGCCGCGCGCCGCGCATCGCGGGGCTGGAAGCCGGGTTGTTCCTGTGCTGGACTACCTGCATGTGGTCATGTGCGGGGTCTGGACAGTCTTCTGGCATACTGCACACAGTGTCAGGTGCAGGGTGATGCCTCCTGATCGCGCAAGGAAAATCAACACCGAAGCAGGCAGGAAACTTGGGGGCAACTGCATGATAGCTGGGTCTACCTGAATCATGGACGATGACACCTCCCCCTGTCCGAGTGGCGTCTCATCCAGGAGGGAGGAGAGCGTAGCTGTAGGCAGGCGGACGTGGCTGGCACGGCAGATGCACTTCAATACAACGCGCGCTACGTTCTCCAGCACCCCCCACGCCTGCAGCGCAGTGCACAGCTGCTGCGGTGCAGGTGCGGTGGTACACGTCTCGAGCCACACTCTGCAGGGTGTGGAGCTGCTGCCGCCAGATACAGTGCAAGAACCTTCACCACAAGTAGGTTGCAGCCTGGCTACCACTCAGCCAGCGTCGCAAGCGGCTGCAACAGCACTCCTTTGACAAGAACTTGTGCCAGCGTCATCCATCAGCAACAGCTGATGGATGCTGGTGTCACGCACGCAGGCTGGTGCGCTGCAAAGCTTGAAACAAGTGTTGTGGCCCCGCAAGCATATCAAAGATTGATCCCGGCCACCGCCAGCAGATGTGCGCACCGTGTATGTTGTTGCCTGTGACGGCTGCGGCAGCTGCTGCCAAAAAGCGCTGTTGAGCCTAAACTCGAACATAGTGCGCCCCTGCAGCGTAGTGTGGCCTGGCGAGCTGCCCTGGCCGTTCTCCACGTCCACTTTCTGCAGCTCGCAGAATGCTGCAAAAGCGTCTGTGGGGCTCCACGCATGTGCCGACAAGCTGATGATGCAGACATGGTGCTTGAAGAGCGCCAGTGCCAGCTTCTCGCAGGCGAGCTCATAGGAGTCGGTGCTGACAACCTGAGTGTAAAGGTCCTTAAAGTCCACTCTGGGGAGCTGTGCAAAACCTTCTCCCATCCTCAGCGCCTGCCTATGACCTGCGGGGCCCCCTCCCACCCACAGCGCAAGCGCTTGAGCCGCACGTCACATCACGTTCAAGACCATCTTGCGGTGGCGCTGTGTGATGCAATCGTCTACCTCACTAACTGTTGCCAATCAGGCTCGAGCTGAAGCTGTAAGTTTTGAAGCCGTAAGGAAGCCCCTTGCACAGGGCCCTGCAGACAGAGGGTTGGGTGTCATGATGGATCCAGTCGCCAGAAGCGCTGACGGTTGTAATTCAATCATTCAGCGCGCATAGCCTGCAATAAGGCGGTCCTGCAACATCGCAACCCAAGCCCTGCAGCACATGTGCATGTCCAAATTCAGAACAAAGCACACGCAGTCCTCCTCCACAGTCGCATGTCACCTTATCATGTGTCGTCCACAGCACCTTTCGATGCTGATCACAAAGTGGCGACACGAAGGGCTGACACAGACAACGCCCAATGCTTCTCTGCGATATCAGATTATCCCGGCGCGCAGCACATCCTCTGCATCGGCCTGGGCCAGCGACTGCAGCTTAGCTATGTCTGCCTTCAGTGCACTGGCATGAGCCTCGTTGCCGGCTGCGTGGTGCAGGCGCGCGCATGCGCCATAGTCCAAGCAGGCTTCGGCATACCTGCCGCACGCGCCAGGCAGGACTCGCACCAACGTGTAGCTTGCTCAGTGGTCATGTATCTGCTCCACTCGCTCTCTATCACGGCAAGGACACGATGCTCTGAGTATGGCTGCAAGGTTTTGATCACATGCAGCGCATGCCCTTGATAGCCAGTAAGTCCACATCGCAGTAGCCCCTTGCCTGAGGGTGATGATGAGTTATTTTTTCAGGACAGCCCGTTATACCATGTTGGCGAAGGCGCACCACGCCTTACTGATGCCTTACTGATAAGACAGCGTAGTGTAGACTGTGGCAACCAGGACACGGCCCGGCGCAGGCCACTTCCGCAGGCCGCGCACCGCTTTGCATGCGCGTACGCGCTGCCGCGCCGGAGCAGCGCGCAGAGCAGCATGGCGCGCTTGCCGCCGCCCGGCGACCACGTCCCTGCGGCTGCACCAGCCCAGCCGTCCCCGTCCACGCGCAAGTCTCCCTCCGCTGCGCCGCCCGGCGCTATGCAGGCTTCCAGCCCAGCGTCCTCCACCGTCTGCAAGCGGGGAGCGGCGGGCAGAAGCGGCCCGCGCGCAAGGCCAGCCAGGGCGTGCGCCCATGCTCGTGCACCCGTGGCATCCCCCGCCGCTGCTGCGCCGCGGCCGCTCCCTGCGTGCTCCCGTGCAGCCAGCATGCTTGCGGGCGACTGGAGCTCGCTCTTGACACAGCCACTGGCGCTGCGGGGCGAGGAAGGCTCTGCCTCACGGCCGGCAGCGGCGCGGCCGTATGCCTGACTCGCCAGGCCAGGCCCTGCCAGGAGCGCGGGCTCGCCGGCGCCGGGCAGCAGCAGCAGCGCGAGCGCGGCGTCGCAGTCCGCGGCCGCGGCCGTGCAGCGCCCCAGGCGGAGCAGGGCCGCCGCGCGGCCCACGTGCGCGGCCATGCGCTCCGCATGTGTCAGAGGGTTTTCCGGGACCTGGCTGGCAGCCGCGCGCTGCAGCAGGGTCGTGTACGCCTCGGCGGCGCCTGCCATGTCCTGCACCCAGTTGCACATTTAAGGACCTGGTCAAGACATGTGAAGGTTCAAGGCGTGCGCAAGCGTGAGGTTGCACCTGGTGCAATTGTGCAATGTGCCATGCATGGTGCAATGCACCATGCATGGCTCACACAGCACATGCTTCACAGCGAGACGAGCTTCCTTCCCCCACCGAACCTAGTCTGACAGCTGGTCGTGTCCAGGCTGACTTTGCTTAGCTGCCCAGTGTGATGACCCCATCTTTCATGCAAGCACATAAGTTGTCCTGTGCACAACAGCTGTCAGGTGAACCTCCTGCGCTTGGCAACATGGAGCTCACCTGCGCTGCGAGCCGCGCGTCCGCAAGCTGCAGCAGCGCTCCCGAAGCCGGCGGCCCCGCGGCGCCGCAGCACTGCACCTCCAGCAAGTCCTTCTGGGTGGCGGAGTTGCCGGGATCCGCCTTCACGGCCTGCAGCGTGCAGGGGTTCAGGCATGGGCCTGCTGCGGGCTGCACGAGCAAGCATGTATGCTATCGCCAGCAGGTGCCAGGACAGGGTCAGCGTACACTGTGCGCAGGCAACAAAGAGCCGGTATGAGCCAAAGCTGCCGTTGTGTGCAGGCTGCATGCACTGGCAGCTCGCTCTCCAGCAACTAGCGCACGTAGGGGCTGCCCTGCAAACCCTCCTGGCTCACCTGCCAAGGCATGATTAGAAGTTCATGTCTAAGTGCGCATCGCCGGTTTCAAGGACACAGGCATTCACCGCAGGCAGCACAAAGAGTTGCAGATACGCCTTGACTCATGAACCCCATGGTCCGTTTTTTTCCCATCCTCTATAGTGGAGTGGCTGTGCAGCAGCACGCACCTGCTCGTAGTCAGCGACCGCAGCAGGAAGCTCCCCCAGGCGCACGTATGCGCTTGCGCGGCGCGACAGCAGCCTCGCGCGCATGCGGGCTGTACCCTCGTTCTCAATTGCGCAGTCTTGGTCAGGCTGCGGCATCGCGGCCAGCGCCGTGGTGCAGTCTTCCACACATGCCCTGCAGGAACCGGTCTTGTTGGCTGATGTGCACATGCATGTTGAATGTTGTACCCACTTGAACTAGTCCCCAGAGTCGACAATACCAGCTTCAGATGCATATCATACTACCATTGCGCGTCGCATGCACAAACATTGTCATCTGTTCTCATCCTGACAGGCAAAGGCGACGCAGTGCTCACTCAGCAGTGCTGCCCATGATGTGCTTCCAAGGACTCCTGGGGCGAGCCTGCAATGGCCGGCCAGAAAGTTTGCAGCTGCACGGTTGGCGAGGCAGGCGGAGAGGATGCCGGGGTCAGCGCATGGCTCTGCGTCACTTCCTGCACGACACACAGGGTGCACTGCCCAGCCGCATTTCAGAGGCTGTGTTGCATGCAGCTGCAGCACAGCCGTGTGAAGGCGTGTTCGGTCCAGATGCAGGCATGCTATCACTTGCAAATGCTGCAAGGTCCTCTGATACTGACAGAGGCCTGCAGCTGGCAGAGTCAGCGCGCCTGTGCCCTGGCGGCCCTCAGTCGGGCAGCCTGCCAGCTCCAGAGCGCGTGTGTAGGCGTTGATGGCAGCAGCGGCGTTGCCCGTGCGCACAAAGGCATCCCCGCGGTCCTTGAGGAACGCTGGGTGGCGGTCCGCCAGGCTGGCGCTGTCGGCCCCTGCAGCCTCATCCTGACTCGCACGCATACTGTGTTTGGGTGCGCAGGGATTGCAGTCAGGCAGTCAAAACAACCGGAATGGATGCGTGCTAAGATCAGACCAAAGATCAGACCAACACAGACGCATCATCCGGAGGCATGGCAGCAAGCGTCACCATGCGCATGCACACCATACTCGTGACTTGACTCTAGCCACCAGGTCCAGCACAGCGCCGGACACGCCTTTTTGCTCCTTGTTGCACACGGGGCGCACAGCACCTGCTGCTGGCGCCGATGCTCGCGTATCTCGACCTCGCGGCCCGCGCGCGCCGGCAAGTGACGCGTCTGCAGCGCCGTGAACTCGACCGGCACCGGCCGCACGGCTGCACGCCGCGGCGGCGGCGGCGGCTTGAACGGCGCCCCGCTGCGCGCGGCCACCCGCGCCTCCTCATGCGCTGCCTTGCGGCCTGCACCACGTGGGTCCATTGCGGCTGGAGCGGCCTCGCAGCCGCCGCCGCGCGCTGCACCGCTGCACTCGACCGTGCGGGCACTCCATGGTTTCGGCACCCCGCCGCCATCGTCGTGCACTGCAGCGCGTGCGTCGTCTGAGGCCTCCAGCATGCCCCCGGCCGCGGACGGCCACGCCCCGCGCCCGTAGTATTCGGCGTGGTCCTGCACGCAGTCGGTCTGCTGCGGGGCGCCAGCCAGCCCGTCAGTATGCGCTGTGCTCGGCGCAGGTGCGCCGTCGGCCGCCCTGACCAGTGGCGGCGGGGTCCGGCTGCCAGGCAGCGCGGTCTGCCAGGCTGCCAGGCGCGCGCGCTCAGCGCCCAGCTCCTCCGCCTTGCGGGCAGCAATGAACTGCCGCTTGCTGTCCTGCACCCGGATGTGCTCGGCAGTGGCGTCCCTGCGCAGCCTTTGCTCAGGTGCACTTTTAAAGAGCTTGTTGCGCCCAGAAGGTCTCTACATGTCAGTTGAGGACTGCGCTCTGCGTGGCCTGCAAGACTGTGGCAAGAAGAACATAGCAGTGTTGGCTGCGTTGCACAGGACCTAATCATAAGATAGTGGGAGGAGCGCCGCACCGTTCGGCCTCGCGCAGGCTGCTCAGGCGCGCGGCGTGGTCGGCGCGTGCCTGGTCGTGCGCGCGCTCAACTGAGGCGCGCCGCCTTGCCGCCACAGTTTCCCTGGCGCCCGTCGCCATCAGCCCATCCCACAGCGCGGGCTCCGTCTGCGCGCACAGTGTTGATGTGCTGCGGCGTCGCTTGGCAGGCGCCACTGCAAGGATGTCTGGTGTCATTTGCTGTGCGGCACCTTGTGCAGACTGAACGTGACGCCCTGGTCCGTAACGGCGGCCACGGTGCGCGCATCGTCGACGTCATGGCGCAGGTCCAGGTGCAGGAGGTAGGGCTGCGCGTTGATCTTGAGCAGCACACTGGTTGCAAACACGTCGGGCCTGCAGCGCGTTATGCCTGGGAGTTGTACACGGATCGTCACGCCCTCCAACGTCTGCTCCCAGGCGTACTGCGGAGCGACTGGCATTGCACGTGGAGCGTGTAATCGTGCAGCTCTCACTGTAACCGCGACGTTTCCTGCCCTTGAACCTTCCAACAAGATGTAGGGTTTGGCCGCCTGCTGTGATGGGTGCCAGAGTGGAAAAAAGGGAAGAAAGCCAGGAGCGGACGGTAGGCCTGGACTCAACCAATCAACATGGGGTGTGCATAGCCTCAGCTCGACTCACACATGTGCGCCTGTCGCGTCGACTCCAACCCTGTTTTAGAGAGTTCAGCACTTGGACTTCAAACTCTCCCCCAAACCACATAACCCCTGCTAGAAGTCCAGCTACGGCGCCGGCCTGCAGCAACCCACCCGCCCTCAAGCCACGCCCGCCGGCTCCGCGTCCCGCTGGCGGATGAGGCGGCGGACGCCCTCATAGCCGTCCGCCTCCAGCACGTCTGCCACCTCCAGGCCGCCGCTGTAGATGATGCGGCCAGCCTCCATGATGTGCACCGCCTCCGGTACCACGAAGTTGAGGAGCCGCTGCGCGCAGACGCCTGGAGTCAATCCTGGGGTTGCGTCGGCGGGCCCATGTCTCACGGTAAATTCTCGCACGGTGCAATTCCAGTAGTGCCCAGCTTGCCGCACAAAAGGGCACTGCATGTGTGCTAACATAGCAGGACCGAGCGCGCTCTTGCTCGCTCGCCTGTGCCTTTGCTTGTACCCGTATAATGATATCGCACCATACTCCGATGCATCAAGTGGGTGGTGGGTAGGCAAGCACGCGTTTGTGACATGCGGCGTCAACATGAGCGCTAGTTGCTCGACAGGCATGCTGCGCCTCATGCGCTAGGCAGCCAGCAGGCCCCACAGCACCCATGTGCGCGCCTTGTAGTGGGTGACCATCAGCGTCGCCGAGTCGGGGCGCTTCAGGCCGTTCACAGCGGACGCGACGTCCCGCAGCGCGTCAATGTCCAGCCCCGAGTCGATCTCGTCCAGCACGGCGACATCAGCCTGCGCGCCGCGCGCACCAGCTCAGCCACGCACTTCTCACACATGTCACGCACAGCAAGCAATACCTGAGCGGCACTTGAATTGATACGCCAGTGCACCACCTGCTTGCAGCACAGCTTCAACGCCTATTGCGTCACGCTCTCAAGCTCTCCAGAGTGCTGTGTCTTCTCGTGGACGCGCTGGGCACTAGCACTGACACCCCAAGGCCGACACGGCGCAGGCCGCGCCTCCAGCACGGCGAGCTGCAGGATCTCATTCCGCTTCTTCTCGCCGCCGCTGAAGCCGGTGTTGACGTCGCGCTCCAGGAACTTGTGGTCCATCTTGAGCGCGGCCAGCTTGGGCACCAGCTCGCCGTAGAACTCGAGCGGGTCCAGCTCCGGCTTGCCCAGCGCGCGCCGCCGCGCGTTGGCCGCCAGGCGCAAAAAGTCCACGTTGCTCACGCCGGGCACCTCCACAGGCGACTGGAAGCTGCCGCGCAGGGGCCGCCGGCGGCTGTTCAGCTGGATTATTGTTCATTTTGTAGGGTCAGAGCGGGGGCAGGAGGCCTGTTCTGTCATTTATCCGCCTCGAGCATGTCAGAATCAAAGTGCCTATTCGAGCTTGCCCCTGCATGAGCCCCGGCATTGCACTGACCTCGGGCTGGGCTGCGCCCGGCTTGCTTGACTGTCTCTACCACGGGCATGCCCAGCGGGCAAGGAAGTCATGCCAAGGGCGAGTATTTATCATCACACACCCCCAGCGAGCATGCAACCTGCTGAATCCAGCTGGGCTCTCCATGCAGTGACCCATGCAGCAGCGGAGCACCTCATGAACAGGCCGGCGCGCGCTCGTTCTTCGGGCTCCATGTCCAACAGATCTTTGCCCTTGTACATAGCTGCGCGGGCCCGTGGCGGGGTGTCGGGGCAAATACGGCGCTCGTCTGGTGGCACAAGACAGCGACTGCAAGCCTGACACGGCGCCGCTCTCAATATGAGAGGCGCACAAGTAAGGGGCGCTCCGCTGGCTCTGAGGCACCAGCTGGCTGGCCAGCCACACCATATGCACCTAAAAATTCGGGTGCGAAGGAGCTGCGCGCGCCTGTGCCAGCTGTGACTGTGTAGTCAGGATGTCCTACCAAACATTTTGACAACGTCGACTTTCCGGAGCCGTTTGTGCCCATGATGGCGTGCGTCTGCACGCGCAAGCTCGCCTTGTTATTGCTCGGGGGGGTCTGTGCAAAACGCACAACAGCAAAGTCGTCGCCCTGCTTGACTGCAGGAAAGTGCTCCTACAGGAGCAGAAGCTTGGGATGGGCTTTTTACAGGAGCAGAAGCTTGGGATGGGCTTGCTCGGTAGCCAGAGCAGGACGCAGCGCTTGTGGGCAACTACGGGGCAGGTGGCAGCGTGCGCGCCTCCCCTTCGCGCACGGTGAGGTCGACGCCCTGCAGGATTTCCTGGCCGGTGGCCGCCACCGTCGCGCGCAGGCCCTTCACCTCCAGCAGCACGGCGCTCGCCGCGCACCGCAGGCTGCCACGTCTCCGTGGCGGCAGACAACTGCACCTGTGCCCGTGCCCAAACGCGTTGGCAGACAGACTCGGGCGCTCTGGGCATGCATCGAGCGTGCAAGGGGCTGCGGCACCTCGTTGAGCAGGGACTCCTGCACGGCCACGCCCTGTCTGCCAAGAGTGTGCTCCGCTGTAGTGCACCGGCGCTCACGCCGGCCTTCATGTGAAGTCGACGGCACTGGCAGGCGGTCTGCCCTTTTTGGCTAACAATAGAAAATAGGCACTGGAGTTGTGACTGCTGCTGTAGTTGAGCGATCTTCTAGCTCCAGGAAAAGCTGGTTATACCGAGGCAAACACAGCAAGATCCTTGAAGCCAGACTTGGCCGCCTTCTTCATTTCCTTCCCTGCAATCCAAGGAACTATCGGAAAAAAAATCAGCAAGAGCATGTCAAGGGGATTTACATGTCGTCCTGCGACTCATCAGCATGCCAATGACTGAAAAACAGCAGCTCAAGGCGCACACAGCCGTTGCCTCTTCGCACGTTCCCTGTCTGCCTCGGCGCCCCTGTTACTGCCTCCGTTTTGGCCGCTCGCCCTCACAGCAACCTGACCAGCCGCAATCTCAGTCCCGGCCTCCTCAGCAGCGTCTCCAGCCCCAGTCGCTGCAGCTCCAGCGCTGTCAGCACCAGAGGCCGCTGCGCGCGCGTCCTCGCCGCTGCCAGGCCCCCCCGACGCCTCCTCGTCAGACTCTGCGGCGGATGCTTCACTGCCGCTCGCAGACCCGCTCAGCTCCGCGCCGTCCGACCCCTCATCCTCCGCATGCAGCGCCGCCAGCTCGCGCAGTGCCTCGCGCTTCATGCCCCGCAGCAGGCCCTGCTCCGCGGCGCGCACGTGCGCCGCCAGCGCCGCGCGCCGCTGGCGCAGCGGGCAGGCTGCCGCCGCGCGCTCGGCTGTCGCGTCGCCATCGCGGGCTGCCGCAGGTGCGTAGCGCGCCGCGCAGGCGTCGGCCAGGCGCAGCAGGGCGGTCAGCGCGAGGGCAGTGCGGTCGCAGGGGTCGTCCCCCTGGTCAGAGGTGACCAGGTCGCGGGGCAACGGCAGTGCGGCAAAGTCCTCCTCGGCCGCCAGCAGCGTCTGCGCGCGACAGGATGCTCTTGCTAGCTCACCACACCCATGGCGCAAGGCGATGAGAACATCCCTGGGAGCAGTCATGCAAGCTCGCACCACTGCAGCCTGACCTTGCTGGCTGGAGACTGGAGTGGAGCTCCCATGGCCGCAGCGACTTCCCCGAAACCATGCCAGGGGTCACAGCACCCACGCTCAAAAGACCCGACGGCAGCCTTGCCGGGGGGGCCCGGCTGGGCACGCGGGGCGGCCCCACCTGCGCCGCGCCGAGCAGGGCGTCCGGCAGCGGCTCGCCCGCCGTCACCCACACCGCGTCGGGCCCGGCGCCGACCGCGCGGTCGCACGCCAGGCGCTCGCCCCGCAGCCGCGCCAGCTTCCGCGCCCGGCAGGCGGCATAGTCCACGGTCCCGTCCGCGTCACCGGCGGCGCGCGCGCCATGCGCCGCGGCGGCCGCGGCGCAGCAGGCGTCCAGCGCCGCGCACGACACGGCCGCGCGGTTGTGCGGGTTGGGCGCGGGCAGCTGCTCGATGAAGCCTGCACGGGTGGCGCCGCGGGGGATGGCAGTCGGCACGGCACTGAGGCCGCGCGACAGCCTCTGTTTCGCCGGACGTGCACTTGCACGAGCTTGCTGGTCAGCGGGACAAGGAGCAACAAGCGCAGCAAGTCAGTCGGCGCATTTGCAAAGGAGCGATCGACACTTGTACCTGTGCAGAGCGCACACACATGAGCACTCTGGGCCCCGCGTGCCATAGGTTTGCAGCAGCCGCGCATCGCTGAGGTCGCCATACGAGATGAGGACCTGCTCCCCCGCGGCTATGTCCCGCTCTGCACACCAACAACATATTGATGAGTAGTGCTCATCCGGAAGCTGATATACTGAGGCAGCGGCCTGAAACATGTTCTCGCTCTGTGCTGATCAACGCCACGGTGGGCAGCAAGCACACATGCCTTGCTTGCACGTCGGCAAGCTTCCCTGCATGCTGAATCACTACAAGTCAAAGAATGGCGTGGCAGGGTGGCCTACCCGCAGCCATGCTGAAGAAGCCACTTAGTGTCACATCTTTCCCATCACGACATACGGTCGCCGCCTCGTGCGACTGCTGCAGGGAGCTGTTGCGCTGCTGGGCGACGCGCGTGTGATTCAGCATGTCCAGCCCTGGCAGCATGTACAGCTCCTCGCCTGCCGCAGCATCGCACCACAGTGAAGCAGATCATCATGATGGGATTTGGTCTTCAATTTATAAACTTTCAGCCTGGGTACGTTTTGGGGCAGGACCCTGCACATCCCTGGGTAGGCTCAGCATGCTCCACCTGCACGCTAAGGTTACCCCCGGCCTGTATGTTGCGCCGCAGCGGCAAGAGCAGAGCACTGCCCTCGCATGCAGGCATGGGGGGCGCACCCTCCACCTGCTTGCCAGTGAGCCAGTTCTCTGCGCGCATGTGGAAGCTGCGCGACTGCACCATGCCCGCTGCAAACACGAACGCGCCATAGCTGCGCGAGCGCTCGTCCGCGCCCCACAGCGCCGGACGCGCCTCCAGCGCCGGGCGTGCCTCCGCCTCGAAGAGGCCCTGGGTGCCGCCCTCTGTGCAGTCCTGGATCTCGGTGCCTGCGAGCACCGTGCTGTCTTTGTAGCAGCGACCGCATGGAGCTGCTCGTGTTGCAGTTACACTTGTGTGTGATAAAGGGAGATTGCATGCAAATTGTCTGCGCTTCACACCGCAGTTCATGCGCACATCCAAAGCGTACGCCAATGTCAACATGATGGCCGAGAACGCATGCATGTCAGACGAGTGATGAGCAGAAAATCAAAAGTGGGCAGCAGTCTTACATGCAGAATGCCAAGGAGTGAACTGACCATACAGCATTTTGAGAATGTTGGCACCTGTCAGCTCAGCCTTCTCGTCCTCCTCCCAGCCAAGCGTGCAGTTGTGACTTGCAGGCAGCGTGGCCAGGTAGGGCGCGTACGAACTATTGCGCCCCTGCTTGCAGCAACATACTGTCTTGCCCTGTTCAAGCTCGTTATGAATAGCAAAAAATGCGCAAGGATGCCAGGCTTCTCACCTTGGCGAGCTCGTGCATAAGCAGGAGAACGGTCGCAACGAACGGTCGCAGTGCAGGCTCACGTCCTGTCAGATACTCCTCGCACTTGCTGCGGTCCTGCAGCGCTGCTCGACCAGAGGTCAAGGTTATTGACCATAGCTCGGCCTCCCTGCAGACTGCATCGAAAGTAGGCACCAGGTCCGTGCTAAACACACTTTACACTAACAGCTCAGAGACCAAAGGGGCATCAGCTTCTGGAAGTGTGAGCACGCGACAACAGTACCACCGTGCCTGCAGCGCGAGCGTAGGAGTGTGCAGGCAGAGGCGCTTTGGCACAACTGCCAGCTGCTCCCCGTCTTGGATGGCTTGAGTGACTACAACGCCGCGTTCTCCGTCGCCCAGGTCTGCCATGAGGTCCAGGTGCGGGTGCACGTAGCCGCCACCGGCTGTAAGCCACTGCACAAGCGCCTCCTTTGCCATGCTACTGGTTTTGCAAGCCGAGTTCGGAACTCAAGGTCCTCGGGGAGTCAGTGCTGTGCAGTCTGGCTGACTGGGTGGCTCCCAATACCAAGCCCCCATCGATGATATCAGGGTCTGATGACATTGGTGTGCTGGGGACCGGTAGGTGTGCTGGCACCAGTGGATATCCAATCGGCCTGCAGCGCAAAAGTGGCAGACACACAGTGGCAGAACCTGCTGTGGAGTCACTCGCTTTGAGCACACTGTGAGAGTCTCAATCAGAAGGGAAACGCGCCTGCCCGGCCTCCTCTGGGGCTGCAGAGCCCCCGTGTGTCCAGCAGGCAGCCAGAATATGGAGGAGGTTGCTCCAGGGACGAGGGATCACTGCATGGACACCTTCAGCAATGCACCAAGCTGCCAGCAGGACCGCACTTTGGTGCGTACAACTCTGTAATACATACCAGCTGTGAGAAGCAGTTCAACAGCCGTGATTTACGCGCCCAATGCGATCTTCACCTTGCATCTTGCAAAATACTTCGCCGCCTTGGTCAGCACCATCCCTGTGGGAAGCAGGATGATGCAAAGGACGCGCGGGGGTACGTGCACGTGCGAGTCCAGGCCGCCTGCGGCCAGCTTGCCGTCGCGCTGCCCGCCAGTACTCTGCCCGCAAGCGCAGCGCCGCAGCGCGCTGTCCTGCCAGCACTGGAGGCCGGCGCCTTGGCAGCCCCTGCCGTCCAGACGGCTGACGCTTGGGACCGGGACAGCAGCGGGTGCTGGGAGGCTGCCTGCAGCGAAGACAGCACGACGGACAGCCTGGAAGCGCTGGTGGCCCAGCTGGTGGGGCCTCCCACGCATGGTACCACGTAGACCTTTGTTCAGTGCATGTGGCAGGCTCGTATGCCACCCAGTGCTGCTGCCCCGTGCTCTTGGACAGCCCTGGAGCCTGGGCCTGTGCGTCAAGCTGAACGGCCGCTCGTACAAGTTTGCGGGCTCTGTTGCGCCGACGCTCACCAGGCTGAGCATGCCTTGCCAGCCTCCAGCATTTGCACATGGCATACAGCAAAGCTGGCACAGTTGTTTCGCATGCGCCGGGCGCTTGACAGGCGGACCCGCTGGCATGCGCGAGCGGGCTGGCTGCGCTGGCCGCCCACCCCTATGCGGCAGCAGACCTGCCTGCCTCGCCGGCCTGGCCCGCATTCTGCGCCGCCCTGCCGACCGCGCTCGGCCGGCCCGAGCCCGGCGCCGCGGCCGCCGCCGTCGCGCTGGCCGCCGGCGCGCTCCAGGAGGCGCGCAAGCCCAACATGCGCTGCGGGTAATCCGCATGCATTTGGGCTGGTCGGCAAGCGTGGCTTATCATGTGCACGGTGGCAATGCAGCAGAACAACACCAGCTGTTTGACATGATAAAGCAGTTAAACACGGTGTTGGTTGGATGAGGGCATGCCCTGCACTTACTGGCCGAGGCAACCCCTTGCTCTACCCATAGGTGCGAGGTGTCAAAGCTGGACCTGAAAGCTGCGTTCCTTGTGCACCATGTGCACTACCCTGCGTGCACGCTCGCGAGTAGCTGGGAGGGCGCGAGGCTCCTGACAGGGCGCGCCGCGCGCAGGCGCGCTCGGCAGGCGCCGCGTCGGCGCTCAGCGACCTCTTCATAGCCCTCGCGGACTTCCTATCCGGCGCGGCAGCGGCCAGCAGCAGCAGCGCCCATGCCTGCCACAGCGCAGCTCCGCCGCTGGCCATGGCAGCTTGGGCGCCGCCGGCCGCCGCGGAGGGCGGGCACCCAGCCCGCCTCGACCATGAGCATGGCACACACCCTGGTCGGGGCACCTGCCGTGACCCTGCGCCCCAGCTGGGC
>JAABUV010005182.1_pt1 | contig 15014 bp, 24 predicted proteins | sample 5559971 | NCBI WGS metagenome assembly JAABUV01 (sample SAMN10711881, study PRJNA513362) | rock metagenome | isolation source: Antarctica rocks | place: Antarctica: Victoria Land, Knobhead nord | collected 2015-12-19
CGGTCAGCGCCGACCTTGCCACATGCCTCGCTGTGCGTGTGCACCTGAGTGCGACAACCATCCGGTGCAAAGTGGCGATGCGTGCGGCCTCCGCGCTGTGTGCCAGGCGCACCAGCCACCGCAGCACCGGCCGCAAGGACGCCGGCGGCACGCGGCGCCGCAGGTGCGCGCGCCGTACCGCAGCGCGCACATCTTCTTCTCGTCGCCGGTGCCGCCGGTGGTGCTGGAGGCCATCCGCTCGTGCCCGCTGCTCGTCGGCGCGCTGCGGAGCCTGAAGGAGGTGCGCGCCGCGGCGCCGCGCGTGCGCCGGCCCCCGGGCCCGCAGCGTCTCGGGCGCCGTGCGTGCGGGCCTGGCGCCGCCTGTTGCAGCGTCGAGCCGTGGCCGCTGAAGCGCGTCGCCACAGCCTGCCGTGCGCCGCGAGTCCTAGCTTTGCACGGGAGGACGACTGGCGGTGCCCGCAAGCCCCGCAGACGGGCGCGGGCGAGAGCTCACGCGCGGCGGCGGCGGCAGGTGAACCACGAGTTCGTGGTGGTGGACGCGCGCACGTTCCTGACGAGCGAGCAGCAGTCGCTGCAGGTGCGCCGCGCCTGCGGTGAGCGGGGCCACCCCCCCAGCGTGCCGGGCCATTGGCCCGGCTGCACCTGGAGGTGCGCGACAGCCGCGGGGCCTGGGACCCGCAGCGCATTGGAAGGCGGAGTGTGCTATACCCTATACCCTATATACCCTATCGCATTGGAAGGCGGAGTGTGCTGAGGGGCGGGGTCAGGCCGCCCGCGCTCTGCGCTCCCCGTGCGAAGGCGCCGCAGGGCTGGCGGCGCTCCGGCGAGCGCGCGCGCGCCCGGCGGGCGGCCACTGACGGCCGCGGTGCGGCAGGCGCTCTTCGGCGCGGGCGGCGAGGCCGGCAACGCGTACCGCGTGGAGGTGGCCACCATCGCGACGCGCCTGGCGACCGCGTTTGCGGCGCTCAACGTGCGCCCCGCGCGGGGCCCCGTCGATGGTAGCATGGGGGGTAGGGTGTAGGGGGTAGGGGGTAGGCTACCTGTGTTGGCGCCGGCCCGGCGCTGCGCGCTCGCCGGGCGGCAGAGCCGTGCTCGCGCACGCTGGCAGGCCGGCCAGCCTTCACGCCCGGTTCGTCACCGGACCGCCCTGCCAGCTCCGGCGCTGACCGGCGCGCGGACATGCGCCAAGCCCCCGAATGACGGCTGCAGCAGCGCCGGCGGCGCGGCGCTGAACACGCGCGTGCGCCGCAGGAGGCGCCCTCGATCTGCTTCCGCGCGGGCAAGCCGGCCGAGGACGGCGGCGGCGGCGGCGCGGAGATCTGCGCGCTCGTCGCGCAGCGCGTCGCGCTGGAGGTGTCCGAGCGCATCGGCGCGCTGCAGCGCGCCGGCCGCCTGCCGGCCGAGGAGGCGTGCGACCTCATCGTCGTGGACCGGCGCGCCCCCCGCGCGTGCTGGGCCAAGTGGGGGCGGTGGTCCGGGCCGGTGCGCGCCGCCGGGGCGCGCGTACAGGTGCCTGGTGCCAGGCTTGGTTGCCGAGGGGCAGCGGCCGGGATGCGTCGGGAAGACGGAGCGCTGAGCCTGGCCCGAGCCTGGAGGGACTTGGGTTGGCAGCCTGCTACGTGTTGGAGACTTGGGGTGCGAGAGGCGCGCCGGCAGAGCGCGAGCTCGGCTCGTCCTTTGAAGGGCGGCGGCGCAGACCGTGCGGCACGGCGCGCAGGGGCTTTGACGCGGTGGCGCCGGTCATCCACGAGTGGACGTACGAGGCGATGGCCTTCGACCTGCTCGGCCTGGAGGGCAACGTGTTCCACTACACGGCCGAGACCGCCGGCGGCAAGGCCGAGCCCAAGAGCCACCTGCTGGACGAGCGGGACGAGCTGTGCGCGCCCCGAGCTCGCAACCCCTCACTCCTCGCTGCTGGGCGGCGAGCCGACGGAGCGAGAGCAGTCTGCTGCACGCGGCGCCCTCTGGTGCAGCAGGCCGGCGGCGAGGCTGCCTGCGCTTGGCGCAGAATCTGGACAGGAGCTGCGAGGCGTGCATACAAGGTTGGCTCACGCGCACCCTGCTCGAGGAGGCGCTGCGGGAGACACCCTGCGTCAATAAGCGCGCGTCCTGCGAGCGCGCATGCCCGCGCTCACCAGGGGTCGCCGGCAGCGGTGTCTGGTGGCGGGCGGGAGAGCGCGCGGCGCGGCCGCGCAGGTGGGTGGAGCTGCGGCACAAGCACTTTGGCTTCGCCTCGCAGCGCGTGGCGCAGCTGCTGGACGAGTTCCGCGCCAAGAACCGCACGGCAGCGACCTACAAGGGCGGCGCCGACGGCGGCGCGCTCGACATGCGCGCGATGCGCGGCCTGGTCGCGTCGCTGCCGCAGTACCGGTGCCGCCCGCGCATGGGAGCGCTTGAGAGGCCCGCACGTCATGCACGACGGGAGAGTGGGCGGCTTGCCTGTTCACGGAGCGATCGCGCACCCTGCAAGGGCGGCGCTGACATGGCACCCGGAGATGCCGGATGTGCACGGCATGGGCGCACTCTGGCGGCACAGGCGCCGCTGCCCGCGCGCACCACTGCACCTGGCAGCACCAGCTGCCAGCTGCACCGCAAGAGATCGCAATGTGTCTGTCACCAGGAGGCCGGTCAGTTCGCAGGGCCCAGCAGGCGCGCGGGCGAGCCGCGGCATGCCCATGGGAGCAGGCGGCGCCGCCGCGTCTGCGGCCGTCACGCGGCGCCGGCACGCGCAGAGGGAGCACCTGGAAACATTTTTTTTTTTGTGAGGCAAAGCAAGCAAAGAGAGAGCAGCTTATTCTCTATGCTGAGCGGCCGGCGCGCGCGCAGCGAGCAGCTGGGCCGGCTGGCGGTGCACGTGGAGATTGCGAGCCGCATCAACAAGGCGATCGAGGAGCGCGCGCTCGTCGCGCTGGGCAAGCTGGAGCAGGACCTGGTCTTCGGCGACGCCACGTCCAAGGAGGTCATCGCCTTCCTGGCCGGCCACGGCGCGACGCCGGCGCAGGAGAAGGCGCGCGCGGCGCTCCCGCCGCCCGCGGCGCTCCGACGCGGAGGCATGGACAGAGCACACCCCGTCCCTCCTCACCCCGCCGCCTCGGACGCGCCAGCTCCGCGCCGCCGCGCGGCGTCGCCAGTCAGTGCGTCTGAGGCAGCGGGTGAGGCGGGACGGGGTGTGGTCTGTCCGTGCCTCCCGTGTCGGAGCGCCGCGGCCAGTCGGCGGCCGCAGCCGGCGCCGCCGGCCCGGCCCAAGTAAGGCGCACACATCACGCGCCGGAGGCGAAGCCGGGGCGCGCCGCGCGCAGCTGCGCCTGCTCATGTGCTATGCGGCCACGCACCCGGAGAAGCTGGACGGCGCCAAGCTGGCGCAGTGGCAGAAGCTGGCGCGGCTGAGCGACGCCGACATCGCCACGCTGACCAACCTGGAGTGCCTGGGCGTGCCCGTGCTCAAGCGCGCCAAGCCCGGCCGCCTGGCGGGGCTCGTGCGCAAGCGCAACCGCGCCGTGCGCAAGGTGCCGCCCGGGGGCTTGTTGACACTCTCAGATGTCGGTGCTGCGGGCCGGCGGGCACCGAGCAAGAGCAGACATGGCCGTGTGGGTGCACTGCTGCGGCCGTGTCCCTGCTGCAGGTCGACGCAACAGAGCGGCACCACCAACAGCTGACACCGTCAGGGCAGCATGTCTTGTGCAGGACTTTGACAGCGCGGTACAGACAGCAGCAGGCCACTACCCACTGTGTTGTGTTGGCAAAGCCGGCGCTTGCACATGACATGAGCATCGATGCAATTTCTAGGCAGAGGTGACGACCAGGCGCGCCGCCGCGACCTCCGCGCGGCCCCGGCCGAGCGCGCCCGCGCGGCGCGGCGCGCAGGACCGCGGCGCGGACGAGGACGAGGAGCAGTGGGCGCTGTCGCGCTTCGTGCCGATGGTGCAGGAGCTGGTGGAGGACCTGGCCACCGGCGCGCTGTCGCCGGACGACTACCCGCCCGTCCGCGCGCCCGCCGCGCGCGCCGCCGGTGCCGCCCCGCGCCGCGCGTGGCCCCGCTCGCACGCGCGCTTGCAGTGGCCCCGCGCACCAGCCTGCGAGCACCTCAAGGTCGCGGGGCGTGGGCTGGCTGTGCCGCTCGCTGAGCGGTGTCCCCCGCCCCGCAGCGGCGGTGCCGGCGGCCGCGCCGGCGAAGGGCGCGTCCGTGCGCAGTGTGCGCTCGCAGTGGGTCACCAAGCGCGCGGCGCCCGCGTCCGGCCTGGAGGCGTCGGGCGGCTCTGGAGCCAAGGCGCGCACCTGGCGGCCTGTCTGACAGCACGCAGCTCCTGCTGGTGCTGTAGGTCGTGGTCTGTGCCGCGAGTGCGCATCCGTCACCACAGCGGCTGCTGCAAAAGCTCGCCGCTCGGATGAGACTGGCCGGTGCTGCTGGCCTGGTGGGAGAGTGAGGGACGAGCGGCACAGCCGCTTGCCTATGGAACGCTGGGATGCGACCAGGCTCGGCACCGACAGGCCTCCGCTTGCCTGCTGACCCAACACTGCCAGGCAGTGGCAGGGCGCGCGGCTGCTGCGAGCAGCCCACCGCCTGCACAGGCGCCGCCGTGTCTTGCTGTGGCGCTAGGGTTGCGTGGGGTCATGGGGTGTGCTCGCTGGCGGCAGGCCCAGGGGCGGCGCGTGGTGGTCTTCGTGGTGGGCGGCATCACGCGCAGCGAGATGCGCGCCGCGCACAAGCTCAGCGCCAAGCTGGGCCGCCCGGTGCTGCTGGGCGGCACCGCGCTCGACTCGCCCGGCACCTTCCTCAAGCGCCTGGGGGTGCGCGGCCACCCTCCTGCTCGCTCCACCCTCGCCCGCCAGGCCGGTGTGTAGTGATGGCGTCTGCGGGCTGCAGCGCGCAGCGCCCTGCAAACGTGTGCATGCTCCCCGGAAATAAACCCTAACCGACACCTGTACCACGCTCTCAAGGTAGCCTCTTGCTCAGAACTCCCAGGTGTGAGCACTGTCAATTGTCTGGGCTTGGGGCTGGGGCGTGGTGCCCCTTGCTCCTGAGACTGCGTCTTGCTGGTGTTCGTGTGTGCAGCATGGCCCAGCATGCTGCAGAGTGGCTGTATCACTGGCCGGGCGTTTCCTGCCATCGTCGTCGACGCTGACGTGGCGACAGCACTGCACGTGCAGGCGCTGACCCGGTCAGACGCGTCCAGCCTGGAGATCGACTTCAATAGCAACTTCTGAAACCAGGTGTTTGTTGTGTGCGTGCCGCCGCCGCCGCCGCTAGGCCTAGCCAGACGATAAATTTTGGTACCAGTGTTGCAAGTGGGCGAGTGTAATTGAGAACTGAAAAAATTGTGTAACTGAGAATTGAAAAAAAGGGTTCCTCACCCTACCCCTTGGCCGCGTTTGAATGAAGCAGCGACAGCGCAGCGTGCTTTCTGCCCCACGCCAAGACCTACGATAGCAAGGGGCGTGAAAGGAATTCTTCAACGGGGGCCGTCCCGGTGTCTCCGAAACTCTTCTGTACAGCAAGGACCGTGTGACCTCCTGTACAGTGCAGCCGGCCTCCACACACAGCTCAACATGGCGCGGGGTGCGGCCCTGGGCGAGCGCCTGCTGTAGCGGAAATGACACGGCAGTTTGGGCAACTGCTTTGGCCTTGGGCGCCGAATTATCGCCTGGCGGACCGCGCTGTGCTGACTGCTCACGCTGAAAGTTCTCTGCGTCTTGTTTGAACTGTCACCCCAGATCTGCGACGGATTTGCAGTCAGTTGCAAGCAGACAGCCAGCGGTCGCCTGGCTGTCAGGTGGCCGTAAGTGGTGCGTGCGCAGTTAAGCGTGCCGGCCTGGCTTGCGCGGCATTGGATGGGGGGGGTAGCACCCGGATCTGACTTGCGCGCGCATGCGTTTGCTCCGCCACTGCGCAATAGGAGCGGGACTGAGGCGCTGCTGTGCGGGCGCGCGCAGCAAACGTGATTGCGCTGGCGCTGCTGGGCCTGCTGGCCCTGGCCTGCGTGCAGCAGGGCGCCGAGGGCAGCGCCCGCGCGCTGAAGCAGACGCTGACCCCCGGCCAGCTCTCTCCGGCCAGCGCGGACCTGCTGGTGGCAGCCGCTCTGGCTGACGACCCGACTATCACAAAAATGAGTGCGCCTCACGACCTTGCACCAACCGCTGCCGCAGCAGGCCTTGCTTGAGGGGGCAAGCGTGGTGGCACGCCGCACCCTGGAGTACGCGTTCGTTTGGTCTGCTGCGCCCGGCGCCAGGCTTCAGACACACACCGCCTGTGGACAGGGACTTGGTGCCTGTGGCCAGTTCGCACACTTGACACACGGCGGAGCCTGTGCTGGCCCACAGCTACCTGGTTGTCGCATGTCATCGGGCACTGCCGCGTGGCGCCGGCGTGGGATCCAGCTGTGGCACGTACAACTTAACACCTACTCTGGTATGAGCAGCCGCTCCCGCCAGGCGCCCCCAGCGCGCACGCGCACTGTGTGGCTGGCAACCAGGTGTGGAGCAGAGCCTCGGCCCACACCCGCGACTGCTTGGCACGGCGATGGGGCTGACGTGCTGCTGTGCCTCTCCCGTGCAGGCGTGGCGCAGAGCTTCAGCCCCTATCCCACACAGGCCGCCGCGACTTCGTCGCCCTTCCCGACCACGATCCCCAGCTCGCCGACGCCGAGCCCCACCCTCACCTAGGGCGGGCCCGTCGCGATGGCGCCGCCGATTACGGGCAGCAAGAAGAAGTGAGCGGCGCTGATTGTGCGGGCCGCGCTCGATGCGACGCGCACCGCGGCTGCGCTGCGGTGGACGCGGCTGCTACCCCTCTAGGCCGTTTCTGCCATGTACCTGGTAGTGTTGTAGAGGTAGGAAGCGGCCCCCGCCAAGCGCGGCTCGCAGCGCTCTGCTTCCCCTCCTTGCCTTTCTTTTTTGGACCCAAAAATCTTCTGCCTTTGGCAGGCCATGCTGGGCCGCATGGGCCAGCATGGCCGGTGTTCTCTTATTTATGGTGTACATGTGGTGCGCTCCAGCCAGGCAGGCCCCTCAGGCGTCGAGCCTTCGTGAGGTCATGGGACGTGCGCTCCCGCCTGGTGAGCGCATAGGGTGCCATTTCATTTGGTATCTCCCCCCGCTTGGGAGTTGAGGAGGGCCCTAGTACCCATGTACCCGAGCACGGCGTCATGCCAGCCGCCGAACGAGAAAGGAATGCTGAAAAGTGATTCGATCTGGCAGAACTGTTTTGGGGTGGGCGAACGACCTGCATGACACTGCATGAGCCCATCAGCAATGGCAGGGCTATGCAGGGTGCATTACATATTTCTGACCGTATTGTAATGCTGCACTGCATTTACTGGCCGTCTGCTGAGCGCTGGCCACTTGCTCCTGCCTTCTCCACAAACTGACAGGCACCAACTACGGGCATTGGCGCAAGCACGCTGGGTGCACACGTTAATGTCATACCAGTGCGGTGCGCACGCCTTGCAGCATGACACCCAAGCAAACCTCTCCAGGCTGAGCGTGATCGCAAACATTGCAGTGTAACCTCGCCCTGATGAGGCCAAGCCAGCGGTTGAGACCCTAGACTCCAGGAGGCTACGAAAATGAGTTGCGCAGCTCGCCTCTTCCGACAGATAGGGCAGCTCAGCAACGCCTCAGGTGAAGGTCAACCTGTAAAGAGGGCAGTGCAGCAGGTGGCGCCGCGCTTGCGAACCAGCATGTTCCGCGTGCTCACGGCGCTCGCCGCGGCGTCGTTGCTTCTGCGCTGCTGCTTGGGGATCTCCGGCCCTTTGCAGGCGTGCCACTGGCGCGCGTGTGCACGTGACGTGCGCAGCTTGAAGAGACGGCCTCAAGGGTAGACGATGTCTAGCTGGCAGATCCTTCACTCCAGGGCGTGAGAGCTGACCGCCTGCTCACACATACTAGCACATATGAAAGCTAATTACAAGCTGTGTATGGTGTGCGGCCACTTCGGCTTCGTGCGCACTGGTGCTCATGGCTGCCGGCGGTTGCCGTTTAAATACCGGCTCACGTCATGGCTTGCGCGCAGCTGGGTACCAAGGAGCTGGTTGGTTACTATGCGTCGTGGGAGGACTGGAACCCGTACCAAAACGCGCTGGGCAGCCTGCCCCCGTACGTGACCACTGGTGCGCGGTGCTGTCATGTAAACTTTAGGGCGGCATAGGCAACAGTCACCATCCCTCAGAACACCATCGTCATGCGTCGTTGCCATACAACGCGCTGAATGCATCCAAGTCATTATGGTGGTGTGTGCGTGCGCAGTCATCATGTCCTTTGCTCAGCCGGACATGACCTTCACTCCGGGATCCTTCCGCGGCACTGGCCTGCAGTACCTGGACGACTACTACACCACAGTCAAGAACAGCATCAACCAGCTCAAGTCCAAGGGTGTGCTCCACCTGCTGCTTGCGGTGCAGGAGCTTCCGGGAGACGAGTTTCCAGGCCAGCAGCCTGCTGCGCCAGTGCTGCAGCAGCCTGCTCCGCTGACTGAGGGCTGCAGTGCATGTGGCTGTGCAGTTGCCTGTCATTTAGCTGGCGAGCTTGGGTGTGGGAGGGGCCGCCTCGTGACGCCGGTGTCAGCCTGGGTGCGCAGGGACACGCGTGCTGCTTGCCATCGGCGGCGCCACATACACCAACTGGTGCGCAAGCCGGCATGTTACACGCTAGTTAGTGGGCTGCTCAAGCGACACAGTAGCTGAGATTTTCCGATGACCTTACAGGAACAACGTCAACAACGGCGCAATCGCAGCCTTTGTCGCTGACATGGGCTTCAACGGTGCGCGCAAGCCTCCCTGAGGCACGAGCTCGACGCGTGCCGAATCATAGTCATGGGCCTGACCAACAGGCTCAGCAATAAGAGCTGACCAAGCGTCTGCCCCTGCAGGCATCGACATCGACTTTGAGCCAGCGTTTGACAGGTGTGCCGCCTCCGCACAAAAACGCTTCCGTTAGGCAAGATGCGCTCAGCGCACTCCCTAAGCAGTCTTCATTTGAACAGCGCAGCGTGACAGTGTGGCGGCACTCCTGTGTGACGTCAAACGCTCACCTGCCTGATCGGCATGCCAGCAAGCATGGAGTTGATCATTGTATGCTCCATCACTTGTAGCAAGTGCACCTTCCCACGCACTGGGTCAGGCATGCAAACGGGCAAACGGCTGCGTGCGTGCAGCGTGTCGTGCTCCAACCCTGGCAACATCCCGACCTGCAACACCGACGCGCTGTTCCAGTCGGTCATCACCACGCTGCGCGCCGCCGTCCCGCGCCCGATGGTGCTGTCGCTGGCGGCGTACAGCATCGGCGCATATGGCTGGGGCACGTATGCCACCGCGCAGCCCATCGGCTCCCACACTGGTGCGCAAGTGTGCAAGTGCTCTTTCTATTCTAGCTCGACTCCTGTGAGCAGCTATTATGAAGCTGGCTGGCACCAAGTCAGATTTTGTCCACAGCAGGATGACTGTGCACACCTGTGACGGTGATGCATCTACCCTAGGTGGAGACCCAGAGTCTGAGGGTTCCCTCCATTGGCATGTGTGCAGACTGATCCTCTTTATGCAGGCCTGTCATACAAGCCGCTCAAGGCCGTGGGCGAGAAGATCGACCTGGTCAACCTGATGAGCTATGACGCCGACAACCAGTACAGCCCCATACTGGCCACACAGGTGGGTCATGCGAACGCTGTGAGCTTGCCTGCCTTGACATGCTTCCTGCGACGTTACCCTGCAGGTTGCTCAGGGACACACAAGACAGGCTCCTTCATCCCAACAGCTTAATGGTTCGGCGAGCGTCTGCGCCTGCATACTCCACCACATCAATATGACGCAGTAGATCCTCACTGGCGTCACGCTTGTGGCTGTGTCAGCACAGCAGGTCCCTTGTGCCACGTCAGCAGGAAGCCTGCACTTCACGCATGGCATGCGCTTCATGCATGGCGTGCGCTGCAGGCGTACCTGGACGTGCTGGCGGGCACGGGCTTCAACGGCAAGATCGTCACGGGCGTGGAGATCCCGCCCGAGTGCTGCGGGCACACGCTGACCATGGACGAGGTCAACAGCATCGGCGACTGGCAGAATGTGCGGCGGCACCGTCACCCCTTCGCCGCCGTGCACACAGCAGCAGGACAGTCCTGCAAGCGTGTCGGAAGACTGTTGCACCTATCTTCTGAGACTCTGGCGTTAGTGCTGTGGTGAGGACACAGGCGAGGGCAGGTTGCTCAACGTGGAGCACGGACCCAACATGCCTCACTCTGGGCGCATGCCGCATGCAAACAGGAGCATTGCGTCTGCAGTGTGCGGTGAAGTGTGCATGTCGGTGGCGTGCGCACTTCAAATGTGACCCCATGGCGTACCATGTCAGGGCCCTGACCCCCGCGCGGGGCTGGGCGCGCAGGCCAACAGCGGCGGCGGCGCCATGCTCTGGTACCTGGGCCCGCGCAAGAGCGGCTCGCCCAGCCCGACGCAGGTCATGCAGGCCTTCTGCAACAAGTTCAGCTTTGGGGGCTGCGGCCTGCCGCTCTTCACCTGCGACGGCTGCTCGCAAGTCGCGCCGACCGCGGTCAGCGACTTCACGACCGTCCGCACCGTGTCCCAGACCGCACTCATATCCGCACCCGGCGACATATCGACTGGATTCACCTATGGCCAACCCAATCAGATGCCGTTCCCCATCTCCATGCCGCGCGCAGCGGTCGCGGACTTTCCTGGCTTGATCCCAAACCCGCTAAACCCCTCTGCTTACGCCAGTGCCGGCCTCTCGAGCACTGCGGCAACCAATGCGACATCGCAGCCAGCGGCAAGCGTCGAGGAGACCCGCACGATGCCCTGATCATGGCAGTGTGGGCAGCTCAGCAGCTCTCGCTCCTTTGTGACACGGCGCATGGGGCAGGATTAGGAAGAGAGTTAGGGGCAAGAGTGCATGAGTGCCGTGCGACAAGGTGGAGGGGCTGCAATTGCATGTGCAGCTCCTGGTGGGTTTTTGCTTGCCTAGGATGCCTGATATTTGTTGCTTTCGTGCCTGAGTGATGACCCGCGATGCGATGCGCTACATGTGGTTGTATCCTGTGGCGCGTCGTACCTGACATCTTGTGGTCATCACTCAGACTCATGCTTTTGGCATTTGCTGTGGGTCAGCTTACATCTGGCCGTTGGTGGCTGCTTTCTGAACGTGTTGTCGGTGTGCTGCTTGCGCTGGGTCGCAGCACCAGCCTGGGTCAGCAAGCAGGCCCCTTGGGTACTGCCTGCTGTCCCACGCACGACCGCTCTCTTGTACGATCGCATATAGTGTGCCTGTGAAGTCTTTGAACGTGACAGGGATGCCTGGCAGGGAGTCTTGCCTGCCTGCGGATGCATTTTTGTAATGAAGAGACCCACCTCCCGAGTTCCTGCGATAGGTCTGACACGTGTGCCCGGAAAGGTCTTATGCAGGAAGCTGTGTGTAAATGACGACCTCCCACTGAACGCGAGGTTTGAAGAGCTGCCAACTTGTCAGTGGATGCGAGCGCCAGCTGCGTCCTACAAACCTTAATTCATTCACTCACTTGCCCTTCATTCCGGTTGTGCTGCCTGCTGACTCAGGCCATGGCCTGAGTCGGGACATGGGCCATATGGTGGGGCGCTGCGCGGGCGCATGCATGTGGTGGGCGCATGTACGCATGTGGTGGGCGCATGCATGTGGTGGGACGCTGTGCCCGGGCATGAATTTATGAGAATTGCATGATTGTATACGATCATACCCACCCCCAACTGCCTGCGTCTAGATGTGGCATGTGTGCATGGATGTATTGCGCAGGAAGTTATATAAGGGATCAAGTCGCATCAGCGCCAAGGTTGCGGGGCTGCCACATGCTTGTACGTGCTTATCGAAAGTAGAAACAACCACGCGCCTTCAATGTGTGGCATGCATGCCAAGTGCGTGCATTGGATTGCGATGCAGGAAGCAGATGCGCTGGCGAGAAAACTTGGAGGCTGCCATCCCAGGTTTTACTCTATCACGCACACGCTGAATTCATCGCTTTGTTTGGGGGCAGACAAAGACAACCTGCAAAATTGCATATGAGGCCACGCTTGATACCACATGTTTCTAATGCATTCAGCACAGCGGTGTGCTTAGCGATGTGCTGAACAACCTCACCACGGACTGCCGCCCCAAGCTCTGCAGCAGGGCGCTCACGATCGTGGAGCGGCCTGCGTTGGAAGGGGACCAAGCGGCAGAGCGTTATGCCCAGAGCGTGTAAGCGCAGACGGCAAACATACATGGAGGCGGGGATGCACATGAAGAGCTCTTGCCTTGCACTTTTTTGCGTTGCAGAGGTTGGTCCTAAATGTCACAAGCAGTGTTTGTGCGACTCGTTCAACAAACTCCCTACCAAGTCAAACACAAAGCAGCCTGGCCTGGGCAGTTGGGGGTCCTCGCATGCATGCAGAGAATGCTGGGCGAGCCATGCACACACACCCTGGATACCGATGAGGACCAGCTTGGCCCCGAGTCCCATGAACACAAAAGGGCACCGGGTACCAGGCAATTCACGCTGTCCGCTCGCACTGGCCACCCTGCTTAGGCGCACACGGCGCTCAACAAATGCCTGTACAGTGGTCACCATCCAGCACCCGCGCACGGGTTCGCCAGCGCCATGAGCTCTGCTGGCCCAAGGCCGGGGCGCCCACCGGCGGCCAGGCAGTTGCCCAGAGGGTTGCGCACGCCGGCACAGCGCGGACGACCCGCTGCTAGTGGAGCCGCCCCAGCAGGCCCAACGCAGGCGCACGGATACGCATGCTTGGGGAAGCAGACATGGCTCAGGCCCAGCCTGCGGCCAGGCCCGGCCCCGGGCGCGCGCCCAGGCCCTGGCCGCCCAGCCGCGGTCCCGGCCGCGCTCACAGCGTGACCAGCAGCCAGGCGAGGCCCTTGAGGAACATCCAGACCTCGGCGCCGCCCAGCTTGGACGCGCCGAACAGGCGGTCCACAAACACGATCGGCACCTCGCCCACGCGCAGGCGCGCGGCGCGCGCGCGCGCCACGATCTCCATCTGAAACGCGTACCCGCGCGAGCGGCAGGCCGGCGCCAGGCGCGCCAGCGCCGCCGCGCGGTACAGCCGGAAGGACCCTGTGAGGTCGGACGCCTGCGTGCGCGCCCGGGACCGCGCTCACGGCGGGTGCTGAGCGCGGGACCCCCGGCACACACGGGCGCCCGGCGCAGCACCGCCTGTGCGTGCAGCCCGGGCGTGCCGGTCAGTCAGCGGCAGGCGCAATTCGACCCCAGGCCATACGCGGAGCGCGTCTGCCTCGCCTTCGCCGCCCGTCGCGCCGTGCCGTGGGCGTGTCCCCTGCCCCCGCGGGGTGCTGCGACTGTGCAGGGCCTGCGGGGCGGCACCCGCAGCTGCAGCAGCGTGGAGGCGAGCACGTTGGCGCCGCGGCTGGTCAGCTTCCGCCGGAAGTCCCAGCCGGCCACGCCGCCGCCCGGCGCGTAGCGCGTGCCGCTCACGATGTCAAAGCCGCCCTCCGCCTGCGCCCGGATCATGGCCGGGATGTACTTGGGCTGCCGCGCGCGCGCGCAGAGCCGTCAGCACCGCTTGCGAGCCCTGGACCTCCTGAGCACGGCGCTGCAGGTGTGACTCCGGGCCACCCAGCTGCCCAACCTTCTGCGCAAAGGCTGAGGCTTGAGAGCAGATCAAACGACTCTCCTCACAGGCAGTGTACCTGCAGTTGTCCCATAGATGCACTGCACTGGCGTGAAGTGCAATTTTCTGGGACGGCACGTGCACTCGTGAGCGCACGTGGTGCGACAGGTCGGCATCCATGATGATGACGTGGTCGCCGCGGGCGTGCTGCAGGCCGTGCAGGTAGGCCGTGCCTGCGCCCCACAGACGCAGCCTGCTCGAGCCCACAGCGCTGCCCTGCACCACCACTGCAGGGTCTCGTGCACACACCACCAGGCTCCTGCTACCTGTGGCACATGCGCCTTTGCTTGCCTCGCGCAGGACTGTGGGCAGGCCAGCTTTCGGCGGGGCCGCTCACCCAGCCCCAGCTTCCCTGGCCGCGCCCGCAACAGCTGCGCAGGCGTGCACCGTCTCGTTAGTTCTCTGCGACTACGGGCGGCTTGCAGACACGCGCGCAGTGACAGCAGACACACAGCGGTGCGCAAGGCAGGGACAGCGGTGAGGTGTGGCGGGCGCCGCACGATGCGCTCGGCGCCATACGCTTTCTGCAGCTGCCGCACCACGTCCTGGGTGCCGTCTGGGCTGTTGTCGTCCACGATGATTATCTCGTAGTCCAAGCCCCTGCGAGCGGCCCCCGGCGCCGCTCAGCCGCGCGCCCCGCCCGTGCGCGCGGAGCAGGTCCTGCCTGGGGACAGCAGGCGCGCTTGCTTGGAAGCGAGCCAGGCTGTGCAGGCCCGAGCGTCCTAGGATGAGCAAGGTTTGACAGCACTCCAGCAGGCGACAGGAAGGGAGGGCGGCGCACTCGGCCTCGAGCGTCTTCACCAGCAGCGCGACAATGAGCGCGATGTTCTCCCGCTCGTTGTACGTTGGCAGCAGCACCGAGTACGCAGGGCCTGCTGCGGCCATGCTCCTGCCCGGGCTGCTATGACAGCGCTTCGAGCAGGGCCATCACCCGCGCAGCAGACCGTCTAGGGGAATTGGTAGCTCCTGAGCAGGGCCAGGATGAGTGCTACCGCCACGTCAAGCATGGCTGGCGCGCTGGTCGCTCAAGAGGGCTCGCCCCGAATATGCCTTGCCGCGGGCTCGCGGCTCGTCACGCGCTGCAGGTCACTGAATCAAGCTGTGCAGGCAGCGGCACGCAGTGGACAACCGGCCTTCAGATCAAGCGATGCTGAGTGGTCCGAGGAAGCTGTGCCAGTCGCTCCCAGCTCCCCAGGTAGAGAGGGTCTACCTGGGGTTGCACCCAATTCACACGCACTCGGGTACTCGCCCGGTGCAGCCCTGCCAGCCAGTCCCAAGGTGGCCCGGGTCTGCGTGAGCTCCCGGTCGCCCGCACCAGCCGGCGCGCGCTTCGTCTTGGACGCGCCTGCGGCGCGCGATGGCTGC
>JAABUV010005183.1_pt1 | contig 15013 bp, 12 predicted proteins | sample 5559971 | NCBI WGS metagenome assembly JAABUV01 (sample SAMN10711881, study PRJNA513362) | rock metagenome | isolation source: Antarctica rocks | place: Antarctica: Victoria Land, Knobhead nord | collected 2015-12-19
CCGTTCGTGATCTGGACAGCTTCGCGAGCACCTCTCGCTGGCTGTCGGACAAGGGCATCGGGGCGGTAGGCAAGCGCATACACCACCCTACCGCAATCCACACTTATTTACAAGACACTACACTAGCGACGAAGGATCGCTAGCCGCTGGGCAATCGGCCCCTTCTTGCGTTTCATTCGTTTGGTGTCATGCTGGGGTGGTGACAATCGCCGCGTTCGAGCCTAGGACCACGCTGCCGCCGGAGGATCGTGCTCAGGCGGAGGCGGTGTTGAGCCAGCTTCAGGGGGAGGCGGGAACAACGGTACTGATGGGGCCTGGTGGCCAGCACGTGGTGCTGCCGGCGGAGATCTTTGCGGTGCTGCGCGATGTCACCGCGGCGATGGCGCAGGGTCGGGCGATCACGGTGGCTCCGCACGAGCAGGTGCTGAGCACGCAGGAAGCTGCGCAGCTGTTGGGGGTGAGCCGTCCGACGTTAGTGTCGATCTTGGAGCGCGGTGAGATACCCTACGTCCAGCCGGGCCGGCACCGGCGGGTGCGGTTGGACGACGTGCTGGCCTACCAGCAGCGCCAGCGTCACACCCGCCGTCGCGCCCTGGCCCAGTTGAGCGTGGAGGCCGAGGACCTGGGGATCACCGAGACGTTCGCCCCGCCGCGGCGGGTCCGGACCTGAGGCGGGGGTGCCCTACACAGCACTGCTGGATGCGAACGTCTTGGTGCCGTACACGGTGACCGATGTTCTGTTGCGTCTGGCGGAAGCTGGTTTCTACCGGGTGTTGTGGTCGTCGGAGATCTTGGACGAGACAGTGCGCACTCTCCTAAGGGTGCATCCGGACATCCCTGCGTCGACTCTGCGAAGTCGGGTGGTGAGGATGGGCGACTTCTTCCCCGATGCGACCGTCACCGGGTGGGAGCCGCTCCTGGACGTCATCGTGGTGCCCGACGCCGGTGACCGTCACGTCGTGGCCGCGGCGATCGTCGGCGGGGCCGACACGATCGTGACCGCGAACTTGGCCGACTTCCCCGCCGCGGTGCTGGACTCGTTTGACCTCGTCGCGGTGCACCCGGATGACTTCCTGCTCGACCAGTGGGACCTCGACCCGACCCTCACCGACCAGGTGCTGCAGGAGATCGTCGAGGACCGGAACCGACCGTCCGTGACCCGGGCTGAGGTCCTCGCCCAGCTCGAGCGGGGTGGCTGTCCCCGCTTCGCCGCGTGCGCCCGCGCAGGCGGACCGACCTAGCCTCCTGCACCGTCGCGCGGCTTCTGACATCCGCATCCCGGGTCACCGAGCGATGCCCGAGCCAGCTTCACCAGAGTGGCTGTCCCGACCAGGACACGGCGCCTTCGGCACCGACGGGGAAGCGCCCCGACCGAAAACTCGTGGTCGGGGCGCTGCTGGGACCGGGGCCCCGCCCGCTCCTGGCGTCGCTCCCGGTGCACCGCCTTGTTCTTCCCCCGGCCGCCCGGCTTCGCCCAGGATGAGCGCCCACCCCAGGGCGAGGGCCCGAGGAACCCGGGCACAGCCGATCGAGTGATCCAAGCCTCACTGCGTTCGGTGCCTGCGGCAGACCACCCGATCGACCGACCCAGACCCCCCGCACCACCTCGCTGCCGCTCGGTCCCTGGGCCGGCCCCTGGAGCACTGCGTGCTCGGGCGGCCCGGGGGAACGGTTGGCAGACATCCCATGCCGTTGGTGGTCAAGCGGCGAGGGGTGGGGTGTGGTGGTTCCAGGCGGTGGTCTCGTTGTAGGGGGTGCCGGTTTTGAGGCTGCCGTGCAGGATGCCGACGAGGCGGTTCGCGAGCTGCCGCAGGGCGGCGTGGTGGGGGGTTCCGCGGCTGCGGAGCTGGTCGTAGTAGGCGCGGGCGCCGGGGGAGCCGCTGAGGGCGGCGTAGGCCTGGCGGCCGAGGGCGTCGAGGAGCTGGTCGTTGTGGACGTGGCGGGCGTGGACGGCTCTGCTCTTGCCGGAGGCCCGGGTGATGGGGCTGGTGCCGGCGTAGTTCTTGCGGGCGCGGGCCCCGTCGTATCGGGTGGGGTCGTCCCCGAACTCGGCCAGCACCCGGGCGGCGAGGATAGATCCGAGGCCGGGTTGGCTGAGGTACACCTCGGCGGCGGGGTGGCGGGTGAACAGTGTCTCGACCTCGGTCTGCAGGGTGGTGATCTCGGTGCGCAGCGCACCCAGGATCGCCGCTTGGGACCGGACCACGGCGGCGTAGGCGGCGGTCACCGCGGCGGGCTGGGTGAGGTGCGGGGTGCGTAGCGCCACTCGGATCGCGGCCGCGACGGTGATCTGGGTGGTGGTGAGCCGGGCCGCGGCGGCGGGGTCGGGGGCCTTGGTGAGCAGCTCGAGGGCGTCGGGGGCGGTGAGGTCATCGAACGCCGCCAGGGCAGCGGGGAAGAAGTCCCGCAACGCGTGCCGCAGCCGCAGCACGTGCCGGGTCCGTTCCCAGACCAGCGTCTTGTGGGCGCGGGCCACGACCTTGAGCGCGGCGGCGGTGTCGGAGTCCCCGGCGATGGTGCGCAGCTGGTGGCCGTCGGTGCGGACCATGTCGGCCAGGGCGTGGGCGTCCCCCGCGTCGGACTTGGCCCCCGAGATGGTCTGCCGTTCCCGGTAGCGGGCGACCTGCAACGGGTTGATCGCGTGGACCCGGTACCCGGCGGCGAGCAGGGCCCGCACCCAAGGGCCCCGCTCGGTCTCGATACCGATCACCACCTCATCAGGGTCCGCGCCCGGGTCGGTGTGGGTGGCGAGCAGGCTGTGGAGCCGGTCGATCCCGGTGATGCCTTCCTCGAGGCCAGCGGCTACCTGCGGCAACAGCGGGGGAGTCCCAGCAACCTAATGAACCAGTGCTCGCGCCAGGTGGCGGGCACTGGTTCATTAGCGGTTGACTCTCCCGACCACCGGCGGGGGCACGGTCTGCCAAGAGGACTACCCGACGGTGTCCAGGACCCACGAGTGCTCACCCACCAGCAGCTACCAGGGCCAAGTCTGCCGTCGCCTGGCCCCGGTAACCGTCATTAGGTCTCATGCTGCCACCGGCGGTGGGCTGGGTGCCCTGATCCTGTCAACAGGTCGGGCGCGGGCACCGGGTCTACTCCTGCGGTACGTGCGACGCGGTGATCTACCGCGCCAGTAGACCGCACGTCCCTCTTACGCCGGCGCGTTAGAAGGCGCACGCTGGTAGAAGGCCCACGGAGGAGCAGGCATGCGCGCAGTTGTCGGAGACCAGTTGCACATCCACGGGCGGGTCGTCGGTCAACCCGAACAGACGGCCGAGGTCGTCGAGGTCCGCGGGAGGGACGGCTCCCCGCCCTATCTAGTCCGACATGACGACGGGCACGAGTCCCTCGTGTTCCCCGGCCCGGACGCGTCGCTGGAGCATCCGCAGCGTTAGTGCACAGCCGACCGGCGAGTCACCACGCCGAGCGCAATACGTTCCGTCAAGGGCCGCCCTGGACCGAACGTATCGTGTCCTGGCCGCGATCGGCGCGATGGGCGCGATGGGCGCGATGGGCAAATCTGTCAGACGGGTTATGGTCGACACCACATAGTCAGGGTTGACGTCATTGGATGTCAGAGAGCAGGACATGATGGACGACGGGTACCAGCTCCACGGCACCGAGGCCAAGGGCGAAGGCGTGTTCGCCACCCGGTCCTTCCAAATCGGCGAGACGGTGATGATCGGTGTCATCGACCGTGAACTCGACCGCAACCACTCGCACGCCTCCCAGGTCAGCGCGGAACGCTTCGTGTTGCACGGCGGCCTGGTCACCAAGGTCAACCATTCCTGCGATCCCAACTGCGGGATCCGCCTCAACTCCAGTGGCGCCCACAACTTCGTCGCCCGCGAGCCCATCGTCGCCGGCCAGGAGATCACCTTCGACTACGCCATGCGGAACTACACGGTCGAACACTTCCCCGCCCACTGCCAGCGCGGCTCGCGCCACTGCCGTGACCACATCACCGGTTGGAAGGATCTCCCCGGCCAACGCAAAGCCGACTACCGCGGCTTCGTCGCGCTACCAGCGGCTGCGAGCGGTCTACGCCGGCACCGCCAGCCTGCGTGAGCGCAAGAAGCTCGCCGAGAAGCTCCTCGACACGCTGCACACCTGCCCCGTCCCCGAGGTCGCCCGGCTCGGGCGGACCCTTCGCGCCCGGGCGCGCCCAGGTCCTGGCCTACTTCGACACCGACGGCCTCAGCAACGGCGGCACCGAAGCGATCAACATGCTCATCGAGAAGGCCAGACGCTCGCCCACGGCTACCGCAACTACAACAACTACCAGCTCCGGATGCTCCTCGCCGCCAGCGGTACTCGCACCCGCCGGACGAGGTCACCACGCTGAAGTCCGAAGAGCCCCTAAAGTCCGCGCGGTCGGTCTCCGATGAGACCTGCAGATCACCCGCCGGAGTTCTCTCACCGCCTTACGGAGAACCGTTGTTGGCCAAGGCGGGTCAGCGGACGATTCTCGTCACGGTCGCCGCTGGTTTCCTCGGCTCTGATCTCTGCGAACGGTCGCTGGATGACGGCTATCGTATCATCGGGCTCGATTGCCTTTGTGACTCCTACGAGGCGAGTTGCAAGCTGGCCAAGATCAGCCCATCCGGATCAACCGGCGCTCGGCGCCCCACGAAGTCAAGGGTATAGATCGTGCATCAGACCACAGTCGCGCGCTCGACCCTGGCCGAACCGCCGCTGGCCGAGAGCCTGCGGGAGTGGACCGCGGCCTGGAAGCACGGCGAGGCGCTGGGCCAGCGGATCGATCGCGACCTTGCGTTCACCACGCTTCTGGATCTCCTGCCCAGCGGCGGGAGCCAGCCTGCGCTCGCGGGCACGCCCGGGCGTGGCCTGCAGCCACTGTCGTACGCCCGGCTCCACGAGTTCCTCAGCCGCGGCGCACCTTTCCACGACGTGGACCTGCGACCGGGCGACCGCTGCGCCGTGGCGATACCGGAGGGTCCGGAACTTGCGGTCTGCCTGCTGGCAGTCAGCATGCGCTGCACCGCGGTGCCGATGAACCCGTGGAATCCCGAGGGCGAGATCGCCGCCGACCTTGCCGAAACCGGCGCGAAGGCGGTGATCGTGCCTCTGGGCGAGGACTTCGACCACATCCGGCGGGCAGCGCGCGGTTGCGGCGCAGCCGTGATCGGCCTGGCCCGGCATCCGGAAGAGACCGGCCTGTTCGACCTCGTCAGCGAAGGGCCTTGCGCCGGTGGCGACGGGCCTTCCGCCAGTAGCGATGGCCGCCGGTTCAACGGACCGCACGACACAGCGCTGGAACTGTTCACGTCCGGGACCTCCGGGCGCAAGAAGCGCGTGTCCATCCGCCTGCGCGACCTGTGCGTGGGCGCGGCCTGCATCGCCGCCGCGCTGGAACTGGGGCCGGAGGATCGCGGCTACAACATGATGCCGCTGTTCCACGTGGGTGGCATCGTTCGGAATCTGTACGCGCCCCTGCTGGCGGGCAGCGGCATGATCTACTCCGACGGTTTCGACGCGGCGCTGTTTTGGGATGAGCTCGACGACGGCGCCGGCTTTAACTGGTACTACGCATCGCCGACGATGCATGACAGCATCCTGCAAGAAGGCGAGCGACGCCCGCACTCGGCGCATCGGCTGCGGTTCATCTGCAACGCGGCGGGCGACCTGCTCCCGTCGGTGGCCGCCCGGCTGCGCGCGCGGTTCGACGCCACGATCCTGCCCGGCTACGGCATGACCGAGTGCATGCCCATCGCCTGCCCCCCGCTCGACTACCGGCTCGAGCGCAAGGGGGCGAGCGGCCGCATCCTCGGGCCGGACGTCAGCATCCTCGACGATGCGGGCGAGGCCGCGCCGCTGGGTGTCGCCGGGCGCATCGTGCTGCGCGGCGCGCCGCTTGCGTGCATCGTGCAGGATGAACCGGGGCCGGGTGAACCGGCGATCCCGGAAGGCTGGTTCGACACCGGCGACATCGGCCGCTTCGACGCGGGCGGCTTCCTCTACATCGTCGGGCGCGGCAAGGACGTGATCAAGCGTGGCGGCGAAACGATCGCCCCGGCGGAAATCGAGGACGTGCTGGTCGGCCATCCCGAGGTGCGTGCCGCGCTGGCCTTCGCCGTTCCGCACGACATGCTGGGTGAAACCGTGGGCTGCGTGATCGTCCCGCGTTCGGGGCGGCGCGTCGATCTCGAAACGCTCGCCCCGCACCTTTCCCAGCACCTGTCTCCCGCCAAGTGGCCGGTGCTCGGGGTCTACATGGACGACCTGCCGAAGAACGCCACCGGCAAGCTGCTGCGCGTGCGGCTCGCATCGCGCCTCGGAATCGACGGGGTCGACGAGAAGGCGCCGGCCCGATCGCGGCTGCTCGAGGCGCAATGCCCGCCCAAGGGCACGCCGATCACCGAGCCGGTCTCGACCCGCGGCGTGGACTCTTCGACCTCACAGATCGAGGGAGCGATCCGTGCGGCCTGCCCCGGCGCGACGGCCGTGGTGGTCCATATCGGCAGCGCCTGCGGGACCATCCGCGCGGCGGTGGAAGGCGCGACCATCGAGGAACAAGTCCTCAAGGCCCGACTTCATGGCGCGATCCACGACTATCTCGTCCCGCGGTCGATCGCCCTGCTCCATGCCTTTCCCCGTCACCCCGGCACCGGCGAAGTCGACGCGGACCAGCTCCGGTCGCTGATGGAGAAGCCGCAGCACGCAGCGGAAACGCCGTCCGACGAGATCGAGGCGTACATTCTCGATGAGTGGCGCACCTGCCTCGGGCAGGACCGAGACGTCTACCTCGACAGCGACTTCTTCGACGACCTCGGCGGGGCTTCGCTGACGGCCGTGCAGATCATCGCCGATGTGCGCAAGCAATATGGCATCGCCTTGCCGCCGACCTCGATCTTCCGCAATCGCACTGCCCGCGAACTGTCCAAGCTCGTTCGTGCCGCCATTGCCACGCGGGTCCCCGACGCTGCAACGGCAGGCCAGGCGGCGGCAGTCGAGCACGAAGGGCCGCCAGCGAAGTCGCAGATGGCGTTGCCGACGCTCATCACCCAGCTCCTGCCGCTCGCCGTGCTGCCAACCGTGTTTAGGCTTGGGCAGTTTTCGTGCTGGATCTTCCTGTGGTGGTACCTGCGTGCCGATCTTGGCCTGCGCGGTGCATGGGTCATGTTCGCCGCACTCGCGGCGGCGGGTGCGGTCAGGAATACCCTGGGTCCGCTGGCTGCGATCGCCCTCAAGTGGATCCTCGTCGGGCGCTACCGCCCCGGCGCCGCACCGCTTTGGGGTCATCGCTACCTGCGATGGTGGCTGGTGAGCCAGGTCCACCAAACTGCCGGCCTTGGCGTGTTCTCGATGTCCTACCCCCTCACTGCCACCTACTATCGCCTTATGGGCGCCCGCGTCGGGCGGAGCACCCGCATCGCCCCGACCGCGGACCTTGGCGAGTTCGACCTCCTGACCATCGGCGACGAAGCCTGCATCGACGAATCGGCGATTGTGCGCCCCTTCGTGCTCGAGGGCACCGCCATGGATCTCAAGCCGATCCGGCTTGGCGCGAACGTGTCGATAGGAACGCGCGCGACGATCGTGCCCGGCAGCGTGCTCCCCGCCGATACCGAGATCGCTCCGCTGGGCACGTCGGACAATCCCAGGGCGCGCAACCAGGGCACGCGCGCCCTTTCGCGCGCGCTGCTCTATGCGCCGCCCGTCTGGCTCAAGGGCGCGGGCAAGTTTCTCAAGGGGGCGCTGCTACTGGCGGCATGGGTGCCGGTGGTGCTGCTGATGCGCCATGTGCTTGCTGGTCTTGTGGCCAACGGGGGCCACCTGGCCGGCCCAGTGGATCTGTTCGTCCGGATGCTCGCTCCGCAGGTTCTGATCGGATCGGCGGTGGTGCTGCTGGTGTTCACGGTGGCGACGCCCTTCCTCTACCTGGCGGGGGTGATCCTCGTGAAGTGGACGGTGATCGGCCGCTTCCGTGTCGAAGACGACATCACCCGCCCCTGGCCGATGTTTGAACGCTGGCTGATGTGGCAGCTCCTGCCCGATGGCCGCTTCGGCGGGGTCGCACCGCTGCTCGGCTCGAACTTTGCCGCGATCAGCGTCATCTATCGCCTGCTCGGCGCCAAGGTAGGCAAGCGCATCTACTGGCCCGGATCGGGCAACGTCATGACCGAATACGACCTGTTCGTCTGCGGCGACGACGTGACGTTCGGCTCGCGTTCGACCTACCTGATGACCAGCGCGCACGGCTCGCGGCCGATCCGCGTCGAGCCGGGCGCCACCGTCGCCGACCGCTGCGTGCTGGCTCCGGGCGTGGTCGTGAGCCGGAACGCGGTGCTCGGGTCCGGCACCTTCGCGCCCGAAGGCTTCGTGGCGCCCGCGGGTTCGACGTGGATCGGCCAAGGCGGCCAGGACGCGCCCATCGAACTCGAAGCCGCCACGCCACGCCGGGTCCAGGCGGAGACGCTACGTCCCTATGGCCGCGCCATGTACATGCGCGAGGCGACCTACGCGGTCTGGCCACTCGCCGCGCACATCGTCTTCAACATCGCGTGGGCCGCGCTGGGCGCGCTCTATCGCGCCGCCCCGATGATCGCCGCGCTGTTCCTGACAAGGGCCGTGCTGATCGCCGAAGGGCCGGGCCTACGCAACACGGCCGATCTCCTGCTGCTGGCGGGCTTCTACCTGCCCCTCCAGCTGACCAGCGCGTTCGGCGCGCTGGGCGTCCTGGTGGCGACCAAGTGGCTGATCATCGGCCACCGCGTCGAAGGGGAACAGTTCTGGACGCAATCCTCGTACTGCCAGCGCTGGAAGATCCACAGTGTCATCTCATCGCTGTCAAGCGGCTGGTTCGGCAACCGCGACCTGCTGGCCTTCCTCGAAGGCTCGGCCTTTCTCGTCTGGTACTACCGCGCGCAAGGGGCGCAGATCGGGGCGAACGTCTGCCTCTATCCCAATGGCGCGGACCCGATGATGGAAGAGCCGGACTTGCTCCGCATCGGCGATGACGCGCGCATCGACCAAGCCGTGCTGATCGCGCACCTCAACACACGCGGCGAATGGATGATGGGGCCGATCCAGATCGGCGCGGGCGCCTGTCTGCGAACCGCCTCGCGGGTGATGATGATGAGCACGGTAGGCGAGCGGTCCACGCTCTTGGAAGGGACGCTGGTGCTTGCCGGTGATTCCAGTATCCCGTCGTCCACCTGGTACGGGTGGCCGGGCGAGGCGATCACCCTGACTGCCCCGGCGCACCCTCGTCTACCGGCGCAGCGAGCCGAGGCCGCCGACGGCATCCCTCTTCGCCCCACGTGCGCCACGCGCTAAGCCTCCTGACGGACCTGCCGACGATCGGGCCCGGCCCGCATCCCGCGCCCGGTCCGCTCGACGTCCATGTCTGGCGTCACGACCACGGCGCAAGCATCGGGCCGGAGCGGATCTCCGCACTGCTCGCGCTGCTGTCTCCCGACGAGCACACCCGGTTCGCGCGGCTTAGCGACAGCCGCCGGCGACAGCAGTTCGTGGTGGGACGCGCGTTGTGTCGACTTGTTCTGTCACGTTACGCGCCGGTCACGCCGGAAGATTGGCGGTTCGCGCTGGGCGGCCGCGGTAAGCCCTTTATCGCAGCTCCCGCCCTGTCCTCGCCGCTGTGGTTCAACCTGTCCCACACCGACGGGGTCAGCGTGTGTGCTGTCACCGGTGCCGGACCCGCAATCGGCATTGACATCGAACGGATCTCGCTGGCCCGCAATGTGCTCGAGATCGCCGAGCAGTTCTTCCCTGAGGTGGAAGTGAACGCGCTGCGCATCCTGTCGGCGGCACAGCGCGGCGAGACGTTCGTGCGCATGTGGGCGCTCAAGGAGAGCTTCGTGAAGGCACGGGAGATAAGCCTTGCTGACGGAATTTACGGCGCCGCCTTCGACCTTGCCCGGCGGGACCACATCGGCGTCACCTTCTGCGAGCCGCTCGACGAACGAGCGCAGGAGTGGCAGTTCCATCTCTTCCGGCTCGATCTGGCGCGGATCGTTGCGTTGGCGGTGCGTACCCACACCACCGAACCGCTCATCCTGCGCGTCGGAACATGCCTAGAGCTTTAGTCCGAATCCACCGTCAGGCGATGAGCTTGCGCGGGTCGTGACAGACGAACCACCCAAAGAAGTGGTGTAGCGGCTAGCTCCCTTCACGGCCATTAAACCGGGCGGGTCTACTGCGAATGCGCAGGTCCAGGTCGCGGCGAGGTTGACGGTAGGCGTGGAGGTGTGCGGTGGGGTTCCCTGCGGAGCCCATCCGTCGCGTCTGGTTTAGCCGGATCCGGTTGTGCCTGAGAGGACGGGATTGATTGCCGCGCTGCCGCAGTCTGAGATCTTGGTGGGGACTTTGCGGCTGGTGGTGTCGCCGGGCATGGTGACGAGCAGTGCTGGTGCGCTCGGGCATAAGTTGCCGTTGGGGTAGACATCGCCGACCTCGATTGCTGCACGCCGCTCGCCGTCCTCAGCTTCCGGGAACTTCTATTCCCGGAAGTAGGCTCCCGGGATGACTTCCGGAAACGTGGCGCAATCGGTCGGCCAGCACACCGAAGCAGCTTCCGGAAACACCGCAACTGTTCGGGCTGGCAGTTCAGCGGTGTTGTCGGTGGAGCTGACCGCGGCGCTGGCCCGTTACCAACGCACACTGGCTCGGGCTCCGTTGGCGGCGGCGTCCCGGGCGAAGTACACCGCCCGGGTCCGGGGGTTCCTGGCCTGGTTGGATACCGCCGGCCGCGACCCGGACCTGGACGGGGATCCGCTGACCGATCCGGTGGCGCGGGATGGGGCGGTGCGGGACTGGCGGGTCTGGGCGAAGTACACCGCCCGGCTGCAACCGGCGACGATCAACAACACCCTCGCCGCGCTCGACGACTTCTACAGCCGTCGGGGTCTCGGGTCGGCCGCGGCGCGTCGGGAGGCGTTGCCGCGGCGGGCGCCGAAGGCGGTCGGGTCCCGGGACATCACCCGGTACCTGCGGGCGGTGGAGCACTGCGGTTCCGCCCGGAACATCGTGGTGGCACTGCTGCCCTTCTACGCGGGGCTGCGCATCGGTGAGGTCGTCGGCCTGGACGTCACCGACGTCGCCCTCTCGGCCCGCAAGGGCAGCCTGCGGGTCCGGGGCAAGGGCCGCGACGGCGGCAAGCTGCGGGAGTTGCCGCTGACCCGACCCGAGCTGCGCGCCGCCCTCACCGACTGGCTCGACCAACGCCACAAATGGCCCCACGCGCAGGACTCGCCGGCGCTGCTGCTCAACCGCCGCGGCGGGCGCCTGTCCGACCGGGCCGCGCGCACCATCATCACCGACCTCGGCGAACACGTCGGCCTCGGCACGGACACCCCCGGCGGGATCGCGTTTGGACCCCACGCCCTGCGGCATTCTTTTGCCACCCAACTCCTACGCGGCGGGGCGGACCCGGTCCTGGTCGCCGACCTGCTCGGGCACGCGGGTCTGGACACCCTTCGCGCCTACACCCAACCCGACGATGCCGACCGCGAGCGCGCCTTGGCCCTGCTCACCACCGACGAGTGAACCCTCGACACGATGCTTCACCGACGCTGCCACCATGGCGTCGGCGGATCTCGCCACCACCGCCCGGGCGGAGCCGGTCGGGATTCAGGTGATGCCAACAACAGCCGCGCAGCGCCGCGACCTGGCGCGCATTGGGCGGCCGGCCACGGGTGAGGAGGACCAGGCGCAGCTGCTCGTCCTCGGCGATTTCGCGCAGCCACATCCAACCGAGATAACCCACGTGCTCGGCACGGAGCACCCACAGCTCGGTGACGCCGGCGCGGTGCAGCGCCCAGGAGATCTCCCACCGCACCGCAGCCAGGTCATCACCCGCGATCAAGGCGCGTCCGGAGTGCAGTCTGCGGGGAATACGCCACAGCACCGACAGTGCGCACAGCAGGTGCAGCATCAGGTGCACCTCGGTGCCGGTGTCGGCTCCGGGGGCCAGGGCGATGCGGCCGCTGCCGGGTCGGCACCGGGCGTGGACGCCGCGGGTCACGGCGAGGTCATCGTCGGGGTCGAAGCACACCTCGACGTGGACTCGGGGCGGTCGGTGGCGGCGGGATGTGCTGGTGTTAGTGGGCATGGCGTCCCCCGCCGAGCAGCCGGAAGGCGTTGCGGGCGATCTCCTCATCGCACCGCGGCCGACCGGTGCGGGTGCACAGCCTGGTGGCGTGGTGGGTGAACCGGGCCCAGGCGCGGAAGTTGCCGTGCGCGCAGACCTCATCGACCAGGCGCAGCACCGTGGGATCGGCGTCGGTGTAGATGGGGTGGTAGCCGGGGATGACGGCCAGGACCTCAGCCTGCGTCAAGCCGGTGAACCGCTGGTGGGCATACAGGCGGGAGTCGAGCATGGGTTCGCGGCGCAGCACCTCATAGCAGCCGTCGCCGCCGACGAACAGCAGTGCGAAGTGGGTGTCGGGATCGTCGTGGAGGTGGCGGAGGTATTCGAAGCATTCCCGGTTCAGCCACTGGGCCTCGTCGATGACCAGCAGCCGGAACGCCCCAGAGAGGGCGTGCTTCAACGACCAGTCGGCCTCGAACGGTCCCAGCCGGCCGGCCTCGGGGATACCGAGCAGGCGGGCCAGTTCCTGGCGGACGTACCGCAGGGTGGGGCGGCACCGGAAATCGGTGTGCAGCCAGTCGCGTTCGGCCCGGTCGGTGAGGACCTCGGTGACCGCGAAGGACTTGCCGGTCCCGGCTGGGCCGTAGATCGCGCCCATGGCCTGGGCGTCGCTGACCCCGCCGATCAGCTCCCGGGCATCCAGCAGCCCCTCGGTGGCCACCACCGCCGCCCCGCCCAGTCCCTGGTAGTGCCCGCTCACCGCGACACCTGCACGCCATCGGTGCCCGGGCGGAGCATGCGGGTGGAGATGGGGCTGCGGGCAGCGAGGCTGTCACTGGCCGCGCGGGCCAGGGCCAGGTCATCGTGGTGGGCCCGTTCCACAGTGGTGCCCGCCCCGGTGAGAGCCGTGGGTTCGGTGACCGGCCCGGGTTCGGTCAGGGCGGCGAACCGGGTCCGCCGCTTGGCCGCGGCCGCGCGCTGGGTTTGGGCCAGCCAGCGGGCTTCGCTCGCGCGGACGCGCAGCAGCCGGGTCACATCCGTCGCGGCGAGCTCGTCGACGAGGACGGCCGTGGCCAGGTGTTCGGCGTCGTGGAACACCTCGACGTCCTTGTGGTGGTGGGGCATGTAGCGGACCTCGACGTGCTCACCGACCCAGCCGCACAGCTCGGCGCAGTTGTAGACCCGCCCGTGCAGACGGACCCCGCGTTTGCTGACCACCCGCTCGACCCGGGCCAGCAGCAGGTGCCGCAGATGCCGCGGTGGCACCACCGCCAACGGGGTGGCATCGGCGTTCCACACCTGCAACGGGGCGCGGCCGCCGATGCCCTGATGGGGTCGGGTCGTGTTGTAGTGGGTGACGAAGGCGGCGAACAACTCCACCAGCGCCTCCAGACCCAACAGCGGCCCGTCCTCGACGAGCTGACCGTCCCGGCCCCGCGCCCCGTGCACGAACCCGGGCAGCGTGGCCAGAAACAGCTGCTCGATGCTTTCGTTGGTGCGCTCCACGGTGCCCTTCAGATGCGGGGCGTAGGCCGGCAGCGGGCGGGCGTCGATCGCCAACGACGCCGCCGCCAGACCAACCGCGGTGGCCAGGAACTCCTTGCCCCGGTCGAAACGGATCGCGGCCGGGATACCGCCCATGGGGCCATTCGGTGCCTCGATGTCGATCGCGGCGCGCAGTCCCTGCCGTTCTCATCCGCCGCCAAGCTGTTCAGCAGAACACCGGGAGCAATCCACACCCGCCTGGTCAACTGACGCAGCGCAACTTGCCTCGCGAGGGGATCGCCCCGGTGTCAGTGACAACTTTGCGATGGCACCCGGTGACAACTTCGCGGAAGTTCAACCTCGACGGTGAGCTGTCCTTCGGTAAGGACCTGCACTGTAAGGTCTTTGCTGCTGAACCAATCCATCTTGGCGATCACAACATGCGGGCCTGCATCCAGTTCCACGATTGATTGCTCGTTCGGCTTGAGTGCCGCGACCCTCGTTCCATCGATCCGCACCTGCAGCCGACGCATCATCCCGCCGTGGTCATTCGCCCGTCGCACCAGCAAGCTTCCCATGGGCGCCATATTGCCATCGGCCCACCCCCACGCCGGTGTGGAGTTGTCGTGAGTGTCGCTGCCGGTCTATGCCGGTCGCAGGGTTCGCGGTCCGTGGGCCGTGTGTATCGGCCGCCGTGGCCCGGGATGGAAGCCGTGGTGATGGTGCAGGAATCTGGTCTGAAGACCAGTTACGTTCCGAACGAGGTTCGGGCGAGTGTGGTGGCGGCGTTGCTGGCAATCCGCCGGACGCAGACCTTGCCGACGTGGCGGGTGCGGGCCGCGGCCGCCGATCTCGGTGTGTCGGTGCGCACGGTGTGGCGGTGGTTGGAGCAGGCCGAGCATGAGGGCCGGATCGTGCGTAAAGCGCGACCCCAGTTCGTGGTCGAGCAGGAAGACCTGGTGGAGCTGGCTTATCACCGGGGCAACGTGGACGCGGTGTACCGGGCTCGGGTCGCGGCGGGTCGCGACGTCCCCGGTCTGGGTGCGTTGCGGCGGGCGTATGCCCGCGCCCTGTCCCCGGGCCGGAGCGCGGGGATCGTGGCCGGTGAACGCGCCCGGCGCGACTACGACACCTACCTGCCGCGCCCGGCGGGCCGACACCGCAACGACTGCTGGGAAGCCGATCACACCCAGCTGGCGGTGCACGTGGTGTTGCCCGACGGGCGGGTGGTGATGCCCTGGGTGACGTTGTTCGTGGACCAGGCGTGCCGGGTGATCCTGGGCTGGGCGCTGGCGGTCACCCCGAGCCAGGAGACGGTGCTCGGCGCGCTTCTCGCACGTCATGCAGCACGTACGGCTGGCGATCACCGCGATCGAGCCGGAGGACTCGCCCGCCGCGCTGCGCGCCGCCGGAGCTCGCGTCGTGCACGGCACTGCGCGCCTGAGCGGCCTGGAC
>JAABUV010005184.1_pt1 | contig 15007 bp, 20 predicted proteins | sample 5559971 | NCBI WGS metagenome assembly JAABUV01 (sample SAMN10711881, study PRJNA513362) | rock metagenome | isolation source: Antarctica rocks | place: Antarctica: Victoria Land, Knobhead nord | collected 2015-12-19
AGCTTGCGCCGCACCCTGTGCTGCGGGCCATCTCGGATCACGGGTCTGCCGATGCGCTGGCGCTCGGTTACGACCCGTCCGCATACTTGCCGCAGCTGTGAGAGGGGCTCGGTGGGCGGGGGGTGGCGATGCCGCGTCCCCCTTTTTGCAGCAGGCTGGGCTCCGCCCTGGGCACGACGGCCAGGGCTGGTTGGCGCAACGCCCAGCTGGCCGTGCTGTATCAGATGCTGCAGTGCAGCCTTTGTTGGGAGCTTAATCGAGAGCTGGGTGCTGCATGGGCGCTCGCCTTCAGTGTTTGGGCGCATGTGCTGGCACCAAAGTGCACGCGCTACTTGTTTTGGCTCGCACATGCTGGCAGCTCTGGCCATCACCGCCGGCTGCACATGTAATCCCTCGCGCTGTTAAAGCTGCACAGGTGGTTGTTTGCGCTGCTGGAGCGGCTGTTTTTCTTTGCCGCTTGGAGTGCCTTCCCCGCTGCCCTCTGAATGGCATGCGCTGTTGCGAAGCTTGTGGCGCTGGGCCTGCGGCTGCTGCGCGTTGGTGTCTGTGGTATATTTTTACGACCTTGAAACGACAGCCAGGGTGCGTGGCCCCGATCGGGCTGTGGTGTTGCGCAGCGTCACCACATGGCCAGGCTTGCGATCTTGTGTCTGGTGTGAGATCTGGCTGCCTGTACGCCAAGCCGCTCCTGGTCCTTGCTGTCGCTTGGATTGGTGACGCGTGCTGAGCAGGCACCCGCGCATGAGCACCATGCCGAATCTGCTTAAGAGTATGTTTGCCAGGGTTGCAGCGCCCTGGGCGGCTGGGACCCGTTCCCTGAGGCGTACACGTTCTACAGGCTATAATTCGTTACCCTTGTGCCGAGGGGCACCTGGCGCGCACCGGCGCGCGCAACGACTCGCTCACTGCTTTTCTGTGGGCTATTATAGGGTATCCCATGCTGAACTGGGATTTTTTGTGGGTCGTGGTGCTGCTGACCTGGGCGGCGTGGCATGGCCAATCCTGCCCGAGCTGCCTGCAGCGCTTGCCCAGCTGTGTGAAAGGAGTGTGCCTGATACCTGGCTCGCGCGCACAATTGCAGCTCCCTGGTTCCCGTCATTGGACGTTGCTGTCCACCAGGGTGTCCGTCCGGCCTTTCGGATGTCGGGCTGCATGCAATATGTAACTGCGCCGTGTGGTTGCACAGAAAGTAATGATGTCTGATATACGCCGGTACAGCTCGTCTCGGAACAGGGTTCATGGAACGTTGACATAGGAGTTACAACTCAAAGAGTATGAGTCATACACGTCCAGGGTAGCCCACCCAAGGCAAGACGTGCCTGCCAAGCACGCAGACTGCAAGAACAAGTGTGCAGGCACATAGACGTGTTGGGAGGGCTTGTGAAGTTGTATTTGAGCCAGGGGCATATTTGAACGCAGACCAGTGGTGTGCATGGCCGAGCTCGTGCCGGTTGCAATATATATAAGCTAAAGTGTGGGTCGCTGTGCAGTGGTGCGGGAAGCGCAGCGCAGCACTTCCGCCATGCGACTGGCCGCGACCAGCCTCGTCTTGGCCGCGGCGGTCGCAGTGCTATGCACCCCAAACTCTGCAGCACAGTGCACCGGTCCCCCGCAGGGACCAGAGCCGCGGCTGGACAAGCAAGGCTGGGTGTGTCTCTCTGCTTGCTTGCGCGTGAGCACCGGCGTCCAGCGCCCAGGCGTGAACTTATCCAGGCAACGCCTCACAGGTAGCCTGGCAGGAGCAGCTAGCCGCTGAGATAGCAGCAGCAGACCGCGCAAAGGTGCCCTGTGCGCTGCGGCGACTCCTGTCCTTGTGACTCGGTTTGTTGCCTGGATGTTCGCCTCTGTTCGTGCTGTCTGGCGTATGTAGGAAGTGCAGTGCTCACATGGAGGCACTCGCAGGGGTTTGACCTGTTCTGGAGCGGCGACTCAGTCCTGGAGCTTATGCGCGGCGTGTCGATTGGCGCCACATTCTCTGGGACGCAGGACTACATATCCGTGTACAAGCAGTACTTTGGCAACATCAACTCGTACATATCTGCCATATCAGGTGGCCGCCTGCACACTGCCGCTCGTCGTATAGTTGCTTCTGAGCTAGACTGCGCTGCTGCCTTGCTGTGAAAACAGGCTGACCGACAGTGTCTTCTTATTCTGACCAGGCGACTACACGGGAAGCCTGCTGTGGCGCATCCAGTATGGCGGGGAGATGCCGGTGGTGTGCCCAGCTCTCAGCCCTGCTCCTCCCTGGCCCATGCCATGATGCACACTGCAAGGTTCCCCATGCAGCTGCATTGTTGTGCATGTCATGATTTGATGCCACTCAAACTATGCGAGGACTAATTATGAATATTGGCGCTGTTTGAGACCACGAGCGTGACTTGTTGCATAATTCACTCTGTTTCTATGTTTGCGCAGGTGCACGCGCCCAAGCTCGTGGTGATATACATCGGCTCCAACGACCTCAGCGCCGCGCAGTGCGGCAGTGATGACGCCACCCTGATGGCCGCCGTGCCTGGCATCGTCTCGCGGTGCGCTGGGGCCCTCTGCTGCGGTGCTGCCAGAAGGACCCCCCCGGATTGCCCGACAGGCCAATTGGCGCGCTCATAGTACAGCCCCTCCATCTGCAAGCTGCCCCAGGCTCTGGCGTGCGTACGGGCGCCGCGCTGTAACGGCGTTCTGGCGCGCGCGCGCAGCGTGGCCCAGATCGTGGCCATCTGGCGCGACCGGCTGCCATCCTCGCGCATCCTGCTGGTGCGCGCGCTGCCGCATGCGCGGTCGCCCGCTGCCACGGAGTGGCAGCTGGCGCTGCCCGCGCTGCGCACCTGCGCTATCCAGTGTCTGTAGGCGCCTGTACACGCATCTAGCTGCTGACTTCCGAGGCTTGCATGAAGTGCTTCGGCCGTATTCGGGGCGCCTCTGATGTGACCTGCGCATCAAGCCGGCTGCTCTGGCTGCCACCAGGTTGGCAACATGCCGCGCGGCGCCCGCTACTGGCTCCCGGCGGAGAGGTACATCTGGCCCAACGCGTACACGCGGCCGCTGCAGGCGCTGGCGGACGCTTTCCAGGTACGCGCCCGCTGGGCTCCGACAACCGTCACCACACATGCATCTCGATGCAGGGTTGCTGCATGGAAGGCGTGCGTCCCGGGCGGCTGCTTGGCATGCGCACCTTGGGCCGCGCTTTCAGAGCGGCTGCTAAGCATGCGCGCCTTTGTGCCGCGCGTCGCTTGGCGCGCAGCGCAGCGCCTTGCGCGCGAGCGAGACTGGGTGTGCGTGCCCGTGTGCGTCTGCTGCCATCATGCACACGCTGAGGGGAACACTCGACGCATTGCCCTCGCTCTGTGATGACCTGTGTGGGGGATTTTATAAGCCCTTCTCCATTTGCTGCGGCCTTGGCCATCTGGGCCCGCGAGGTGCTGTCAGAAGGTGGCCTGCGTGCAGCACCCGTGTCACGGCTACGGCTGAGCGTGGCCGCCGCAGGCAATGTCAACGTCGGACGGCGCTGTCAGCTACGCGTACTGCGGCGCTCCCTTCGCGACCGCCACCGCAATCCGCTCCGACCTGCTCCCGGACGGCATCCACCCCACGCCTTACGGTGGGCCCCTGGGGCGGACGGCGCATGCTTACTTCGCAGCGCTGTGCGTCACCTGACCGGGGGCAACTCAGGCCATCCCCCGCGCTGCCCAGCTAGTGCTTGAGGAGCGGGCAGTACTGCTGACCTGGTAGCGCTGTCATGCAGCTGCCTCTGTCTAGTTATCTCGTCTGGGGCGCTTGCATGCCGGGTCACCCACCGTGCAGCAGCGCCCAACCCTGTGAGCTGTGCCGCGGCAGGCTACCGCCTCATCTTTGACTGCCTGAAGCCGACCATCGACGCGCTGCTGGCCGCGCCGGCGCTCGCGCAGCCGCCCTCGCCGCCCGCGCTCGCGCGCGGCGCACTCAGCGCCGCGGGCGCCGCCTCCGCCGCCGTGGAGCCCGGCGCCGCGCCCGCGCTGTCCGGCAGCGCCGCGGCAGGCGGCGTCGTGCCGGTGACATACTACACGCGCGTGCAGGAAGACCCGGCCCCGCAGGATGCGCCCCTGGCGAAACGAACGCTGGCCATCGCCAGCGTGCAGTCGGCGGCCAGCGTGCAGACCGCAAATGGCGCGACCGACCAGTTTGCGGCGGCCAGGGGCCGGAGGCGGCTGCGGCTGCTGCGGCGGCGGCGGCAGCTCTTTCACCGGCGCGCCAGGCTGCTCGCGGCGTGACCATTCTCTGCCAGGACGCGCCACGGGATGCGGTCGCTCGCAGGATGGGCCTGCGGCGGGTGGCTCCGCCGCCGCCGCCCAGCGTGCAGGTTTTGCCAATCATAGCGTGTGTCAACAAGTCGCCAGCGCGGCAGCTGTGGCTGCTGCGGCAGCGCAGTCTGCGTGCCAAGCTGCTCACGACCGAGAGTGGCGACGCCTTGCTGTGCACACGCGGTCATCGCATGATCAGCGCCCTGTCTTTTATCATGGCAGCTGCAATGCCGCATCTGCCCGCGCACCCAGCTGCCGGCAGGCTCGGCCTGCCAGGGAGGGCGGGTAGCTTGCTCGGCTGCCAGGTCCCATCACAGCCATGGCCGCTCAACTGGACAGCACCATGACCAGCGCAGCTGCTCACCTTGGTCGTGTCGTGTCTTTGCCAGATTGACTTGTTCAGGCGTCTCATTATCTGGCATCTTTACAGGCCCTGTGCGCTCCAAGGCGTCACGCATGTGCATGTGCATGCGCGGCCGTTGGGCATGCGGACAACAGGGTGCAGTTTTGGGCTCTCACGACCTGGCCCATGTGGCAGCTCAGTTTGACGGTTTTAGTTAACCCTTTGCTACTGGGGCATGCTCTGGTAGAGCATGCGCTGCTGGCTCATCCAGCCCACCTACTATTTGCAGGCCTGCGCGAGGCGCTTGGTCGGCGCCTCGCAGCAGGTCTGCTACTCCCATACGCCATGCGCATGCAGCTTGGTCTATATGTAGTTCCTACTATAGACAACAGGTATTACTTTCATGTCTGTTGAGCCGGTTGATTTATTGCTGTGCATTGCAGCGTCAGCGCTGGTGCACAGCGTGAGCTAAGACTATCAGCTATTTGCGGGTGAACAGCGTCTATATATATATGCTACAGCGTCTATATTTATGCTAACAGCGTCTATATTTACGTGTCAGCAGTGCGCACATGCTGTGCTGCGCTTTGTTAGTACTAAATATGCAGTGACATGATAGGGGCAGACATGCAGCTGTGCATCAGGCATATTTGCTGTATGGGTCGCAGCTTCACGGATTAGCCTCGCCTTTGTCGTAAGGAATGTTTGAGGCTTGCAGATGCGCCAGTGCCGCTCCAAGCTCGTGTGCAAGGTTTCTCAACAGAAAAACTGTTGCCATCCAGCTCCAGAAACCGCTCTAGCCTGTGTAACATCCACAATTCACTTGCCACCGCTTCCGCCGATGCAAGCAGCACCTTCTCTAAGAGCCAGACAAAAAGGAATATCCAGGGTGTCAGATTTGGCCAACCATGGAAGCAACGTCAGTTTCCTATCCTGCGTGCACCTCCGCTATCACAGCGTGCCGGCAGGCTGTAGTGCTATGACAGCTCAGGCAGCTCGCAACCACATTAATGTCATGCGCCTCTTAGGCCAGCCTTCCCGGCCACCCGGGCGCTGTCAACGTCCCAATCTGTGCAGCAGAAGCGACCAACCGCCCCTGCGCCAGTTGGCAGTGTTCAGCTCTGCCGGAGTCGATTTGCACCTTGCTCATGTAAGCGCATGGCTCTCGAGCGTGCATGCATCTGTCCTTACAGCTTGACAAGCAGCTCCTTTCCACGCCTTCTCATCTCGCAGTTCCGGCATACATCAGCACTGGTACAGTCACAGCAGTGCACCTGTCTCTGTTGCTGACATGCAGCTCCGCTCCCGGCATGCCCCTACGCAGCCTGACTGCCCTCGGCAGCAGCGGCCTTGTCAGGCCAGCAGCATGCAGCGTGGCCGGTCAACACTTCGCAGCAGCCACCCGCATGCCATGCAAACGCGCGGCTGCTAGTCTCGTAGACCGGCCCAGGCCTGGACGGCAGCATGCGGCGCAGCTGAAAGTCAGCTCACGCAGCTTCGCCTCATCCGCTCCAGCTCTCATGCATCCGCGTGGCTGCAGCCCTCAGAGAACGCGCCCAGGCCCGGCCGGCAGCACGCGGTGTGGCTGGCGAACAGCTCGGCCAGGCCCTCCGACTGCAGCTGCGCGGGGTCCTCCGCCAGCGCCTGCCCCTGCTCCGCGCACAGCGCCGGCCGGCTCACGCACCTGCGCCCAGCACCGCACGCTTGTGCTTAGCACCCCAGCAGCGCTCAGTGGACAGCAAGCACGGGCTCGACACGTCTCGGCCCGACACGCCCGGCGCTGTCAGCGCCTGGCCGCGCTCTGCGCAGAGCGCTGTGCCGGGCTTGCTGAGCCTGGAGCTGTGCATGTGTCATGCGCTGTTGCGCACCCGCTCAGCCCGAACCTCACCATAGCCGCACGGGTGAGGACAGGTGTACGTGTCTGCAGCAGCTCGAGTCGGGCGGCTGGGCGGCCGGGCTGGACGCAGGCGGGCTGGGCGCATGCCAGCCACTCAGCTGCTTGCCCCTCCTGGCGCCGAGGCGCCGCAGCAGTAGCAAGGCACGCTTACACACACATTGGTACTTGGAAGCCTCGTGGCTCGTGGAGTGCGGTCGACCGACAGGGCGCACCGCGAATGGCTGGACGTAGTGTCGGCCGCCCAACAGCCACCGCCGCACGCCTCGCCAGGCGGGCGCACGGCCGTCGCGCGCCGCACCGCCGCCGCGTTGGCCACCACGAGCGCCATTGTCGAGTCGCGCGCCTGGCGCCCCAGCCAGGCACTGCATCTGCTCTCTGTCGCCAAGCACACCGTGCGCGACCGAAAACCAAAGGCTTTTCCGCCAGAGGCTCGCTCATCCTCTGACTAGGTTCGCCCATCCTCCAACTGGCGAGGGGCGCGACTAATCAACAAAGGCTCCCCGGCAAGAGGGTTGCTTATCCGCTGACTGACCAGGGGGCTCAGAACGACATGCACGGCGACGCCGCGACGGGCGCGGGCGGGCAGCAGGCCTGCACGCCGTAGTCGGTGACAGGCTCGCCCGCGTACACGAGCAGCTCCAGGCGCCAGAACAGCATGCCGCGCAGCGGCCGGTCCCTGCCGGGCGCACGCCGCGCTCACCGCGCAGCCTGCCGCCTCGGCGCCGCGTCTTGCGCGGCACAGGCGTGCAGGTGCTGACGCAGCACCATGCACTCATCACTTAAACCGCGCACCTCCGGCAGAACAGATGGATGCCGCTTGCGGCCGGGCCTGCCGCGGGGGGCTCTGGGGGTGCTTCCCTACCCTGACATCATGCCTACCCCTACATGGCGCGCGCGCGCGCACATGGCGATGGACTTGGCCACGGCGGCGAAGCTGGTCTGGTACACTGGGTCGCGCAGGCGCGTAATGGCCTCGTCGCTGGCCTCGCCCGGCGCCAGGCGCTTGCCAAACTCCTCCAGCAGCAGCGGCTTGCCCAGGCGCGCCTCCGCCGCGGCCATGTGCGCCTCCAGCCAGTCCACATGGTACTCCGACGCGCTCCTGGCGCGCGGCGCGCGCTCACTCCGCGCCGCGCCGCCACCTTCGGAAAATAGCCGCATGGTATCCGCCGCGCGGCCTCACTCAATGCATCGCCCAGCCGGAAATGGAAAATTCGGGTTTTGCTGCAATCTGCTTCGAATGCGGAGAACCCATATGTTGAGAGGCTGCACACAGCGTGCTCGCACGCCTCATGTTCTCCACTCCTGGCGCACAGCACATGCAGCAGACGGAGCCAACTGCGTGCAGAGCAGCCCTGCCTGGCTGTCCGCCAGTTGCGGCACTGCCGCAAAACGCAGACAGGCCGGGCCCCGCACTTGTTCCAGTTGTCCGGCCACACGTGCACGGTGGCAAAGTCGACGCCCGGCGCGGCGTGGTCGCGCTCAAAGTCCTGCCCCGCCTGGCCCGCCCAGGTCGCCGGGTTGTGGCGCGCCTGCGGCGCGGCGCGCCGCCTCGGGCCCCTGATGCCGCGCCAGTTCTGGCCCGCCGGCACTCACCCGCAGTGCGCGCGCACGCTTCGGCACAGCAGGCAGGCGCGCCCGGACGCAGACGTGGCCTTTGTCACAGCCCACGCGCATACGCCACCGTGCATTTCCGACCCATCCAGGCGCCGCCGCCGCGCGTTTGGCGCTAGGTTTTCAGGCCGCGCTAGGTATTAACACCGCGCTAGGTTTCCGCACCTCGGGGCGCTCGGCGGCGAAGAAGCCCTCCTCGCCGATGGTGACCAGGTGGTTGGGGTCGATGCGTTTCACAAAGGCGGCCATCTCGGCCACCCAGGCCTGCACATGCTCGGGGCACTCCGGCACCTGGCGCGCGCCCGCGTTCGCCGCTCGGCGCTCATGCTGGAGGCGCTGCAGCCGTGCACGCGCACCAAGAGCGCGCCGTGCATGCGCTGCGAGCGCGTGCAGTTGCGAGCATCGCCGCCCATGTATAGGCCTGTGTGGGAATATATCGGCGGCTCGGCGTGATGCTGGGTCCTGCAGCACGGGCCGCTGCACAGACTCCACGCCGTGACGGCGCGGCAGCTGCAACGCGCCCAAGCCTCGACCAGGGCAGGAGCCTGCCGGAGCGTCGTGTGGCCGACGGCGGGCGGGGCGGGGGCTGCGGCCGCGCCGCCCGGGGCGCGGGCGCGCCTTCCAGGCCTCGCAGCGCGGCTCATTGAGCAGGCCCCAAGCCATGATGGTGGGGTCGTCGCGGTACAGGCGCCCGTTCACGGTGTTGCGCCGCAGCAGCGCCTGGCGCGCGTTCTGGCGGTACAGCGCGCGCGCGCCCGCGTCGGTGAAGAAGAGCGCGTGGCGGCGGATCTCATAGTCCCTGACGTCCATGCCGACGCCCTGCCGCGCAGGTGCCCGTCAAATTGTGCCGCGCAGGCCGCCCTGCATGGGGGGCAGGGCGCCCGCAGACGGACCAATTTGCATTTGGGTCCAAGTCACCACGCACTCCCCTTGTGCGTGGAGTCGCAGTGCGCGGACCTGCAATCAAGTTGCTCAAGGCATGGTGACTTCAACCGCCGCCCACGCCATCTGCCAGGCCCGCGATATGTGTCAAAGCCGGTTCCAGGCGGGTGGCACGCAGTCGCTCTGCCGCACTCGTGTGACTTGAGGCCACGGCCGGACATCAGCTGCCGAAGGGCGCAGCGCACTGTGTAGCTACATGCGCTCCCAGGCAGCATGTGCACTAATTTCACGCTGAAATTGGGTGACGCCGCGCGCAGCTCAGCACGCGCGCGCGGGACGCACCGTGTCGTTGAAGTCGCCCTCCTTATCGTCCGGGCGCGCCTGCGTGCGCGCCGGCGCCGTCTTGCTCCAGTCCACCAGCTGGTCCACGCCGCCTGGCAGGCGCGCCGCGTCAGGCGAGATGGCTTCCCTAACCCTACCATGCACTTATGCACCAGCTGGACCACGCCGCCTGGCAGGCGCGCGCATCAGCACGCACTCGCAGCCGCCAGGCGCAGCTGAGCACTGGCCCCCATGCCGCCCCAGGCAGTGCAGCTGCCCGCCCCATTGCCCCGGTATGCCTGGCGTCTGGCGCGCCCGCCCCACCTGTCTCGACGCGCCCTGCACCTGGACAGGCCTCCAGCTGTGATCATGGCCCGATGCGGGAACGACTGGCAGGCGCGCAGAGGGGGCCTTTTGCCAAGCAGCGGAAGTTGTGTCGCGCGAACCCCTTCTGCACCGCCACGCACAGAACCGACTGCCCACAAACTGCCGGCCAGGCGCAGCAGCGCCTGCTGCCGCCGGCACATGCTGCGCCGCCCGCGGCCGGCCGGCTCCAGGCAGGGGGCGGCCGCGTCTGTGCCGCGCGCGGGGCCGCGCGCGACCCGTTAGGGTAGGGGAGGGTAGGCGCGCGCACCGTTGTACTTCCAGTTGTCCAGCAGCGAGACCATGACCTTGAGGCCGGCCGCGCGCGCCAGGTCCAGCACGCGGTCGAGCGCCTCCCATGCGGCCGCGCTGTAGCGCCCCGGGCCCTCCTGCAAGGGTTAGCCAGGATCAGCGCTCGGCTGGGCGTGCGCCCGGCGCCCCTGACGGCCTGCGGGCACCCGGCGCCCCTGACGGCCTACGGGCATTGGAGCGGCGGCCTGCCCGGCCCGCGCGCCCCGGCGCCCGCCCGCCCCTGTGCCAGCCGCATGCACTGTCGCGGCCCAGGCCGCAAGCTGCTCGCGCGAGTTGGTGCGCAGGCACAAGGTGGAGAGGCCCGGCCGGGCTGGTGCCGCGGGGTGCGCCGCACCTGGAAAGGGTGGTCCGGGTCGGTCGTGTGCGCGTACAGGCGGACCACGTTCAGGCGCGCGCGCGTCGCGTTGGCAAACAGCTCGTGCACGATGTCGTAGCCGCGCCGGTTGCCTGCGCACGAGCGGCCCTGCCTGTCAGGCCCCGAGCAGTCCCCGGTGCATCTCCCAGCTCCCGTGCATGCTCGCCGCCGCGCGCAAACGAGCCGCTGCATTCCCCCTGGTGTTCCAGGTACTGTTGCGCCTGCAGAGCGCACGCCGTGGCTGGCGTGTGGGACGACAACAGTGTGAGGCAGCGGCGGCGTCGGTGGGTAAGGCCAGCGCCCCACGCAGCAGCAAACCCCCAGGACAAGGGGGGGGGGCATGGTCACAGTATTCTCCAGCAGGTAGGGACAGCAGGCTGTGGGCATGCAGGGCCAGCACAGCCATAGGGTAGGGTAGGGCTACCCGCACCGATGGTCTGGTGGTCGTACAGCTCCGCCATGGACTTGGGCACCACGTCGTGCGCGTTGAAGCCCGCCACGTGGAAGGGGCGGCAGTCCAGCGTGAACTGCCGGCGCGGCCGCGCGGCGTCAGCGAGCGGCCGGGCCGCGGCGCTGTCGTCGGCGTCGGCGCGCTTGCGCCACTGCTATCAATCCAGTTATACCAACTGGATTGAAAGGTCTATTTTGCAAATCGAGGGATCCAGCTTTTCTTACTTCGCTGTAAAAGGTCCACGGCTGCGAGGCGCGGCGCGGCGCGGCGCCGGGCGCGCCTGCGTGCCGTCGACGGCCACAAAGCGCTCGCTGTTGTCGACGGCGACCTCGCCGAACAGCGAGTTGGCCGACGGCCAGTACAGGAACGCGGCCATCGAGCCGACCAGCAGCGCCGCCAGCGCAAAGCCGCAGCAGCGCGTCGTCGAGCGCCGCATGGTGCCTGGGGCGCCGCCGCCGCCGCCCGCTGGGCCGCCGCCGCCGCCGCCGCCGCCGCCGGGCTCCTTTTCAGAGTCGAAGTAGCGGTCGCCCTCCGCAGAGCTGGGCGCGCTCTGCGCCGCGCTTCACATGTTTGGAGTGAACGGCAGACAGTGCCGTTGCATAGTCTCACAAAGAGCTCTTCACGCGAGCCCGTGCAGCGTTGAGCGGGGTCACGCCAGCAGGAGCGCCTGCTCGGCCGCAGTGCTCTGGCCGCGTGCGCATGCCTTCCAAGCCACCGGCGCACACTGTGCCGGCAGCCAGGGAAATACGGGAGGCTGTTCACGGTCAGCGGCGCGGGGCGGGGCGGGGCGGGCCTGGGGCCGCGCCTGCGCCTTGTCAAGCGGGGGCCAGGCGGTCAGCAGCGCCTGCGCGGTCTCGTCGTGCGCGGCCTCCGCGCCGGCGTCCTCAGGCCCCGCGTGCGTGCGTCTCCGGGCCTCCGGCGCGGTGCTCACCGGCAGCATCTACGCACGGCGCGGGGGCGCCCGGCGCGTGCGTGCCGCCCGGCCGGCGCCGTGCTTGCGCCTGCCGTCGTCAGCGCGGCTTGCGGTCCCGGCTCCTCTCGGCCTGCGGCGCCTGCGGGCAGCAAGCAAACCCAATTGGGGCTGCTGGCGACGGAGGTGACCCTAGTAGTGCTGAGTCTGCGCGCGTCTGGTCTGGCGTGCCGCCGCTGAGCCTGAAACACGGCCGTGCCTGCATCACGAGAGCCGTTGCACCACTGCGCATCAGCTGCGTCTGCGCTCGCGCACGCGTCACCAGCAAGCAGACTCTGCAAGGGACTGCCAGCGCTGCGTGCTGTCTTGGAACGCCACACGCTGACCCAGCACACTCACTGGGGTGAAACCAGCACCGCTCAGGCTCTTGCGCCCTGCGGGGGCGCTGCGGCCCAGCTGCCTGGCCATCAGCGCCTGCGTCCAGCGCCATCATGTCCCCTTGCCGACAGCAAGCAGGCGCCAGACCAGGCGCTGTGGAGCGCTTTGCGCTGCGTTGGGCACCGAGCTGCGCTCATACTTTTCCCATCACTGGCATCACTGGCAATCACCCCTTTACGGCCCTTGCTTGCGACCCCCGGTCAGCGAGCGCTGCCCGCCAAGGCTCGGCGGATTGGACGCTGCAGGCAAGTTGAGAGCAGGGGGGCCGACGCCTGGTCACCCCGGCAGCATGCCTGCCTGCCAGCAAGATAGCTTGCTGGCGCCCGCACGGTAAGCAGGATGACCAAGCGCGCTGGCCTGCAACAGCTCACCTCTCACAGGCCAGCCGACAGCCAGCCCTCGCAGCCCCAGCAAGCTCGTGAGGCAACACGGCCAAGCCAAGGTTGTTTGAAGTGCCGCACCCCGCTCCGCAGCTGTCAATTGCTGTCCGGGCGGCTGGCGCTCAGGTCCCACTCGGTGCACGCGCGCTGACGAGAGACCACGGGAGCGCGCCTGGCTCACTGGCAGGGATGCCTCGCACAGGTGGGGGCGGGCGCTGGGCGCTGCAGCGGCGACTCCACGTGTGAGGCGGCGGCTGCGTGCGCGCAGCCTACGCGAGCAGGCGGCGATCGTCGTGGATTATGCCTCCGCATGCTAGCGAGTTAAGTCGAGAGGAGGGCCCACCAAATTAGGCCTGCACTGGGGTTGCACCAGAGTGCACAAGGTTCCACCTAAGCAGCCGATCCCGCGCAGAGGAGGCTGCTGGGCAGGGCGAGATGCGAGGCAGCCTGCATCGCAGCCTGGACCGGGGCAGAGGCAGGTTGCCGTAGATGAGTTCGCTGGGCCCGGCAAGCGTGCCGCTGAGCCTGGCGGCGTGCCCGTTCCCGGAAGCGAAGAAGATACTGATCAAGGCCGAGGTGTGCTGGCTCAAGAACACGGAGGTGGTCGAGCTCCTTACCAGGCATGTGGAGTACCTCCTGCCCGTGTCGCGGGAGCCGCCCAACCAGCCCCCAGGTGCGGCCTGCAGCTGCAGTCAGGCCGCAGCCCGGGCTGGCGGGCGGTATCTGCCGTGCCCCGACTTGCACCAGAGACCCATGGGGTGGGTGCACTCCAACGATCAGGTGGCACAGTCTACCTGTTCGACCGGCGCGCCGTGCGCTTCTTCCGCAAGGATGGCCACAACTGGCGCAAGAAGGCCGACGGCAAAACCGTGCGCGAGACGCACGAGAAGCTCAAGGCGCGCGCATGTGCCGTGCGTTGGCGCCGTCCGTCGACAGCGTGCTGCACGTCCCGGGCCTGAGCGCTTGTCCGCTCGCAGGTCGGCAACGCGGACATGCTCAACTGCTATTACGCGCATGCGGAGCAGGATGATGGCGCACAGGTGACCCCCGCGTCCCTGCGCTGTCGCAAGGGGTGCGCCGGTGCGGTTCGCGCCGCCGCCGCGGGGCTGCAGGCCCTGCCACCCCAAGCGCGAACGCGGCCCGCGTGCGCCGCCGTGAGCGCGCGTCGTCCAGCATGAAAAGCTGGGCCGGGGTGCTGGCCGCCGCAGCAGCGCTCACCGCAGACCCCCGCGCGTGCGCCGCTCGGACGTGCGCGCGACTCGGCCGCGCCGACCGCGGGTCAGAGCCGCGCCTCACGGCGGGCGCAGAGCATGCGGTGGTGCGGGCGCGCGCTCACGCGGCGCGGGCGCCGCGCAGGGCCCGCGCCTGCAGCGGCGCTGCTACTGGCTGCTGGAGAGCGAGGACGACATCGTGCTGGTGCACTACCTCAACGTCGACAAGTCCAAGGGGCGCCCCGAGGAGGCGCCGCCCGGCATCGAGCACGACCTCGTGCGCCGCCTGGGCACCACGGTCACGTCGGGCGTGGCCCCGGTGCGCCCCCGGCCAGCCGCCCGCTGTGCGGAGCTGTGCGGAGCCCCCTCCCCGCCACCCCAACAGCGCGCTGCCCACCCTCACAGCCGGCCTGTGCTTCCGCGGAGGCTGCTGCCCGCCAGCAAGCCCGCTCGCCCGCGCGATCCCCCTGTCAGGCCGTCAGGTCTGGGGCGCCCCGCGCGCGCCAGCCTCAGGCGCCCCCTGCTCGGCCGCAACGCAAGGCAGGGCGGCGCCTGACCCGCGGGCACGCCGCGCAGCTGGGCGCGCCGCCGCCGCCGCACCTGCTGCGCAGCATCGTGCCGCCGCCGCACGGCGCGGGCGACCCCTTCGTGCCGCTGCTGCCCACCATGTCCTTCGAGGCTTTCTTCGGCGGCGGCGCCAACGGGAACGGCGCGGGCGCGCGCGCGCCGGCCGCCGCGCCGGCGCCGGCGCCGGACGCGCTGCTGGCGGCGTGGGACGAGCTGGGCGTCAGCCGCAGCGGCAGCGGCTCGCGCGGCTCCAGCCGCGGCCTGGCCATGCTCGCGCAGGGGCTCGTGCCCTCGCTCGACTCGCTCGGCAGCGTCGGCGACTGGCAGGTGCGCGCGCGGGGCGGCCGGCGGGCGTGCACGGTTGCGCACGGCGGCGCGCGGGCGTGCACGGGTGCGCGTGGGGGGCGGGCCGGCCGCGGGGCTCTGTTGCAGGATTGCAGGGTATGCGCGCAGCTCCGCACTGCTGCGGCCTTGGGGGCGTGCCTGCGCCTCAGCCCAGTGCGCCAGCCACTTGCAGCCGCAAGCCGCTCGCGCAACCTGGCAGCGCACGGCCGCGCTGGATGCTGACGCGGGGGCGCCGGGCGCTCCGCAGGCGCTGCTGGGTGCCGACACGCTGCGCGCGATGATGCCGAGCCTGGACAGCAGCGTAACTGGGGCGCCGGCCGAGGCCGGGGGCGGCGGCGGCGGCGGCG
>JAABUV010005185.1_pt1 | contig 15003 bp, 22 predicted proteins | sample 5559971 | NCBI WGS metagenome assembly JAABUV01 (sample SAMN10711881, study PRJNA513362) | rock metagenome | isolation source: Antarctica rocks | place: Antarctica: Victoria Land, Knobhead nord | collected 2015-12-19
GCTCTGGTGCATGAGCTGGCATGCATTTCACAAGCCCCCGGCGCCCACCACTGAGAAGGGGTGCCCTGAGGCCCAGCAGAGAGTACAAAGTCTTGCAGAGCAGCGTCAAGTCTCTGCACTAGCAAAAGAACCGCACTCTGTTGCTGTGTGCCGCCTGGCCGACATATTGGGAAGCTTACCAAGCTGCGCCTGGCTGCTTGCAACAATTTTTGCCGTGCTGAGGTGCAGGCAGTGCTGGTAAGTGGAAGCACAGCATCTCACAGTGCTGCCGGCATGTGTGCTGACCGCGCGGCGCGGCCGGTCTGGTGCAGCAGCTAGTGCGGCGGCAGACGGCGGGGCCAGTCGCACGGCAGGCTCCGCCGAGGCAGAATTGGCTGCGGCTGCGGCCGCATGGCCTCCGCAGCCGCTCCAGACGGCGGGCCGGCGGGCCCTGCGCCGACACCGGGCGGCGCGTCGGAGAGCGGCGCGCTCGGCGACACGAGCCAGCCGCGGCCCAGCACTGGCCCGAGCGCCGCGGCCTCCTCGGCCGGGGGCCCTGGGAGCCGCGGCGGGCCCGGCGGCAGCGCGGCCGGCCTGTTCGCCCAGCCGATGCCCGGCACCAACGGGCACGGCGGCAGCGCGGCCGGCGCGTCCGCCCAGCCCGCGCCCGGCACCAGCGGGCGCGGCGCGGGCGACGCCGGCGGCCTGCGGCGCTACCTCGTCTACTTCATCCACCGCCACCTCGACTTCCGGGTCGCCGAGTTCGAGGCGGTGGCCGCGCTGGTCGTCGGCGCCGGCGGCGCGCTCGTGGAGCCGCCGGGGGGCCACCCGTACTCGCCGTTCTGGTACGCGTGGCTGCCGTCGGACGCCGCCGCGCGCGCCGTCGCCGCCCGCACGCTGCTCGTCAAGGCGCGCGCTCCGCGCTGTCGCCCGCGCGCTCGCGCTCCCGCCGTGACGCAAGCGCCACTCCTAGCGCTGGATCGGGCTGTTGGCGCAGCAGGGCTGTTCGTGTTTCGCTGTGCCCGCGCGCCCTCCGCGCGCCAGCTCTGCACGGCTGAGCCACCCCTCCGCGCTGGAACCCCGCGCAGGTCATCATGGACGTGTGGGCCGAGGGCCCCGACTGGCGTGCGCTGGAGGCGCGGCTGCGCGCGGCGCGCGCGCGCCGCGCGGCCTGGCTGCGCGACGCGCGGCCCATGCGCGTGCTGGTGGACAGCTGGCTGCGCAAGCTGCCGCTGGCGGAGCAGGTGGCCTGGATCGAGCGCCTGGACTTCTTGGGCTTCCAGGTGACCAGGCCGGCGCCTCCTGGGTGCCGTTGTTCCTAGCGCACAATGGCACGCCGCCCTGCCCGCATCGCTCTTCTTCCCTTTCACAGCACGCTGCACGTCAGCCGCATCAGCGCGCATGCAGCGGCAAGCGCGCCATGCGCAAGGGCAGGGGGGTGGGAGCCGTTTCAAACGATGGCAGCGCGCCAGGGCCCCTTTGCGCTCAGCAGCCCCGAGCTGACCTACCGCCTCGTCATTGTCGATCAACCCCAGGACCACGTCCCCGACTATGTGAGCGGCCCCACCCCTGCACGGCCTTGCAAATTTTTTGTCAGATGCTCCTTAACATGTTGCTGTGCATATCCGGGTCTGGGTCCGGCTGGCTCCGTCTCGTGTGCGGTATGTGCCGGTGGTTGCATGTATAGTGACGGCGGCAGCAGCGGAATGGATCAAACACGCTTACAGAGTCACTGTGGGCCCTCGCCGGAGTAATGCGCGAACGCAACCGCGGCGCGCATTTGCGTTCGCGCAGGCGGAGCCCTTCATGTACTTTGGCAGGGAGGTCGCCGCCAGCAGCCGGCGCGTCGTGGTCGATTACGCCCTGCCGCAGGTGGGCGGCTCCCATTCAGTATTAGCTGCGTAGGGCTACCTTGGGATGCAGGCGGCCTGTGTGCCCCCCATAGCACCAGGGCGGCCTCAAACCTAGTCCCGCCCGGCGCATTGCCTTGCAGGAGGCATGCGGTTATGCGAGGTGCATCGGCCTGCATCATGGGTGCGCTGAGGCGGCCCGGTGCGGGGGTGCGCGGCGTGCAGCGGGTCTACCTGGGCCCCACATCCATGGACGCGGAGATGGCGTTCATCATGTGCAACCTGGCGCAGGCGCGCGCCCCGCCGCGCGTCCGCCGCCACAACATGCTGCCCTAAGGCATGGGGCCTGCATGACGCGCTCGCTTGCATCCACGTATGTCCCTGTGCGTCGTCGAGGCATGCAGCGGGGGGTCGGGCGCGGCACGGCGCCGCTCAGCAGCAGCGAGGCAGAAGCCGAGCCCTGACCCCAACCCTTTTCTAAACCTACCCCATGATGTCGGTTCCGCGCCCAGGTGCGCCGCGGCGACCTGGTGTACGACCCGTTCGTGGGCACGGGCAGCCTGCTGGTGGCGGCCGCGCACCTGGGCGCGCTCACGTTGGGCGCCGACATCGACGTGCGCGTGCTCCGTGACGGCAAGCGCGGCGGCGACGGCCAGGCGCGCCCCCGGGGCCGCGGTCGTGTCCCGGCCGCCTGGGTCGGGGTCCGCGTGCACTTGCGTGGGCCTCTGCGTGCTGTGCGCGGCCACGCTTGGTGTGGCAGCCAGCTCTGGCCAATGTGGCAAGGGCCCAAGCCCCGGCTGCGCGGCCTCAGAAGCGGCCAGGCTGGCCTCAGGCCCTGGGCGGAGCCTGGGGCAGCTGCAGGTGGAGGCTACAGCGTCCTGCCGCATCCCCGTCATGCAAGCGGAGCGCGGCGCAGGTGCTGGACAACTGGGCCAACTTTGAGGCGTACGGCCTGCCGGCGCCGGTGGGCCTCCTGCGCGCGGACGCGCACCGGCCGCCCTTCCGCCGTGACCTGTGCGAGGCGCGCGCCCCTCCTCTCTGCTGAGACGCGCTCGCTGAGCGCTAAAGAGTGCCACCTTGAACCAGTGGTACCCTGGTCAGGGTGCCCCTCACACAGAGTACCTTGGTCAGGTGCATGCACGAGATCTGCGTCTCTCATGAGGAGGCGCAGATCGCGTGTCCTCACCGTCCGATGACATCCATACAGCGATGCCGGCCTGATCTGCCTGCTGCTGGTGTGCTGCACCCAAGGTACACAACGGGTCGGCGCCCGACAGCGTCTGCCGTGCCCTGTTGGGTTGGCGAGGGTGCTCAGCTCCGCGCAGGCGGGGCGGGCGCGCAGGTGCTGGACGCGGTGGTGACTGATCCGCCCTACGGCGTGCGCGCGGGCGGCCGCAAGGCCAAGTCGCGGCCGGAGACGCGCATCGAGGACCGCAGCACGCACATCACCGCGACGGAGCCCTACACCTTTGGTGCGTGCCGCTGCAAGCTTTTTCCAAACCTTCTCATTGGCTGGCCCACCTGTATGTTGCGCACTCGCACCGCGTGGTGCTGGCCAGGCTGCTAGGAGAGCCGCGGTGCTGCACAGCCACAGCAGCTCCCCCGCGGTGCCGCACGCTGCAGGGCGCCTCGCCGCGCCGTGGGGTCCTGTGTGCGGCAGATGCGCCGCAGCGCCCTGCTGCCCTGGGAGGGCCCGGCGAGAGTCAGGGCTGATTCCTGCTTACTTTCTGAGCGGCGAGCCGCGCGCACGCGCCGTGGGGTCCCGCACGCAGCGGCTGCGCTGCCGAGCCCTGCCGGCCCGGGAGGGCTTGGCGAGGGTCCAGGGTTTGTGAGTGGCGAGCCGCGCGCGCGTGCCAGGCGAGTGCGCGCGGGACCTGCTGGACACGGCCGCGCGGCTGCTGCGGCCGGGCGGCCGCCTGGTCTTCTTCATGCCGGCTGCGCCGGGCGCGGGCAGCGCAGGCGACGCGCCCGCGCACCCCGCGCTCGCGCTCGTCAGCAGCTGCGAGCAGGCGCGCGTCGCCCGAGGCTGGCCTGCTCTGGCCGCCGCCGGTGCTCTGCACACATGTTTCCATGTGCTCTTTAGCATGCGCGGCTGCTCAGATGGTGAAGTCTGCTCTTTGTGGGAGGACCTGTGCCTCATGCTCGTCTGTCCTGGCCTCAGGACTCTTGAGAACTCTTACCGCTCAGCCAAGCCCTCCTGTGCCATGCTGTGCCCTCTACCGCAGCAACAACACCATGTGATAATGCCGGCAAGTGCAGTTTATTGCAAAAAAGATGTTGCATGTGAGAGGTAGGCGGAAAGTCGAGGTGAAACACTTTCGCCCGCCCCTGCGGATGCATTCAGGCTGAGCTTGCGGGCTGAGCTTGTCCGGCCGTGGACTGCAGGTGCTGTCATCTCGCTACAGCAGGCGGCTGATCACGCTGGAGAAGGTGCGCTGCATCAGTGAACACACCATCCATTTGACATGTGTCATGGCGCGGCAGAGAGTCGCCATGGCTCCAGGCACAGCAGTGGCCGTGGAAGATCACATGTGTGCATCGACTGCAGCTCTGGTGGGAGTAAATGGTGGGAGTAAAAGATAGGAGCACGCGTTGCCAGGCACAAGTTTGTGTGGCAGCGCAGCCCTGGCTCTGCTCATGCATGCGGCAGATGCGGACTGAGTGCAGCTGCATGCAGGCGCGCGCCTACGACACTGGGGAGGCTGCAGCGTTCCACGCGGCGCAGGGCCCGCCAGTCAGCGTGTCTGACGAGCTGCACGCGCTTGTTTACGCGCAATCGGCGGAGCCCATAGTAAGGCCAAAGTTCCGCAGCAAGCTGCTGTAATGCTCATAGACACACATTTGGGGGCCTGCGCGTCTCGGGCCTGCGCGTCTCGTTTGACAGGCTGCAGGAGCCTGCGCGTCATGCCACATGCCACACCTGCAAACTGTTCATCACACCCTGTCACCCAATGAAAGACTTCTATTGACTTGCACTGGAAGTGCTGCATGCTGCCATGCCAACCTGACCCATGCCATTCAGCGTCAAACTGTTTGTTTGACGTCCCAGCGCTGGGCGCTCCATGAGCAAGTGCTCTACCCTAGCTTAATTTGCAAACCGCCTTTACTGACTAGCATGCAATCTGCCGGAGCTCTAGCTTAGGCTGCCAGCTAAGTGGCGCAGCGACCCACTACCCCGCTTCCCGTGCCAGCGCCTGCTCTAATACAGCGCCCAGGCGCTCTGTCGACATGCGCGGCGACTGGCGCGGCACTTTCACCTGCGCACGTTGTTGAGGCGTCAGTGCCTGCCTGGCACAAGCGCATGGCGAGATAGCAGCATGCATATATATAGGGTGCGGACCTCATTGCTGCCGTCCGCGTCAGCGCAGGTGAGGACGGGAATGACCAGACCATACGCTCGCTCCCACTCGGGGGATGTGGTGATGTCCCTCACCTGCAGGCACGAGCAAGGAAGGAGCTGCATGAGGTTCAACCAGTGCTGTGGATTCCTTTTCAACATACTGGATTCATCCCAACAAGGGTCATCCCACACACACATATGTGGGGGCTGCAGCGTTGGACGGTGCCTGGGTCCGCAGTGGAAGAGTCCTCCAGGTGCAAACAAGTTCCCTCAAGTGGAGCGGGAAGGTCACCTCAAGTTCCAAGTCAGTGAGCGCCGAAGGCACAAACTGCGCACGGGCCATCAACGCCTCTATCTTCTCCTGCCGTTTGTTCAAGCTGGTAAGGAGTGAAGGAGACCGCATGTATGAGGCCAGACATACGCTGGCAAAGGCAGCATAGGCGCAATAACAAGCACACGCCTTCAGCCCATCGCACAGGCAGCAGCCTGGCTTTGAGTACAGGATGAGCCTGCTCTTCGCGCCAGTGTGCTCAGCAGCGCTTCCCATGGCCCTGACGGCCCTGCAGCAGCATTTCTAGTGCTTTGCAACTCTGGTAAGTATGAGCACTTGTAAGTCACTTTGCTCAAGGGCCCAGCGCACCCGCTCTGCCATCTATGACAGCTCAAAGCAGTGGCTGGCCAAGTGTGGCTCCTGGAGCTGCAGGCTATGATGGCAGCACGCACGCTTGCGCCTCCGCAAGCTGCTGTCAAGCGGTGACCGAGCATCTGGGAGGCCACCAGGGACACTGCACAGTTGAGAGAATGGCAAGGCTTTTGGAAAAACAAGGAGAAGTTGTGCCAAAGTTGCCAAGCTGCCAAATTACCTTTGAAAGCAAGGCCTGCTACCTTGCAAGGCAATTGCCATAAATAACAGCCTGTTCACTGCCTCGTTGTTCTGCTGGCGTGTCAGGCCTGAGCTGCTTGCAGAACCAGTAACACCGGCGGGCAGGGCGCCGTGCAGCAGCGCAAGATGGCCGAGGAGGCGTCCGCGCCAGACTTCCCAGTGGATGAAAGGACAGACAAAGGCTTTGCAAACTGGTTCAGGTCTCTGGGGCAGGTGCGCTGCAGGCGGTCGGCAATGCTTTAGCTTCGCATGAGCTTGCCAGCGTCCGCTCTAGAGCTGTTACAACTCCGCGGGGTCTGCCTGCGCAGGATCCGTCCACCTTTCGCTTCTTCGACAGGAAGGTGGGTACGGGCAAGGCTCCGCTCGCCATCATGTTTGACGCCATGTTTGAAAAGCGCGCCTGCGCGCGTGCGCTGGAGCCTTGCGGCCCGCCCGCTGACAGCCTGCGGGGCAGGAGTGCTACACCTGCCACGGCGAGAACGCGCTGTTCATCGCCAAAGCCTTCTACAAGACCACGGCGGTGGTCAAGTACATGGGCGGCCAGGAGAAGGGGCTGCCGGGTGCGCGGGCCAGGGCCCAGCTTCGGAGCGCCGCGCTGGCTGCCGTCTCCGTGCCTGCGCGCCCACAGCCTGCGCGCCGCAGGCGTGACGCTGAGCCGCGGCCTGTTTGAGAATGTGCTCCGCGACCTGCTGGTGGAGCGCGCGGAGTACACGGTGCAGCTGTTTGAGGGCAGCGGCACGCAGTGGCGCAAGGCGCGGTGCGGGCGTCCGGCTCCCCTCGCGCGGCTGCGCACCGGGGTGGCCTTGCTGCCAGCGTCCGCCCGCCCGCTTGAGTGTGTGCTCTTCACGTGTTGATAGGCAGCTGGCACACCTGCTCCCAGCGCAGATGCAGGCACACTCAGCAGCTGCAGCACGTACTCAGCAGCTGCAGCACGCACTGTGCTCTATAAGCCGCCCATGGCCCTCTCTGCAGCGGCAGACATGTGATTATGTGCTATGCCGCTATCAACGCTCCCGCATGGCGGCCGTTTTAGCGCATGCCAGGCAGTCGACGCCAGGTCCCACGGGCCACAGCGTCCACCGCCATGCGCCGGCGCGACCGGCGCCCGCGCCCGCAGGGAGGCGTCGCCCGGCAAGCTGGGCGCGTTCGAGGACGAGCTCTTCCGGAACGCGGAGATGGCGGACGTGCCGGTCGTGGCCGCGGTCGCGCTCGCCTACGTGGACGGCGCCCGCACGGTGCGCGGCACGGGCAGCGCAGGCCCGGGCGCGCGCTGCGGGTGCATGCCGGCGGGCTGCGGGCGTGACCCAGCGCCCATGCTGCAGGCCGTGAGCCGTGCACAGTGCGCGCAAGCTGCCACGGGGTAAAAACAGCAGCAAAGTGCAGTCGATCCACCATGATCGCACAAGCGCATGTGGGCGTGCACACGCCGCCTGAGCCTTCATTACTAGGCCATCCAGTCGTCCTGGTCACAGATCACGCGCACAGGTGGGCGTCGCGTTCCTGGACGCCGCCGCGCGGCGCGCGGGCGCGTGCGAGTTCGCAGACGATGAGCACTTTTGCTCTCTGGAGGCTGTGCTGCTGCAGCTGGGCGCGAAAGAGGTCGTGCTGCCCAAGGCGCGCTTGGGGGGCCGCACTCGGAGTGCATGCGCGGCACATGCTCGCGAGAGCGGCGGACCTGCAATCTTGTGGGTATGGAGCCTGTTGCATGCAGGGGACTGTCCCTGTAAGAGCTCCGGAGTCATCGCCAGCATAGTGCTCTGCTGTGACTGTGCACCGTTGCGCTTTGCAAGAGTAGTTACTGGAGGGGGTTGAGACTGAGCGTACCTTTTGTTTGTGCGGAACGCTCAGCCACCCTGTCATCGGCTCATCAATGTCGCACAAGTGGCGGAGCGCGGCTTGCAAGGCGCCAGGATGTCGGCAGTGCGAGACCGTGTCTGCGCAGCGGTCATCTTGTCCCCGCTCCCCGTGCAGGACACGGACGGCGGCGAGCCGCTGGCGGACGGCGCGCGGCTGCGCGACGTGGTGTCGCGCTGCGCCGCGCTGGGCAGCGAGCGCGCGCGCGCCGCGTATGCTACGCGCAACCTTGAGCAGGCGGGCCGGGCGGCCCGCCGCTGTCGTAGCGTGCCAGGGTCAGTAACGGTGTGGATTCCAGTTAGCAGAGCGCCTGGCAAGGGCACCGTGCGGCTGGGTTTGGTGGCTGGGGCTGGAAGGCGCTGCTCATGGCATTGGTGCACTGCGAGAAGCCAGGACTCAAAAGACGCAGAATTTGTCGCAGTGTCAGAGTCGCGCCGCACCCTGCTGCGCAGGACCTGGCGCGGCTGCTGCGCTCGGGCAACGTGGAGCAGCACCGCGACGTGCTCGAGCGCCCGCAGGCCGCCGCCGCGCTCGCCGGTGAGCGCCCAACATCCGGGAGGGCGGCCTGCCCGAGCCTGCTTGGGTGGCACACGGCTCGCAGGTGGCGCACGCCCGCGGCCGCGCGTTTGCAAGACGCATGTGCCGCAGCTGGGCCGCGTGTCTCCCGCGCTCGGCGTGTGCCTGGCGCGGGCGCGCCCCCGGCCGCGCGGCCGATGCCCCGGGCGCCGCCGCGCGCAGCGGTGCTCGCGTTCGGCGAGGCGCTGGCGGACGGCGCGTCACACGGCAAGTGGGCGCTGAGCCTGTACGACACGGGGCGCTACATGCGCATGGACGCGGCCGCGGCGCGCGCGCTCAACGTGATGCGCCAGCGCACCGACGCCAACGACGCCTTCTCGCTCTACGGCCTGCTCAACCGCGGCCGCACCGCCATGGCCAAGCGCCTGCTCAAGGTGCCGCGCGCTCAAGGGTTAGCGATAGGAGAGGGTTCAGGGTAGAGGGTCTTGAGTATACCCCCTATTCGAAGGGTTTGGGACATCCCCGGTCTTTGGGGAAGTCCCGGACTCCCCCGTCGCCGCCTTTGGGCGCCGTGTGCGCTTTGCCAGCGCCGTATGAGACTTTCGCAGGATCAGCATGCGCTAGTGCGCCGCTTTGTCAGAAGTGGGCGTCATGAGAGCGCAGAGTCGGTGCGCTCTGTCACAGCCACCCTTGGGCCAGGAGCGCAAGCCATCAACAGGTGGCTGCCGCAGCTCAGCACGCCTGCTGCACGGGGCGCCGCGGCGAGGGCGGCCGGCGCGCAGGTGTGGCTGAAGCAGCCGTTGGTGAGCCTGGCGGACATCAACATGCGTCACGACGTGGTGGAGGCCCTGGTGTCGGACCCCGAGCTGCGCGAGCGGCTGCACGACAGCCACCTGCGCGGTGCGCCCGCCGCGGCCGCTCGCGCGGGGGAGCCGGGCGCACCCACTGTGTACCCCGACGCGGTTTGCTTTGGCTGGTCTCACCAAAAAAAAGCTGCGCTGCCTGCAGCAGTGTCGCGACGCGCCAGGCCTGCACGTGTTGCCCTTCGTACGACAGCCGCAGCACCGCAGCGTTCAGCCGCAGGGGGCGTATGGCCGCCTCGCGCGCCACGGACAAGCCTCCCGCCCCGGTAGCCCTGCGACCAGCCCTAGGTCCGGCCCTAGGTTCAGCCACAACCCTCGCCGCGCGGCAGGCCTGCCGGACGTGGAGCGGCTGACGCGCAAGCTGGCGCGGCGCCGCACGAGCCTGGCCGACCTGTGCCAGCTGTACCGCGCGTCCTCGCGCCTGCCGCACATCGAGGCCGCGCTGCGCGACCATGCCGGCCCGCACGCGGCGCTGCTGGTCGCGCGGTGCGGGCTGGCCACGGTGCTGCGGGCGGGCTGGGGGCAGGCTATCCTGCGGAGCGTGCTCGTTGGTTGGGGGGTAGGAGGGGGCAACAAGTGTGTCCATGGTCCTGATGCGCGTTAGGGCCATAGGTCTGCAGTGTTGCACGCCACAGAGCAGCAATCCCAGATCACTTTCATGCCCGCATGCGCTGCCGCCGGCTGTCACCCGGTCTGCAACACGTCGATCGTGCCCCCGGCCCTGAGCCAAGCAGCAGAGCGGACACCGAACGGCATGCGACCAAACAGCATGCACGGCACCGCAGCATGCACGCGACCGCGCCCTTGGCGCACCACGGCATGGCGCGCCCACCGCGGCGCGCGGCGCGCGCCAGGTACGCCGAGCGGCTGGCGGCCGCGCACGACGGCGAGCACCTGGGCAAGTTCGAGGAGCTGCTGGAAGCGGCCATCGACCTGGACCGCGTGCCCGACGAGTACCTCATCGCCGCGTCCTACGACCCGCAGCTGCAGGCGCGCCCTGACCTACACCTAAACTCTACACTAACCGTAAGCCTGCCTCTCCGCCCTGCACGCGGGTACCTCCGCCGTTGCTGCCCTCGCGCGTTCTGCCTCGCGTGCTGGGCGTGCGGAGGCCTTGCCGCGCCCTCTGCAGGTGCAGGAGGGGGGTTTGGGAGGGGAGAGCCGGTGCAGATGTGAGGGAGGGGGGTGCCGTTGATCATGACGCAGCCGATGCGCGCAGGAGCTCCGCGGGACGAAGGACGAGATAGAGGAGCGCATCGGCGACATCGCGCAGCAGATCGCCGGCGAGCGGCCTAGCGCTGCCGCCAAGGCCCCTTCCACGGTCGCCTGGTCCTGTGCGAGCTAGGCAGCTTGCATCACCAGACGGTTATATGCTCTTTGCGACAAGTGCAGCCCGCAGGAGGCTTGGGCTAGGCGTGTAATGTGACGCGGGTCGGGCCGGATTATCATCTTCAGAGGTACCTGCAAGCGGGGCTGCCGCTTACAGGCTCTGTGTACCGCTGGCGGCTGCTGTCCCAAGTGCTGGCTCGTGCATCCCTGGCTTACACCATTGCATGTGTCCCCACCCGCGCCCCCCGCCGCCGACGCGGCCGCCCGGGCCGACCGCAGGCGACCTGGGCCTGCAGCTCGACAAGCAGGTCAAGCTGGAGTGGCACAAGGCGGCCAACACGCGCACGCGCTGCATGCGCATCACCACCGTGCGCTGCCCGCCCTCACCCCGCCCTTACCCCGCTCAAAACCCGCCCTGCGCATGCGGACATGCTGCCAGGTCGCTGCGCGCGTGCATGGGCAGTCGCACGCATGCGGGACATGCGGGGCACATCGCATGTGCGCAGGCGGGCGCACCGCTTCGGTGGGCGCCGTCGCAGCTGCGCACCCCGCGATGCCGACCTGACAAGGTGGGTCAGAGGAGGGTTGCAGCCAGTTAGGATCTGCCGAGGGAGCCAGCCCGGCGCGCCGGCCGCGGACGCCAGAGGGCCCTTACCCTACCCTAGCGCGCAGACGGAGGAGAAGAAGGTGCGCAAGCAGCTCGCGGCGCGATACCAGACCGTGGAGACGCGCAAGGACGGTGTCAAGTTCACGAGCAAGGCGCTGGCGGCCGCCGCGGAGCGCCTGCAGGCCGTCAGCCGCGAGTACGACCGCTGCCAGCACACGCTCGTCGAGCAGGCGCGCAACCCAGCAGCCAATCCCCACGCTTGCGGGCGCCCTCCGCACTCTTGCTGCTCTATCCGGCCGCCGGCACTTGGTTAGTGGCGCCTGCTTGCGCTTTGCGTCTGCCGCCATCTACATTGTCAAGCACGGGGTGCCCCTGGGCGCGCCCTCTGGCTGCCGCCCCACGGCCACCAAGTGCCTGCAGCTGCAGGCCCCGCCAGCACTTGCCAGCACCCCACTGTTCCCCCTCAAGTAAGGAATTTTTAGCAGGCTTGAATAAGATGGTGGCTCTTCAAGCTGACTACCCGCTTATAGCGGTGCAAGCTGAGCAGGCGGCGGGCAGTCCAACCCCCCTCCTCGCTCTCGCCCGCGCGCGACGGCGCGCGCCGCGCAGGTGGTGGGCGTGGCGGCCACGTTCGCGGAGGTGTGGGAGACGGTGGGCGCACTGCTAGCCGAGCTGGACGTGCTGACCGCATTCGCGGCGCTGGCCGCCAGCGCGCCCAAGCCGTACGTGCGGCCAACTATGCTGCCGCCCGACGCCGGCGAGGTCATGCTGCTGGGCTCCAGGCGCGCCCTCAAACCCCACGCTCGACGCAGGTGCACAGAAAAGGGTTTTGCCCTGTGCGATGCGCTAAAGGCCTGCTGTGTCTGCTCTCTCGTGTGTGTACGCAGGACATTGAGGAGCCGCATGCGTGCATGCTGTGCATGGAGGCGCCTGCGCGGTCAGAGCGCGTGGCGCCGCACCATGCCGCCGCAGGCCAGCGCTCGGCGGGGCGTCGTCCGGCCCCGGAGGCGCCCTGAGCGCCGGGCGGGCGCCCGGCGCAGGCACCCGTGCGTGGAGGCGCAGGAGGGCGTGGAGTTCATCGCCAACGACTGCCGGCTCGAGCGCGGGCAGTCCTGGTTCCAGATCATCACCGGGCCCAACATGGGCGGCAAGTCCACCTACATCCGCCAGGCGCGCGCGCGCCGCCCCGCACGCGCGCCCTGCTGGACGTCCCGGTGCCGCGGTTGACAGTCACTCTGCGGAACACAGGAGTGTTGGTGTCTGTCTGGCAGTGCGGCGCGGCAAGCGGAGCATCGCACACACGGTCTCTGTCTGGCAGTGCGGCGCGGCAAGTGGAGCATCGTGCTCACGGTCTCTGTCTGGCAGTGCGGCGCGGCAAGTTGAGCATCGTGCACACAAGCGCCATGTGTTACTGCCTCGTCAGCTCACCTGGCGGGCTGGAGCTTGTGAGGAAAGCATGGCCTGGGCGCGGCAGGGCCTGCTCAGCAGACAAGGCGCCGAGCAGCACGCGGCTTGGCGGAGGCAGCTGACACGGCCGCGCCGCCCGCCGCGCGCAGGTCGGCGTGATCGTGCTGTTGGCGCAGGTAGGCTGCTTCGTGCCGTGCGATGAGGCGCGCATCGCCGTGCGCGACGCCGTGTTCGCGCGCGTGGGCGCCGGTGACTGCCAGCTGCGCGGCGTGTCCACATTCATGGCCGAGATGCTGGAGACTGCCGCCATCCTTAAGGTAACCCCCCTCCCCCCGGCGCCCCATGTTGACGCCCGGGTCAGCGAAGTGTGTTGCCACAAGTGCTGGCTTTGCGGCAAGTCTCTTCCATCACAGTGTGGCGCTGGAGGTTGCCGCCAGTGCGTGCGGCTAGGGGCTTCTGCACCCCCTCATCACCATTCCATTTGCTCATGGGGGCCAGACCGAGGCGCTGCTATGCGTGCACGGACCAAGGTCGGGCCGCGTTACCTGATCAAGAGGGCGGTCGCGCTGCATGTGGGCCCAGACGCATGCGGCCTGGTGGCCCTGCTTGTCAACCCTGCTCAGCAACCCTACTCAGCAACCCTACTCGGCATGCCCGGCCCGCGCACCAGGACCAGGGTGCGCACCAGCCCCGGGCGCCTGACCAGAGCGCGGCGCGCAGGGCGCGAGCGCGCGCAGCCTGGTGATCATCGACGAGCTCGGCCGCGGCACCAGCACCTACGACGGCTTCGGCCTGGCGTGGGCCATCTCGGAGCACCTGATGGCCGAGGTCGGCTGCCCCACGCTGTTCGCCACGCACTTCCACGAGCTGACCGCGCTGCAGGCGCGCGCGCCCGCCGCCGCCGGCCCCCGCTCTCCGTGAATGACCCCCCTCACTGTCTCACTATCACACTATCCAAGCACCCTGTGTCAGCGGTACGGGTTTGCCGGCCATCATGGGCTGGATAGGTCACGCGGGCTAGGGTATATGCACATTACGCTCAAAAGCAGCCCCCGCGGCATCGTAACCCTGAGCTCATGGCTCCCCACGACTTTCAGCAGCTCACTCGCGACTGCCACCGCGGCCAGGGCCCGGGCGGCGTGGCCAACCTGCACGTGGAGACCGCCATCGATGAGGCCTCCGGCAAGCTCACCATGCTCTACCAGGCGCGCCGCGCGCCGCCCTAATCCTACCCTCGCCCCAACTGCCTGACCAGGACTCCGCGTGTGCGCTGTGACCTCGCCGGCGCTCCGGCGCGCGCCCCGCCACCTGAGCGCAAGCAGGCCCCGCACGCCGGCGCAGCCGCGGGCTGCGCTGCCTGACTCGACGCGGCCCCACCGCGTGGGCGGATGAGAGCAGCGGTCGCGGACGGCTGCCGGGCGCAGCTCGCGCGGCGCGCCGAGCGGCGATCCCATCTGGGCCGACTTTCCGGCAGCGCCTGTGAAGTTGAAATGCTTTTGAAGAAATAAGAAGTACATAATAGCACGTGTTATGCCGCGGCAGGTGGCGGAGGGCGCGTGCGACCAGTCGTTCGGCATCCACGTGGCCGAGTTTGCGCGCTTCCCGCCCGAGGTGGTCGAGCTGGCGCGCCAGAAGGCGGCCGAGCTGGAGGACTTCTCCGCGCCGCTGGCGGTCCGGCCGCGCCGCCCCCCGCCCCCGGCCCCATGCGCTGTGCTTGTGACCTTGCTGCATGCTTGTCCTAACGGCGGCGGCGTAGCGGGCGCGGAGGGAGCGGAGGTGGCGCCGGCCGTAGATCGAAGGCGGTGCTTGCGAAGCGCTGCGAGAGTGCTGCTGAGGCGCACGCCTCTCCCGTCCCGGATGCGATGCCCACAGGGGGCTGCGGTCCTGACGGGCCCTGACGCAGCCCTGAAAACACGTTCACATAAGCATGCCTCTGCATGCTCTGCGCAGGCCGCCACGGACACAGCGGACGCGGATGGCGGCGATGACGGCGCCCCCGCCGCCAAGCGCGCGCGCGCGGACGGCGGCGGCGAGGCAGAGGCTGCGGCCACCGCGCGCGCGCGCGCGTTCCTGCAGGCGCGCTGCGCGGCCACCCGCACCGTGTGATCGCATGGCCGCACCCGCTGTCCTGCGCCCACAGCCTCAGCGCACGCCCTCACAGCACTATGCCTGTTTTATGACAAGCGAGTGGCAAAGCGGGCGAATGCAGTGCCGCCCCTCGCCTATGGCAACCCGAGCGCTGGCGCGGAGCTGCTGGGTGCGCCGACACCTGCGTGCACCGCCGCAGGAGTTTGCGGCGCTGCCGCTGGACGCGCTGGGCGAGGAGGCGGCGGCGGAGCAGGCGGGCGCGCTGTACGCGGCGCTGGCGCAGGACG
>JAABUV010005191.1_pt1 | contig 14993 bp, 15 predicted proteins | sample 5559971 | NCBI WGS metagenome assembly JAABUV01 (sample SAMN10711881, study PRJNA513362) | rock metagenome | isolation source: Antarctica rocks | place: Antarctica: Victoria Land, Knobhead nord | collected 2015-12-19
CTGGCAGCGAGGCCGATCGAGCCGCCACCGGGGGAATCGTCACGGTCGGAGTCCAGCCACGTCAAGGCGCCATCGCGCTCGATCTCGAACGTCGTGACTGTGCCCTGAAGGGTGTTCTTGACGTACAGGTAGCGGCTGTTCCCGCTCAGCGCGACGTCGGAGGAACCGGAGCCGACGGTGGCTGCCTGTGGGTTCAGCAGCTCGAGGCTGCCGTCCGGTCCGACCCGGTAGCTCGAGATGCCGCCGCCGCCGCCGAAGCTCGACGTGAAGGCGAAGCGGTTGTTGTCCGTGATGGCGACCCAGCAGGTGCCGGACTGCCCGTTGCGCACCGTTGGGCTCAGCGGTGTGAGCGTGCCGGCGCGCTCATCGATGGCGTAGGCGGCAAGGCCGCCCTGACCGGGGGCGGCCCCGAAGTTCTCCGTTGTCAAAAGCTGGTTGCGCTGGGTGAACGTCAGGCCGAACGGGCCGTTCCCGGTGCTCTGCTGGGCGGTCGGCCCACTCAGCGTCCCGTCGTCGTTGCGGGTGTAGGTGGTGATGACGTCGGCCTGCTGCTCCTCGACGATCACGACGTCGCCGCTCCGGTCGAAGGCGACCTGCGTGCAGCCCGAGTTGGGCAGTCCGCTGAGCGGCCGGGTCGAGCCGGGGATGGGCGTGAGCTGACCCTGGGCGTCGAAGGTGAAGCCGGTGATGTTCGGCTGCGGACCGGCGCCCGTGCACATGGGCGTGCCGGCGTTGAGCACGTAGGCGACACCCCGGTTCACGGTGATGCTGATCGGCCGCACACCGTTGGACGGCTCACTGTCGACCAGCTCGAGCCCTGACGGCGCGTTCCGGAACACCGAGATGGAGTTGCTGCCGCCGTTGAGCGCCAACAGGTACTTCGCGGTCCCTCTGGTGTTCGTCGGTGAGGACTCACCGGCGACGTTGGCGAGGATCAGCCCGTTCGCCGAGTCCTCGGGCGTCCCTGTCCCGCTGCCGCCGGTCGGCACATCCTCAGCTCTGGTGAGCGTGCCGTCCGAGGCGCGGTTGAACACGGTGATGCTGTTCCCGGCGGGGTTGTTGGTCATGGAGAAGACCGCCCCCGGCCCCTCGCCGGCGCCCTGCGCTTGAGCGACACCGGCGCCTCCGGGTATGGCCGCCAACCCGGCCGCAGCCAAGAGGATTGCCGCGCGACGGCGACTTAATAGGTGCGTCATCTACGACTGCCCTTCGTGTGGGGTCAGCCAGGGTGGCCGGCCCGCTCCGAGTGCTGCTTACCAGGACATTCCGGGCGCCAAGCCGGAAAGGCCCTGCTGTCATCGATTTGTCAGTATGGTTCTCAGTACGATTACGCGCTTGCGCGGCGCCCATTGCCTACTCTGCTCCGCGTGCCTTCTCACCAGCCGTCTCGCCCTCGCGTGAGGGGCAGGTCCGCGTGCCACTAAACTCCGCCGAGATCCTGGTCCGGCTGGGCGAGGACGGTCGACAGCCCCTGCGGGTGCGCCTCACGATGGCCTTGCGCGACGTGGTGCGGACCGGTCAGGTCAGCCCGGGCAGCACGATGCCGTCGTCCCGGGTCCTGGCGCGCGACCTCGGCATCTCACGCGGGCTGGTCGTGGAGGCCTATGCGCAGCTCGCGGCGGAGGGCTATCTGCTCAGCCGTCCCGGAGCGGGTACCACCGTCGCCCCGGGCCAGGCGGTCTCGCTCTCGGTGCCGGGACCGGAGGCCCCGCTGGACGCGTCGGCGGGCATGCTGGACCTGCGCCCCGCGACCCCCGACCTGTCGTCGTTCCCTCGCCAGCTCTGGCTCAATGCGGTCCGCGACACGCTGCGCGTGCTCCCCTCTTCCGCGCTCGGCTATGGCGAGCCATGGGGCGCCCGACCGCTGCGCGTCCAGTTGTCGGACTACCTCGCGAGAGTGCGCGGCGCCCGGGCAGACCCGGACTCGTTCGTCCTGGTCACTGGGGTGAGCCAGGGCATGTCCCTCATCGCACAAATCCTCCACCGACGGGGGCAGCGGAGCGTCGCGGTCGAGGACCCGTGCAACCCCCTTGAGCGGGCACTCCTGCGAGAGCTGGGGCTTGAAGCCGTCGATGTTCCCGTGGATGCCCATGGGATGCGAGTGGACGACTTGGCAGCGGCCGGGGTACGCGCGGTGATCTGCACCCCGGCTCACCAGTACCCGACCGGCGTCATCATGTCTGCGGAACGTCGCACCCAGCTCATGCGCTGGGCGCAGGACGTCGACGGCCTGATCGTCGAGGACGACTACGACGCGGAGTTCCGCTACGGCCGAGCATCCGTCGGCTGCCTGCAGGGACTGGACAGCGCCCACGTCGCCCTGCTCGGCAGCGTGAGCAAGTCCCTGGCCCCAACTCTCCGCCTGGGCTGGGTGCTCGCGCCGCCCAGCCTACTGGATGACCTGCGGTCGGCCAAGGCTCACGCCGACTACGGCAGCAACGCCCTCGACCAGCACGTACTCGCCGGGTTCATGGCCTCCGGTGCGTACGACCGCAACCTGCGGATGCTGAAGCGGCGCTACGCCGCCCGTCGGGAGCATCTGGTCCGCACCCTGGCATCCCGCGCCCCCTCGTGGTTGCCAATGGGCATGGTCGGCGGGCTGCACCTGCTCGTGGTACTACCGACGGGCGTGCCCGAGGAGCAGCTGGTTCTGGCGGCCGCAGCGGCCGGCGTGCTGGTCCTGGGGCTGGCCGAGATGAGCGGGAGCCATCCGATGGGTCCGGCACTGGTGCTGTCCTTCGCGCGCTCGACGCCGGACATGCTCGACGAGGCCATCCACCGACTGGTCCGGGCGGCGGAGGGACTGGAACCGGGCGCTCCGGGCTGAGCACCGGCCGGGCGCTACGGCCCCGTCCAAGGCTTCTGCCGTCCCAGCATGCGATCGGCGACACGGGCCGCCATGGCCATGATGGTCAGCGCCGGGTTCGCGCTGCCCTGGGTCGGCAGGCCGCTTCCGCCTGCCACCCACAGGTTGGGGATCGCGAAGGTGCGCCCGTCCTTGTCGATGACGCCCTCGGCGGCTGTCGCGGCCATGCGCGCGCCGCCGACAAGGTGGGCATACCGCTCTATCGCCAGGGTCTGCGTCGCCCCGGCCGCCTCCAGGATCTCGACGAGGACCTTCTTGGCAGCGCTCATCAGAGCCCGGTCGTTGTCGCACTGCGAATAGTCGAACCGGGCAACGGGCCGCCCGTGCGCGTCCTTCTCGTCCGCCAGCGTCACCCGGTTGTCGGCGAGCGGGAGGAAGTCGCACAACGAACCGAGGACCGCCCAGTGCACGTAGTCCCGCATGTAGTCGCGCAGGGCGCGACCCCAGTGACCCTCGGCGGAGACATGCTCGGCGTAGGTGATCGGCAGGGGTGACACGGACTGCAGGGTGAAGCCGCGGACGTACGGCTTGTGCGGATCGGTCTCGTAGAACGCCTCCGAGGACGCCTCCGGCGGAGGTGCCTTGTAGGCGCGCACCTCCTGCTCGAAACGACCCGACACCTGGGGGGCACCCTGCACCATGAGGTAGCGCCCGACCTGGTCCTCGTCGTTGCACATGCCGTCGGGGAACCGCCGGCTGGAGGAGTTCAGGAGCAGTCGAGGCGTCTCGATGGAGTAACCGGCCACCGCCACCGCGCGGGCCTTCTGCAGGTGCTCGACCCCGTCGCGCAGGTAGTGCACCCCGACGGCGAGCCCGGTGCGTTCGTCGAACGCGACCCGCGTCACCATGGCGTCGGCCCGGACCTCGGCGCCGTGGGCGAGCGCATCGGGCACGTGCGTCACCAGCGGGCTGGCCTTCGCATTCACCTTGCAGCCCTGCAGGCAGAAGCCGCGGTAGATGCAGTGCGGGCGGTTGCCGAACCGGCCGCTGGTGATGGCGACCGGCCCGACCCTGGTCTCGATCCCGAGGGCGCGGGTGCCGCGCAGGAACACCTCGCCGTTGCCTCCCACCGGGTGTGGCGAGTGGGGGTAGCGGTGCGGGTCGCCCCACGGCCACGCCTGACCCGCGACCGGTAGCTCGTGCTCGAGCAGTTCGTAGTACGGACGCAGATCCTCGTAGCTGATCGGCCAGTCGGCGCCGACCCCGTCCGTCGTCCGCATCCGGAAGTCGCTCGGGTGGAAACGCGGTGTGTAGCCGGCGTAGTGGACCATCGAGCCACCGACGCCGCGCCCGGAGTTGTTGGACCCGAGGGGCACCGGGTCTGCTCCGCCGATGACGCGTGGCTCGGTCCAGTAGAGATGGTGAGACCCGGCCTCGTCACTGACGAAGTCCTTGTCAGGGTCCCAGAACGGACCGGCTTCCAGGGCGACGACCTTCCATCCGGCGCGTGCCAGCCGCTGCAGCAGCACCGAGCCGCCGGCGCCGCACCCGACGATGGCCAGGTCAACCTCGTCGTCGTCGGCGAAGCGCCGCATCCCATTGCGGAGCTCGGCATTGTCCCGGGTTCCGTCGTTGGGAAGCAGCCACGCGGAGGCGTTGCGGGCTCGTACGCCGCTCATTCGTCGGCTGCCGGCGCCGACTGCGGGGACGCGTCGCGCACCTCCCAGGACTCACGCCGGTCCATCCCGAGGTTGCCGTAGCCCCGTGGGTAGGCAGGGCCTCCGAAGCCGATCTCGTTCCAGGCCCAGGGATGGGAGTAGAAGGCCGTGCAGGCGTAGCGCGTCCACAGGCTCCAAACGTGCTTGGCCTGTAGGTCGCGCCAGCGTCCCTCGCATGTCTGCACGCTGTCGAGAATCCGGTGCTGAACCGCCTCGTCCATGTCGGCGAAGTCTCCGTCCGCGTGGGCTCTCGCGTCCTCGTCCAGCCCGCGGAGCGAGGCCAGGAACGCCTCACCGTCCTCGGGCATGTCGGCGTACCGCCATCCGTCGGTCTCTCGCCGGGCCAGGCGCGCATCGACCATCTGAAGCACGGGGACTCTCGGGCTGATCCCCTGATCGAGGAGCTGGTCGAACAACGCCCCCGCCGTCGTGTCCAGACCGTCGGGGAAGAAGCGAAGGGGACCGGCAGGCTCCAGCCGGCCCAGCACCACGTCGGAGGTGACCGGGTCCCACGAGCCGGTGGACGCGAGCACGTCGTACCCGGGGAAACGGGCCGGGACGGGCACCTCAGACGAAGGGCGGGTCACCTGTCTTCCTCCCGGCGCAGCAATGCCGCGAGCAGCCCCATGCCGCCGACGACCGTCACCAGCAACGGCGCCATCACCGGCGGCCCGGTCTCGGCGTTGTAGCGCGCCTGCGACCACCCTCCGGGCCGCTGCGACACCCCGCGGGCGTGCAGATAGGTGCCTTGCAGCCCGTTGGCGACGAGCATTGCGGAGGTGAGCGGTAGCGCCGTCTTGGCCAGGCGGCGGCTGAAGAAGCCGGCCACCCCGGCGGCGGCCACCACCGGGTTCAGGACGACCGGCACCCACATCATCCGGTTGCCGAAGCTGGCCCGGTCGTGCTCGAGGAAGATCTCGACCGCCGTTACCACCCCGCCGACGGCGGTGAGGGCGGACAGGGTGCGTTCGAAGTGGCCGGTGCGGATGTCCCCGACCAGCCGGTCGATGCCGTGTACCGCGACCGCCACCACCTCGGTGCCGTTGTCCGGGCTCTTCATGCGACGCGGTAGGTGTCGGCGTCGGAGGTGCGCAGCTCGACACCCAGCCCGGGGCGGCCGGTGTCTGGGCGCATGACCCCGTCTCGAACTCGCGGGCCAGGGTCGAACATCAGTGCCTCCAGGCGTACGTGGTCGGCGAACCATTCGACGTGGCGTAGGCCGGTCACGGCGCTCGCCACATGCAGGTGCAGGGTGGGGGCGCAATGTGCCGACAGCTCGACACCGGCGGCCTGGGCCAGTGCGGCGACCCGCAGCCACTCCGTGATGCCTGCGGTCCGGGTGACGTCGGCCTGCAGGCAGTCCACCGCTCCAGCGCCGAGCATCCGCTCGAAGTAGGGCAGGTCGCTGCCGTATTCCCCGGCGGTCACGTCGCAGTCCAACGCGTCGCGCACGAGCCGAAGGCCCGCGAGGTCGTCGGAGGACACCGGCTCCTCGAACCAGGTCACCCCGAGTTCGTCGAGGTACCGGCCGACGCGGATCGCCTGCTTGCGGGTATATCCGCCGTTGGCGTCGACGAAGACCTCGGTCTCCGGCCGGACCAGGGCGAGCACCTGGCCGACGCGGTCGAGGTCACGGACCACGTCGGTGCCGCTGCTCTCGCCGATCTTGATCTTCACGCGCGTGATCCCCAGCTCTCCGGTCCAGGACTCGACCTGAAGGCGCAGCGTCCCGGAGTCGTTGGTGGTGAAGCCGCCGCTGCCGTAGACCGGTACGCACTCGCGGACCTGCCCGAGTAGGGTGCACAGCGCCACCCCGTGCTGCTTGGCCTTCAGGTCCCACAGCGCGGTGTCGACCGCGGCGATCGCCGCCGAGGCGATGCCCGGACGTCCCAGGTTGCGGATGGCCGCCACCATCGCGGCCCACGTCCCCGATACGTCCTCGACGTCCCGGCCGACGACCACCTCGGCCAGCATGTCCTCGATCACGGCCTGGCAGGCACGGCTGGAGTAGGTCCAGCCCAGTCCCGTCAGGCCACCGCCGGCGACCTCGACCAGCACGACAGTGGTGCGGTCCCAGACCAACGTGCCGTCGGCTTCCGGCTCCTCGGTGGGCACGACGTAGGTCGACGCGGTCACGGACCGCACCTGCGCGTCGGTCACTTCTTGGTGCCGGGTAGGAACTCCTGCGCCTTGAGCAGGAGTCCCTCCTTCAGAACATCCCAGCGGTCGCCATCACCGCGGATCAACGACAGTGCAGCCTTCTCGATCTGGTCGAGTGTCGCGTGTGGGGGGATCGGTGGCACGGCGGGGTCGGTGACGAACTCGAGCACGCTCGGACGGTCCGCGGACAGCGCCTCGTCCCAGGCGCGGCCCACCTCGGCCGGGTCGTCCACCTTTATGGCGTTCAACCCGAGGGAGCTGGCGAAGCTGGCGTAGGGCACCGGGGGCAGCAGCTGCGAAGCATCGAACCGTGGTGCACCCTCCATCGCCCTGAGCTCCCAGGTGACCTGCGCCAGGTCACCGTTGTTCAGGATCCCGACGATCAGCCGAGGGTCAGACCACTGCTTCCAGTAGTGCGAGATGGTGATGAGCTCCGCCAGCCCGTTCATCTGCATCGCCCCGTCACCGACCAGGGCGATAGCAGGTCGGTCGGGATAGGCGAACTTCGCGCCGATGACGTAAGGGACGCCCGGGCCCATCGTGGCGAGGTTCCCGGACAGGGAGCCGCGCATCTGCCCGCGGAACCGAAGGTAGCGGGCATACCAGTTCGCGGACGTGCCCGAGTCCGCAGCCAGCATCGCGTCGTCGGGGAGCCGGGAGGACAGCTCCCAGAAGACCTTCTCGGGGTTGATCGGATCGGCAGCCGTGTGCGCCCGACGCTCCATCACCTGCCACCAGCGGGCCACCGTGGCCTCGACCTCCTGCTGCCACGAGCGATCCTCCTTGCGGCGCAGCAGCGGGATGAGCCGCCGCAGCGTCGCCGCGGCGTCGCCGACGAGATTGACCTCGAAGGGATAGCGCAGCCCGACGAAGCTGGCGTCGTGGTCGATCTGCACGGCGCGCGCCTGGTCGAACTCGGGAAGGAACTGCGTATAGGGAAAGCTCGAGCCGACGGTCAGCAAGGTGTCGCAGCCCTGCATGAGCTCATAACTGGGTCGGGTCCCGAGCAGTCCGATGGACCCCGTGACGAACGGCAGCTCGTCGGAGAGGACGTCCTTTCCCAGCAGGGCTTTGGCAATCCCGGCGCCGAGCAGGTCGGCGACCTCGAGCACCTCCTCGCGCGCGGCGCGCGCTCCCTGGCCGACGAGCATCGCCACCTTACCGCCGGCATTGAGCACCTCCGCCGCACGAGCAAGGTCGGCGTCCACCGGGACCGCCTCCGGCCTGCCGGTCGCTGCGCCGCTGGACGGCACGTACTTGAACTCGTGAGGCGGCGGTGCGTAGTCCAGTTCCTGCACGTCCGCCGGCAAGATGATGCAGGTCGGCGCCCGACGGGCCTCCGCGATTCGGATCGCGCGGTCCAGGACATTGGGCAGCTGCTCGGGGACCGTGACCATCTGCAGGTATTCCGACGCGACGTCCTTGAACAGCGACAGCAGGTCCACCTCCTGCTGGTAGCTGCCACCCATCGCGCTGCGGTTCGTCTGTCCGATGATCGCCACGACCGGGACGTGGTCGAGCTTGGCGTCATAGAGACCGTTGAGGAGGTGGATCGCGCCGGGTCCGGAGGTCGCGACACACACGGCGACCCGTCCGGAGAACTTCCCGTAGCCGACGGCCTCGAAGGCGGACATCTCCTCGTGCCGCGACTGGACGAACTTGGGCTTGTCGCCGGCCCGTCCCCATGCGGCGAGCAGACCGTTGATGCCGTCACCCGCATAGCCGAAGACGACCTCGACACCCCAGTGCTTCAGTCGTTCCAGGACGTAGTCGGCGACGTTCTGGGCCATCAGGAACCTCCGTTGTTGGGTGCTGTCGTGGCGAAGCGGTCGAAGGGCCAGGGCGCCCCGCCGTAGCGTTCGAGCGCTGGTCCGGTCGGGGCCGGGAGTGGCACGAAGAAGCCCTGGCTTCTCACCACGCGCGACGGTCCCAGCCTGGCAAAGGGGTCGTCGTCGAACAGCGGTCCGCCGGCCCACAGCAGGACCGATCCTGCAAGGTGCACGCTGTCCGTCACCAGGGTGGAGACGCCATAGGCAGGCCAGCTTCGGATCAGCCGACGGCGCGCCTCCAGGACGTCCGGCGCGTCGAACAGCGGGCGGCGGCCCTCGGGGAGTTCGGTCCAGGACGCGGTCATCGCGGGCCCGCCCGTCCCGAGGATGCGCGGATCGACCGAGGTCGCCCGGGGGTGCGGCCGACGATCCGCATGCCAGGCCGCGAGAACCAGGTCGGACCCGTCCCCCACCTGCCCGACGACGGTCACGTCGGCGTCCTTCGGCTCATGGTCGAGCAGCGCGATGTAGGTCCGGCTCACGTGGGTGGATCCCAGTCCGGGCGCAGCGATCGCGTCAGGGAGCGAAAGTCCTGACGGAGTTCCTCAGCGGTCGGCCGGCCCCAGAACCAGTAGCCGCGGTAGGCGGCGTGCACCGTCAGGTCGGGATCGACCACGACGCAGGTCGGGGTGTACGGGTCGTGGACGGTGTCCGTGGTCTCCCGCAGACCGAGGACGTCGAGGTAGCGACGATCGGGGTCAGAAAGGAACGTCCACCGCGCCCCGAGCCCGGCTCGGTAGGCGCCCGAAACCTCCGGTGGCTCGACGCTGATCGAGACGAAGCGGGTGTAGGCGACCTCCGCCTCGTCCTGCAGTGCTGCGAGCACCTGGAAGAACTGCCGCTCCTTGGGACAGAACCAGCCCCGGTAGAAGTGCACGAGAGTCGGGTCGCCGCCGACGAGGTCGGTCAGTCGTCGCATACCCCCGTTGGAGTCGGGGAGCTCCAGGTCGGGGAGTTGGCCTCCCGGGGTCAGCCATGCTCTCCGCTTGTCCACGTCGGGCGACGCCTCGGCCTCAGCCACCGGCCGGCCGAGTGGAAGCAGCGTCCAGCAGGCGGTAGGCGATCCCAGTGGTCAGCGCATAGACGGTGTGGTGGAACGCGTCGATGGCGATCGCGGGCGCTCCCCACTCGGGCAGCGGCGGCGCCACCTCGAGCTTGGGCAGCATGACCAGGCCGGAGCCCCAGATGGCGGCGAAGTGGCCGGCCGTCGCCGCCCGCGGAGGCAGACCGATGCCCGCGAGCAGTCCGTGCACGGCTCCCCAGCCGGTCCCATAACCCCAGTGCACGAGGGTGGTGAAGCGGGCCTGGGCCTCCTCGCCCTCCGGCTTCACTCTTAACACCTTGGACGCGGCATCCGCGGGGGCGGTGCTGGCCTCCCGGCCGCGCAACTTGGCTTCGAGGCTGCTCGACAGGGTCATCGCCGCAGTGCCGACCACCCCGGCGGCCAGGCCCTTCCCGACCGACCCCGCCAGGTCACCGATCCGCATCCCGAGGCCTCCGTCGATAGACGCCCATGCACCGGCTGGTGCGCTGGTCGGGCGTAGTCTTCCCTCGACGACAACACAGGAGACCGGCGCAGCCCGGATGTCAGCGGATTGTCACTGATGACGTCCTTGTCATTGGGCACCTACGGACGTCAGGGAGCGGGCTTCGCTGTCAGGGCGAGGATGGCTGTGTCGTCGCATTGCGAGTCGCTGACGACCAGGTGAACCCGGTTGACGATCTCCACAGTCGACTTGTTGCGGTGGTCCCCAACGTGGCACGAAGTGGGACAGCATCGTCAGTCGGGTAGTGCAAGACCGCACCCGGCGTTTCGACTGTCAGTCTCTTGTCATGGGGGCGGCTGACTCCGCCGAGGCATGCCGGGTATCGTCTCTGCACCGGAGTGCAGGGTGATCGTGACAGCCCGCAGCCCCGGCCTCCCCGGTGCGGACAACGAACCAATAGTGTCCTGCGCCGGAGATTCGTGTGAGAAGTCGTCCGAGGGACTCGAGGATCTGTTCGGCGCTCTTGGTCCAGATGAACGGCCTCGGGTTCTTGTTCCAGGCGTCGACTCAGTCGCGGATGTCGGCGTCGAGGGCTTGGACGGACTGGTGACTGCCGCCGCGGATCGCTCGGCGCCCTCGTGCGCGCACTGGTGGCCTACTTCGGTGGTGAGGGCGCGGCCGGGATCGAGACGGTCGCCGGGCGCCTGCAGTGCGCAGGCGCGGCGCCGTCCTGGACGGGCGGGTCCTGGCGCTGTCGCCCAGCGGTCTGGAGGTGCTGCGTCTGCTCGCCGCGGCGGGCGGGGACGTCGTCCCCCGCGAGGCCCTGCTGCACGCCCTGCCCGGCGACTCGCGGGACCCGCACGCGGCCGAGGTGGCGGTGGCGCGGCTCCGGGAGGCCGCGGGCGACCGGTCGCTGGTGCGCACCGTCGTCAAGCGCGGGTACCGGCTGGGGACCGGCCGCCGCTGAGGCGCGGACCCGTCGTCCATCGTGCCGGTCGGCAGATGTGACAGGTTGCGGAACTCCGCCCCGACTCCGGGCTCGGGGCCGAACTCCGGGCCTAGCGTGCGGGCATGCAGGCGCCGGGAGGACCGGACGACGCCCAGCCGGCGATCGCCGACTACGGGTTCCTGTCGGACTGCCATTCGGCCGCGCTGGTCGACCGGTCCGGCTCCGTCGACTGGTGGTGCGTGCCACGTTTCGACTCCCCGTCGGTGCTCGGCCGACTGCTCGACCCCGCCGCCGGGCACTGTTTCCTACGGCCGACCGGTGGGTTCAGCAGCGAGCGCCGCTACCTCGGCGACACCCTGGTGTTGCAGTCGACCCACCGCACCGCACCGGAACCGGCACCGTCAGCGTCACCGACGCGCTGCTGCTCGAGCCCGGCGCCCGCGGGCACGAGGTCGGGCGGCGTAGCCCGCACCTGTTGCTGCGCCGGGTGGAAAGCCTGGCGGGGACCGTGGCGATGCGCACCGACCTCTCACCCCGCATGGAGTACGGACGCACAGAACCCCACCTTCGCCAGGTCCCCGGAGGTGCCGAGGCCACGGGCGGCCCGGTGACCCTGATGCTGCGCACCGACGTGTCGCTGCGCCTCGAGGACGGCTCCGTCGTCGGTGAGTTCGACGTCGCATCAGGGGATGTCATCGACCTGCTGCTCTCGTACGCGCCGACCTTCGGACACCCGCCCGGACCGGTCCGGGCGGGCGTCCCTGGAGGAGACCCTGCACGCGTGGACGTCGTGGACGGCTCAGCACACGGGCGGCTACCCCGATCAGGTACGGCGCAGCTCCCTGGTGCTCCAGGGGCTGACGTACGGGCCGGACGGCGCTGCCCGAGACCATGGGCGGCGAGCTGACACCGGCGACCCATCAGCTGCTCGTGGCCCTGGCCGATCGTGCAGCCACGACCTGGGAGCGGCCCGACGCCGGGATGTGGGAGGCCCGGGGCCAGCCTCGTCAGTACACCTCGTCGAAGGTCATGTGCTGGGTGGCGCTGGACCGGGCCGTCGACCTCTCGCCTCGCCTCGGCGCCGGCGCGAACCCGGACGCGTGGGAGCGCGCCCGCGACGCCGTCCGCGCTGCCGTGCTCGAGCGGGCCTGGAGCAAGAAGGCCGGCTCCTACACGGGGGCCTTCGGGTCCTACGACCTCGACGCCTCCGTGCTGTTGCTGCCGCTGCTCGGGTTCCTGCCCGCGGACGACGAGCGCATGCGCGCCACCATCGACGCGGTCGAACGCGGGCTGGGCGAGGGCGGACTGGTGCGTCGTTGGCCCAGCGATCCCAGCGGCTTCCTGATCTGCACCTACTGGCTGGTCGAGTGCCTGGCCCTCGCGGGGCAGCCCGACCGAGCCCGGTCCTGGTTCCTGAGCGCCACCGCTCACGCGAACGACCTCGGCCTCTTCGCCGAGGAGGCCGATCCGAAGACCGGCGAGCTCCTGGGCAACTATCCCCAGGCGTTCTCCCCCGTCGGCCTCGTCAACGCCGCCTGGCGCCTGGGCCGGCCCGCCGGCCTTTGACCAACGAGAAGGAGCAGCTCATGGCAACCGGACGACTCGACGGCAAGGTCGCGCTCGTCACCGGATCGGACTCCGGCATCGGCCAGGCGACGGCATCGGAGTTCGCACGCGAAGGCGCGGACGTCGTCGTCAGGTACCTGCACGACCGGGACGGCGCCGACCACACCCGCCAGGTGGTGGAGGCCGAGGGCCGCCGCGGGATCGTCGTCCATTGCGACGTCAGTGACGAGGACCAGGTTGCGGCGATGTTCGACGAGGCGATGAAGGTCTTCGGCACCCTGGACATCCTCATGAACAACGCCGGTGTCGACGCCTCGGGCAAGAAGGTCGCCGAGCTGCCCACCGAGCTCTGGGACAAGGCGATCCGCACCAACGTCTACGGCTACTTCTTCTGCTGCCGTCGCTTCGCCCAGCTCCGCACCAGCGCGGGTGGGGGAGGGAAGATCATCAACGTCACCTCGGTGCACGAGAACGTGGGCGGTGCCGACTACGACTGCTCCAAGGGAGCCATCCGCATGCTCACACGGACCCTGGCCCTCGAGCTGGCGCCCATCAAGTCAACGTGAACGGCCTCGCCCCCGGCATGGTGCTGACGCCCTTCAACCAGGCGGCCATCGACGACCCGGACCTGCTCGACGAGCAGGTGCGGAGACTACGTCACGAGTGCGACCTACGTGATGGACGGCGGCCTGATGCGCAACCTCGGTCAAGGCGCGTGAGAGCGGCCGTCGGGTCGTCCGTCGCTTCGCTGACCGGGCATCCTCAGCGGACGGGGGCGTCCGCGCGTTCCGACGTGCGGTTGCGCCGTCCGGTCGCCGCCAGCGAGTCACCGACGACCCAGACGGCCGCGGCGAGCAGCAGGATGTCCTTCGCGAGGAACTGTCCCGGCATGGGCGAGAGCTGCGGGAAGCCACCGGCCTCGTACACCCCGGGAGTGGTGAACAGGAAGGTCACCGTGGTCACGAACAGCACGGTGGCGAAGGCGCCGCCGAGCGCGGCCAGCCACGGTACGACGGGGCGCAGCGCGATCGCGACCCCGGCCAGGATCTCCGCGGAACCCAGGAGCCGCGCCAGGGAACGCACGTCGAAGATGTCGTACAGCCACGACAGCAGCGGGCTCTCGGCCACCAGGGGCATGATCGCCTGGGCTTCGTAGGCGACGAACTTCAGGCCGCCGACCCAGATCAGGATGGCGGCGAGCGCGTAGAGGACGAGGTACCTGCCGAGCACGGCGATCGAGTCTCCTGCACCGTGTGCGCGCTGGACGTTGCGGGACATGGCCGTTCCTTTCCTTGAGGTGGTCGCTCAGAACCGGTCATAGGGCCACGGCCGCCCGCCGTAGCGCTCCAGCTCGGCCCGGTAGGCCGCACCGTCGCACCGTCGCACCGAGCACCCCCGCGCCGACCGCCAGGCGGCGGGACCCCCACAGCGCGGCGAACGGGTCGTCGGCCAGCGCCGCCACCTGCTCGGGCCGGTCGGCGCGGGCCACGGTCAGCGCACCCGCGATGGTGACCGGGTCGTCCGTCAGGAGTGACACGGCGCACGGACGTCCGTCGCGCAGCACGCGGCAGCGGGCGTGCACCACCCAGGGGTCGTCGGCGATGGGTCTGGCCCCGTGGGGCGCCATCGCCAGGGAAAGGACGCACGCCGGGCCGGAGCGGCCCTGCAGGCGAGGGTCGGCCTGCAGCGCCTGCGGGTGCGGGCGGTCAGCCCCCTGCCACACGGCCAGCACCCCCGCGAGCCGCCCTGCTTCGTCCTGCACCGGCGCGTAGGCGACGGCACCGGCCGGGTCGTCGTCGAGCGGGGCGAGCCAGAGCGGGGTCACGGCGGCGGATCCCAGTCGGGGCGGATCGTGCGGGTGAGCTCACGGAAGTCGCGGCGCAGCTCGTCTATCGTCGGTCGGCCCCAGTACCAGTACCCGCCGTAGGCCTTGTGCACCAACAGGTCCGGGGTGAGCACCAGGCACGTGGGCAGGTACGGGTGGTGGACGTCGTCGGTGGTCTCGGCCAGACCGAGCTGGTCGAGGTACCGCCGGTCCTGGTCCGAGGAACGTCCACCGGGCGTCCAACCCGGCCCGGAACGCCGCCTGGACCGCTGGGGCGTCCACGCTGACGCTGACGAAGCGGGTGTAGGCCACCTCGGCGTCTTCGGCCAGGTCGACCAGGTGCCGGAAGAACTGCCTCTCCTTCGGACACCACCACCCGCGGAAGAAGTGCAACAGCGTCGGGTCGCCACCCACCAGGTCCGACAGCGCGCGGTCGCTCCCTACTCGGGCGGCGGCGGCGCCACCTCGAGCTTGGGCAGCATAATTAGCCCGGACCCCCAGATGGCGGCGAAGTGACCGGCCGTCGCCGCCAGCGGAGGCAGACCGATACCCGCGAGCAGTCCGTGCACGGCTCCCCAGCCGGTCCCGTAACCCCAGTGCACGAGGGTGGTGAAGCGGGCCTGGGCCTCCTCGCCCTCCGGCTTCACTCTTAA
>JAABUV010005193.1_pt1 | contig 14992 bp, 16 predicted proteins | sample 5559971 | NCBI WGS metagenome assembly JAABUV01 (sample SAMN10711881, study PRJNA513362) | rock metagenome | isolation source: Antarctica rocks | place: Antarctica: Victoria Land, Knobhead nord | collected 2015-12-19
ACGAATGACTGAAGCTTCTATTCTTCGTCATTTTGATCAGAATAGAGAGACTATCCTTGAAACAGACTCATTCGACTACGTCAACGATGACATACTTTCTCAGTATGACGACGAAGAAACATTGCATTCGATGATCTACTACAGCAAGAACCTGAGCTTCGCTGAGTGCAATTACGAGATCTATGACAAGAAACTACTAGCAATCATTCGTGTCTTCGAGCATTGGCGACCTGAGCTGAAATTGACTGAGCTACTCATCAAGATGTTCACTGATCACCAAGCTTTAACGCCATTAATGAAAGATAAAGAGCTAAGTAGACGTCAAATGCGCTGAGTACAAAAGCTCGTCGACTTCAACTTCAAAATCATGTATCGTCCAGGCAAACAAAACATCAAAGTCGATGCATTGACTCGTCGAGTCGATTCAGTTTCTAGAAGCTTCGAGAATGAACGATGTCGCTATCAGCGAACTACGATTCTCACGTCGAATCGAATGAAAATCGCTGATCTAGAAGAGAAAGAGAACGATGAACCAATTTATCGATTGATTCTAGAAGCTAACAGAATCAACGAGAATTGTATTCTACTTCGTGAAGCCGTATTAAAAGATGAAGCTCAATACGAAGGTACTAAATTAAGAGATTGTCGAGTTCAGAACGGAATACTATATCGAGATGATCTTCTATGAGTTCCCTTCGATGAGCATCTTCAAATGAAGCTAATTCGAGAAGTTCACGATCAACCTTCTATTGATCATCCCGGAATTCTCAGAACGATGAAGATCATAAGAAGATACTACTATTAATCTTCAATGCGGAAGACAATAGATCGATATATTCGGAACTGCTACATTTGTCAGCGATCAAAGACTTCTCGAAATAAATTCAATGAACTACTACATTCTCTATTCATATTCGAACAGCGATGAAAGAACATAGTCATGAATTTCATCATCGACTTATCTTCTTCGAAAGGCAAAAACGTCATACTAACAGTGATATGTAGACTGTCAAAGGAACGGCATTATATTTCTTGCTTCACTAATGACGAGAGAATCACAGCAGAAAAAACAGCTGAGCTAATGCTTCAGTGAATATATCGGATACACGGTTTACTCGATTTCATTGTTTCGGACCGAGATCCCCAATTTACCTTCATTCTATGAAAGTCGCTTTGCAAAAGGCTAGACATTAACCTTCGACTCTTCACAGTCTATCACTCTCAGATCGACGGTCAAAGTGAACGAGTCAATCAGAACGTCGAAAGGTATCTTCGATCCTTCTGTTCGTACATGCAGGATGACTGAGCTAAGCTACTACTCATGATCGAGTTCGTCGACAATAATGCTCTGTTCTCAGCCATCTTCTCGATCTCTTTCTTTCTAAACAAAGACTTTCATTCTCGTATGAGCTTTGAACTCAATGTCATCGAATATGAAAGTTCTCGTGAACGCTTGCAGACGGCTAAAGCCGAGAATATATCTGAAAATATGAACAAAACACTGAAGTTTGCTCGCGAGTCGCTAGTCAAAACACGGGAACAAATGATGAAACAAGTCAATAAGCATAGAAAAGAAGTTGGTTACGAGGTCGGATCAAAGATGTTTCTGAATGAAAGAAACATCGTTACAGCGAGATCTTTCAAGAAGCTAGATGACAAAATGCTCGGTTCTTTCACCAATCTAGGTTTCGTCGACTCTTCATATAAACTGGAATTATCAGAGTCTATGCGTGTTCATGATGTATTTCATCCTGATCTGCTTCGCCCTGTCGTCGACGATCTCTTGCCTGGTCAAAAGAACGAACCCTCAGGTTCAATAGTGGTAAACGACAAAGACGAGTGGGAAATCGATGATATATTGAATTCCCGTCGGTATCGAAGACGACTTCAGTATAGGGTCAAATGAAATGACTATGACAATGATCTCAATTGATACAACGCTGATGACGACGAATTTATGAACGCTCAGAAGATCGTTGACGATTTTCATATTCGATATCCGAACAAATCGCGCTAATCGACAATTCAACCAATCACGATTTAACAGGCCTGAGCCTGTGAAATCATGATTGAGCAATCAACCGAGTCGAGCAGGAAATACATTCATGCGGACATGAATCGTCGAAGGGGGGGGTAATGTCACGATCCTAGCCTTGTCAGGCTCAGCCTTCTAGCCTTATCAGGCCTATCCTCGCTCCGTCACCTTGACTAGTCCCTATTGAGCCTAGCGTCGGCTGAGAAACACACATATGTAGCCAGCTTCTTTCCCGTAGCTATCTTTCTTTCTTAGCATTTATCTTCTAGTTAAATGACACTCCTATCTGACTCGCTCTAGGCAGACCTCTAACAGATAACATGAAACAGATAAATTGCACATCTTACAAGCGAAGTGAGCATCTGTGAAACATAATATACAATGATGATGATTGTCAATCTTGAGAATTTCACTTCTTCACTGAGCTCTGATTCTTGAATGTCTTAATGATAGAATCAATTTCTAGTTGAAAACATCATTTGTATAATTCAAGAAAACAATAGTGTATATTAATATGATTAAAGAAGAAATTGACTGCAATATACATGTGTATTGCTGATGAAATGTTTGCAACTCATGCTTAAGAAGTAAACTGTTGAAATCTAAGCAGTGAGAGATTTTGCTCATCTTGAACTGTGAATCTGCTGCAAGAAAAACTCTCTGAGTGATTTCTTGAGTCTAAGAGAAAAATCAGCATAAAGATTGTATTTTATGTATGTTGCATGCAATATATATAACATATTTTTGATAAACATTTAAAGCATCAGTCTGATATTAGCGCGACAAAGAGAAAAAACTGTCAGATAAGAAACGCAGACTAGAAACTTTGTAAAATCAGACTTTACATCACGTTGCAAAAGCATTCAAAAGAATAAGCATCAAAACGTTAGAAATCGAAATGTATACAAGTTCATTACATGTTCATCTAAACAGACTGCAGAATAAAGTCACATTACGCAGTTAAGTTAATAACAGAACGCAAGAGACTAAATGAACATGCAAATTTATACATGCTCAACTGATGAGAATTAATCATCTCATTTTTCGCTTTTCTATCATTAAGAAAATAGTGTTTCTGAACACATTTATTCAAGAAAACGTAAGAATACAGTCTAGATGCAGATGATTTGATCTTTCTACAACAATCTCAATAAGTGATAGCATCACAATAGCATTATATCACAAAGATCAATGAAAGCAATGATGGAAAAAATACAAGAAATGCATTGCAGATGTCAATGCAATCTCAGCACAAAAATCTCATTTATTCAACAAGATGATAAAGATGCGTAATAATTTTCAGAAGATTAAAAGCATTCTTGCAATTCACATCAGAATTGAACGCATAAATTTTAATGTTTATTTGCATTTGAGAAATGTTTCAAGCATGAATAGTTCATGATGCAACTGTGAATGAAATCATCAGACAGCGAACCATGTACTTATGCTGCTATGCACTGCTTAAACTGAACGCATCTGCGATTAAGAATGCTACACAATATTGACTTCTTGAACTATTGAATAATCGTCGCGATCACAAAAGATCTTAAAGCAGCAGTGAGAATGATGATGAAAATGAAGCTTCTGAAACAATTTAAAGTAATTAGAATATTTATTTTCTAACATGTGATCAACGTGAACAAATTTGATACATAGTTTTAATCTTGTTGTTTCGACTGCGTGAAGCAGTTGTATAAATAACGAGTGATTTCCTATCTCAAAGAGTTTTGTTTACTCAACACATATAACATAAAGTTTTTCATGAGTTAATTTAATTGATGTCATAAAAGTGTATGAATTTATTATTATTATGTTTTCAATTATAGTATTTTGTCTAAGCATTAATTGCATTTTATCATCATTACATAAATTAACAATGAGATTCATTTATACATGATGTTGACTACAAATCTTTTGATTCTATTCTGTGTCTGAATAAAAGTTAAAAGAGTCAAGAGATTTCAATTCAACGCAGTTTAAATGATGTTAGAACGTTACGTGATCAGAAAAGTCATCATGCAGAGTTTTCACTTACGCGACAACATTCTCTTCTAACAGTCACAATCAATTTACGAAGAAGATTAATGACATGTCAATGTCAGTAAGAGATGAAAAGATACTACTAGTGAAAAAGACAACTCAGATGAAGAGTCTGCCAATTGTGACTACAAGTGATTGAAGAATTTGCAACTCATTGACTGTGTTGATATTGAAACATCTTCATCACATCGACAGTGTCATCAAGTAATTGATGAAAAGATATTAAATAAAATAGTCGTATCAGATGATGAATCTGAGAGTCGTGACTACAGTGCTTGAAGAAGTAGTGACTTGTTAATCATGCTGATATATTGAGAAGACTTAAACTCATCTTCTTTACTTGACATCAAATCATACATTTATCTACGTGAAAAATCGAAAGTGCATGAGAATGATCAGAACGCATCTTTACTATCGATCAGCTAAGCATCGAATGATTGCAATTGCACGTCTATACTAACAATCTATTCAATGTTTACATGAAATAAGTCAAATCAAGAGAAGAAAAGAGTTATTTAATACAATCACACTTTATTTTCTCATCATGCACATCTTTCTTTCATCACACATTTCTCTGCTCAAGAAATAATAATCATTGAGCAAGAGAACATAGTTTCTGCGTTACAATCATGAGCATCACAAGTGCAAAGAAACGTCTTTCATCTTTGAATTGAAAATTGAATCAAAACATCATTGTATAGAATATCATTAATGAAGAGCAGAACAAAAACGATGCATCATAATTAAACAGCACAGACACTCTCATCAAGAGTTTACTTGAGCATCACACGCTGAATAGAAGTTATAGATTCATTACTAATAATATAGTATCAATCTTACTGTTTTGACAACGTAAAGTCATCATGTAGTCGACGAGCGATTTTCTTTCTCAGAGAGTTTTGTTCATTTGATACACATAGCATAAAGTCTTTCATGAGTCGAGTCTAAATCAATGTTACAAAAATGTATGAATTACAATCAACAATCATTACATCAACATGTTTTATACATCTTGCAGCATTTCAACATGTTTTTTTGCTGCTGATACTTCTTCTTTCATAGCATCATTTTTAATATGTATGTCAAAAATTAACTTATAATCATACATGACTTTAAAGAAACTACAGTTCAACGAAGAGTGCTTTGTCTGATGATACATGAACTCAACTATGAATAAAAGCATAGTTCAATCATCTTGCTTTTCTGAATAATATATTAATAAATAATGTTTCAGTATTTAATTTTGTTGTTCTGTTTGATCATCTGTTTACAAATGAAAGATGATGCTTAGTTATCATTTTATCTTCATGTGAAAACAGATCTTTGATCAGAATACATTAAAAAATAAATTATCTTTATTGATGATTATATTATTTGAAATCTCATATTTTAAAACAATTTTCTTGAAGAACAACTCTGTTAACTTCATGACAGTCAAAGTTTTCTTCATAAACAGATAATACATCATTTTCATTATCATGATAAATTGACATATAAAAATTAAATCAAAGACTAGAATCAAAAGCTGAGTTGAAAATCAGATCTGAGTTAGCTTTGAGATTCTGTGACTTTGTTAAAACATTATTTAAATCACGTCATATCTTCAATTTAATATATCATGAGTTATGTCATGTTCAATTTGACATTACTTGACAAACTTTTTATAGTCAATTTATTCTCTTGAGTTATTGAGACCTTCTTAATAATTAACTTTATCATAATATATACTCATTCTATGTCTGATCGACAACGAGATTTATTTATATGAGATGCTGACTACGAATCTTCTGCAAGCTATGCTTGTCAGAAGAGCTGAACAATCTCATTGACAGAGCAGTAACAGCGCGATATGTGCATGTTATGCTCACATATACAGATTGAGCATTGCATTGCAATGCTCACAAACAACAAGATTACAAGATCAAATGATCATGTGATCAAACAGTGAACGAAAGTTCACGTCATAGTGATCAACTTTCACAATATACAAATCAAGCATTGCATCATGATGCTCACAAATAATTCAAAGCTCATTTAGTCTGCTTAACTAGATGATCAAACAGCAAATGAAAGCTTACGTTGAAGTGATCAACTTTCACAATACATCGATCACTCATTTAACTCGCTCAGCTAAATGATCAAACACCAAATTTGAAAGCTTACATCAAAGTGATTAACTTTCACAATACATAAATTGAGCATTGCATCATGATGCTCACAAACAACTTAAAGCTCATTTAGTCTGCTTATGTCAGAAACTGAACTAAACTAAAGATACTATCAATATAAAAGACTGATATTATTATTACTTTGATAGAATCTAGATACAAGACAATACATCAGATAATGTATAAGATGAAAGATAAAAAATAAAAGAAAAGAATGAAAGCTCAACTTTTATATACATAAATTGAGCAAAATCAAGACTAGACAGTAGTTTTATTGACTTAAGATTGCAAAAGTTCATGCGCATGACTGAGATGATTGAAACAAAATTGTTGAAACTAAATTAAAATGATGATGATTAAATTGATGACTTGATTCATTAAACTGCAAAATAGATTCAATGAATCGAAATTATTTAAAATATCAATAATTTATGTTTTAAATTGAATTAATGATCTGACATTATGACAGTAGTTTCTCTCTTCAAAACTGAACTTCTGCAAGATAATAAAAAGAAACAAGATGAAATGAGAAAAAATTGAAGATGAAGATTGAAATGAAACAAGAATTGATGTGAATGCATTTTAATGTGATGAAGCACAAATGAGACTAGAATAAATTTAAGTCACATCTGAGTCAGATTTGAGCAAGATGTCTGAAGAGTAAAACAAGATGAAACACATTTTAACATGATGATGCACAGCGAAATTAAAATACATCTGAATCATATTTGAGTCAGATTTAAACAAGATGTCTAAATTAGATCTAGATAAAATCTGAGTCAGATTTGAGTAAGAAAAAGATAAAATGCAGTTTAATATGATGATGCACAAATGAAACTAAAATACATTTGAATCACATCTGAGTCAGATTTAAACAAAATATCTGAGTCAAATCTAAACAAGATCTGAATCAGATTAAGATTAAATCAAGATGATGAAAATTGAACTTAAAGTTCTTAACATTAACATTGAGATATCACACATGATAATACATGTGATTCTTCAATGACAGAGTTGACGAAATAATATTCATTGAATGTTTGTTCACAATTATTCAGAAGATGAAAAGACTTTCAAGTAAAGAAGTGATCTTCTTAATTAATGTAATACTTAAGCAGAGATGAATTATAGCATCTATCACGCTTGAAGTTTAGTATGCTGTTTACATATCAGAATCTTTCATCATTCTTGATGATAATGAGTTCTTGAGATTTTTGATGTTGACTCAAGAGAAAGTCACTTGTAATATGATTCAGAAGAATGACATGAAAGATTGAATGAATCTTCATAAATGCTGAAAGATTTAACTCAATGATCAGAGAATTATTCTTGAAAACACATTTGATCTTGAAGAGATCAATGTTATGATCATCTAACTTGACAATGAAATGAGTGATGCTGAAATTATGAGCATTCAGTTAAACTTCATCTTCAACGAAGTATTTAAAACAAGAACGACAAGAAAGATTAACATTAAATTCATAAATGATTTGAGTTATAAGCATCTTATCACGTAGATGCTCAGTTAGTTTCTTCATCTTCTTGATGAACTCTTCAACATTGATTAACTTGTCTTAAGCTTGAAACGTAAAATTCTTAAGCAGAGACTCAAAAAACTTGAAGTTTAAATGTAAATTCTGACTTAAATTAATCAAGAAGAGTGATGCTAGAATGATTGAAGATGATGCATTATTAATGATGAATTTGACTTCAGAAAGTCACTTAACTCAGTCATTCTGCATGTAGTTGACAAAGACTCAAAGATAATGCTTCATGACAGCATTGACTTTCTTGATTTGATCATTGATCTCAAAGTGATACGTTGTTGATAACTTGATGTTTATTTTCAACATTTTACACATATGCTTTCAGACATTGAAGATGAATTGTGTATCTCGATCAGACATGAAGAACTTGAGTAAATCATGATGTTTTCAAACATGAGCATAAAAGCAGTTAATAACTTCTTCAACTTTCATAAAAGTGATAAGAATTAAATGTTTCATTTTGATAAGATGATCAATGAAGATTAAAACATATTTATATGTGATATTCATGAAGATATTGAGCAATAAAGAATTTACATAGTTCATGAAGATATCATGTCAACAATGTTTAAAGATTGAAAGAAAACACAATCATTCTTAAGTTCATTGTTTAAAGAGTTTAAAACATGTGTACATATGACAGTTTTATATGAAGTGTTGAACATACTTATAAATGTTTGATCATCAATAAACTTAATTGATCAGTTCATAGCTTTTTGCTTTTTCTGAGTGATCATTGATGATACTATCATGAGCGAGCTGAATGATATGAAGACGTAGTTTATTTGAGTTGAGCATGTACTTTCTTTCTTGAAAGTACAAATGATTCTCATGTTCTTCACACTCAATTAAAAAGATCTTGTTATGATGTTGTGCTTCATTATGAAGCACTTTAATTATCTGAATTGCAAATTTGTCATTGATTTCAACTTACTTTCATAATGTCTGAGTGAAAATGTCAGCAGAATCTTCATCAAGATTCAAAGTGTCTTGATTTAGCTGAGACTTGATGTTTTCAACGTTGAATTCTTCGATTTTTAAATTCATGAGAACTAAAATTTGCAAAAATGCTGAGATAACTGAGAGTAAATGTAACTGAACTGAATCTAAAACAATGATTTATAACTGAAGCTTCGTGACTTTGATGTTGAAGATATCAAGAGTAAGATTCTCAACAATATTGAAATTTAAAACATGAGTTTTCAGAATTGTTTGATGTTGATATTGATATCAAGAATTGAATGTATTTCTCTTCTTAAAGAAATTTTCTGAGCAACGTGTCAAAGCATTCAACTTATCATCAATCTTGTCGAAATGATAAGCGATGTGATAGTTGAATCTAGACAGAAACTCACTTTAACGAGCTTGATGATAACTCAACTGTTTAATTGACATGAAATACTCAAGATTTTTGTGATTCGTGATCATCTCAATAGAATAGATAAAGTCTTTGAGCTCTGATCATCATTTCTTGAAAGCACAAACAATGATCATAAGTTCTTTATCATAGATCTCGTAGTTACACTCGACTGAATTATGCTTTTTCGAAAAGTAAGCGATTGAATGAAAAATCTCATTCTCATCGTACTGAAAAAGAATGTCTTTGAACACATAGTTTAAAACATTGATTTCTATTACAATCTTGTGATCTGAATTATAATGACAAAGAATAATCTTGAAAGTGAAGACTTTCTTAAAAATGTTAAATGCAATCTGACATTTCTGAGATCAGATAAAGAGTACATCTTTTCTGATGAAATGAATGAGCGAGATAACTATTCTACTATAGTCATAAATGAATCTTCTATAAAAGTTCGTGAAATTTAAAAAACTTTGAACGTTTTTAACGTTGATCAAGATGAATCAGTTGACAATGATGTTTATTTTAGAAAAGTTCATCTTGATCTTTTCAATGATGATTATCAATTCTAAATACAAAACTTAAGTGACGTGAAACTTGCATTTAATTATATTCATCTGAAAATCTGCTTCTTGCAACTTTCACAAAATGAGCTTGACATAAATCTTGTGCTTGAGTTCATTGTTGAAATAGATCAAGATGTCATTCAAATAAGCTGTACAGAACTTATTTAAATGTTCACGAAAAATATTGTTGATGTACTTTTGAAATGAGACAAACTTATTACATAAATTAAAAAGTATGACTAGATACTTGAATAATTCAAATTGAGTGCAAAAAATGATGAAAGCTTCATCTTCTTCTTTGATTTGAAGTCAATTGAATGCAGAGATGATATTCAGCTTGATAAAGATTTTAACTCAACTTAAATGATTCAATGTTTCTGAGATCAGATCAATTCTTGACTGTGATAGTGTTCAGATCTTGATAGTTCATGCAGAAGCAAAGTTCTTCTTCAAGTTTCTTGATGAAGAGAACAGAAATAATCGTTTGAAAATGACTGACTTGAATGAAATTTTTGCTCAGATTCTCATTCAGATAACAACGAAGTTCTAGAATTTCGTCACGACTCATGTTATACAAAGTGAAGACTGAGAATTGAGCATCTTCTTTAAAATGTATGACATGATCATGAGTTTAATGCAAAGACAAGATATTAATGTTCTTCTTGAAAAAGATGTTTAAAAACTTAAAATATTTGAATGATAGAATTATGATTGAATTGACATTCTTACTTTGTCAATAGACTTCAAGATCTTCTTGTGTCATGAATGCAGTCAAATGAAATTTCTTTTTCATTTGATGAAGATTCAAATGATGATTCTTATCATACATACTATTTTGACAATGAGATGAAAACTGAGCAAAAGTTAAGCTGTTCTTTGAACAAACAGTTAAAGTTGCATGACGCGATTTTGACTCGTCAGAATTTAGACTAGAAGACAAGATTGATTCAAGATTCAAGAAGACATTGATTTTCTTTAGAATGATGCTAAACATTTCAATGTCTTTGACATGAGCAGCATGATCAAAGCTTCAAGCTCTCAACTCAACTATGTCAAGTTGTATAAAAGATCGATTGAATTAATCTGCTTGAAAGACAACAAAAGTTCTAAAGAAAAAAGAATTTTGACACTTGATTTTTGATGAGTATTTTTTTTGAATGACTTGAAAAATACAACTAGAAGCTTCTTCTTTCAAATAAAAGACAAGATTGAATGAAATTTGTTTCTTGTGAATGAGCTGAATATTAGTTGACTTCTCATGAGTGAACGAAGAGTTATATTACTTCTTATGAGCAGATGAGAAACTGAGTTACTTTTTACAAGCGAATTGAGAATTAAATTACTTCTTGTGAGCAAACTGAAAACTGAATTACTTCTTTTGAGCAAATGAAAGACTAAATTGCTTCTTGCAAGTGAACTGAAAACTGAGTTACTTCTTTCAAATGAATGAAAAACTAAATTACTTCTTACAAGCAAATTGAGTGCTGAATTGCTTCTTATGAGTAATCTGTAAACTAAATTGCTTCTTGTGAATAATCTGTAAACTGAATTGCTTTTTGTGAGTGATTCATGAACTGAGTTGCTTCTTGTGAGTGAATTGAGAGTGAGACTGAGAGAAAGCTACTTTGTTAACTTCAAATGAGAAATTTTCTTCTTGTTGATTAAGATCATAAATCTTAATGAAAGATGAGTAACAATAATTAAGACAAAAGAAGAAAGATAAAATGAGAATATTGTGCTCAAAATTAACATTAATGACGTAATGATGAAGTCATGACAGACTCATGATGATGAAGTATTGACTTAATTCAATGATATAAAAGAATAGTTTTTTGATGTGTTCATCAAGAATCATTGTGATTTCAATGACATGAATAATGTCATTGATTAAAGCGACTTAATCATCAAATTCTTAAAGTCTGCAAAAGTGAATTAATTGATGCAAGAAAAAATGATGTTGTTACGCGAAGAATTTATTCATAAAGACATAAGCAGAGACTTTACTATCAATCAGAGCAAGAGCAAGAACTTTAGATTAAGCTTGACGTAAAATATAAAATACTATCATGTGATTATCTTTGAATGTTGAATTGAATTTAAAGAGTTTCAAGACAGATTTAGCAGAAAACTTTTTATATAATTAAAGTGAGAGTGAAAAGATTGAGATTAATAGACAAGATAATATGTATACAGATTTCTGAGCGTGACTTAGCTCAAAGACTAAACTTTTCTTATGAACAGCAAGACTTCTTCATTTATACTGATGATGTCATTGTCATAAATGTTCATGATATGCAGAATGAAAAACTTCTTATTTGAGTATTCTTTAATAATTTTGCTTGAATGTTGCAACTTGCAATAGTAGTACAACTTTTATTTATTACAGATTTTCTTAATCTTAAAAATGATCAAAGTTTTATCTTGAATGATGATAATGACAAAGCTTAGATTCATTGATTCATTGAGAAATGAGAAAGAAAGAGACGAAGATACTGTCAAAATGACAGTTACAAAGATGATGATCTTTGAACTCAAAAAATTACTAGTCAATGCAGAGATGCTCTTAACTTTGATGAATGAAATGATGATGAAGATGAAGTGAGATTGATGATGCTTAAGCTGCTGAAACTCTTTATCAATGTCAAAGAATGCTTGAATTTATTGATGAAAGATGAAAGATTGAGTTTCATTGAGATTTCATCAGAAGAAAATGATGATTTAAGTGAAATAATTGACATTACACTTCAGACAGTCAATCAACAAGAAATCTTTCATCAAAGAACATTTTTTATTTTGATAAAAAAGATTGTAATAGTTAACAAAGTTATTCATGTCTTGCTTCAGAATTTCACGAAGATATAAATGAGCATCTTCTGTCTTAAAAGAATTATCACAGTAATAATGTAACTTGTGTTATCAATTTGCAAAGATGAAAATGATACAGAAATCATTGATTCGATATTGACTCATTAGATTGTGAATCTTCTTATTTATGATGAGTCGTGACTCAACATAAATGATCTTGACTTGATGAAAGAAATAATAATCATCGTTCACATTCATGCGCTGTATCAGACTCTGCTTTCATGCATTCAATCAATCTTTGTTTTTCTCATATTCAAATATATCGAAAAGCTTCTTGAATCTAAAAGCAATGAAGACAGTGACAGAATTTGCAGAGAGATGAACAACAAAAGAAGATTAATTATTCAAGATTTGTGCAATGATCTGAGTTATCATCACAAGAGACTGAGAATTCAATTTTATATAAATTGAAGAATTGAGAATGATGAATGAAAATGAGATGATGATATCATGTTGTTGAACTTGATTTTGAAGCTCTTGCATTACACGAAAGATCTCAACTGAATTTTTGATCATACTTTGAGCAAACTGTTTGACAGTATGCTCATCATCAATTAAGAGATTGTAAGATGACTTCATTTGAGTGAAAGATTAACTAAATAAGATTTCAATGTATGAAAATATTGCAGAAAGTGTAAATCTTTTGTAATGTCAGAAACTGAGCTAGACTAAAGATACTATTAATATAAAAGACTGATATTATTATTACTTTGATAAAATTTAAATACAAGACAATACATTAAATAATGTACAAGATGAAATACAAAGAGTAGACTGATCACGTCAAGTTGAGTCATCGAGATCGAGTCGAGTTCTTGACTCGTCAGAACTCGATTCAAGTCAGAATTCTTGACTTGAGTATTCAAGTTGAATCAAGATGTTCGACTTAAGTATTCAAGTTGAGTCAGAGAGTTGAAATCGAGTATCGACTCGAAATACTCAATTCGACTCGTCAAGACATGAAGATAAATAGATAAATATTCTATTATGACTCTCTATCAAATAATCTTCATGTTTCTCTATCATAGCTTTTCTTCATGACTTTTCTTCATGACTTCTCTTCATGACTTTCTATCAAACAGCCTTCATAGTTTCTCGTTATGACTCTCTATCATAGCTCTCTATCATAGTTCTTTATCAAAGCTCTCTATCAAACGATCTTCATGTTTCTCTTCATGTTTCTCTTCATGTTTTTCTTCATGTTTTTCTTCATGTTTCTCTTTATGAGTTTCTATCAAAAAGATAATGCAAAGGCGAAAAATCGGAAAAATTTCTATATTTAGCTCTCTTGATGTCATATTCGATTGCTTGATGAATCAAGTCGAGTCAGCGAGTTCTGACTCAACTCGAGATTGATATCGAGTCAAGTCATGAGATTCAACTCAAGTATTCGAGTCGAGTCAGAAGATTCGACTTGAGTACTCGAGTCGAGTCAGAATGTAGATATGAAAACTCGACTTGATGATCAGTTTAACAAAGAGTGAAAGAAAAAAATGAAAACTCAACTTTTATATACATGAATTAAACAGAATCAAGACTAGACAGTAATTTTATTGACTTAAGATTGCAGAAGTTTATGCACATGACTGAAATGATTGAAACAGAATTGCTGAGATTAAATTAAGATGACGATGACTAGATTAATGACTTGATTCATTGAATTGCAAAACAGATTCAATGAATCAAGATTATTTAAGATATTGATGATTTATGTTCTAAATTAAGTTGATGATCTGACATCATGACAGCTTAACTAGATGATCAATCAGCGAATGAAAGCTTACATTGAAGTGATCAGCTTTTACAATACACAGATTGCTCATTTAGTCTGACTAACTAAATAATCAAACAGCAAATGAAAGCTCACGTTGAAGTAATCAGCTTTTACAATACACAGATCACTCATTTAATCTGACTAACTAAATGATTGAACAGCAAATGAAAGCTCACGTCAAAATGATCAACTTTTACAATACATAAATCATATATTTAATCTGACTAACTAGATGATCAAACAGCAAACGAAAGCTTATGTCAAAGTGATCAGCTTTTACATACACAGATCAAGCATTGCATCATGATGCTTATAAACAACTCAAAGCTCATCTAGTCTGCTCAACTAAATGATCAAACAGTAAACGAAAGCTCATGTTGAAGTGATCAACTTTCACAACACATCAATTGCTCATTTAGCTCGCTCAGCTAAATGATCAAATAGCAAATTCAAAAGCTTATGTTAAAGTGATCAACTTTCATAATTTCAATTTGTTTATATGATTACTTAATTATATAAACATGTTACATGCTCATATGCGCACTCTAATGATCTGACTGCTCAATGAAAAGATATACAGCAGCGATTATGACTAGATTACATATAATTTAGCATATACACAGCGCTTCAATACTAC
>JAABUV010005194.1_pt1 | contig 14992 bp, 16 predicted proteins | sample 5559971 | NCBI WGS metagenome assembly JAABUV01 (sample SAMN10711881, study PRJNA513362) | rock metagenome | isolation source: Antarctica rocks | place: Antarctica: Victoria Land, Knobhead nord | collected 2015-12-19
CGGTCTACCTCGGCGATGACCTGTTCGCCTGCCAGCCGACCGCGGAAGCGATCACCGCGGCGGGCGGGGACTTCCTCCTCACGGCCAAGCCCGCGTCGCACAAGGCCCTGTATGACTTCATGCAAGGTGCGGAGTTCGATGAGCACGCGGTCACGCAGAAGACCAACGGCAAGCGCCTGACCTATCGCTACCGCTGGTTCGAGGACGCGCCCTTGCGGGACGCCCACGACGCGGTGCTCGTCAATTGGGTCAGTGTCACCATCACGGACGCCAAGGGCCACGTCACCTACGATAACGCCTTCGTAACCTCGTTGCCCGTCACGCGCGACACCGTCGCCGAGATCGTGGCCTGCGCCAGGGCCAGATGGAAGATCGAGAACGAAAGCTTCAACGTCCTCAAGTCCAACGGCTACCACCTCGAGCACAACTTCGGCCACGGCAAGCAGAACCTCGCCATGATGTTCGCCGCCATGAACCTGCTCGCCTTCGCGCTCCATACCATCTGCGATTGCCTCGAACAGCTCTGGATCAACGCCAGAACCGCCAAACGAGCGCGGACGCGCTTCTTCGAGCACATCAGGACCATCACGGCCTATCTCGTCTTCCCCAACTGGACAACGCTCATGCAGACCCTGATCGACTCAAAACCGCCGCCCCACGTCGAGGCCCAACTCACACGGTGAGGCTAATGAAGCCAAACAGCCAATTAGAATTGCTGAGACGGGACCGTCGCAAGTTTGGGGGTCAGGCGGCGATCGCCACTGGCGGGCATAGATCGTTGGCTGGCTGGAATCGCTGTCCGAAGCCGGAACCGAGCGTGCCATTATAGACAGCGCAACGGACCTGGAGCAGCAGGTCGGCGCCGCGTCGCGACCAGCGCATCTGCTGTGATTTGTTCATCCGGCGGTTCACCAGGAAGTTGGCCGTCCCTTCAGTGATCGCGGTGCCCACCCGCAAGCCGGCACGGTGGCGTTCGGCGTAGTTGACCAGCCAGGCGCTCTGGCCGGTCAAGTAGCGATCCAGCGCGTGCAAGGCGGTCCACAGCTTCCGTGGGGGCGTTGTAGACCTTCGCTGATCCGGCTCGCCCTGGAAATGGTGCATGACCGCGCGGATACGATCGATGCTGATGTGGGCATCCTTGGCCTTGCCGTTCCAAATGCGCCAGTGCAGGCGCTCAACTTCCTCGACGATCACCGCCTTCGCCGCCACCCGCGCCGGGTCATCCGCCGACAGGCCGTCGGCGATTTGCTTCAGGTGCTGCAGCCGCATGGCGACGTGAAACCAGTCGAGCATCGGCGGCGTGGTGACGCCGGCATCGGCGAGACTGCGCCGGAGCCCGGGACAACCATCGGTGAAGGCGGTCAGCGCCGTGTCCCCGGTTCGTCCGACAGCGTCGAGATTGCGGCGGATCAGCTCGGCGATGGGAGTGCTGGATTTGGCGACGGCGCCGAAGACCCGACGGCCCCCTGTATTCGTCTCAACATTGCCGACCCGCACCTCCAAATGCCGCTCCCCGCTTTCACAACTGCGGATGAACGTCGAGTCCAAGGTCACCACAATCGCCGACGCTGCTGTTTCCGGCCGCGTCGCGCACTCATCCAGAGACTCGCCGACCTTCAGGGTATGGCGGCGCAAGGTCTCATGATGCGTTCCCGCGTCAACCGGGAACATCTGCCCCAACACATCCGCCGCCGTCCTGTAGGTCATCAGGGCCGAGAGATGCGCCCGAAGCCGGTCCAGCTCCGGTGTCGACCGGCAGTGTGCTGGCCAAGCGATGCCAGCCTCGATCCCGCCACACGCGGCACAGCGAAAGCGGGGAAGCCGTAGCGTGACCTGGCCGAACAGCGTCGACACCGCATGGTCCCGGTAGTCCTTCAGGCGGCAAACATCGCCACAACATGCGCAGCTCGGTCGCCGAACGGCGTGCTCCCTGGCCTGCGCGGCGACGATCTCCCGTTGAACGCCCGCCAGCAACCGCTTCGCTTCGGCCAGGGTCAGACCCAAATTGGCGATATCGACGAGATCATCGGGCCTTCTGATCTCCGTGATGTCCGCGCATGGCCCCTCGCCCTCAGCCCCGACTTCCACCAACCTCACCATCCAAGCCACGCATCCACCCTCGGCCAGAGAACAAACGCGGAAATAGCCAACTGGCCGCCGCACCCCCAATCTTGCGACGGTCCCGGTGGCCCGAGACTACGATCACGACCTCTACAAAGCGCGCCACTTGATCGAGAACTTCTTCGCCAGGCTCAAGCAGTTCCGCGCCATCGCAACCCGTTACGACAAAACCGACCGCAACTTCCTCAGGGCTATTCACCTCGTCGCAGCCGCCATCTGGCTCAATTGAGGACACGCTCTAGTTTTCGAGGCCACAACGCGTTCACTGTTGTTACGGCCCGGTGACTCGTAACCTCCCCTGAGGAGGCCTTGTCGATAGGCTTCGAAGGTTCTGTCTCCATCTCCTCCGCTATCCAAACTACGGGGAACTGACTTCTACCCCGGCAGGTTTGTCTCCTGCTGAACATGCCAGCCTTCGCTGGACGCACAACTAAACTGTCAGGCTGCCTCGCTGACGCAGGCTGGCGTCGTAGGCCGGCCAGTTCGTCACCTTGTGCCGCTGCCGCGGGATGTGATGGCGGCGGTCCTGGTTCAGCTTGAACGGCACGATGAGCATCCCGCGGTTAGAAAAGGAGGCGATCCCCTACGTCGCCCAGCGCCTCAGCACCACCGCCCGATCCGTGCACCACGCTACCTTCTGACCCTAAATGCCCCACGCGCGATAACCGATATTACCGTGGACGCCGAGGTCTATGACGGGCTGCACAGCGTCATCGGCCGTCGTCGCATCAGCCGGTTCCTGAACGACCTCGCCCGCCCCCATGTTGTGGGCCAGGCGCTCGCCGCCGGCTACGCGGCGATGGCGACCGACGAGGCGCGTGAGGCCGCCGCTGAGGCCTGGACCGAAGGCTTGGCCGGCGACGTCGCCGACGAGCCTGGACGTCATGGCGGATGACCTCGCGCCGCGGCGCGGCGAGGTCTGGCTCGTGTCGTTCGATGCCGCCGCCGGCGGCGAGGTCCAGAAAATCCGGCCCGCCGTCATCCTGGGCAACGATACCGCCAACGCCCTGCTGAACCACGTGCAGGCCGTGCCGGTCTCCAGCCAGGTCGATCGGCTGTATCCGGCCGAGGCCTCGATCACTCTCAACGGGGAAGGGCGCAAGGCCATGGCCGACCAGATGGCCACCGCCAGCAAACGGTGGCTTCAGCGGCGGCTCGGCGTGCTCGGACCACAGGATCTGGCCTTGTCGTAACCACCGTGCCAAAAGTGCCGATCTGAAAAGTGTGCAATTTCAATGCGCTGCACTACCCTACAGGGTGGCAACATTCTGATAAGGCTAGGAAATCAGCTTTCCGTTCCGATGCATGATCATTCCCGATGGTGGAAGCCTAGCGACGCTCATCAAGTTGAGAGGAATGCCTACCGGCTGTCCCCGGAGTAGTTCAAACAGCCAGCATGAAGTGCCTTTGCCTTGCGGAACACCTTTGCGGAACCTGTAACCCTTTGACGAGGCTCGATCCAAATTCCTGTTCCAGAATTGAGGGGTTTTGGATCGGTGCTACCGTAACGAATAGCTGATTATTCAGTATTATCAACACTTTGCAGCACAGCACAAAGCGTAGTGCATTGAATTCACACGCTTTTCAGATCGGCACTTTTGGCACGGAGGTTACGACAAGGCCCACTCGCTCGACTACTTCGCGCTGGCGGTGCCGAACCTTGAGGAGGCCCGGCGCTACTACGCCGCCTTCGGCCTCGACGTGCGCGAGCATGGCGACGCGCTCCACCTATACACCTACGGCAACCCGCACCGCTGGGGCGTGCTGACCGAGGGGCCGCGCAAGGCGCTGCAGCATGTGTCCTTCGCCATCTTTGGCGATGATGTTGAGCGCTTCAACACGCATCTGCAGGCGTGCGGGATTACGCGCCTGGACCCGCCGCCCGGCGCGGAGAGCAACGGCTTCTGGTTCCGCGACCCCGACGGAACCCTGGTCGAGCTGAAGGTTGCGGAGAAGTCCTCGCCCAATGCCAAGTCGCCGGCCAGCCTGGACAGCGTGCCGGCCAACCAGCGTGGTGCTGCGATGCGCGGCGGGTCCGCCTTGGTGCAGCCGCGGCGCATGGCGCACGTGCTGCTGTTCGCCCGCGACGTGCCACGCACCATCGCCTTCTACTCGCGGGCGCTGGGCCTGCGCCTGTCCGACGAGGCCGGTGGAGTCATCGCCTTCCTGCACGGCGTCCACGGCAGCGACCACCACATGGTCGCCTTCGCCAAGTCGGATGGGCCGGGGTTCCACCACTGCAGCTGGGACGTGGGCGGGGTCAACGACATCGGCGTGGGCGCGGCGCAGATGGCGGACAAGGGCTTCTCCGCGGGGTGGGGCCTCGGGCGGCACGTGCTCGGTTCCAACTACTTCCACTACGTGCGCGACCCCTGGGGAAGCTACTGCGAGTACTCCTGCGACATCGACTACCTGTCGGCGGACCATGACTGGAAGGGGGAGTCGCACGGCATGGAGAACAGCTTCTACCTGTGGGGTCCGGAGCCGCCGAAGGATTTCGCCTTCAACTACGAGGCGTCGTCCGAGGCCAAGGTCCGCCCCGACGCGCTCAACTAGGACAGGGTCGGTCAGATGTCCCACGGGCCGGTCAGACGCGTCCTGACGCACGGTACTCCGCCCCGTCCCCATTGAGGCTGTCCAAGATAACGCTTGCTGCCGTCTTTGGGACAGCGTGATCATCAGGACTCAGAGAGAGCACGAGTAAAAGCAAGTCACTAGCGTTCTGATAATGACAAGGGGGGAGAAAACTATGGCCACAACGCGGCATGGTGCCAAGAACCTTGGTCTGGCCTCCCTTGGAGCTGTCCTCGAATACTTTGATTTCCAAGTCTATGTTTTCGTCGCGGCAGCTATCGCCATTGTGTTCTTTCCGCCTGGTGCGTCACCCTGGATTGCGCAAGTCGAGACCTTCGGTATCTATGCTGTCGGCTACCTGGTGCGCCCAGTCGCCGGGATCGTCATTGCCCATTTCGCCGACCGGATCGGGCGTAAGAAGATGTTCGTGTTCACCGTCCTGCTGATGTCGGTGCCAACCTTCCTGATGGGCCTGCTGCCGACTTAGGGGTCATCCGGAGATAAGTGATCAAACTCGATTACTTTAACACCCTGATATAGCTCGCTGATTTTTGACCGAATCAGAGCGTTTATCTCCGGACGGGCCCTTACGCTTTGGTCGGATGGTTGGCACCTTCTTGCCTTCTGCTGCTCAGGATACTTCAGGGGTGCGCTGTCGGCGGCGAGTTGCCTGCGGCTGCCGTGTTCGTAAGCGAGCACGCACCGTTCCGCCGTCTCGGCCTGTTCAGCGGCACGTTCCAGGGCGTGGTCAACTGCGGACTGCTGCTGGGTGCGGGAGCGGCCGCATTGGCGAGCCTGGTTGCCGGGATCGACCCGGCGTTGTCCTCGCTGTCCTGGCGCCTGCCGTTCGTCCTTGGCGGCCTGTTCGGCTTGATGGCAGCTTACCTTCGCCGCCATTTGCAGGAGACGCCACTCTTCGAGAAGATGAAGAACGAGCGTGGGCTGTCCCAGCAGATGCCGCTGGCAGTGATCGTCAAGCAGTATCGCAAGCAATGCGTCTTTGCCTTGGCCCTGGTGTTCGTGTTCTCGTCCACCAGTGGCGTTTATTTCCAGTACCTGCCGGTTTTCCTCGTGGGGCAGTTGCACTTTGCTGGTCGCCTGGTCTTCATTGCCAACATCGTCGGTGTGATCGCGTTCGTCCTGGGAATGCCGTTGTGGGGTATGCTGCGGGACCGGATCGGCTGGGCCGCTGCCATTGCATGCGGAGCCGTGCTGAACGCAGGGATCAGCGTATGGTTCTTCCACTACGTTTCCACTTTGTCACCTACGGATGTCACGCTTGCCTATGCTTTTGCAGTTGTTGGCCTGGGTGCGGGATGCGTCCACGCAATGTTGCCGGCGCTGATTTCATCACTGTTCCCCACCGCCATACGGCAGAGTGGGTTCGCGTTCCCATACAGCATCGGAACAGCGTTGTTCACCGGACTGACGCCGCTCACGCTCTCTTGGCTTGTGCGTGACTACGGCCTGTCTGCGCCGATGTATCAATACCTGATCGCATGTGCCGTGACACTGGTCATCGCCGCCGCGGTCCGCTTCATGTCGCAGTACCTCGGGGAGGCGTCACTTCCCATGGAGGAGGCAGTCTCCCACCGGACCGTGCTGGCGCAACCCCCCGCCGCGACCTGACCATTGCGGCACCCAACACTGACAGCCACGAAACGCAACTGCCAACCAGGATAAGAGAATGACGGAGCTTGGCAAAAGTCTGGACTCCAGCAACGCGCTTCCGCACTCCATGATCGAGTGGCTTGACCGCGCAGCCATCACGCGCGTCGTCAGCGACTGGGGCCTTTGCCGGGACGCGGAACGCTGGGACAGGCTGCGCACGTTGTACACTCCCGACGCCATAATGCTTACCACATGGTTCGCCGGCCCTGCAGGCGAATTCGTTGACCGTTCCATTCTGGCTGCAAAGAGGGGCAGCAAAGTTCAGCATTTCATCGGCGCGGCTTCAATCGAAATTAATGGCGGGCGTGCCATCGCAGAGACGCGCATGATCCTCATGGTCCGCTCCAATGTCCGGGACGTCGAGGTTGACGTCACATGCTTCGGACGCTTCTACGACCGCTTTGTCCGCCACGAGAACGAATGGCGCATCAGCAAGCGCGTGCCAATCTACGAGAGGGATCGCCTCAATCCGGGCGCCGCGGTGCCGCTCGACCATGCAAGTCTTGCAGGCTTCGCGGAGGGCTACCGGCATCTTGCGTATGTGCAGATGCTTGGCGGAGCCACCCTCACCCCCGGCTTGCCGACAGCAGGAAGCGAGGAGGAAGCGCGCCTCTGCGCCGAGGGGGCTGCGTGGCTCCATGACACATGACTTGTCGGTTCGGTTGAAGCGTGAGGGTGCGGATTCCAATGCATTCCGCCCACCCATACCGATTTCAAATCGCCCATCGTTCTAATCCAAAACCGCCCACTGTTCTGACGATGCCGCCCACCCTGATTGGGTAGAGGGCATCCGGGAAAGGATTGTCTTGCGGGTCATCGATGACCTGGCTTCCAGTGCGGCCGTGTTGCACGGACCAGGGGTGCGGGCGCAGTTGCCCCTACCCCGTTTGTGGTCAGGCGGTGCGGCCGGCGCAGGTCGAGTGTAGCGCGACAATCAGGATGAATGTCGTATTGCCTCATCCAGGAATGCTCCCGAGCCGCGCCCCGATTGCCTCACCAGACTGCTCCCGTGGCACCACTGCGGCGTCCAGCGCCAACACGCTCTGACGCTCGCCGTCGACGCGCTCTCTTTGCTCCGTTACGTAACGCTGTCCAATGGAGCCGGCGCAGGCTCAACCCCGGCCGGCGTGGGCCTGAACACGAGCTCATGCGCCTTGTCCCGCCGCCAGACTTTGAGCCGGCGCTGCAAGATCCGTAGCAGCCCAGCCGGGTAGGTTCCAGTCCAGCAAGCCCTGCGTCCAACGCGCCTCCGCATAGGTCAGGTTGGACGCGCCCAGCGCGGCGACGAAGACCTGCGCCCGGCGGACCTCGCCGGTGGCCGCGTCGATTACCTCCACTGTCTGCCCGGCGTAGTCCACGAACATGCGTTCACCTGCCGGGTGCGTTTGGCGCATGGTGGGCGACAGCCGGCCCCGTCAGGCCGTGTGCAGGTCGCAGAACCGGCTGTAGCCATACCCCTCCGGCTGCCCTGCTCGGTATTCCTCCCACACCAAATGCAGGGTCACGCCGGCGCGGCGCAGCTCGGCGTGCAGCCGCGGCCAGTCCGGCTGCGGCCGTGACGGCTCGGCCGCAAAGGGCGGGCTGAACAGCTTGCGCTCCAGCGCCGCGTCGTCCAGCCCGCCCGGCACCGGCCAGGTGATGCCGACCACGCCGGTGCGGCGCAGATACTCGGCCACCGTGTAGCGGCTGACGCCGACCATAGCGGCGATCTGATGGCCGCTGTGACCGCAAACGTGTTTGAGGCGAAGCACTTCTCGAACCTGAAGGATCGGCAGTCTCTGGCCTGGCATGGCGCTCCCCGGGGTTGCCCGCAAAGGCCGTGCTCTCGGTGGATGACTGCTCGCGAACCGCGCTGCCCGACCCTACTCAGGGCTGGCTGGGTTGCCTCGGAATGGGTGGCTGGCTTGCGTCGGAATGCCCGGCTGGGATGCGTCGGAATATGCAAAGTGGAACTGCACGGGCGCACCGTGGGCAAGCTACTGCACCGATTGGGGCATTTGCCTCGCGGATCGTCGCGTTCGGCTTCGGACGGTCTGTCCCAACAGCTACCTTGCAACAAGTTGAAAGAAAATCTGCCTGCCAAAAGGAAAGGCTTGCACGAGCGTCCCAGGAAACCGATCCTTCTTTCCTAGAAGGCCGGTGCCCTTGCGGCGTGGCTGAAACATCGGACAACCGGCTACTCCCTCAACCGGCCCGGGCCGGCGGGCGTTGGCCGGAGCAGGGCAGCTCAGCCGCTTTCAGGGCGCTGAGCAAGAGCGCTGACCAAGTGGACGGTCTGTTTTGATCCACAACGGCATCCCGTTCGACGTGGCGTCCTTGCTTGATGAGGCCGAGCGCAGGGCATGGATCGTCGTGCTGTGCGAGTTGGATAGGCACACGTGAAATGGGAGGCGATGCGGTGGACGGAGCAAGGGACGAGGCGGTGAGGGACGAGGCGCTGCCGTATGGCATGGACACCATCCGGCTGCGCATCTCGTGGCCGGCCGCGCCCGCATCGCGCGGGTACAACGGGCGGATGTGGCGAATGCGGCCGCTGCGGGGGTGGACGGGCGCAGCCCGGCAGGACGCGCCGGGGGCGGACGAGGGGACCGGAGACCGCGACGGCTTGGCAGTGACAGGCCCGGGTCACGCGCCCCCCTTTCCAGAACAGGGCCAAGTCGCGCCAGCCAACCAAGCTGTAGAGGGAGGGGGACCCGCTTCCGAACTGCTGGCTGCGTTTCGCGCACTGCGCGCCGGTGCGCTCCAGGGTCGAGGACCGACGGCGAAAGAGGCCGATGCCGGGCTCGCGTTGGCTTCAGAGCAGCAATCTTTGGTCGAGGGTACGGGCTTCAGCAACATCCCAATACGGAACGGGACGGGGACAGCAAGCGACGCCGTTGCCCCTGACACGGCAGGTCGGGACGGCAACGGGCCAGGCAGTGCGCCGCCGATCACCATCACCGCCTCTCTGCCGTTGGGTGGGAGGAGCACGGACGCCCCCGCCAGTGGCGACGCGGGAAGCACCACGGTGCGCCTGAGAACGGTCACTACTGCCCAGCAGCCAGGCACCGCGTCGTCGCCCGCAGGTTCTGTAACGTCGGACGGGGCCAACAACACGATCAACGGCGGTTTCATCCGGGAACGGGAGGGGTTCACGACCAACGGCGTGGTCCCGAAAGACAAACAGGGCAACCCTTTCGATAAAAGCGGAGTGACGGTCGGGAACGGCGTGGACCTGGGTGCCCAGAGCGCAGAAAAACTTAGGGCATTGGGCGTCGACGAAGACACGATTAAGGTTCTTTCCCCATACTTCGGCAAACAGGGGCAAGCCGCCGTTGATGCCCTGAAGGTTCAGCCGCTCTCACTATCCCAGCAACAGGCCGAGGACTTAAGCAACCGTCTTCAAGAACTCGGCGGAGGAGGTTGCGACGAAATTTAACAAAAGTCAGCATTTTACGCACTTTGCCGACCTGCCCGGCAACACCAAGACTGTGCTCACGGACATTTATCACCAGTATGATCCCCAGTTGTTTGATTACAAGTTCTGGAGACAGGTGACATCCGGCGATTGGCAGGGCGTCTACAACAACCTGATGAACTTCGGCGACAAATACTTAACCCGGCGGCAGCTTGAAGCTGGTTTGTTGTCCCAAGACATCCAAGGCGGCAACCTCCCAAGCCCCCCAAAGCAAGGGCACTAACCGTCAGCCAGAGGAAGGTCGGAAGCATGAAACACGCCCTTGCATCCCTCGCCGTCATCCTGGGGGCAATAGTGCTGACACCGGCCTGCTGGTCGGCCGAACTCATGCCGTCGGAGGTCGCCAAGACCCTCGACATCACCTCGTTCCCCAACTCCATCCGTCCTGGGCTGAGGCCCGGAACGAAGACCTTGGCCCAGAACGGGTTCACGGAGGTAGATCCCACCAAGGGCGATGCGAGCAGCGTCGAGGTGTACCGGCCCAGCCGCTCCTGGCTGGTCAAGATCACGGTGCGCAGGAGCGGGGGGGGCAAAGCGGTCGTGTGTATCCTCGACCAGGCCCTGAACGGCGGCACATACTTGTCGCTGGAGCCGTTGGAGCTGCAACGGGGCAGGGATGGCCTGCTGCACGCCACAGGTCGAGCGGTCAGCGATCCCCGCTGCGAGCTAGAACGGTTCCGGGGATGACAGAGTCGCGAACAAGTCCGGGCGGCACTTCGCGGCCTGGCTTGGCCTGACGCCCAAGGAGCACTCGACGGGTGGGCGCCAGCGCCTGGGCGGAGCGGCCAAAGGTTCCGCGTGCGTCAGCAGGTGGAATGGCTGCGGAGGGGGCATCAGCCGAGCCGGCAACGAGCGGCTGCGGCAGCTGTTGGTCGTTGGCGCGATGGCGGTGATCCGCTACGCCAAGCCGGGGAGCGAGACTGCCTCACCTTGGCTATTGGCATTGCTGGAGCGCAAGCCGCGCAAGCTCGCGGCGGTGGCTCTGGCCAACAAGATGGCCCGCGTCGTGTGGGCCATGATGGCGACCGGGGAGGCGTATCGGGGCAGCAATAAGGCCGCCATGCAGGCGACCGGAGCTGCCGTGGTCGTTTAACCCGTTCGCAGGTGCCAGGGTGCAAGAAGAGCTGCAGGAGATGACGATCGGTCGATCCGACGAACGAGTGAACCCGGGACGCGCAACGGCCGGTCGAGGCCGCATAAGTGTTGTGGTCTCGTTCGCGGACCCCATCTGGGCCAGCGGCCATGGCGCCGCACACACAGATGCCATGAGGGCTGGCGGTGAGCGGTTTGGATTATCCGTCGGTGAGCAAAGCCCGGAGGGTCCCAGTGATGACGCAAGCGCCTGTTTCACAGTCTGTTCCGACCATGCCCGACTACGACCGCACGCTCGTGCTCGCGATCGAGCTGAGCAACGAAAGTTGGGTGCTCGCAGCCCAGGTGCCCGGCCTGCCGCGCGTCAAGGCCAAGCGGACCATCGAACCCACGGCTGAGGCGCTTCTGGCGGCGATCCAGGGCTACCGGGACCGGGCGAAGGTGGCTGGCCGGCAGGTTGAGCGGGGGATCGCCACCTGCGAGGCGGGCTGGTCGGGGTTTTGGCTGGCGCGCTGGTTGGCGACGCACGGCATCGAGACGCACGTCGTCCAGCCCTCGAGTGTGCCGGTCGACCGCCGGGCGCGGCGGGCCAAGTCCGACGGGATCGACGCGGAGCTGCTGCTGCGCGCGCTGCTGGCTTGGCTGCGCGGCGAGCCGCGCGTGTGCTCGATGGTGCCGGTCCCCGCCGAGGCTGACGAGGACGCCCGGCGCTGTATCCGCGAGCGGGCGGAACTCGTGGCTGAGCGGGTGGCTCTGGTGAACCGCATCGGCGCCGTGCTGGCGACGCTGGGCGTGGGAGACTACAGCCCGCTGCTGCGGAACCGGCGTGAGCGCCCAGAGGCGTTGCGCACGGCGCAGGGCACGCCGCCGCCGCACGCCCACGCCAAGATCAGCCGCGTGCTCGACCGCCTGGATCTGGTGCGCACGCAAATCACTGCGCTGGAGCAGGAACGCGACGCGGTGCTGGAAGACGAGGTGCCGGACCGAGCTGGCGCGATGATCCAGCAGCTCGCCACCCTGCGCGGCATCGGCGTGCAGAGCGCCACCGTTCTGGTGCGCGAGGCGTTCGTGCGCGAGTTCGCCCATGGCAAGGCGCTCGGGTCCTGCGCGGGCCTGATTGCGACACCCTACAGCAGCGGCGGCACGGAACGCGAGCAGGGCATCAGCAAGGCCGGGAACCGGCGGCTGCGGACCGTGATGGTCGAGCTGGCCTGGCTGTGGCAGCGCTACCAGCCCGGCTCCGCCGAGGTCAGCTGGTTCCGCGAGCGCGTCAGCGGCACGGGAGCACGCCTGCGCAAGGTGATGGTGGTGGCACTCGCGCGAAAGCTGCTGATCGCCTTGTGGCGGTTTGCCACGCAAGGCGTGGTGCCGGGAGGTGCGGTCATGAAGCCTGCGTCCTGAGCCACGCCGAAGGTTGAGCCTGGGCTGCACGGCAGCTCGGGTGCGGTAATCCAAGGGGGCGTCGCCATTGTCCGGCCTGGTGCACTCGCGCCGTCTCAAAGAGTGCTGCCGCCCTCCCGGAGCTCTCCCGTCCCGAATGCGGGACAGTGGTGGGGACGCAGTCCCGCCGGATGTGAGGTTTGCAGGGAAGGCCCCGCGAGAATGAGAGCTCTGCCTTGGACGATAATGATGCCATGCCACGACATCGCGACCATGGAGAGTTACGCCATGAAATAGCTTGACGAGGCCAGCCCTCATGTGAGGCCGGACACATGACCGCCGTCGACCCGCCCGTCAGATCGTGCAGCAGACCCTTGCACCCCAGGGGTCGTCCACACATGCACGGTGGGGGGCCGCGGCAAAGCCCTGCTCGGCACGCTCATCGCCGGCCTGGTTGCGTGACAAACCCGGCACCCATAAGAGCTTCAGCGATATGGTCGCCACGTGTCTGGCTGAGACACTACGGCGCTGCGGTGAGGTCCTTGATCCGGCTGGCGAGCGCGTCCATCGCGAACGGCTTGGTCATCACGTGCATGCCGGGATCGAGCTGGCCGTGGCTGAGCACGGCGTTCTCGGCGTAGCCGGTGATGAACAGCACCTTGAGGGCGGGCCGCAGGGCTTGTCCTGCGTCGGCCACCTGCCGGCCGTTCATGCCCCCGGGCAAGCCGACATCGGTGACCAGCAGGTCGATGCGGGCATCGGACTGCAGAACGCGCAACCCGGTCGCGCCATCGGGCGCTTCGATGACGGTGTGGCCGAGATCCTCCAACACGTCGCTCACCAGCATGCGCACGGTCGGCTCGTCGTCCACCACCAGCACCGTCTTGCCCGGCCGGGCACGCGGCGCCTCGGCCGGCTCGGCCGCTTCATCCGTGGTCTCGGCCTTGCCGAGATGCCGGGGAAAGTGGAGGCAGACCATCGTGCCCTGGCCAGGCTTGGACTCGATGCGTGCCTGCCCGCCGGTCTGCCGCACGAAACCGTAGATCATCGACAGGCCGAGACCGGTGCCCATGCCGATCGGCTTCGTCGTGAAGAACGGATCGAACGCGCGCCGGATCACCTCTGGCGTCATGCCGGTCCCGGTGTCGCTGACGCAGAGCGTGACATACTGGCCAGGCGGTGCGTCGCTGTCATGGACAGCGTGGGCGTCGAGCCACTTGTTCCCAGTCTCGATGGTGAGCTGCCCGCCCGCGGGCATGGCGTCACGGGCATTGATGCAGAGGTTCAGCAAGGTGTTCTCGAGCTGGTTCGGATCGACGAGCGTGTTCCACAACCCGCCAGCAGCGACCACCTCGACGGTGATCTCCGGACCGACAGTGCGCCGGACCATCTCTTCCATGCCGGTGACCAGGCGATTGACGTCGGTCGGCTTGGGAGCCAGCGTTTGCCGCCGTGAGAAGGCCAGCAAGCGATGCGTCAGGGCCGCGGCGCGCTTGGCAGCACCCTGGGCGGCCGTGATGTAGCGATCGAGATCGACAAGCCGTCCTTGCGCGAGCCGGATCCGAAGCAGATCCAGGCTGCCCATGACGCCGGTCAGCAGGTTGTTGAAGTCGTGCGCGAGCCCGCCGGTGAGCTGGCCGATTGCCTCCATTTTCTGCGATTGGCGGAGCGCCTCCTCGACCTGCTCGCGCTCCGCGGCCTCGGCTTGCAGCCTGACGTGGGCTTCGGCCAGTTCCCGCGCACTCGCGGCGAGGCTTTCGCGCTCGACGGTGACGTCGAACTGGCTCGCGAAGAAGTAGGCGACATCGCCGCTCGCGTCGTGCACCGGCGCGATCAGCAACCTGTTCCAGAACAGCCTCCCGTCCTTGGCGTGGTTTTGGATGTCGATCTCGATCGGCTCCTTCGCGGCAATCGCGGCGCGGATGCGGTCGACGGTTGCCGGATCGCTCTCGGGTCCCTGCAGGAAACGGCAGTTGCGGCCGAGGATCTCCTCGCGCGAGTAGCCTGTGAGGCGGCAGAACGCATCGTTGGCGAACACGATGGGATTGTCGGCCACGCGGGGGTTCGTGATGATCATCGGCATCCGGGTTGCCCGCACCGCGGCGACGAACGGATCGGTGCCATCGTCGAGGCCGGCCAGCTCGGCGCCGATACGCGCGCCCTCGCGGGTTGCGTCTTCCGGGGTCGAACGGGACAGCCGCTCGCCGCCGGGCAGGTCATTGTCGGCCAAAGATCGCGCTCCTATCCGCCGATGCTGGATGCTGCAGCGACGTCGCCGGGTGCGGGCAGACGCCAAGACACGTGGGTGCGGTTCACGATCAACGATCGCTTGAACTTGGCGATATGCGGTGCACCGCATGTTGCCAATCATAGTATTCAGCTTTGCGTTTGCAAATCATTACGTATTCCGATCTGACCAGAAACAGGTGTTGAGGCCTGTTCGGCATCGTCCGTTGCATTTGCACAAAACCTGTAACATCAAATCGCTTACCCGACAGCCTTATTGCCGGACATTAGTTGTGGCCTAGATATATTTATGCAACCTTTGCGAGTGAGAGAATGACCACGGGCTGTTAGCCCGCATTATTCACGAGAAATGCGCGATCAAAGCCAAACCGTTGATATCGCTCACAACTATGCGAATGGGCTGTTTGATGAAGTTTTTTGCAATGAAATTTCTGGCCCAGGTGTTTGGTG
>JAABUV010005196.1_pt1 | contig 14986 bp, 11 predicted proteins | sample 5559971 | NCBI WGS metagenome assembly JAABUV01 (sample SAMN10711881, study PRJNA513362) | rock metagenome | isolation source: Antarctica rocks | place: Antarctica: Victoria Land, Knobhead nord | collected 2015-12-19
GGCGCTGACAGCTCCCGCCTCGAACAGAACAGAGCGTGCGCCGCTGCCGGGGCATGCCGGGCGCTGTCGTGGCGGCGCGGGCGCGCGCGCGTCTCACGCGGCTGACGCGCGCCAGGTGGTGCTCTTCCTGTGCAAGCTGCCGGACGAGTCCACGGGCAACCGCCGCGCGGCCAAGGCGCTGGTCGAGCGCTGGAGCCGCCCCATCTTTGACCAGTACCGCGAGCGGCGCGACGCCGGCGAAACCCAGGAGCGCGAGCTCGAGCTGCTGCAGGCGCGGCCCCGCCGCATGCGCCCCGCCCCCCCGCACGGCGTCTGCCGTTGCGCGGAGCCCCGGGGCGGTGCTGCTGCCAGGGGCCGCTCGCATTTGCCCCGGGGTGGTGAACGAGCAGCTGCCAGTGCTGCCCGAGCAGCTGTGCTTCTACGGCGCCGTGTGCATGCGCGCGCCCGCCGTGACGTGCCGCGCCCGGCATGAGCTGACGCGCCCCGCGCCTGAGGCGCCCGCCGCTGCGGCGAACGCAGGCGCGCCGGCGGCGCGACTCCGCGCCGGGCGGCGGGCCGCGGGGCCAGGGCGGCGCTGCGGAGCCGGGCCGCGACGGCCGGGCGCTGCGGCCCGGCGACCCGGGCTTCCGCTGGCACGCCAGCATCCCCGAGCCCGCGCGCCTGGACTACGTGCGGCGGCCGACGAGCCAGGTCGCCATGGACGTGAGCAAGGCGCGGGCCAAGCCCAAGGGCGACAAGATGGACAAGCGGCTCAAGATGATGAACCGGCCGGGCCGCGCGGGCCTGGCCAAGGCGGCCAAGGTCAGCGTGGAGGGGCGCGGCATGTAGGCGCCCGGCTCGGGCCGCGGCCGCCGGCGGCTGCCCAAAAACGCTCTGCGCTGCGCTGCGCCTGTCGAGCGACTTCGCCGCGCGCTGACAGGGCTGCTGCTGCGGCACGTCGCAAGGTTCCGTGGGGCGCGCGCGACGCGTGCGTGTCTGGCACAGGCACATCCGCATGGAGCCTCAGCCGCACGGCTTTCTAGCGGTGTGTGGCAAGTGCCAGGTTGGGACCAGGACGTTGTACCTCCAGGCGCAGCTTCTTTAAGGTGCACTGTGTGCACAGCGACGCCCCCGTTACTTACACCCCATGGCTCTGCAAGCTCCTCGTCGTGAGCGGCCGCCGCGCGTAGGCGCACCGGGGCGCGCAGCGCAAAGCAGCGCGTGCTTGGCTCGGCCACAGGCCTGCGCTCCATATCACACGCAGCGCAGGCGAACACACGGTCGCAGGGTCTGGGCTCGCCCGCCTCGCATCCGCGCTGTGAACATGCAGAGTGCATGCCTTTGCCAGCCGCCGCGCGCCCAGGCAGCACATCACTCCAGCCGCACTCTATCGAACAGCCTGCCCTGGCGCATCGTCCCCGGCCGCCTCACGGGATATCGCCGCCGGGCGGGCGCGGGCCCGGCGACGGCACGCTCGCGGCGCCGCCGCGCAGCCCTAGGCCCGCCATCGCCGCGCCGACCGTCTGCTGCACGCGCGCCAATGCGGCCGCCGCAACGGTCGGCGGCCGCATCATCTCCACCGCCGCCGGGCGGCCTCGCCGACCCAGCCCCCCTGCGGCGGTGCTCGGCCACGCGATTATGTGGCTGCAGTCAGGAGTGTAATGCCCGCTGAGACAGAGCTGGCGATGGCTTCATGCCTCGCCCGCTGCCCTTGTAAAGCAGCACATGTGTGCTTTGCCTGCCTGTGCGCCAGCACTCTCCACAACAACTTGAAGATGCCACTGCGGCATAGAGGCTAGCAGGCTACTCCCTCTGCCCTGTCTGCCTTGACAGCATAAAAGCAACTCTCCAAATGATGAGAGAAACAGGCCGAGAGCTACGTGATAGGTGGACCCTATGACATCAGGCTCATCCAACACCACACCTGTCACGATGCTGCCCCCAGAGCTGCGGCGGCGCACCTATGGGGATCTCCTGCAGCTCGCGCTGCAGGCACAGCCACTCGCCCAGCACCGCCGCCAGCACCATGCTGCCCACGTTGACAGCCCACCTTCGCGCCCCCGCACACTGCCAGGTTGGCTGTCGGCGCGTGCAGCCGCCATCAGCTCATGCCCAAGCAAGCCGCGGCTGACAGGGCACCCCTGACCTGATGCGGCCGACTGACCCAGAGCGCCCGCCACTCCTGGAGGCAGGGCATCCACCTGCACTGCACGCACTGCATGCAGTCGTCTCACACAGATTTGCACTAGCCTTGTCCAGCAGTGCCGCCGCGCTTCACCCTCTGCAAACCCTGTGCATGCGCTCGCAGCCCGGCTGCACCTCCATCGCATAAGCGCTGCGATGCAACACACCCCGGGGCGGCATGGACTAACGGCCGCCGGTGCCGGCTGCACACCAGCCTGCCTGCCCGCCGCCCCCTCAACGTGCGCGGCGCGGCCTTGCGCGCGCGCACCAGGCGAACGAGCGCGGGAAGGAGGACAGCGCGGACACGGCCGCCAGGTGCAGCAGGTACAGCGTCGCGGCAAAGTCCAGGCACTTCTTCGCGCGGCCCACCTGCGCGCCGGCGCGCCCGTCGGCCGGCGCGCGCGCCCCGCGCATGCGGGCGACCCCGGCGCGGCGGCCGCGGCGGCTCGACCGGCGCTGTGTCGCCCGGCCGCCGTGTAGCAGCGCGCAAGGCAGCGCCGCGCCCCGGAGCGGTGCAGGATGCAGGGGGAGGCGAGGGAGGCCATGGGCGGGGGCTGTGCTCGCGAGCGCGCGACGCAGAATCAAGCGCGCTGGCCTGATCGACTGTAACCCTAACCCTGCCAGGGCCCCCGGGCGCACCACCAGCACGAGGCAGAAGGCGGCGACCAGCGCGTTGGCGGTGTTGGCGGTGGCGACCATCCAGCCCAGGAAGCTGTGAAAGTTGAGGTAGCTGTCGTCCACGCAGTGCTCCAGCGACAGGCGCGTCACCCAGGGCCCTGCAACGGCCGCGCGCCGCCGCACGGCGCGTCAGCAGCTCGCGGACCCGCAGACCACTCCCGGGTTTGGTGCCGCGCCTCTGCAGGCCCCTGACCGCCGCACGCGCAGCGCTCCCCGAGCCCGCCGCAGCGTGCAAGTCCGGCACCGGCGCGCTCCAGAGCGTGACCGAGCAGTCGCACAGGCTCTGGCAGGGCCCTGCCAGCGAGAGCGTTGCAAGCAGCTGCAAAGCGAACCACAGTGCTTGGCAGAGACATGGTGTGCGTTGCGAGGAGCCGGGACAGGGCGCCACCGAGAGAGAGAGTGCAGCAGGCCGTGCGCCCAAGCTCAAGCAGCCTGTCTAGCTGGCCGGGCCGCTGCCGCCGGGGCCGGGCGGGGGGCGCACCGACAAACACAAAGAGCAGGGCGCCCAGGCTCAGGTAGAACAGGCACTGCAGCGTGACGATCTGGGCCACGATGAGCACGGGGTCCCACACTTGCGCGCCATAGAACATAGCACCCGCTCCGCGCGTCCCTGGACGCCCGCCGGTCGCAGGTTGGCGAGGGCACTGTTCCAGTGCACTGCACTGCGTAGCACCGGCTCCAATCGAAAGCGCACGAGACCGGTCAGGCTTCTCGGGCGGCACACGCCTCGAGGGCCGCACCTTGGCCGCGCGGGGGCGCACGCGGCTAGGCAGCCCGCGGTGCTTTCATGCGAGGAGTGTGCGCATGCGCACTAGCACGCACGACGCCCAGCCGGGCTCGCTCACTCTGCCTCCACGGCTCCAGCGGGCAGTTGAAGTGGCCTGCAAAGGTGGCTTACAGACAATTTGGAACTAGTGTCAGTGAGGTGTGCTTGTCAATGCAAGCACGCGCGCCCTGAGACGGTCTCGATACTTTGCTCTTCGCGAAGTCGCCCGCTCCTCTGAACTTGCCTACCTGGAACAGACTTTGCACCTTCAAAATGCCGTAGACTTACCGCAATACGGTAGTTCTACGGTACGTCTGTGGTAATAGTACCGTACATTATACCGTTACAGTTGGCCGTTTTTCTCGAAAGGAGGAGGTAACGTCTTCAACGTAACTCAGCTTCTGCTCGGGCACCGGCCCCGCTGCCATATAAAGCCTCGCTCACAATGCTGCTCCAACAACGAGAGACAAGCCAACCCAGCAACCAGAGGCGAGAGGCACAGACACAGCATGATGAAGCCTGACCTGCTCGCAATGTCCGTCAAGTGGGATGCCAGCCTGTTGGGCGTGGCGGCCGTCACGCTGCTGGCGCTGAGCGCGCGCTTCCTGTTCAGCGCGGCGCGCGCGCACCTGCACCTGCGCGCGCTGCCCTCGCCGCCCACCACGTCCTGGCTGGGCGGGCACATTGGGCTGCTGCAGCACCCGCGCGGCCACCGGCTCATCCAGCAGGCCTGCCGGCAGCTGGGCGGCGCGATTGCCCTGCGCATCTTCTGGCGCCCGGTGCGCCTGTAACATCTTTGCCTGTCCTTGCCCGGCGCGCTGCGCCGGGGCAGGCGCGCCAGGCAGGCGGCCCCTGGGTGCCAATGCAGGCCTGTGGCCTGGCCGGTTCGCCGGGTTCGGGCGGGTGCCCTGTCGTGTGCGCCGCGCCGCGTCAGCTAACCGACGCGGGCTGCCGTGCCCTGTCGTGTGCGCCATGGCGCGTCAGCCAACTGACACGGGCTGCCGGGCGGCAGGTGGTCGTCATCACCGACCCCTTCCTCCTGCAGGAGTTCTTCGCCGCGGAGCGCGCGGGCGCCTTTGAGAAGCCGGCCGCCGGCGCCCGGTTCACCTACAAGGCGCGCCCGCGCGCCAACCCTGACCCGCTTACCCTAACCCGCTTGCCCTGACCCGCTTGCCCTGACCCGCTCCGCGCGCCCGACTCGCTCTGCCGCGCCCGCGCCTGCGCAGCCGGCGCCCTGCGCGGGACGCGCCGGCTCAGCGCCGCGCGTCTCGGCGCGCAGGTGACCGGGCGGCGGCCCGAGCGCGGCCTGTTCACGGAGCACACGGCGCACCCGCTGTGGCGCACGGTGCGCAAGGGCGTGGCGCCGGCCTTCCAGCCCGCCAACCTCAGGCGCGCCCCAGGGCGCTCCCCCAACCTGACCCTGTGTGCGCGGGCGCCCTGCCGCCGCCCTGCGCGGCCCGCCTGGCGGCCGCTGCGTGGGGGTGCACAGCCGCACTGCCATGCTCTGCATCACTGCCAAAGTCTCACACGGCGCCCTGAGCCTGCCGCGGCTGCTGCGACACAGCTCGACAGGCAGCTGAGACGCAGCCTGTGTCGTGCTGCCCTCAAAGGCCTCTGCGTGCAGCCCAGGAGCGTGTGTCGCCTGTCACTCTGCGGCTGTGCACGCAGCAGCGCAGCCTGTCACGCCTCCCCGGGCCCGAACCTGCAAGCGGCGGCGGCGTGGCCGCCGCGCCTGGGCTCTCTCCGCGGCGCCCCGCCCTGCGCACATGTTCGGCAGCACTGCCCCGGCGGGCCTGACTGACGCCGGCGCGCACGCGCCGCAGGGTGTTCCACCACCACATTGTGGCAATCATGCAGCAGCTCATCGCGGCCATCAAGGAGAAGGGCCCCGGCGCCGCAGTCGACATGGCCGACGTCGGCCAGCGCGAGTCCTTTGACACCATCGGTGCGCGCGCCCGCCGCCCTGCCCAGCGCTCCTGGCGGCCTGCGCCCTAACCTGCAGAGGCCTGTGTCTGTGCTGGCAAGAGGCCTGTCAGTGCTGGCAAGGGCCTGTTCTGTCTGTGCCCCCAGCTCAAGCGGAGAGCGCAGCCGTGCGGCGCGTCCTGTGAAGTGCAGACCTCTTCAGGGCGTACATGGCTGCATGGCAAATCATGCATGTGAGGCCGACCGCAGTGGGTGCCATAGCTGATTGCGCGCGCTCGTGCCCGTGTGCAGGCCGCGTCGGCTTCGACTACGACTTTGAGACCAGCCGCACCCTGTCCTCCGCGGCCGACGCCACATTCGCGGACTCGTCCGGCAAAGACGTCTTCCAGGCGCGCATGCCCGTAGCGCGCGACCTGCCAGGGGTCAGCGCCATGCGCCTTGCACAAGCCCTCTACCCAGCAGCATCCACGCACTGCTTAGGTGCCGCGTGGCTGTCACGCGTTGCCACACAGATCATGCGGCGAGCTGCAGCCTGGCGCACTGCCTGCTTCTCACAGCCACCAAGCCCATGCTGACCGCGCGCTGGCTGCGCGGCGCAGACGTTCGGCCTGACGCTGGCCGAGACCTTCAAGCGCGTCACCAACCCGCTGCGCCCCTTCATGTTCTTCGACCCGGTGCGCCACGCTGCGGCCTGCAGCGTCCTGCAATGCCGCGCCCCCCAGTGCCTGAAGACATGCACACAGCAGCGCAGCCCCGCGCGGAGCCGGTGATGAGCCGGACGGGCAAAACCAGATTTCACAAGGTTCCATAACATTCAAGTCACTCAAGCTTTCCATAACATGATCAACACGAGTGCGGGCGCCGCGGCAGGAGGTGCGGCGCGGCACGGACGCGATGCAGCGCACGCAGGACATGGCGCGCGCGCTGCTCGCGCACGTCAAGGCCGGCGCGCCGGAGCCGCGCTCGATCGCCGCGCACCTGCTCGCGCTCACCGACCCCACCGCGCCCGGCGCGCCGCCGCTGGCGGACGCGCGCCTGTGCAGCGAGCACCTCACATTCCTGCTGGCGGGCACCGAGACGACCGGCCACTCCATCGCCTGGCTCAGTGCGCCCCCTCCCGGGGCCCGGGCCTGCGGCGCGCGTGCAGCACCTAGATGAATGCGCCTTTGGTGTGGGCGGCTGCTTGCTCTCGACGTCAGGGCTCGTGCGCAGGCCCCAGGGCTTGCCGTGCGAAGGCCGCGGGGTGAGACCGCTGTCACGCGTGGCGGCGGGCGGCGGCGCGAGCGTGACAAGGGCGTGCGCCGCCCCGCGCGCAGTGTTCCTGCTGGGCAAGCACCCGGAGGCCATGGCGCGGCTGGAGTCCGAGCTGGACGCGGCCGGGCTGCTGGTCACGCCCGCGCGCCCGGCGCCGCGCGCGTTCGCCTACGCCGACATCTCCAAGCTGCCCTGGCTGGACGCCTGCGTCAAGGCGCGCGCCCGGCGGCCGCCCGCCGCCCTGGCCGCGCCACCCACCGCGGCCTCCCCCTGTGCAGCTGGCGCCGCTCCGGGTACGCTGTTGTGAGAGGCCGGCGTCGGCGTCCAGATGCGCATGCTGGTGGCCCAGCGGTTGAGTGAGGCTGCGAGCCTGAGTGGGCGGTGCGCATGTCGGGGAGTCGGCGCGGCCGGCGCGTGTCCTGAGACGCGCGGGACGTCGCGCAGGAGAGCATGCGTCTGCAGCCGGTCGCGCACGCGGGCCTGCGCCGCGTCGCCATGCGCGACGTGGCCTTCAGCAGCGGCATGGTCGTGCCCGCCGGCGCGACCGTGTTCGGCTCGCAGCTGTCGCTCATGAACGACCCGGCGTGGGGCTGGACGGACCCCGACGCCTTCTGCCCGGTGCGGCCCCCCGCGCGCGCCTGCCCTCCTCGTGCAGCTGCCTGTCCTGGGACTGCTCGCCCGCTGTGCTGCGCCGCATGCAGAGGCGGTTTGTGGGCGGGCGCGCTCTGAAATCCGCGCAAACGCCTGCTGCCCACTTGGCCCGCCCGGCACGTTGCGCGCGCGTCGGCTGACGCCGGCCGCGCGCGCCGCGGCGCCAGGAGCGCTTCGCCGAGCCGGACGCGGAGTACCTGGTGCTGCCCGCCGGCGGCGTCAGCCCGACGGGCGCGCGGCCGCCGCCCGCGGGCGAGGGCGCCAAGGCCGGCGGCCGGGCCAAGCGCTTCACGCCTTTCGGCAACGGGATCCGGAACTGCGTCGGTGCGCCTCTGCCGCCGTCCGTCTGCATGCTGAGGGGCTTGCGCTGTAGACGGCGGTCTCGTCTTTGCCTGGCTGGGCGCCCTGCACGTCCGCCGGGGCAGCTGGGGCAGCTGGGGCACTTTGCTGGTTTCCTAGTCTGCAAGTGTGCGTCTGTGACGTACTGCCGCATGCGTTGCCGAGGGCTATGCTTTTATATGGAAGTGCAGGGCAGGCTTGAACTGGTCGAGCAGCCAGCAAGAGGACGGGCATGCTGCGCAGGCCAGCAGCTGGCCACGATCAACATCCCCACCGCCGTCGCGATGCTGGTGGCGGAGTTCCAGCTCGCGCTCGCGCCCGAGATCCTGGACAAGGGCATCCAGGACCTGGAGATCACGCGCGGCACGCTGCAGCCTGAGGGCGCCATCCTCATGCGCTGCACGCCCCGCAGGCCTGGGGGCGCGGCGCTCTCCGGCCAGTGATATGCCGGGGGCGCCACCAGCTCGGAGAACGGATGCACGACTCACATGAATAACGCCTTGCCATGCGTGCTTGGCTGCCCCGTTTTGGCGCTCTGACGGCGCGCCTGGGAGAGTATGAGGACCCTGATCCCGGCACTGAGTGTCGGTGAACAGGCGATGGCACCGCTGCCCCTCTCCCTGGTGGACTTGTCGGAAGGATTTTGTCGCTACCGCTGGCGGCGGATGCTGAGCCTTGGCCAGACATCGCCCTTGGCCTTACTCGCTGCTGCTTACCTGGGCCCATGTGTGAGCTGATTTGATTGAGCATTGAATGCTCAGGATTCCAAGCCTTGGCAATGAGAATTTGCGTGTTTCTGCTAGCACTGACTCGAAGGTGTTCTGTCACTGAATCACAGGCTGTCCTGTTGTGTCTGCTGGCCTACTCACGGGTGGATTTTACGCTATCTTGAGCTGATGTATGTACTATAAAACGGACAATGGCTACTGCAAGCTATTGAGTGGGCTCCATGCTGCAAAATAACAGACATGTAAATAGACACCAGTTGTTGCAGCATGCACATTGCTTGCCCTGTGGCAGCTTTTCTCTTAGTCACAGCACCTGCGCACGCATGAGTAGTGTGCCTATGCCCGCATCTCACACAATTTGTGTGACAGATGGCTGACAATGATGGGGAATGCTTGACAGGACAGTTGGCACTGCAACAGCATGCATTCAGGGTTCCAGCAGCCCCTACCCCACTCCCCTCCTCACGCCTCGCCTGGTGGTCCCGGGGGCAGCGGCGGCCCCTCCTCGCAGTACGCCTTGTGCGGGCAGCGCAGCGGCAGCGGCAGGAACGGGAAGGGCGCCGCCGCCAGCGCTGTGGGCGCCCAGCCCGCGCGTGGCGCGCTGCGTGTGTTTGCCACGCCGGGGTCCTCCTCGCTCTCTGCGACGGTCGCCGACGCGGCCGCCGCCGCGGCCGGCAGGCGCAGCTGCGCCCACAGGCGCGCCGGCGCGTCCGCGTCGTGCGTGTTAGGCACGCGGCACGCGACCAGGCCGGCCATGAAGAGCGGCAGGTATGCCAGCGACGCGCGGAACAGCGCGCGTGCTGTCGGGTTGCTCGGCGCCTGCGTATACAATGACATTTGTGGTGAGTTCAAACACGCATGTGACAGTGATGTGCACATTTCAAGCCTGTTAGGCAAGGCAAGGCCGATGCGACGTGCAGCCGCCACCGCACATGCGCATGCGGGCAGTGCCTTGCCACCCAAAAGCGCGCTGCATGTAACAGCCGCGCGATCAGCAAGACGATCTACCATTGGCACGGACCCCCTGAGCCTGCCTGCGTGGATAACACGCAGGTGGGTCGGAGTCGTGCCTGGTAGAACGCCGCCGCCGGCAGCGCGTACGCGCCCGCCAGCAGCGCCGCGCCGCCGGCGAACGCGGGCGACGCGACGCCCAGCGCGGCGGCCGCCGCGCCGACCGGCGCCAGGTACGCGCAGTTGCGCAGCGCGCACGCGGCCGTGCGCCGGCCGGTCGCGTCCGCCAGCGACAGCATGCGGTACCCGCCGGCCGCGTAGTCGCCGCGGCACAGCCACGCCAGCGCCATGAAGTGCGGCAGCTGCCAGAAGTACAGCGCCGCCGCCAGCACGCCTGCGCGCGCGGGCGCGGCGCGTCAGCCCCGGGCAGGCGCGCGGCGCCGGATGCCGCCTGCGGACCTCCCAGCGAGCCATCTGCATCACGGCTGAACGTGCTGCCGTGCACCCGCGCTGCTTTCCGACGCAGCGCACGGCAGCCGCGCCTGACCAGCATGTCGCAGTGCTAGCATCCTTCGCAAAACCCACGCAACCTTGAAAGCACCTGAGAGCAACAGAGGGGAGGACGCATGAGGCCCGCACCGGCGCCCGGCTCCAGGCAGCCGGCGGCGGCGGCCCAGCCCATGAGCGGCGGCACCGCGCCGACCGCCGCGCCGACCCAGGTGTTGGCGGCCGACAGCACCTTGAGCGGCGTGTACACGCCCGCGTACAGCACAATGTTGGCCGCGCCGAGGCCCGCCGTCAGCGCATTGCCCTGCGCGGCGCGCCCTCGGGCCTCACCCGCGAGCTCCCTCTATCACTGGCGACATGCGCGCTGGGCTGCGCGCTCGAGCTGTGGGCGGCGCATTTACTCATGGACAGTACCTGGTGCCTGGCTTCGTGGGAAACGTGTCAAGCCGGTGCAAGCGCGGCCGGCAGTCGCAACCCTCAGGCTGTGCGGCGGGCTCCGCGGCACATGGACGGCTGCCCAATGGCGCTGCTGTTCGTGCCAGCCTACAAGAGCCTGGCTGATGCATGAGCAGCAGGCTGAAGCAGCTTCCTCCCACGTTTTGCAATCTGCGCTCGGGCGCAGCACCAGAACAGGCAGCAGCCGGTTTTCACCCTTGAGCCTGCCGAGGGCCCTGCCCCGCTGAACAGGGTGCTCAACGCTGCTTCTGCACAGTCGGCCGGCTGAATACAGCAGGACAGCGCTGCAGGGAGGCGGGCGGGCGCAGCGGCGCGCCTTGTAGTAGAGGACGGCAACGCCCGCCGCGCCCGCCGCGCCGGCAAACAGCAGCGCGTGCCGCCGCGACACGCGGCCCGTCGGCAGCGGGCGGCGCATTGTGCGCTTCATGAGCGCGTCGTTGGCCACCTCATAGACCTGATTGAGCGTGTTGGCCGCGGCGGCGCACCCAAACGTCCCCAGCGACATCCAGGCCATGCCCCTCCAGTCCACCTCCTCGCCACTCCCTGTTTGCACAACATCACACTTGTTGTGACCTCAATAGACAGCGACTTGCACTCTAGGTTCCAGAGCCAGGGCGACAGACTTGCGACTCTCTTTTCACGAGTCTGCGGCGCAGCGCGGCACAAGGCACGGCCAGCGCACCCATCCAGAACCCTGCCGCGGCGGTAGACACGACCAGCGCACTCAGCCGGAACTTAGAAAGCTGCTCGTACACGCGCAGCTGCTCCCTCCAGCCCAGGCCAGCCACGCCGCCCTGCGCGGCAGCCAGGGCAGCGCCCGCCGGCCCGGCAGCGCCAGACGTAGAGGCCGCTGCCCCAGACTGGCAGCGCGCTGCGTGGCACATAGAGCCAGCTGCCTGCTGGCCCCAGAGGCGCGCATGCGATGCGCACGCCGGCCAGCCCAGCGCTTCACCCACGAGCGGCACCGCCTGGCTGCGCGCAGCAGACGCTGCCACAAGGCCTGCCCCGGCGCTCAGCGCACGCCGACCAGCCATCATGCTGGCGCGCGCTTACCGTGCCAGGAGCGCCCTTTGCAACAGGACCATTCAGCACTGTATGCCCGCTACTCCGGGTCCTGAAAGCGAACCCAGTTGCACATGCTAGGCCTTGGGCCCTGCCCGACTTGCAGGGTTCTAGCACAGGCAGTTCTGGCCCGGTGCTGTTCCTCCACTTTGGAGTGTGGGGTGTAGCGAAGGAGCAGTGTAAGCTTGTGCTGCCAGTCTGTCACACCATACAATGGCCGCCTTGCTGCAGGGCTGTCAGTGCTTTGCGCCCTTCCGTTCAGCCTCACGCAGTCGCACTGTTGCACCTCAGTGCGCGTGTGCGCAAGCTCGTTCAAGTTCAGTAGCCACAAGCTCGGCGGGGCTGGTGCGGAGAGACATTCTGCTGCAGGGCCTGCTTGCAAGCGCTGCGACGCTTGCCAGCGATGCGTTCAGGCCACGCCCTTCCTCCGCTCTTGGGTGAGTGTGACCAAGTGCACTACACCTTAACTTCTCTTGCCAGTGCGCTCTTACAACGCCAAACATCAAGCTCGTGCACGCTCGGTGCCGATCACTGCAACGCGCCGTGCAGCTTCAAGAAGGAGCTGAAGAAAAGGAAAGTACCTGAGGAGGAATATACTGCTATAGGTGTGCCAAAGCATGCGTGCCTGCACTGCCAAGTACTTTGAGCCGCGTCACAGCATGACTCTGGGCTCACAGGAGGCGAACGCACAGGGGACGGCTTGAAGGTGTATGACATCACACTGGGGAGCGGGGAGGAGGTCGTCAAGGGCACCAAAGTGAAGGCGCGCTCATCATGTGGCCGCACTAGCCACCCTTTCGCTGCTCTGGTTGCCACTTATTGGAGGCCCTTGCAAAACGCATCGAAAGGAGTTGCAGCCTGGCAGTGCGCTCCTCCAGCCTGAAGCTCCCGGGCCTGCTCGAGCTCGTGCAGTCACCAGTGCTGCGCCGTGCCCGGAGTGCTCGCCAGAAGGCTGCTCAAGCACGTCTGCCCTCTGCATGACCTGCAGCTCTGACTGTCTGCACGTTGCTGCGGACTTGCTATGCCTTGCTGCGGTCTTGCACGCACTGGGCCACCCGCGCAGGTGCACTACGACTGCGTGTACAAGGGCCTGGACGTGGTGTCAAGCCGGCAGGCGCGCCTGCTGGGCGGCAACCGCACGATCTCGGAGCCGTTTGAGTTTGTGGCGGGCGCGGCCGTGGCCGGCGCATCGCCCACCCGGTTTGTCGACTCCGCCGGCGGCCTGTTCTCCGGGCAGGGCGGCCCGGTGCCGCCGCCCGCGCTGTCCGCGTCCGTGATCGGCATGCGCGCCGGCGGCAAGGTGCGCCTGCGCTTGCAGCACATGCACTGCGGGCAGCGTGGGTGCGACAGTACATGCGCCTGTTCTTATGTGATATTGCATCCCAGCATGACTTGATGGGCTCTTGCTAGCATGTCCAAATGCAAATGTACGATGTCAGGAAGCTCTACACTCCTATGCATGTGTGGGTGAGCTACTATCCTCATTAACAGCACTGGCCTGCTGGCGCGGCGGGCGCAGCGTACTGTGCTTGTACCTGCGGAGCTGGGCTATGGAAACAAGGGCGTGGGGGAGATCCCACCCGGGGCGTCTTTTATGATGCGCGTTGAGGTGCTGAATGTCGGCTGACTTGCACCAGATGTGATGTCACACCGTGCAGATGCTGTGCACGGTGCTGCAAGGCATAAACTTGTGGGTGGACTTCCGCACATGGGCTTAAAGATAAAATCTATTGGATAACAAAGAACAGGGCCACACGCAGAGGCAGTCGAGACACACTCTGAAGCTAAAGACCTGGTAAACATATGGCTGGGTCGCAACCTCAAACCCCCCAACCAAACCCCCAAGCACCACAAAATAAACGCGTGCATGCGCACGGTGGTGCTGAGCCGCAGCCTCCCCGCCAAGATGCAGCCCAGTGCCTGAGAATCGCAGCCGCGGCACTGCCTCTCCGCACGCAGCTGCCCAGAGGGCCTGCTGCCATGCAGAGCACCCGCTACTCCACAGGCTGCACGCAGGCTGTGCTTTTGTCACCAAGCCGGGCTGCTGCGGCCGCCCGCATACTCACAGGCCGGCCAAGGGCACGCAAGGGGACCCGGTCTGGCAAGGAGCAGAGGACCAAATTGCCCTCGCTGCATGGAGCCTGCTTTGCGTCGTGGCGCACATCCAGAGACTGCTGCAGTCGCACACAAAACCGCCACCCACAAGCAAAACGCAGACACCCAGTGACCCCCCGCACACACGGCCCCCGGGATGGCACCCGTCCCAATCATCCGGCGCCGCCCAAACACAAAACTCGCACACGGCACTGTCGCTGTTGTAACGACACGTCCCATCATGCACGCTAGCCTAGGTGGGTGTAGACGCGCGGACATGGGCATACCTAAGTCTAGGGGCTTCATACGCAAAGCGGCACACCCCACACGAGCGTCAGCGGGCACACCCCTGCAGGGGCCGGCTGCTCGTGCAACTTATGGACTGCGTGGGCCGGCTCTCTCCCTGCCACCCATGCAGCCTCGCCAGGATGAGCCGCCGATCGCGCGAGGGCCCTGAAAGAAAGGAGAGCGGCGCCCGCAAGCGCCAGTGTACATTAGAGCAGTGAGGAGAAGGTGGCAGGCAAGGCGGCCACGCCAGACGCACGCGCGTAAGTGCAATCCATCGCCTTCAGTATGAGCGGTCAGGGCGGCAGCAACGTGCACGCCTACCAGGCCCGCATGCGCATGCCCCTCAGCCCCTGCCCTTCCCGCCCTCCTGACGCATTGGGAGCGCAGCCACTGCGCTGCACCACGCACATTTGCAGAAGCCCTTTGCGCACCGCCGGCGCATCAGCGCTGCCGGCGCAGGCAGCGCCGGCGCCGGCCGGAACGGGCGCAGCGTGCGCTGCCCTGCTCGAGCCCCGGCCCGCCTGGCCACTGCGCCCCTCAGTGCTGGGGCCGCACGGCGCCCAGCGGCAGGCCCTTCGAGGGCGCCCGGCGGCAGCCGCGCGCGATGTTGCTCATGTCCAGGCCGTTCAGGCACTGGTGCTCCATGTTGAGCAGCGACGTGGCGGCCTGCCGCCGGCGCGCCTCGTGCAGCTCCGGCAGCTCGGCGCGCGAGCGCGGCCGCGCGAGCGCGGCGCCCACCGCGCCGCCCGAGTCGGCGCGCCCCGTCGCCAGCCCGCACTCCGAGCGCGACCCGGACCCGGCGCCCGCCAGCCCGCCCGGCGACCCGGCGGCCAGGCCCGCCAGCTCTGCGCGCACCGGCGACGCGTCGCGCGAGCCGGCCTTGGACGCCGGCGCGGACGCAGCGTGCAGCTCGTCGTCCAGCGACGCCGCGCGCGGCGGCGGCAGCTCGGCCAGCAGCCCGTTGCGCACCGCGCTCGGCGGCTCCGCGCTCGCGCGCCGGTTGAAGCGCGGCGAGGACGGGCCGTGCACCGGCGCGAACAGCGCGGCCAAGCTGGGGCGGCCGCGCGCGCGGCCGCCCGGCGGCAGCGCCGGCAGCGGCGGCGGGCCCTCCGGCGGCGGCGGGAGA
>JAABUV010005198.1_pt1 | contig 14979 bp, 25 predicted proteins | sample 5559971 | NCBI WGS metagenome assembly JAABUV01 (sample SAMN10711881, study PRJNA513362) | rock metagenome | isolation source: Antarctica rocks | place: Antarctica: Victoria Land, Knobhead nord | collected 2015-12-19
TAGTATGTCGGTCAAGAGTTTGGACATTGACAGAGTTTGACAGCTGGTGCTGGGGGGTGGGGGGTCTGCAGGGGGGGCCGGTCTGCTTGCTTGACGTCCCCGTCGCGCGTGTTCGCGCGCCTGCTCACGCAGTGCGTTGTCCGCAGGTTTGCCGTTTTGCTGAGGACAGCTGAGCTGCGGTCCGAGGGTTTGGTGCTTGTCAGCCGCTGTCTCATAACCATGGTAACACGTATACTCGGTGCATCATTATCCGCCCTGCTGTTACAAGGTTGCTGCGACATCCCATGCTCCCGCATCGCGTGCTGGCATGCGTGCAGGGGCAAGCAGTCGTACTAACATGGTGCAGCTTCAATGCCTGCCTTCAGGCTCTGCGCCTGCCAGGACGCCATCCAGGTCGAGCTTCCGCTTCCTGAGGTACCTGCATCACCGCAGGCCGCCGATCACGCCACTCATCTGCCAAGCCCTGCCGGGTCGGCGACTCACGTCTCGCAAGCTCTGCCTGTGCTCCTGCATGTATACGGCGGACAGCACACGACAGCAGACGCGCCAACAACGAGAGCCCTGCAGGAGTGGCACATGCTGAGCCGCCATTCACTTTCTTGCCTGGCTCAAGCCGACCTGCGCATGTGCTTATCACGGTGGCGTCACGCACGTGTCATCATGCAATGATACCCATGGAGCGCGCATTCTCTGCAGCAGAGCCCTCCCTTTGTGCGCAAAAGCTGCGGAATAGGTCATGTGGCGGTGCGCGGGAGGCGACGCGTCGCGAGCGACGCGCGCCGCCAGTGACGCCAGGGCAGGGGCCCCAATGCGCCCGGGCGACGCACCTCAGGTCCTCGCGGTCCTGCCGCGGCCGCGGGCCGCGATCGGCGTCTAGGTCCATCAGCGCAGGGTTGGCGGGGTGGCCGCTCGGCGCGGGCCCCCCTGCAGGGCCCGCGCAGCCCGCCTGAGCAGCGCCAATTGCCGCGCCCAGGGGGTGTGCGCGCCCCGCCGCAGCCGCCACCTCGGGCGCCGCCGCGGCGGGCGCGCTTTCCCTGGCACCGGCAGCGTCGGTCGCCTGCGCCAGGCCGGCCAGCAGGTCGCCGCCTAAGCAGGCGTCCTGCTCCGCGACGCCCTCCATCGATATGCCCGACTCATTGCGCAGCAGGCTCCGGCCGCCGGGGGCCGAGCGCTGCCTGCACAAGCAGGCAGCAGGTCATAGGCTGCATGTGGCAGAGCCTTGCAGGTGTTACTACGAAGCAGGCATGCCGTGGCTTCACTCCGCCATGTGACAAGCACTAGCCAGGTTATTAAACGGGCCGCGGTTCAGTCCAAGTGGATCAAACAGGGCGCAACCAGAGTGTCAGGCGCTCAGGGACTGCAGCGGGCCTTCGCATGACCAGGCCATGACAGCCTGCACTTGCAGAGCGATGGGGCCCTCTTGGAGGCTTCTGCATGCAGGGCACCAGTTAAGTGCAGCCTCCCCGTCACCTAGCAGACGTCATCATCGAACTATTGCCATGGGCCGCACAGACGAGCACTGCTGCTGGCAAACCAGCCGGGCAGGAGCAGGCAGGCGTAGGGTTAGGGTAGGCACCGCTTGTTGCCCGTGGCCAGCGCCAGGTTCTTCACGTCGGCGCTCATGCCCGTGCGCCGCGGCTCGCCGCCGCTCGCCGCAGGCTCAGAGTCCAGCGAGACCTGCGGCGCCAGCGGCGCCGGCGCCAGCGGCGCCGCCTGCAGCGCCGAGCCGCCCTGCGCCGCGCGCGCGCTGGCCTCTGAGCCGCGCGGAGCCGCCTGGGGCGGCTGGCGGCGTCGGCGGCAGGCGCGCGGCGCCTTGCAGGAGGGAGCCGCGCCGGGCCGGGCAGCGGCCGGGCCGCGCCTTGGTGGGCAGCGCGAGCGGGTTGCGCGCGCGCACGGGCGGCCGCGGCAGGCGGCCCGGCGGCGTTGGCGCGGGCGCGGCGCGGAAGAAGCGGTGCGCCAGCGCGTCGCCAGCGCTCGGGCGGCGTGCCGGGTCGAATGCGATCAGCCGCGCCAGCAGGTCCAGCGCGTCCTCGCTCGCCTGCGCAGGGCCGGCATCAGCGAGGCGGGTGCTGGTGCGCGAGCAAGGCTTGGGCTACAGCGCCACCCGGGGCCGGCCGGCCGCGCGCGGAGGTCCGGCGCGCACGCGCGGGCCGGCCGCCGACCGGCTGAAGGCAGCGCGGCATCTGCAGCGGGAAGCTGCACGAGCAGCGGTCTCGGCCGCAGGCCGGCCTGAGGCCGCGCGCCTGCCGGAAGGTTGCGCGCAGCGGCGGCGCGGGCGTGGGCTGGAAGGCGACGAAGTGCGGCAGCGCATCGGCGCCGGGCCACGCGCCCGGCCCAGGCGTGCCCAGCGCCTGGAAGATCTTGCCGAGCTGGTCGAGGTCGGACGCGCCCGGCAGCCAGGGGCGCCGCAGCAGCAGCTCTGCGCGCCGCGCGCGCGCGAGCGCGCTCAGGGCCGCTGCGCCGTGCCCGAACGGGCAGCCGGCGTGGGGGTCGGGACGGGGCCACGGACGCGCCACCCCGTGATCCTGGCTGCGCGTGCGCTGTGCTGTGGAGCACCTGCCTGAGCGTCCGTGCCTCCCGCCCAAGATCGCCCCTGTCAGCATCACGATGGGTGGTGACACACACACGGTGGCCAAGCGTGTCGGGGTCCCCTGAGCGCCCCTCAGGTAGCGCGCGCTGCAGCACAAACAGGTCTGACATGTGAGCCGGATGCGCCGGATGAGAGGGGGCGCCTGCAAAGACGCAGCCGGCGGCCCACATGTCCACGGCCGGGCCGTAGGCTGTGCTGCCGTACAGCAGCTCCGGCGGCCGGTACCAGCGCGCAAACACCTGCGTCAAGAAGCCATCTGGCAACGTCCCAGCGGGCTTCCCTACATGCGGCGGGCTGAAAAGCGTTGGGCGCCGCACATGGGCTCCCAGGCTACAGCAGCACAGCATGCACAGGCCGCGCATGCATGTGCTGGACCGAGCAAGCGAGCAGCGCCCGCGCCGCACCTGGTCCGTGTACCGGCCGGCCTCCGGGCTGCCAAACACGCGCGCCAGGCCGAAGTCGGCCAGCTTCATCTCGCCTGCGCTCTCCAGCCAGGCCACAGTCATGCCAGCTGCCTCTCCTGCAAGGCCCTCGTCGGGCCGTGAGCATGCCGCGCGGCAAGCGACCACAGCCAGCAATAACTGCCCGTGTGAGCAGCGATTTGCAGGCGGGTGAGCCGCGCGCCTGTGGAGGCGATGAGGAAGTTGTTGGGCTTCACGTCGCGGTGCAGCACCCAGTGCGCGTGGCAGACCTCCAGGCCGCGCAGCAGCATCTGCAGGTAGCTCTTCACGTCCGCCTCGGACAGGATGAGCGCGCGGTCCTTGATGAGCGCCTCCAGGTCGCTCTCCATGAACTCGAACACCTGCGAGGCCCGCGGCGCAGCCTCATGCCATGCATGGCAGTTGGCGGGCTGCGAGAGCAGCCCCGCTGACTGTCTGCCAGGACCTGTGCTGACGCCCGTGTCATGTGAGGACCCTGCAGGTGGGTGGGTTCTGCAAGCCCCAGGCACACTCTCATTACTTGTTAAGCCTATCGCGTGCGACCCTGTCAGGCTTGTCATAATGCCCGCCGCGCAAGTGGCTCTTCACACTGGGAGCCTGCACGGCCAGGGCAGGCATGTGCCGGCAAAGAGGTGCACGTTGTTGTGCAGAGTGGGGTGGAAGCATTGTCAGCTTGAGCAGCTTTGGTGTCAGACCAGCTGGCTACGTGCAGCAACACGAGCAGCCAGTGCTGCCATAGCTTGCCATTGGACACAGGTCACACCCCTCCGCTCGTTCCCTCAGGTCGCTCTCTACCACAAAGCACGCGTGTGCTGTGCTGAAGTCCTGGGAGCACAGCTCCGCACCAAGCTCAAGTTGCGCTTGTGTGGGAAGACGTCCAGCAGGCGCACTATGTATGGACTATGCAGCTCCCTAAGCAGCTTAATCTCGCGCAGCGCGGTCATGTTTACGCCCTGACGCGAGGCACATACAGAGTCTAGTGCACGTGCAAACATATGCACATCAAGAGCAAGCTCCGGCAGCCATGCCTACCTCCTTGGCCTTGCCCAAGCGGATCTTCTTGATGGCCACCACTTGTCCTGTCTGCGTGTGCAGCACGGGGCAAGCGTCAAACCAGACAGGAGTTAGTGATGTGATCAATACATATATGCACCAGCTTCTGCACCTCTTTGTGAATGGCCTTGAACACAACGCCAAAGGTTCCCTCGCCAAGCGTCTCATGCTTCTCGTATGCATCCATCGCTTGCAACTCAGCCTCCAAGGCGTACACGTCCTGCACTTGTGCAGGCTGTCGCGGACGCTGAAGGATGTTCGCTTGCCGTTCCCACACATTGGCTGAGTGATCTGCTCCAGAACAAAGCATCCATCTGGAGCTTGATGTAACAGACTCGCCTGTGACACATTTCTGTTACACCCTGTACCAATCTCTGCTCGCCTGTGTTTTTACTTGAGGACCCCAGGCAAGGCCCGCAAGAGCAACTCAGTACTTTCATGGCACACACCCTGCAGCATGCCCCTCTAATACCATGCACACTCACGCTGGCTGACGCTCGCATGACAAACCCCGCGTGTGGCTACTTCCGGCTGCCGCCAAAGCCGCCAAAGCCCATGAGCGCCAGCGCGTCGGGGTCCTCCTCCACTTCCTCCTCCGCGTCCCGACCGCCCTTCTGCGAGGCCCCGCGCGTCCGCACTCTCACCCACCACCTCATGCACCATGCAGCCTTCACGCGCGGCCACGCACCCAGGCGACAGGCTGACTTTCACGTTACACGCAAGGCAGTACTGCTCACGCAGCGCCCACCAAGACTCGCACGGTCACGCGCATGCAGGCTTGCGCTTGCTAAGCAGTGGGGTGCACGCAGGAGCCTGGATGAGCCGGGTCGTAAGGCTACGCACCCTGCGCTCGCGCTTGCGCTCGCGCCGCTCTTCCCGATGCCGCTCCTCCTCCTCCTGCCGCTCCAGCACGCGCCGGTCGAAGCCTGCGCCCGCAGCAGCAAGGGTGTCAGCGCTACGGCAGCCCACGCTTGTTACTTGCATGTCCACAAACAGCCTAGCGAGCGCTCCCTTCCGCTCAAGCTCCCGCCCGCGCTGATTGGCGTCTGCGCCACGGCACAGCTGCCCTCCATGCTACACAGCCGCGCCCCGTCCGCCCCGCCGCAGAAAGCTAATGAGAGGCATGCCCTGCACCACATTGGGTGGCAGGGTGAGTGGCAGGGTCCAGCGCGACCCCAAGCTCGCACTGGAAGCAGGCCTTGCCGTGACCCGCACGCGCCCGCCACAGCATTGTATGCTCGGCAGTATCGCGGCATTACAAGGGCCTGTTATGCCGCGACGCGGGTGGGGACAGGTGGGTGCTGCATGTGCAGTAAAGTGGGCCAAGCTGGGCCCTGAACACACCGTCTGCCACAGTGTCGAGCGGCTCCGCCTGGTACTTCTTGTCCTTGAGCGCGTCAAAGCGCTTTCGCACCTGCCGCAAGCGCATCACCTTTTGAAAGATGTCCGCATAAGCACTGCACATGTCGAGCTTGCACGCTTGTGTCAGTGGCCCGAGACACCATGTCAAGCTCCCTTGGTGTGCTAACTGAGACAGTGTGAGGCATTCAGGACTGTTCAGGACGGTGGGCGGCTGTGTGCAGGCCATGCGCCACCCAACGACACACAGCAGGAACCACACCCCGAGCTGCCTCACGGGAGCCAGCACCGGCCAGGGAGGCAGGGCCAGCGCACGTCGTCTGCGGTGGACCGCTCCACACGCATGGACATTCCCAGCGCGCGGTTGTGGTACTTGCCGTTGATGTGGTCCAGGTATGACGCGGAGTCGCGCAAGATACAGTCGCACACGCTGCAATAGTACCCGGCCTGGGCGCACGCAGGAGCAAACTCACTGCAGTGAGCATTATGCAGCGCTTCCTGTACCCGACGTCTCCCGAGCGCTGACCTTGAGTAGAGGTAAAAAGCTGTGTGCCACCACGCAGATGCGAAGGGAAGTTCATGGCTTTTGAAGGCACAAGCTGCCCACAGTCCGACCAGGCTGTAGAGGAGGGAGGAGCAGCGCCTGCCCGCACCTGCTGGTTCAGCGGCGTGCTGTTAGTGACGACCTGCGACTTGCCTAGCCGGCCGGTCAGGTTGAGCGAGAAGTCGCGCTGCTTGAGCGTGGCGCGCTCGACGATGATGCCCTGGTGCAGCGGGTCGCGCTCTGCGCAGAGGCGCTCAGGACGTCACACTGGCTCACCAGCAGCCTTCCAGCACACAAGATAACCAGCCACGTGGGCTCGCACCGAGCCGCTTCCTGCGCTTCACATCAAGCGCGCTCTCCTCTTCGGCCTTGGCGACCTGCGCGCTCGCGCACACCACTCAGTTGCTGGTGGAAGTCACCACTCAGCAGCCTTTGCTGGCCTGCCCATACAGCGGCGCCTCCTGCAGACTGCAGCAAGGCTCGCCTTCTCGCGGTCGGCAGCCTTCTCCTCAAACTCATCCTTGTCCCAGGTGCGCCGGAAAGTGTTGTCCACTGCCGCGGCCTTGCGCCGGTCGCTCCGGTTGCCCTCCTTCTTCCCCTCCTTGTGCTTGTGCTTCACGACGGCCTTGCCATCCTCCGCGTCGCGCCCCATCGCTTGCCCCCACCGTGTCCAGCAGTGCCTTCACCCAGCCAGTACGTACAGGAATAAGGCTGCAGCAGGGCGCTCCTCGGCCAGAGGTTCCCCAAAGACAGGCTGTTGTGATAGAACAAGAGAAAGCAGGCCGTGTAGTCAGCCTGCCGTGCACTGGAGTGCAGTGATTGTAGACGTCTGTCGAGACGGGGCAAGGGTTTTAGAGCCGTTGGGGGCTGAGGGCCTCAGCCTGAGGCACGGGCAAGATGAGGCCAGTCAGTCAGTGCAAGCCTCATCGTGAGCAGCACAGCGCGTGCTCAGGATGGCGTCCAACACGCCAGCGGCGGCAGCCACCCTCGGCGCAGCTGATGGCGAGGACGGGACCGCAGCGCGCGGAGCGCGCAAGCGCAAGACAGTCGACTTTTTTGACCCCGTCGCCAACAACGAGTCTGGCAAGAAGGTTGCCGGCACTCCAGCTGCCAAGGAGGTGAGCTTCTCTCTGGCACGCGGCCTTAACAGGTGTATGCCATCCTGTTGCTATCTATATGCAGCTAAGTCGCGCTTTGCGCGCGTATACGGGGCTGTTTGTCTGCTGTGGAAGACGTCTTCTAAGCGTTGCGCTCTGGAGGTCTTGCATTCCAACCACGGAACGCTTCCTCCTGTGGCAATCACGTCGTGCATTGAAGCGCAGGGCATGGGCATCAAGCTTGGAGACATCCCAAACGGTATGCCCGCGCTCTGCTACTGTTGCTGCGTTCAACATTATACCTTTCCTGGCAGTGTGCTGTTGTTGCAAGTTGCTCAGGTTGCGCGTCCCCATCAGTGTGCTCACGGCGCTCAGTGGCTGCACCCTGCATGCAGTCGCGCACCGCCTGACCAAGATCCCCGGCAGCGACGAGTTCCTGGAGCAGCTGCACCTGGTGCTGTACAAGCGGCGCGGCACCGCGAGCTCGCGCAAGAAGGACACCCGCGCCTTCTCCGGCTGGACGTTTGCGGGTGACAGCAAGGTGCCTGCCTGTGGCCCACCCCTTGCCTGAGCAACCGCGCTGGCAGCTGGCTGGCTCGAAGATGTAGGCTGCCTACGTCTGCCGCTAGGGCTGCTCAGCCCAGGCCGCACCTGCGGCGCGTTACAGGCCTTTGCCGCAGCTCGGATCTGAAGCAGGCGGCGGCGCCGCCAACGCAGCGCAGCAGCCGCTCACGCGGAGGCGCGCGCGTGGGGGCAGGAGGAGCTGGGCAGGATCGAGGAGCGGCTGGGCAAGTGGAAGCTGCCGGACGTGCACCGCGCGATGGACCTGGTGGACCTGCCGCGCGGCTCGGGCGACAAGGTGCAGAGCTGTGTCACCTGCCGCCTGCCCTCTGTACCTGTTGAACTGGCCATGTATGTGTGCCTCTGGACGAGCAGCTGCGTCCACTGACGGCCATTCATTTGCAAAATGCACATGCAGCCGACACTTTGGAATGCTTGTGGTCAGCAGCAAGCAGCCTACTGCCAGCCTTGCCCTATATGAGCTTCTTACAAAGTCTGACACAGCGGGGATGACAGCTGACTTGTTGCCTGCAGCTGCCCTAGACCTTGACGCCGCTTTGTAGCTCTCGGGTTCTGCTCACCCAGCAGACATAGATCCGCGACGCTGCTGGCAGGCGGCCAAAGTGCGCGCGCTGGTGGAGTTCCTGGAGAAGCCAAAGCAGCTGTCGAGCCGTGACGTGGCAGCCACGGTGCGCGGGGCCGCTCTAACGCCCACCACACGTACGACAGTGTGAGTGACATGTTAAAAATAGACCAGGTGTGATGTTCATTGTATGGGGTACCCCACAGCGCATGCCGGCTCATGCCAAGCTTGAGCTTCTGACTGGCCGCCCTACGTTCAGTACATTGAGCCAGTGCATGCACTGCACAGGAGGCAAAGAAGAAAGGTAGCAAGGCGGCAGGCAAGGCAGAGGGCAGCTCTGCCAAAAAGCGTGCAGCCGTCAGGAAGGGGCCGGTGCGTCCAGCCAGAGCGGCACTCCATCACGCTTGCCTACGCACACTCTTAGTTGCTCCGTTCACGCTTCTGGCTGCACCAGCAGCACATGCTGCCCTTGCCGCCCAGGCTCGTCTGTGTTTGAACACATACAAGGGCGGACACACCCTGAACAAAACCGCCTGCAGACTTGAATTGTAGAAGCCTGGAAGTGTGGTGGGTGATACCCCCTGCTATGGCGTACGCCTTGCAACACAGCAGGCACTGCTGCGCCAGGCAAGGAAAAAGGCGGAGGCGGAGGAGGAGGAGGACGAGGAGGACGAGGAGGAGGAGGAGGAGGAGGAGCCTGAGGCAATCGCGCCGAAGCCCAGCAAGCGCAAGGCGCCCGCCGCGAAGCCGAAGGCAGCGGTGCGCTGCGAACGCAAGGGGCTGGCACACCTGCTTGGGTGGTGGGATGGCTCATCTTGCCTGCTGTGCTTGATAACAGGGCGCTGTGCACGAGTGTCTGCGGTAGTTTGCCGTCCACTGTCTAGGAAGTATCAGCAGGGAAACAGCAGCGCAGTGGTACGCAGAACAGCTCCGATGTGTGCCAGGCTGCAAAGAAGGCAAAGACGGCCAAGCCGGACAACGGCGAGGAGGATCTGGCGTCCCTGCACGCCGCCGCGGAGCTGCTTGACGACATGCTGAAGGCGCGGCGGCTGCGACCAGCAGCTGCCACCTTTGCGCATGCGGTCAGTGTGTTGCAGGAGCGCTGCTGTGTCATGCGTTAGCGGAGAGCGAGGTTCCCAGCACAGCGGATGCGCTGTGCAAAGTTCGACGCCGTCCTCAGCATGTCAGCTTGTGTGGCTGGCATGCCTCTGCATTTCAATTGTTCTATGTTTCGGAACGTGTAGGTGTGCTCACATGATCGCCTAAACCTCCGGTGCAATAGTGGGCTGAACACGCTGCCGGCTGGGCGGTCAGGCGGCCGTGCGGCGCATCCTGTCCGGCGTGGACGTGCAGAACTTCAACATCGCCATGCTCATGGCGCAGCTGGGTGCGCGGATCGCGCAGCAAGCGCTGTTCATGTATGCTGCATGAGGCTTCGCCCTGCTGCTGAGAGCCAGGGGCAGATCCTGCTGGTAGGCCACTAGATGCTGAAGAGGTGCATTGGCTGCCTTGTCCCCGCAGGTCAACCCAAGCCTGTTGCCTGTTCGGCGAGGAGTGCTCAGTGCGCGTGCGTCTTGCGCGCGCAGAGAAGGAGTTTGGTGTGGATGTGAGCGCGCGCAAGCCGGTGATCAAGGCCATTGCGCTGGCATACTGCCAGGAGCAGGGCGAGGCGACGGCTGCAGCTGGTGCGCATCTGGCTTTTTATGCCGCCAACACCAAGCTGATGTTTTATCTGTAGGCTTGCAGGCAGCGGTGCTGACTTGGCTGTGCCAAGCCTTAGGCAGCGACCTGGCCTGCATGATGCGAAATGCTCTGAATTCTGCACTGTATATGCAGGCGAGGCAGGTGCTGCAGAGGCAGACGACCGCACCGCCAATGCCGCGTCCAAGGCGGAGCCCGCCGACGCCGCTGCCGCTGCCGAGGACGGCAGCGGCGCGGCGGCCGCGGAGCCCGCCGCGCCGCCCGCGGCGGTCGACGCGGCGGCGGCAGCCGCAGAGCCCGCCGCGCCGCCTGCGGCGGCCGACGCAGCGGCGGCGGCCGCGGACGGGGGTGCTGCGCCCAGGGGCGGCCCTGCCGACTCAGCCGTGCCGGCTGGCGGGCCTGCGGAGGAGCCCGCGAAAGACCCCACGCTGCCGAGCAGCGGCCCGCCCGTGCCGGAGGGCACCGCTGCAGACCCTGCGCAGGCCGCCGAGCCGACTGCGGCGCCCGCGGCGGCGGCCGCTGCCGAGCGCGCCGAGGCGCTCGGCGGGGTCGCGCCCGGCCCGGCGGCCGAGGCTGACGCGGCGCCTGGCTCGGAGGCCGGGCCGCATGCCGCGGCGTGAGGTGAGCCCTTGGGAGTGAAGCCCACCATGCATGCGGCCAAGGTCCGTCACAAGTCCATGCAGGCGCGCTGTCATGCGGCGGCACACGGTGGCGGCATGGTGCACAAAGCAACAAGGCGCCCAGCGCCTGGCCCATTTTCTGTGGCGGCACATGCCGTCACGCGCGGAGTAGTCGCGTGCACAGGCATGTCTACCAGGAGCTGCTCCCCATGCATACCAAGGGGGTGCGCTACAGCCATGAGGGGCTTGCCATATTACTAAGCGAGATGGGTATGTAGCGGCTTGTCACCAGCATAGCTTGATGATGTATCCCTTGCATTTTGCAGACTCTTGGTTTTGGCAGAGTCAGCTTAGCAACTATTTCATGAAATTTTGCACTGATATCAAGCTATGCATGGCTTAGACTTTGCAATGTCTATGAGCGGGGGTTCTAAGTGAAGCTGGCAACAGCTGTGGGTCTGAAAGTTTATCAAAGGACTGCACCAAGGCATGCGTGTGCGGAAAGTCATGTGCTGTACTATTCCGGATGTAATATGCGCCCTGGAGCCCAACAAGATGCCGAGATTGGGATGCATGCGAGCACACAAAAAGCGCAGGGATACTAAGACTCAATATGACTGAACAGCACCGCCTCAGGTGCGTCACAAACATGCAGCTCCTGTCTCCTTTCACATCAGAATGCATAGCAACTGCTCGCACGCACAGGCAGAGGCTCTCAATGCACAATCCAGGGCTTGCTTCAACTCTCAGCCCTCAGCAGCGCCAAGGATGTCTCGCTTGAACGCGCCGCGCCGGGTGCCCTTAGTCCTCCGCTTGTGGAACTCCTCGTTCAGCACCGAGCGGACCTTCTTGGCCGCCTTGACCTTGAAGCCCTTGCCCTTCCGCGCTGCCAGCCGCGCATGCTTCCTGCCGGACCAGGCCCCGGCGTGCATTGCAGGCTGTCTGGGCACAGAGGTCACAGACCCACACCTCACTCGTCACCGAGCTGCGGGGCGCTGCAAGGTACTTGATACGCATCTTCAAGTAGAGCCACAGAGCGTAGCGAGTGTCATACACACGCGCGACACGCACAGAGCCAGCGACCAAAGCACCCTGCCAAGTGTGAGGCACCTGGCGTCCGCCCGCGTGTCCACCTCCATCTTCTCCGCCGCGCCAGCCTGAGACGGAGGCTCACTTGTCCCCAAGCCAGAGGCTCCGTCAGCGCCGAGGCGCCCCGAGCGCCCCCGCTCCTCCGCAACGTCCGTGGCCATATCGACCGGCCGCTCAGCCGCGGCCTGCGGAGCGCACCGCCACTCCTCAAGCTCCTCGCCTTTCCACGCCATGTACCCTTGACACGCGCCAAGGAACACGCAGAGCAGGCATGAGAGGTGTGAGAATGAGCAGCCACACCTGCTTCCTGCGCTCGTCCGCCTGAGCCAGCGTCTGCGCCATCTTGGCAAAGCGTGCCTCCTCACCAGCCTGGAACGGCTCTGTGGCTTTGACGATAGCCCTGTGCAGGTCACAGCCTGCTCAGCTCTTAGGGCAACTGTACTACTGCTGTGCGGGCCGCCGCAAAGGGGCGGCTCGACCCCTTGCAACACACCATGTGCACAGTGATAAGCTGCAGACCGGCGTGCTGCTCACCTGCGTGCGTGTCTGAGTGCTTTCTGGTTGTTCGAGCGCAGCCCCTTTGCCATTGCACTGCGCTTCTTTTCTCTGCTGGCAGCCGGCGCCTGACGGCTGTGGAAGAAAGCTGGTACAAGCTGGAGCTAGCGGGTGAGCTGTAGAGCCCTGGCGAGTGCACTCTTTTGCTATGCCTCAAGACTTCCGTCAGAAGTGTCTTCCGTATGTATACGGTGCGTTGGACTCCCAACCTTCTGTGCTGGCTGGGCCGTGTACACATCAGCCAGTATGCCTAGCTGACTTGGCATGCGGTCTATCACCGGTGGCTGAGGCCCATGATGAGAGGGCATGCGCTTACTTCCCACACACGACGCTTCCTCCGGTGATAGACCTCGTACCAGTCGCACCTGCCGTGACAACCGCACCTGCCGCAAACTACCCAGGATACTGCAGGACTGGCATGTATCAGTAACATACCTGCCGTTTAGAGCACCTCAAGGTGCCTCTCGCCAGCAGCTGCTTTGGTAGCAGCCACAGGCCGCATGCATGCAAGCCAGACAGACTGGTTACTGACGTACCGTGCCGACAAACACCTCCAGTGCTAGTGCCTACCTGCGCTACTGGTGCCTTGCACAGGTGTCCACCAAAGTCTCTACCTACCCAGTCTGCGGCGGCCCTGCCCCACAAGTCTCCACCTTGATGGCTCCCAGCAGGCACGGACGCGCACTAGCGCCCAAGGTGACTGCTGGAACTCCGGCAGGACAACGTATGAGCCGGCCGGGCACGCATCAACATAGTGTCAAGGGCCAACAGCCCAAAGCTGCACTGGTCTGACGAACGTAGGCAGCACCTCACGCCCGCACCTCGAGCCCGCAGCGCCGCAGCCGCCGCACAGCGCCGCAGGCTGCCTGCGCTGCTTGACAGCACGGCAGCCCAGCAACCCGTGTCGCGGCAGGCAGGCCGCGGCGCTGCCGGCAGAGCACCGCACGGTAGGGGCGGCGCTCGTCAGGGCGGCGCCCAGGCGCTGATGCGCTCGATGTCCGCGCGGCAGATGGGGCAGCCGCTGCCCTTCGTCCTGACGGTCGGCGCGCAGACGGCGCAGGTCACGTGGTGCCCGCACGGCTCGAACTTCGTCGCCACCGCGCGCTCCATGCACACGCAGCAGTCCTCGCCCTCGTCGTCGCCGCCGTGCCAGCCGGCGGCGGCGGCGAACGCGGCCGCGCGCGCGTGCGCGCGCGCCTGCACGTTCGGCCTCGGCGGCGGCTGCGCCTGCGGGCGATGACGCGTAAGTTGCAGGCCGCGCAGTGCCAGAAGCCCAGCCCAGCGCATGGCAGCGCGGTCTCTGTCGCGCACTGGCGCGGTCGCTGCACTGGTTCGCTGGCTGTGCTAAGGCTGTTGAGCAGGCCTGCACAATGACAAGTCCGGGAGAAGCACCGTCTCCTCCGCGCAGTCTTGCCCTTCAGGCAGCAGGAAAGCAGACGGGCCCCGGGTACGCAAAAGCCTGGGAGCAACCAGGAGGGAGCAGCCAGCAGCGCACCCGCTGAGCAGCATGGTCCGCCCGGGTTGGCGGCGGCGCCGGCACCGGCGCCGGCGGCATGCGCTGCTGCGCCGCGGGCGCCGCAAAGGCGAACAGCGGCGGCGGCGCGGGGCGGCCTGGGGGAGGGGCGCCGCGGCCGCCGCGGCCGCCGCGCGGCTGCTGTGGCGGCTGCGGCTGCGGCAGAGCCCCGCCGCGCCCGCCGCGCGGCTGCGGTTGCGGCTGCAGCGGCGGCTGCGGCTGCGGCTGCAGCGGAAACCCGCCACGGCCACCGCCGCGCCCCGGAATATGCTGCCCGCCTGCCGCCGCCACAGCTAGGACATCACTCGCACGCCACGCAGCTGTTTGAGACGAACCCCTTGCGCGCTTGGCACAGGAGGGACGTGTGTGTAGCGTAATGCCACACCGCTGCGCAGGCAGCCTCAGGTGCTGTCGCGGCAACGCCCTGCTGCGCACTGCGGGCGCCACGGGAGCTGCAGGGCGGGCGCTGCCAGGGTAAGCAGTGTGACAGTGCATTCCTGCCCCTCCCGATCTATGTGACGGCTCGGCTTGGGAAGAGGACAAGTCATGGTGGTGGGGGCACACAGCGTCGTGCTGCACCGCCGGGCACAGCATGGCATGAGGTTAGGTTTAGGGTCAGGGGCAGCGCTGGGGGCTGCATGAGATGACGCGGCAAGAGCGCTGCTCACCTGCGCGGAGCTGCCCCTGCGCCGCGCCGCCCACCGCCGGCACTTGCGGCGCGGCGCCGACTGCGTTTGCGTGCGCGGCAAACAGCGTCGCCATGACGTTAGGCGCATAGCTGCCGTTGGCAGCCGCTGCGCCGGGGCGGGCCGCCTGCGGCGGCGACGGCGGCGCGCGCGCCTGGCCCGGCGGAGCTGGGCGCAGCCCCGGAGCCTGCACGCCAGCCAGCCAAGGCAGCCTGAGCAAGGACACTGCTAAATGAGCACCGCTCGCATAACCGGGGGGTCCCCACAGGCGGCGCTCTGACCTCTGTTGAGTCCTAAGCACATGCGTACGTGCCTCAGATGACAGCCAGATGACAGCACGCTGAACCATCGATAGATATCACCATTATGCGCACACCATGGAGGCAGCTCCCCGCGCGCTACCCCGCACGTGTGACGAGCGCGGGTGAGCATGCGCCACCAGGTGCGGCAGGGGCACCGCCTGACAGCGCTCCCCAGCTGGTTGAGTGCAGAGTCGTTTGTGCTGTGCCAGCAAGGCATTGCAACGGGTTCCTGGGCCCGCCGCGCAGCGAGCGCACCACGGGGGCCGCGGGCTGCCCGGCCGTCGAG
>JAABUV010005199.1_pt1 | contig 14979 bp, 17 predicted proteins | sample 5559971 | NCBI WGS metagenome assembly JAABUV01 (sample SAMN10711881, study PRJNA513362) | rock metagenome | isolation source: Antarctica rocks | place: Antarctica: Victoria Land, Knobhead nord | collected 2015-12-19
CGCTCGGGCCCTGCATGCCAGCCCTGCGTGTGGCCCCGCGCAGGCACGCAGACGCGCTGCTGCGCAACATGTGGCGCTGGCTGTGCAGCCCGGGCGCCGCGCTGTCGTCGGCGCCGCTGCAGCGCCACGTGGCGGCGCTCATGCGCAAGCTGCTCGCGCACCTGGTCGGCGACCTGCGCCGCCTCGGCGCGCAGGCGCGGCCCCGCTGCCCGCCTGGCCTCAGGGTCGGGCCCCCAGTTCCTGCAGCCAGCGCCTCGCTGACAGGACGGCGGCGGCGGGTGCGCGGCGCGGCGCGCCAGTGGCGCCCGGCCATGGGCGCTCACCTCCACGGCAGCTTCCCAGCTTCCTACAAGCGCTGCCTGGCCTTGAGCGCTTGTAAGAACCTGTGCAGACGCTGCATTCTGGTGAGCATGCTGTACAGCATGCAGACGGCATGGCAACATAGTCAACTGTTGAGGGAGGCAAGGTGCAGACGCCCTCGCGCATGTCGCGCAGGTGGTGTGCGCGGACGTGGCTGGCCTGACGCTGGCTACCGGCAAGCGCAACCTGACCGCCGCGGTCGGGTGCGTCCCACGCACCGCCCCCTGCATCAGCAAGGCCCTGCCTGCGCTCCGCCCAGGCACCGGGCAGCTCAACCCTCTCCCGCTCGCCAGCCTGGAAGTGCGCATACGGTGCAAAGCCGTCTGCATGTGCAATGGGCTGTGCAATGCGCTGGACACCTGGATGTGCCCTGTATTCTGTGAAAGACCTGAGGGACGTGGCCCGCGCAGGTACGTGGACTACCTGCTGGAGGCGCTGAAGCGGCGCGAGCTGTTCCAGTGGCTGACGCTCGCGCCGGCGGGCTTTCTGCACACGCTGCTCTTCCGCGACCGCTTCAACTTCCTGGGCGTGGCCGCGCGCCTGCCGGCGGCCCTGCTGGACGCGCTCTCGCTGCGGCCGGGCGCGCTCACGCAGGCGCGGCGCCCCTCGGCTCTGCTCGCGCGCCGCTCGCTCGCCGCGCCTGCCTGGGCCCGATGCGCACCCGCTTGCAGCGCGCACCGCTCACGGGATGCATTTGCGGACGACTCTGCTCGCTTGCCGCATGGGCCTGGGCTCGATCGCGCACCCCGTTGCAGCGCGTTCGGCTCACAGGAGTTGAGATTGTGGACCGGCGACTGCGCCAGGGCGAGGAGGGGCCGCTGGAGGTCGCCGAGGCGGACGAGGACGCGCTGGAGCGCCCCGAGATCGAGCAAGTCTGGACCATCAAGGCGCGCGCGCTGGCAGGGGCTGCAGAGGCGTGCGGCGGCCGCCTGCCAGCCGGCGCGGCTGGCTGGGCATCGGCAGGAGCCATGCCTGCTTGTGACACGGCTATCCTGTAGGCATGCGCAGCGCATGGCAGCTCGGTTGCGGCGCGGCGGGGGCGCGCTCCGGTGTCGCCCGGGTCCTGCTCCCATCCTGGCAGATGCGTCGGCGCCAGGCGGGCGCGCCTTCGGGACGGCCAGCCGCCCGCATGCAAAGCATACCACAACCCTACCCCTGTTATAACACACCAGCGCGCCCGCGCGGCGGCGCAGGACTACCTGCCGCCGGCGGTGCAGGACCAGTTCCTGGCGGCGGTGGCCGAGTTTGTGCTGCTGCCGTGGCGCGAAGCCGCGCGCGGCGTGCTCGCGGACGCCAGCCAGGGCGGCACGCAGGTGGCCACCGCCCGAGCGCGGCCTGGGGTCCTGCCGAGCGCGCCTGTGTTAGGTTTGTTGACTCAATCGAGAGGAAGGTCTCTGGCGCATGCAAGCCCGCACTACAACCACCCCCATGGACCCTGCTTGCGCAGTCGGCTGCGCTCAAGCGCTGTCTGTGCGCCGTGGCACCTTCACCACATGCTGGGCATGACCCGGAATGTGCCGGTGCGCCGTCGCGAGCGCGCCCACGGCCGACGCGCGCTGCCCGGCGCGCGCAGGCGGCCGCGGACGCGCGCAGCGCGGCGGGCGCGCAGGCCGCCTGGCTGCGCGCGCAGATGGGCCCGCGTTTTAGCCGGCGGCTGCTGGCCGTCACGCGCGAGATCATGAAGAAGGTCGGCCTGCACGACGGCCAGCCCGCGCACCGGTTCCCCGTCCTGGCCGGCTCGCACCTGTCCGAGGTGAGCGGCCGCCGGCACGCGGCGCGGGGTGCCTGCGACGGCCGGGCCGCCACCACGCCCCGAGCGCGCGCTTCTACGTGACTTAGTCCATGAGTGATACGACTTTCTAGTAACTTAAAGTACAACAATTTTTAATTTTTTATTTTTTTCAACGCATGGTTCTAAATAAGTAGCACAATAGCTTGCAGACGGACGGCCACAGAGTGCCGCTGCGCTGCGGGCCGACCTCCCGGGGCCTTGCGCGGCGCAGGAGGAGCTGGGCACGCCCGCGCTGGCCTTTGTACGCGCGGTGTGCGAGGTGCTGGGCCTCGACGCGGGCGTGGCGGCCGAGACCGCCGTGCTGCGGCGCAACCTGCTGCGCCTGGTGGACACGCGCGAGTTCGCGCCCGCCGCCGCGTTCAAGGTCCGCCGGCGCCGGCCTGGGCCCGGCCGCTGCGCGCTGGCGCGCTGGTCACTGTGATCCGGGAGCATCGAGCCGGGAGGGGGGCTTTAAGCGCGATTGACCCCCGGTGGGATCCGGGCCTGTAGCTGCTCTGTTGTGGCAAAGCTACTGCACGTCAGGGCACGCACGGCCCGAGCATGCAGGGAGTGGCCGCAGCGCTGAGCCTGCCGCGCGCGCAGGAGCCCTGCCGCACGTACGTGCTGCGGGACGTGATCTGTGCGTACTGCAATGTCTGCGCGGACCTGGACCTCTGCCGCGACCCCAGCCTGCAGGCGCGCTGATGTGCAGACAGGGAGCCACAGCTGCAGCGCTGTCTTAACAATGGGCCGATCTTGCCCCGTCGCGCCGGCGCTCTGTAGTCCTGCCTGCCGTGCGCCCATCAGTACACGCCGTGCAGACAGGGCGGTTGCAGGTGCCTATGCGTTGCATGCACGTCTGCAGCGCTGTGCGCGCGCAAGCACGCGCATGCATGCCAGCAGTTGCGCCCAAGCAGGACTTGGGGGGCAGATTCCAAGCCCGGATGTGCTGGGGCGCTGCATGGCTGCAGGCAGCAGGGCCCACGGGGGGCACGGGGCAGCCGAAGCGCACTGTGCATGCAGGAGCACAAATGGGAGTGTGCGAACTGCGGCCACGGGTACGATCTGGGCGCGATCGAGGCGCAGCTGCTGGGCGCGGTGCGACGGCGCGCGCGCGCATACCAGACGCAGGACCTGCGCTGCCAGAAGTGCAAGCAGGCGCGCTCCCCATGTCCCGCGGCTGGCCTCGCGGCGTGCGGCGTATCACGCCCGCGCGTGCGTATCACAGATGCGTGAAAGCTCCAGTTCTTTCTCTTACCCTCTGTCGAGATGCGTGTGCCCTCCAACTGGCATTTGGGAGCGCCGCACGGCGCGGAGGTGTATGCCATGAGGCCGCTCCGCGGCATGGTGATGAGCCGGCGCGGGCGCGCGCAGGTGGGCCGCGGCCACCTGCGGCGCTGCTGCGACCAGTGCGGCGGCGCGCTGGCGTGCGCGCAGCCGCCGGCCGCGCACGCGGCCGGCCTCGCAGTGTTCCGCGGCATTGCGCGTTTCCACGGCTTCCAGCTGCTGGCCGAGGCTGTGGAGTGGCTGCTGGGTGGCTCGGGGGTAGGGTAGGGTTAAGAGCGGGGGTATGGCTGCTGGGTGGCACGGGACGGGCGCGCGGCGCACGCCGCCCACCACTGACACACGACCTGTGGTATCCGCGACGAGGGGCGGCTGCAGCCGCGCAGGAGCAGGGCCGCGCGCTCGCCAGGTTTCTGGTGGCCGCGCTCTGGCCGGGGCATGTGGGGCAGGATAGGCTTGGCCGAACAGCTCGCGCCGCAGCGCGTGGTTCAGCTCACGACCCCGGTGTCCGTCCTGGGTGGCACGCGCCTCTGGACATGACTGCATGAAACGCATGCTGTACAGACTCCTTGTCACTCGACCCACCACCCTAGTCACACCCGGGATGCAAGCATGCATGTGCCGGCTAGAACGACAGCACTCCTCAACACACACACCGGAGCCAGGCTTACGCTGTCGCATCCCGTGACAACAGACGCGGCCCAACATGGCCGCTCGCACGGACGTAACGCAAGCCCCTCTGCAGCACAACCCCGTGCTCTCTAAGTAGACCCAGTCGCCCCCGCGCAGTGCATCAGCCTCATGTGCAATACCGTAGCTAGGGCGTGCATGCGCGCACAGACAAGCATGTGCGTGCCAGACTCACAGTGCGTTCAACCTATATATACAGCAAGCGACACGGGAGGCCGGGTTCTCGATCACGCTCGCTCAACGCAGTTCCCTTGCCTTGCGGAGGGCCGCGCAGTGGCGGCGACTGCGCTGCTCCAGCATGCCAGCAAGTTATCAGTTCTTCGAATACTTCTGGGTGTTGAGCCCGTGGTGGATGCGACAGGCACCCCAAACAATCAGGCCTGCGCCGCGCGCCGCAGGTGCCCTCCCGCCTTCGCCTTGGCCATCACGACCTTGCGCACGTCGTGGATGGTCTGCGGCACGTCGTTGGTGAACTGATTTACCAGCGCCGCCGGGAAGGACCCCTGCACACACACAGCGTTGTTGCTATCCTGACGGCACACATGCTGTCGATAGAACTCTCAAAGGCAAAAGGCTGCCACACACTCGGTTGACCTTGCTGGCGCTACCCATGCCTCTGTAGAGACCCAGCGCTTTTCACCAAAGCGCACAGATTTTACTGGACTCTGCGTCCAGACGCTCGCCCACTGCGCTGTGCAGGACCGGCCTGCCGGTCGCGCACCTTGAGGTCTGTGACAGAGACGTAGGTGACGCGCGACGCGGCGCCGCCCTCCGCCGGCGCGACCACCCAGCCGCTGCAGCCCATTTTCCCGCGCACGACGCCCTTGACGACCGGCACATCCTTCACCTGCGACAGTGTGAGGCTGTCTCCACGCGCCGCTGCCCGCACAGCCAAGCTGCTGCCACGGGACAACCAGGGCACGCATTTCGGCCGCTGTGCGCGCCTGCGCGGCCTCCTCGTCGGCCAGGGACTCCCCGTAGATGATGTACAAGCCGCCAGGCGCCTGCTGCCGGACCTCGCAGTACACAAAGTCCCGGTCCTTCATCATCGGCACCCCTGCAGCACACAAGCGCATTGAGCAGAACTGCCTACCTGCAGTGGTTCGTGATGCGGCTCAGCCCCGGGCCGGAGCGAGCCGGCCTTCTCTGCACTCTGCAGGGTGTGTCTCCACAAGCGGCAGGCCAGGCGCAGCGGGCGCGCCTAGGCCATAGCGCGACCAGGAGGTCTCCGCCACCGCGCCGCTCTCCGCATCGTTCTCCTCGCTTAGCGTTCTGAAGCCACGTATGTTGTCGTCCCACTTCTCATAGTCGTGCGTGATTACATCTGCCACCAGGTCTGGCGTGGCCGCGATGATGCCAATGCCGCGCGTCTTGTTGAGCTTTTCGGGCGGCTTTGCCAGCTCCTTGAACATCTGCGGTCGCGTGTGACAACTCAATGCTAATGCCGCCATCGCGCCAGCTCGGAAACGCTGTCAGGACCCCTTGCGCTGCCGCAGCCACACCCAGAGCACCACACAAGCAGCACCACAAGGGCGTACTACAGCACACGCGCAATTCTGGCTGGTTGCGCACCTCAACATCGTTCTTTGTTCCTATCCTTTCCCAGGCGCTCTCTTCGGTGTCAGGAACCAGCGCGCGCGAGTCTGGCGACTGCGCTAGCAGGTACCGGAGCCCCGCCTCGTACTTACTGTACAGCCTCAGCTGCGTCGGGTCTGGAGTCATCAGAGCGAGGCAGCTGGCGCGCTGCTGCCCCCTTCTGCCGGTGCGCAAGTTGCAGTACTCTGCGGGATGGCAGGTTTGGGGTTCAGGGTCCTCATCCAGCTGCAGCTGCTAACGCCTGCATGTGAGCAGACGGGAGGCAGGATGTCCCGCCCGGCGGAGCCCGCAGCGCACGCAGCGGAACAGTGCACGAGGCAGGGCGCGGCCGGCGCCGAACACGCTCCCGTGCCGTGGCTGCAGCGCTGGCAGGGCGGCGGGCCCTGGCGGGAGCGCCCGCGCCGCAAGGCGCCCCTGCCGGCGTTCGCCACGCGGCCCGGCCCGGAGCAGCGCCTTTCGGCGCTGCTGGCGGAGGCGGTGGCCGCAGCCCAGGCTGTCGCCCGGCCGCCGGCCAGCCGCGTCCAAGCTGCAGGCAGGTCCGCCCCGCAGTGCGCGGCGCAATCAGGCGGGGCCGAGGTCGGCGGTGGAAGCAGTCCCTTAGTGCCCTGGACGCGGCACAGAAGGAGAGCTTGCCGGCGCTTGGGGCCGGCTCCTGCCTGCTACCTCCAGGTCCCTTCGTGCTCAGCGGCGCCGCTTGTGGGAGCACTCCGGGTCCCCACCAGTTGCGTGCTGGCCTGGACCCTGGTTCCTCGACTCCTTCGCCTGGCCAACATGGCACAAAGGGCAGCCGCCTGCAGCAGCCCACTGCATGCATGCCGTGGCGCATACCAAGCGGCACGAGGGTAGGAGAGGCTGCGCGCCGGCCAGACATGGCCCGCGGCGGCTGAGTGGAGTGACTGATACTCCGCTCAGCGTGAGTCTCAGCCTGAGTATCAGTCACTCCACTCAGCAGCCTGAGTCTCAGCCTGACCACTCACTGGGTGGGCCGTGCGCAGGCGCACGGTGGCGCAGCAGCAGCAGCGCGTGGAGGTGGAACTGGCGCGGCGCAGGGCGGCGCGCCTGGCATGCGCGGTGCGCGCGCTGGCGGCGCTGGCGGCCGCGGACGCGGCGGCCGCGGACGCGCTGGCGGCCGCCGCGGCCGCGCTGCCCCGGCCGCGCCTCGAGCTGCTGCAGGCCGCGTGCGACGGGCACTCCGAATTTTTGCTCTCGGACTTTGTGCGCCTGGCGGCTTCGAGCGGCGCGAGCTGCGCGGCAGCGCGCCAGCTGTCAGCGCCGTGCCGGGCTGTAGTGGAGCCGCGGGCCAGCGCGGGCGGCAGAGGCGCTGAGGCCTGGGCGTGTTTTGTGGGCGGCTGCGCCGAGGTGGGGCTGTGGGCGGCGCGGGGGCCGCTGGTGTGGCGGGCGTCCCCGCGGGACCACTGCGCGGGGCGGTCATGGCGCAGGCGCTGCGGGCCCCGCAGCGCCCGACGCGGCCGGGGCGCCAGCGTCCCGCGCGGCGCGAGGGCTGCCGCGGACCTGCAGGCGCGCCCGCCTCTGCGCAGCGTGTGCCGACACTGGCCCTGTGTCAGCCAGGGGACGGGCGTCACCATGGCCGCATGCTGCTTGGTGTGTTCGCGCAGTGTGCCTGTGTACATGTCCAGCAGCCACAGGGTGACGTGCGAGGGAGAAGGAAGGCTCTGAGTGTGCGCGCCTTTCGGCGCACCCAGGCGTATTAGGTCAGCCTAGTTGGTAGGTAGCCAGCTAGGGCTGCTTAGGCAACAGGTGTCAAGCAAGCAAGCAAGCAGAGGGGGGCATGTGGCGTGCGGGAGCAGGCGCCAGCCAAGCGGAGGCGCCGCCTGCCGACGCCGCCCGAGATGGCCAAGTACGCCGCGCTGCTGGCGAGGGGCCTGCCGCGCTGCGCGGGGCCCCCCGCCCTGGGGCCGCGCGCGGCGGCCGCCGCGAGCGGCGCCGCAGACGCACCCGGCGCAGGAGCCGGCACCGACGCGCCTGGCTACGCGCAAGCGCATGCGGCGGCTGTGCGCGGCAACTGGCAGGTCGGCGGCCTCTTCGACAAAAAAGGGCGTGTTTGAGTGTCAACATACTGAAGGGGGCCTAATGCACGATCTGTGGCGCAGCTATCAAACCGTAGCCATTCAGCATCACGACATTTGTCGCCCTGCCGATGCATGTGGCCTCGTTATGCTGCGTCAGCACGGTCAGGCCGATGTCTGCTGCAGCGTTGGGGCCTGGACCCTGTCTGTAAGAGATCAGAGCAGTACGTCCTGCAGCGGCGCGCATGCGGCACGCCCGCTGCGCGACGCAGACCGGGAGCGCGCGCGCCGCACTGGGGCCCGCCCGCGCGCCCAGGCCGCGCTGGACGGTGTGGAGCAGGAGCGCAGGGCGGTGGCCAGGGCAGGCGCGGGCGCAGAGGCGCAGGCTGGCGTGCGCGGCAGCGCGGACGGCGGCCCCGGCCAGGCGCCGGGGCAGGGCGCGGCGCCGTCTGCGGGGCCGACCGGCCGCCTCATGCTAGACCTGACGCATGCGGGCGCGGCGACCGCGCCTGCGCCCGGTAGGCGCCCTAATTTGGACAGATATTGTACATGTTCTCCTGTGCTTGGAGTCGGCCTCTCCATGTTCTGCTGGCAGACAGTTCACAGGCAGCCGTACAGAGTCTTTGGCCTCAGAAGACTGGCCAAGCGCATGCAGCATCGGTCATGCTGCGCTCGGCGGACCGCGCGTGCTCAGCGCCCTGCACGCCAGGCCTGCTACTGACCGCGCCGCCAGCGCCCCAGGCACCGGCCGCCGCAGGGGCGCGCGCGCGTCCCTGGTCGCGGCGCGCGCAAGCTGGCTGGGCTGGGACGTAGCTGCCTACACGCAGCAGTCGCCGCGCGAGGCGTCCTATCTAGGTCCGCAGCCCGCGCCCTGGCCCGTCGTGCTCAGCTGACCTTGCGCATTGCGAACATCTTGCTTACCTTTGTATAACGCATGGATAGGTGGCTGAGCGCCGCGTGCTGGGTAACACTACAACGCATGCAAGCGCATCCACTGTGTGTGCGCTTGCATGCGCGCTGCATGCCGCACGCTGTCATGGGCTGCTACAATGTTGCAGCATGGTCTGCTGATGCACCTCAAGGAACGCCTCAAGGAGGCTGCATGCGCCCACACCAGGCTGCAGTGGCTCCGCACGGCGGCAGGGCTGCCAGCGGCCGCCTTTCGCACACGCCGCATGCGTGGCCTTGATGCGGCGCTGCCGGTCCCGCTCCCGCCGCGTTTCTTGCCCGCCGCCCCGAGCTGCGCGGACGCCGGCCGGCTGCACGCGCTCGACGCCCCGGACTTGTTGCGGGTCGGGCCCGCGACCCTGGACCACATCCTGCTCACAGGAGGCGCCAGCTGGCCCCGGCCGCCGCGGGCGAGCAGCGGCAGCGCCGCCTTGCATGCGGCTTCGGCCGCGAGCGCCGCCGGCGACGCGGAGCGCGGGGCGCACGCAGCAGGCCCGGCCGCGCAGGCGGCGGGCAGCCCCAAGCGCTCCGGCAGGGCCGCGCGGTCCGGGAAGGCGCTGGCGTCGCAAAAGCAGGCGGCGCGGTGGACATGAGTATTGGTGGTTGGCAGTGCTCTATGGGCTCTACTTTAGGTGGAGGAGGTAGGTGACTCACCGGCCTGACCCCATTAGGCCCTAATTGATGTGTGAATTCAGACTGCTGACTGCTGAGCAAAACAGCTGTGTGCCAGCTCTGTTCCGACCACGCATGCAACGCTCGGCGCAGTAGCAGGCGGGCGGTGCAGGCGCAGAGCCCCTCTGCAACACTGAGCAGGCCATACACAGTCTTATCAAGCAGAGGCAGTTGACACGACGAGCCCCGGCGCAAGCCAGTAGTTGCGAGGATGGTGACATGTCGGCAGCCCGGCGTGTGATGTCTCCCAGCTGCGATGGCAGAGCCGAGCAGGCCAGCCCTGTGGCGACGCGCCCTGCTTGTGGGGCTCATAGCTGCCGCATGCGGCCGGGTGGCGGGCAGAGAGGCGATCGTCGACCTCTACCGGCACTCTCGCCTTGACCTGAACCGCGCCAGGGCCGCCAGGAACATTGTGGTGAGGCCGCACCCGGCTCGGACCATCTGCCGTTTGAGCTCAAGGGCAGGCGGGAACGCGCAGCACTTGACCCCCTGACGCATAACAGCGGCAGCGGCTTGCCGACACCTGCGCGGTGCGCCAGTGTGCTCCACCTGACGGGCGCTCGCGTGTGCGCGCGCCGCAGTACTACGGGACCATCCAGCTGGGGAGCCAGAACGTGTCGCTGAACATGTGCTTTGACACGGGCTCGGCAGACCTCTGGTGCGCGCCTCCCCTGCTGCCGCCTTGGTATCAACTGCACTGCGAAGCGAGATGGGCTCCGCTGCATGCTATGTTGAGACCGCTCAGCCAGTAAAATAATAAGCAACCCGTGTCACGCAGGGTGCCCAGCCAGGAGTGCAACGTGCCGTCGTGCCTGGCGCACACGCGGTACAGCTACGAGGCCTCCAGCACGTACCAGGTGCGCGCCTGGCCGCGTGCCAGACCCCGCTCACGCGCACTCAGCAGCGGCGCCCGAGACTCCGAGTCCTCAGTGCTGGCCCGGCCTGGAAAGAAGCGCCATTGCCATGGCCTTTTCCGTTCTCAAGGCCGCGACAAGAGACTGGCAACCTGTGTACTGCAGCAAGTGCCTCCGCACGAGCCTGCGCTGACGGCGCCTGCCGGCACGCAGCCGACTGCGACGCGCTTCTCCATACGCTACGGCAGCGGCGCGGTGCACGGGCGCGTGGCGCTGGAGACCGTGGCGCTCGCGGACCCGCCGCTGCGCCTGCACCGCCAGGCGATCGGGCTGGCGGTCGAGAGCAGCGCGGACTTTGCGTCCGCCTCGTGCGACGGCATCTTTGTGCGCGCCGGCTCCGCTCTGCCCTGCACCCCCAAGCCCTCAGGCGGCATTGGCAGACGTGTACTGCGTTCGCCTGGAGAAACGTGTGGCGATGTGGTGCTGTACAGAGCATAGGGCTCCGTCGCATAGCTGGATGGTGCACGTTCTGTTTCATGCGGTGGATTCCAGCTCGTACAACCAGACCTGCGCAGCATCCTGCGCCGAGGGAAGTTCAAAGCCGTGTGCTGTCACGCGGGTCATCTGTGTCGGGGCTCCGAGCTCAGCCACAACAGTTTCAGTGCGCAAGTGAGGCCTGCGCCCACGCGCGCGGCCCGTTCATCCTGGAGCTGGTGCCTCACCGACTAGCAGCGGCGGCACAGACAAGCGCACGCTGATGTGCGCGGCGCCGGCCGCGCAGGGCCTGGCACTGCCATCGCTGGCCAAGGAGGGCGCCACGCCCGCCTTCTTCCGCATAGGTGTAGGGCAGGTGGGGATAGGGATACTGTAGGATTTGCCCTAACCCTACCCCAACCGCGCAGGGCCTGGCGCTGCCGTCGCTGGCCAAGGAGGGCGCGACGCCCGCCTTCTTCCGCATGGTGGAGCAGGGGCTGCTGGACGCGCCCATGTTCGCGCTGTGGCTGTCGCCGGACCCGTTCGCGGAGCCGGCGGGCGCCGTGCACTTTGGCGGGCACGACCGCGCGCGCTACACGGGCGTCATGCACGAGCTGCCGGTGATCAGCACCAAGTACTGGACGGTCGGCCTGACCGGCGTGCGCGTGGGCGGGTACGCCGTGCGCGGCGTGGCGGCCGAGGGTGCCATCATGGACTCCGGCACGTCCATGCTCACCGCGTCGGACGCGGACGCGGCGGCCATCAACCAGGCGCGCCGCGCTGTGCAGGGCAGGGCGGGGCAAGGTTACTCTAGGGCCACGCACCAATGCATGCGTGCGCTGCAGGGCTTTTGCATGGCTGTGACGCACGCGGGCGTGCGCCAGCTGGCCACACATGAGCCCTGGAGTGCTGCAGAGGTGGCTCATGCGCCTTGTCAGCTCAGCATGTTGCACCGGCGGGAGACCCTGCTCGCCGGGCCGCCCAGCACTATCTGCAAACTCTGTGAGCCATTCCGCGTCCCACTGCACTGTGTTTCAGCACGGTCCACCTGCTTTGTGACAGCCGCCGCTGCCCGTCCTTGAGTGAGCCCTGCCGTGCGCTCTACCTGACGCCCCGGCCGCGCCTCGCAGGCGATACCGGGCATGCGGCGGGAGCCCAACGGCGCCAGCTGGCGGCTGGTCTCCGGCTGCGCGGCCGTCGACAGCCTGCCCGACCTCGTGCTGGAGCTGGGCGGCTTCCCGTTCAAGCTGGCGCCGCGCCAGTACATCATCATGGTGCGCGCCGGCTCCGGGCGACGCCCCTGGGTCCCGCGCCGGCGCGCTCGCGCGCAGTTGCTGAGCAACATGCATGTACTTCTGCGGTTCTTTCTGTTGTGCACGGCCGTGCATGGCCCTATTTAAGTTAACATTGGCCGTACGCCCCAGCGGCAGCGTCATGCGCAAGATTCAGAGCGAGACCAGGATGCGTGTGCGCTGTGAAAGCGCGAGGCGAGCACGCTGTCGTGCAACGGGCGCAGGTGGGCGCCGGCGCGGACGCGCACTGCATCAGCGCGGTGGTAGGCGGCGGCATGCCGCAGCGGCTGGTGCTGGGAGACACGTTCCTGCGCGCGTACTACTCCGTGTACACGTACGAGCCTGTGTCGGGCGCGGCCTGGATCGCGCTGGCGCCCGCCGCGCTCAGCGCCGGCGCGGCGCGGCCGGGGGCCGGCCCGGGCCCCGCGTCCGGCGCGGCCAACGCGTCTGCGCTCGACGCGGCGGCGAGCGCAGCGGCAGTGGCAGGCCTGGCGGGTGGCGGGCTGGGCGCGCCCGCAGGCGCGGCGCTCGCGCCGCTCGGCCCGCAGAGGGCGCTGGGCGCGCCGGCGCGGGCGGCGCCGCCGGCATGGCGCGCAGCGGCGGGGCACGGCTGGGCGCCGGCGGGCGGCGCGCGCGCGGGCGAGGGGCCGGCAAGCCCCCTGGCAGGCGCGCCGCGGGAGTGGGGGGGCCGGGGCGCGGCTGTCAGCCGGCTGTACGACGCGCCGCTCAGCTATGCGGCTGGCGGCACGGCGACGCTGCCGGGCGGTCTGGCAGGCGCGGGCGGCTTTTTGGGCGTCGGGTCGCACCTGGAGGCCTCGGGCGGCCGCCGCATGCTCTGCACGCGCAGGTGAGGGCGGCGCCGACGCTTGCGGCGCGGCAGCCTGTGCGACAGGCCCGCAGGGCCGTGTACAGTCGCAGTCTAGAGTGGTGTTCCATCGTGGCCTGCAGGCAGCACCTTTTTCATTTACGATTTGGTTTTGCCGCTGCTGGTTAGCAACTGCGGTCCATTTAATACGCGCACGGATGATGCCCGGGGCGTGCTTGGCGGACTGGCTGGCAGCCCTCTGTGGCGGCTGTTGACGTCCCCAACCTAGCCCCCCGGCCGCTGCAGGGCTCTTGCACCTCCCGTCCCTGGTCGCATGTTTGGTAGGTGTGCCTGTGCAGGCTTCAGGGTGCGGCTCTGTCGGGGTAGGATTTGATGAAGGCGCCCTTGCCCGGCTACAGCGTGGTCTCCCTGCTTGCTCTCAGCACGAAGTATTCATAGCATATGAGGCATGCGCGTTGGTTGTGGAAGGCAGAGGGAACCAGGCACAGCGCGTCTGTAAAACAGAGAGAGCGGACGTCATGCGAGCCCTACGTGTATCGCTCATTTACCAAGCACGGTGCTGCCAAACATCATCATGCTCTCCAGGCCATTAGCAGGCCAAAAGCCTGTGCTCATGTGTGTAATGCTGTGCACGCTGTTCGCCTCCCCGTGCTCAAATTCTCAAACTCGTGGCGTCACATGTAAACAGCCAGCGCATGACCGATGCCGGGTGAGGTGCTCGGGACCCACATTTGGAGTGTGTGTGGCTGCTCATGCGCGCTGCAGCATGCATGAGCAGCCCTTCCGTTCAGCTCAATGGAACGCCACCGGCTGCTTTGCATCGAGGAGCCGCGGGCCGCTCGCCTTGGCCGGGGTCTGGGCAGGGCCGTGAAGATGGAAGAGGCAGACGTTCCTCCCGTCACTTTCATGACTCACATCCGGGCTTGCGGGGAACTGCAGGGCTCCTCAGCGTCCGGGAAGAGTACAACAGAGTACCGACCCTTGATTGAGTGGTGCAGCTAACGACTGCTGAACTCAGTCGCAGGAAGACGCAGCAATACAAGCAGCACATCACAGTGCCGTGTGCGTCAGGTCGACAGCACAGCATCGCAGCTGCGGCAGTGGGGAGCGACACCAGGGACGCTAGGAGAGCTACTGTCTGAAGTAAAGCTTTGGAGCCTCCGGGACACGCTCACGGCTGAGGTGCGGCTGCACTGCTGCTTTGAACGCACGCCGCAGTCCCCGGTGCGCAGCTGCAAGCAGACGCGCCTCGACAGCGCTGCAGCAGCCTGGCGGAATGTTTGAAGAAATGTGCTGAACTTGCGACGCCCCAGCGACGGCTGCCGCGAACGGTCCCGTGCACAGGAAGTGTGCTGTGCTGCACCTGCCAGAGCGCTTGGGCGCCTCGGGCTCGCCCCTGGGCAGCCCTTCGACCTTGTTCCAGCCCGTTGCCCAGACTTTCGCACCTTGGCACCGTGCATGCAGGCAGCGTTGAGGTCCGGCACGTCGGCCACGCGCAGGCTCCACAACAGCTTGCTGGAGAGCGTATGACACCAGTCTGATACGTGCTTGGGAGAGGACCGCGCGCTCGGGCCGCAAGCATGGCCTCTTACGCGCGATACATCGACGACTCGCCTGGTGCGGCGCTCGCGGGCCCGCCCAGCTGACGTCCTGCCAGTCAGCAGCGCGGCCGGGAGCAAAGGGGGGCCTGCAGCCGCACAGCGGCGTGCTTGCACAGAACTTCATCCAGTGGCAGTGAAGCGCTGCCAGGAAGTGGAGAAGGCTGGGAGCAGTGCGTGCTTTGGGGGTCGTGGGCACTCTGTGACAGGCGCCAGCGCGCTGCTGCAGCTCTGTGTGAGCGCGCGGAGCAGTTCGCGCGCCGCTGCTCCGCTGCACCGGTGAGCCTGGCGAGAGCCGAGCACTGAACCCTCCCACCACTCTCCGCGCGCAGAGAACGCGGCCGGCTACGGCCCGCCCCCGCCGGCCACCGCGTTCGGCGGCGAGGCCGGCAGCGCGCCGCGCCCGCCGCGCGCGCCCGGCGCCTTGCCGCCGGTCGCCCGCAGCTCCAGCCTGCCGCACCCGGCGCCGCCGCCGCCGCCGCGCCCGTCAAGCCGGCGCTGGCCAGCACGGCCAGCGCGCCGCTGCCGACCGAGCGCTCCGGCCCGCGCCCGCAGGCCGCGCTGCTCAAGCGCGTGCTGTACTGGGC
>JAABUV010005201.1_pt1 | contig 14972 bp, 13 predicted proteins | sample 5559971 | NCBI WGS metagenome assembly JAABUV01 (sample SAMN10711881, study PRJNA513362) | rock metagenome | isolation source: Antarctica rocks | place: Antarctica: Victoria Land, Knobhead nord | collected 2015-12-19
CTTCAGACCTCGACGGGTGCCGCCCCTCGACGCCTGCTGCGTAGTCCTCATCTCGTTGTCCAGAGATGACTCCTCAATGGAGCAATCTTTCATACTGTTAAAGGGCGCACGCCAAAGTCTAGATTAGGTCCTGTGGCGTCTATGGCGCTGGGGGATTGAGGATTTGATCGATGATCGCTAGCAAGGGCATTCATACAGCACGCGCCCCTTTTCCACGACTTCCTCCTGAACAAAACGACGCGTCGCGGTGAGGTCCGCCCACTCCTCGGGGGTGTATACCAGTACGTCCAAGCCGACCTGGGGCTCGACGCTTCTATAGACATGATCGAGGCGCTGATAGAAAGGGAGATCGGTGCGCGCGACGACGACGAGATCCAGATCAGACCATTCCTTGATGCGTCCGGTGGCGAAAGAGCCGAAGACAATGATGCGCTCCGGTCGCATCCGGGCGGTGATGATCGTCACGAAGCGCTGTAATTCGGACGAGAGTTGAGCACGACGCTGCTCTACCGCCTGGTTGGCATCGGATGCTACGGGCATACTCTCGTTGCCTCACAACTAGTCGCTGTTGTTCTGACATCATTGTACCGATTGTACCGTGTACCGGCTATGACGGATCGAGCGTCAGCGTCGTGTGGGTGATGATGCGTTGGTTGGCGTTGAGCGCGGGTGGTGGCGGAGGCGGCGGTGAGATCCAGGGTAGATGCGCGCGCAGCCAATTGGGTATCCAGCCGTAGCGATCGTCGGGCTGGCCGGAACTCAGGGTGTCGTAGGTCGTCACGAGGTGGCCGGTTACCGTGTCAATCGTCACATTGGTGAGTGAATGCCCCGTCGTATGGTACGCAGAAGCGCTCCGCTACGCGTGTCCAGTAGGGCCGTAGCTGCTGGACGTGGCGCCGTTCGACGAGGTCGAGGCGGCGTCCGGTCGGGGCGGGAAAGAGAGGGCGCGCAGCGTCGCGCCGGTGTGTCCATCGAGCATTAACAGGCGCTGAGCGGAGGGCGTGCCGGTGCTCTGCTGGTCCAGGGTGGCGAAGATGTGGCCCGTGCGCGCGTCGACCAGCGCCGTGTCGATGTAGGCATTCAGGTCGTCGGAGCCAATGCCGACACTCACAGGGTTGAGGAGCGTCCCATCACGCGCGTCGACGGCCTGGAGCAGATCCTGCTCGAAGGCGAAGACGCGGTTGGTCGCCGCGTCCACGATTATGGAGTGGAACGTCGTGGGCACGTCGAGCGCCTTTATGATGCGGCCGGTGCGCGTGTCCAACACACGCAGTTTGTTGCTGGTGTTGGAGTTGGTCCACTCCATTCCCCCATGATTGTCCAGGGTGACCTGTTGCGCGAGAACGCCGTCGTCGAGGATGAAGGCGCGGCCGAGGCGGCTATCCACGCCCACCATACTCGGATCGCCGATCGTCGTCGCATTCAACACGACGTTGTGGGTTGGCGCGCGCAACGCTAACGCGGCGGCCAGGCCGGCCACGATACATAGGGCGGCCAGGCCGGCCGCGAAACGTCGCCGTGCCATTGGGGCTATCCTCTCGTCACTCGTCTTTCAGCACGCGCTGATACAGGTGATTATAGCCTCATCGTATTTTCCGCACCCATGTACGCGCCGCCGTATGCCGCGGACTGATAGGGTGTAGGTGTGGCATATTGGTAGGCGTTGGAGTAAATAATCAAGAGGAGCAGAGAGCTAGATGTTACAGCCGTTGAAGTTTGGGGTGTCCGCCGTGACGTCGGATGGACGCGACGTGGGGTCGCTGTACCGCGTGGTCGTGGCCGAGCGGGTGGCGCCTGAGGGAGCCGTCTATGTCGTGACGGCGGTCACGGTGCGCCGCCGTCTGCTGGAGTCGGGGAATCTGCTCAAGCCGGGCGGGTGGGAGGCGCCACGCGACCTCAAGGTCCCGTTCACGCAGGTCACGGGGTCCGACGAGGGTGAGGCGCGGTTGAGCCTGACTGAGGAAGAGTTCCTGGCGCTGCCGCCTTACATCGTCGGCGATGTCCCTGAACCAGCGCCTGGCTCCACGCCGCCGCCGGGCTTCGAGGCCGAGGACATCGCGATGCGCGCCGGCGCGCTGCTCGGCGGGGGCCTGTACGATCCGCCGCACGATGAGCAGGAGAATCGTGGCGCGAACGAAAGGCATGTGAGCGAGGGCGCGCCGGTGTGGCGACGCGCGCCGCACGAGCACATCGGGGACCTCGATCATGTGCTGATGGACGACGTGTCGAACGTGGTGGAAGGGCTCGTCGTGCGTCGCGGCGTGCTCTTCACGCACGATGTCGTGGTACCGGCGCGCGCCATCGCCGTCCTGCTCGACGACCTCGTACAGGTCAATCTGCAGGGCGACACAGGCGCGCTGGAGGACTACCGGGCCGAGTCGTGAGTCGGAAGTCGGAAGTAACGTGGAGGACGATGACGTCCGGGCCAATGTCACCAGGGCTACCTGGTATCCCGACCAGGATTACTTCCGACTTCCGACTTCCGACCATCCTTCGCCATGCTGCCGAGCACGAAGGCAAGATTGGCCGGGCGCTCGGCTAGGCGGCGCACGAGGTAGGGATACCACGAGACGCCGTAGGGGATGTAGACGCGCACGTTGTAGCCGTCGGCGACGAGTTCCTCCTGTAGGTCGCGGCGCACACCATAAAGCATCTGGAACTCGAAGCGCTCCGCTTTGATGTCGTGCTGGCGCGTGTACCGGCGCGCGTGGGCGATGATCTCCTCGTCGTGCGTGGCGATGGCGGGGTACGTGCCCTTGTCGAGCAGCGCTTCCATCAGCCGCACGAAGTTGCGGTCGGTGTCCCGCTTGCGCCGGAAGGCCACGTTGGGGGCTTCGTTGTAGGCTCCTTTACACAGCCGCACGCGCGCTCCGTCGCGTATCAGGCGTTCCACGTCGGCCATGCTGCGGTAGAGGTAGGCCTGGATGACAGGCCCGACGTTGTCGTAGCCGGCGGCGCGCATGTGCTGGCCGATCTCCAGCGTGCGCGCGGTGTACTCCGACGCCTCCATGTCGGTACGCACGAAATTGTTATGGGCGCGCGCTCGTTCCAGCACGGTCCGTAGGTTCTCCTCGGCCACGCTGTCGGCGATGTCGAGGCCCATGGCGGTGAGTTTGACGGAGATATTGGCGTCGAGCCCGTGCGCGACGATTGTCTGGAGGACCTGTTCGTACGCCCCGGCCGCCGCGCGGGCGCTGTCGCGGTCGGTCGTGTTCTCTCCTAGGTGGTCGAGGCTGGCCCTGATGCCCTGTTTGTTGAGGTCGCGGACGATCGGGACGGCGTCGTTCAGTCCCTCGCCCGCGACAAAGCGCAGCACCATCGGGCGCAGCGCGGAGTTCTCCATCGAGAAGCGGGCCAGGCTCTCTTGGTTGGCGAGGGCTAGTAGTAAGCGGTTAGGCATAATGATATTCTCCTCGGTACTGCCTGTGACACTCCCCCGCCTAAAAGTCGTGGGCTTCTCGGCTAGGCCGAGCTATGTCCGCTGTGTCCGAGCGCACTATCCGGCTCGCGCCGGAATACTTTGACGGGCCGTACATACACGACCTCCGTTGCCAAGGATTGACCTAACCGCATCGCGCCATGCTGGCCGATGCACAGGATATTCGTACTGCCCACGACATCGCGTGGGGCGACTATCCCGCAATTCCGGCAACGATACACGCGCCGGCACTTGTGACGCACGCCACAGTGGGGGCACGTCTGAGAACTATACTGCTCATCAACTTGGATGGCGCCGCTCGTCTTGTAATCGAGCTGCCGCGCGATCTTGCCGTTGCTGGCTTGGCTGACCTGCTGCGCCCACACGCCGTTCATCGTCCGCGATGCGTCGTTGAACGGCGTGTCGATATAGCAGGTCGCGCCGGGGAACTCGTGGGCGACGCGATGCGTCGCTTTGTGGATCAGGTCGTTCATACGACGCCGCGCCTTGGCGAGCATCTGTTTCTTGCGCCGCTGGACGCGCCGCCACCGACGCGACCCCTTGACCATCGTGGATTGTTTGCTCATCGCTGACGCCAGCCGCTTGTTGCGCCACTGCACGGTCGCCTTAGCCTCACGCCCGCTGATGAGCACGGCCTTTGTGCCATCCGTCGCGGCAATGAGCGTATTCACACCGAGGTCCACGCCCACCACCGTCCGCTGATGCCGCGCCTCATCGGGGATCTCGTAGGTCAGAAGGACGTGGCCCAGGCACAGGCGCACCTCCAACAGGCGACCGGGCAAGGGACGGTCGGGGGGCATGGGGATGCGCAGCGTGCCGCTCGTGCCGTTGGGCAAGACCAAACGGTTGCCCCTGATGCGGGCGTCCTGATTGGTATACACCACGTCGCGGTAGCGCGGGCGTTTCCAGGGATAGCGCGCCTCGTCGTGGCCGTTCTTCCTGAGTTGGCGCGTGGCGTCCACCGCCGCGATGAACTCCCCGATGATCTGCTGCGTCGCTTGCGCCGATAGACCGGGGTAGCGCCCTTTGGCCCATCGCTGGAAACGGGCCTTGGACGGCCAGCGCCAGTTCATGCGCCGCAGGCGATGATGCCGCGTCACGAGGTCGCCCCACAGCCGCGCCGCCTCGACACGCGCCGCCGTGTACGTCGTCCACTGCGGCGCCCGATTCGGCATCCACTTAATCTCTACTGTACGATACCCCATATTCGCAGTGTACTCTATCGGTCGATAGAGATCAAGCTGAAGCCGCTAAAGCGGGTAAAGCCCTTATATCCCAAGGCTAAAGCTCTTGGGTTCTACGGGCTAACTCTGTAGTCTACCGCAGGCGCCGTGCCGAGGAGTATCCGGCTCTTGTAGGGTCATATCGTTTTCCCCTCGCCCCTTGAGGGAGAGACGGGCGTGACACGACGGGCGGCTCCCCTCTCCCGCGTCAGGGAGAGCCGGTTGGGCTGTCGGAGCGGAGCGGAGAGAGATCAATCCGCATGGGTCGGGGGTGAGGGCCGTGCTGTCGCCATCGAGAATCAGCGTGCGGTCACTGTACGTGTGCGGGATGTCGCCGCGGGCGTCGCGACGGTGAAGACGCGGGCGGCGTTATTCCATGCCTGGAATGACCACCTCGAAGTGAAAACCCCGAGCTTAAGGGTGTAACCGCCCGGCGCCTGGGTGCGCGGGATTGGCCAGGAGGCGGTCACCGCCCGAGGGACACCGGCTTTGAACGAGAGTGGGCTACGCCACGCCTGCCATACCTTCGCGCCCGCCCCGTTGTAGACCTCGAAGTCCACAAGTTCATTGGCGACTGTGTGGTTGGCTGTTATCGTCGCCGTGAACGTTTCAGTGGCGCTGGGCGCCGCTGAGAGGGCGTTGGCAGTGGTCTGGTTGAATGTGAAGGCCAGCGGGGCTGGGGTGCTGGTAGCGCGCGGGATAGTCGGGGGCGTCGACGTCGCGCGCACGGGCGTGTTGGTCGCGCTGGGCCGCACGGGTGTACGCGTGCTGGTCGCGGTGGGCGGTACAGGTGTACGCGTGCTTGTGCTGGTCGGTGGAACAGCTGTGTTGGTCGCGCTGGGGGGCGCGGATGTGCGCGTGCTGGTCGCGGTGGGCGGAACGGCTGTGTTGGTGGGCGTAGGGGGGACGGGCGTGCTGGTTGGAGGGACAGGTGTGTTGGTGGCCGTAGGGGGGATAGGCGTGTTGGTCGCGGTTGCTGGAATGAGAGTGTTGGTGGCCGTAGGGGGGATAGGCGTGTTGGTCGCCGTGGCGGGAGAAGATCCGGTGAGCGGGTAGCCGCCGTTGGCATAATATTGCTGTCCCGTCATGCGCAGGTAGCCGCCGTCGTCGTCGGAGACCGTGCTGGTGTTGGTGTTACACACCTGACCGCTGCTCACGCCGTCGCTCGTGCAGAGGCTGGCTGGGTTGGTCACATCGTCGTTCATGCCGTCGGCGTTGACCGTGCTGCCGCCATTGCCGGCCCCGAAGAGCAGCCCGATGACGCCGGCTTGGGCCAATTCATCCATGTGGCCGAAGAAGTATTCGGCGCGGTTGTCCTGGTAGTGCCCGTTGGTGTTGTTCTCGGTGTCGAAGTACTGGTTGCCCTCGGGGATCTGCCAGATCATGATGGGCTTGCCCGCCGCGCTGTGGACGGCCCCGATATACGTCTCCCAGCGGTGGAAATTGGGGAAGGTCACGTTGAGCTTGTCCCACCAGGCGTGCGGGTTATTGTACACATACTTGTAGTAGCCGGCGTCGCGGTCGCCTACGTCGTTGAAGATCAGGTCGTAGGCGCCGTTCTGGGCGGCGAAGCTCCCGGCTTCCTGTCCGAGCGCGGTCGCGTCGAGGGTGGGGTCGGTACTGCTGCCGATGTCGTTGATGGTGGCCCATGTGCTGACGTGGAAAGCCAGCCGCACGTTCGGCGCGTAGCGATCGCGCAGGTGCAGCAGCGCCTGGTTGAAGCCCTGGTACGTGTCGGGATAGCCCGCGACATCGCTGACACCGGAGCTGGCCACGGCGGCGTGGAGCAGGGCGGGATTATTGCCCTGGCCGGCGCAGTAGCCGTAGCACTTGCTGTTGTCGAGCACGCTTTGCTCGGCGTAGCCAGAGAGGTCGGGCTCGACATGCACGATCGCGGTCTTGCCGAAGCCGGCGATGCCGTCATAGGTCCCGGAGCCGAGGCGCTTCATCAGCAGGGCGAAGTTCTGGTAGTAGCTCGCCATCGTGCCCGCGTTGTTCAGATTGGAAAGGTCCTTTTGCGCCTCGCCGCAGGAGCCGCAGGAGCCATTGCTCTGCAGCATCTCGTAGTAGCTGAAGACGGGGATGTAGTTGTGGGAGGCGGCGCCCTGCGCGTAGTAGAGGGCGAACTGGCCGCTGCCGTTCCAGGTCTCCCAGCCGGAGCCCGTGTTGACGCCGCCGGAGAGATATTGGTAGGCGTAATCCCAGGGGATGTGTGAGTCGGGCATCCACCCGTAGATGCCGCTGCTGTCGGGATGCGCGGCCAACCCGATGCCGAGGTGGGTGGGTAGGCCGGAGGGGATCGTCGTTGGCGTCGAGGCGGCGTGCGCGGTGCGCGTTGTTCGCATGGCAATGGGATTGGCCACGACTGCGGTGGTGAGTAGGGCTGTACTCACGAGGGCGCGCATCAACCTTCTGGTCGTCAATGGAGCTGTCCTTCTCTATATAATCACCCATGGGCTGGGTAGGTGGTTGTCGGTGATGGGTCGGCCAAATCATTGGCCGGTCAGGTATGTATGATAGGCTGACTCTCCTCTCTGTCACATGGCCCATTGGCGCCAGACGCTACCATCAATTGGTACCGGCGTCGGTAGCCAAACGGGCTACAAGTTCTTACTATAGCAGTGGCGCCGCGTTATCGCTAGTATTTTAGCTAAAATGCGACGCCTTGTGCGGTAAATGCGACAAGGGCGTCGTGGGCGGGGGTAAAACGAGCGGTGGGACGCGAGGGCGTGAGCCTCCGCACGATTAGGGCACGCGCAGCACGATCTTGCCGACGTTGGCGTTGGACGCCATATAACGGTGCGCGTCGGGGGCGTCCTCCAACGGATAGACGCGGTCGACCACGGGGACGAGCCGGCCATCGGCGAAGCGGTCCAGCGCGAAGCCCTTGAACCGCTCGGTCAGCGCGACTTTCTCGGTCAGTGGGAGCGGCCGCAACCCCGTGCCGATGACGCGTAGGCGCTTGCGCTGGATCGCGCCAAGTTCGATCTCCAGCTTGCCGCCGCCTTGCTGGCTGACCAGGATGAGGCGGCCGCCCACGACGAGGCAAGCCAGGTTCTGGTCCCAGTACGGCGCGCCGACCATGTCGAGGATCACGTCGACCCCCCGGCCGCCGCTGGCCTCTTTGACCGCGGGCTCGAACGGCCCTTCCCGATAGTTGATGGCCTCGGCCGCGCCCAGCGCGCGGCAACGTTCCACTTTCTCGGCCGAGCCGACGGTCACGATGGCATGGGCGCCGGCCGCGCGCGCCAGTTGGATGGCCGCCGTGCCGACGCCGCTGGCTCCACCGTGGATGAGGGCGTAGTCGCCCGAGCGCAGGCCGCCGAGGTCGAAGAGGTTGAGGTAGGCCGTGAGGAAAACCTCGGGGATGGCGGCGGCCTGCTCATAGGAGAGGTTCGCTGGGATCGGGATGGCCATCGCGGCGGGAAACGCCGCGAGTTCGGCGTAGCCGCCACCGAGTAGCAGCGCGCAGACGCGGTCGCCGCGCGACCAGCCGGTTACACCGTCGCCCCAGCCCACGACCTCGCCAGCCACCTCCACACCGAGCGTGTCAGGCGCGTCGGGCGGCACGGGGTAGCGCCCCTCGCGCTGCATCAAGTCCAACCGGTTGAGGGCGGTAGCACGGACGCGTACCAGCAGTTCGCCCGGCGCGGGCGTCGGGTCGGGCAGTTCGCCCATCTGTAAGACATCCGGTCCGCCGGGTTGTTCGATCACGATCGCGCGCATAGTGGTTCTCCTCTATCTATTTAGGTTTGGTTGCTGTGATGCGGAAGTTGACGACATACGCGAAGAACAGGCCCTTTTCTTGCCGCAGTTGGACATCGGCGCGGAGTTGGTCCACTTCATCAGGCGTGAGGACAGCGGCCTGTCGGGCGTCCGCCAGCCACTCGTCGAGCAACAGCGCGAACTGCGGCGACACGTCCTCGCTGACGCCGACGGCCGGGACGACATCGACCTGCCATCCGATCTCCTTGCACCATCCGATCAGCTGCCGGGCGACCGCGCCGTTGAACTCGTGGTCCCCGACGAACCGCGTCAGCCGCCGCGTCAGGTCCAGGTCGGACCCAAGTATAGCCCGCGCTTCGCAATCGGCTTCCCATAGGCATACGCGTCCTCCGGGACGCGTCGCCCGTCCCAATTCCAGCAATGCCTGGTGAGGGTCGGGCAGGATGACGAAGATCTCGGTAGCGTAGCAGCGGTCGAACGCCGCGTCGGAGAACGGCAGGCGCCGCGCGTCCGCGACGTGAAAACTCACCGGCAGGTCGCACTCCTCCGTGAAGCGCCGCGCCTCGGCGATCATGGCCGCGCTGGCGTCCACCGCCACCACTTCTCCGATCTCCGGTGTCCCTCGCGCCACGGCGCGCGCCATCGCCCCATTGCCGCAGCCGACCTCCAGGACGCGTTCGCCGGGCTGCGCGTCGATCCAGGCGAGCGTATTGGGGTAGTGGGCGGGGTCGTCGTCCGGCCGCGCCTGGTTGAGGATGTCAACATAGCGTTCCGTCCGGTCGCTCTCGTCGACATGCGCCCAGCGCCATTTGTACGTGTCGGTCGTCATGGTATCTACTATAGCGTGTGGCGTGATACGCGGACTCACGAACTGTGAATTCTCAGCCTGCGATTGCGGTCGCATGGCAGACCACGGACACTGCGGTGTCAGGACGAAGGGGGCTGAGGCTAGCGTGCTGACGCGTTCCCGACCGCGGTCGGCGTCTGCTGCCATGCGACCGCAGTCGCAGGTTTCGATAATGCACGAGTCGTGGCCCCAGCGGACTAATTAGGCGCATGTGCGCAATGTTGTTATGCTAATAGTAGATAAAAATAGATATGTATATATCGCGTTGCCCGTCGGTGACGACGGGCTTTTTCTTGTGCTAGGAGATACAACCTTTTGACCCTTACTACCGCCCCCACCCCGACTGTCGCGACTCCGACCGTCCTCAGGCCGGCCGTCGAGCCTGCTTTCTTTGGAGAGTTGCCGGTCGGGCAACCCCTGGCCCGCGCCCTGACCGCGATGGGCTACACCATTCCCACACCCATCCAGCAGCAGGCCATCCCGCCGCTGCGTGAGCGCCGCGACGTGCTGGGGCAGGCGCAGACCGGGACGGGCAAGACAGCCGGCTTCGGTATCCCTATGATCGAGATGATCGATACCCGTAGCCGCGCCGTGCAGGCGATCGTGCTGCTGCCGACACGCGAACTGTGCCTACAGGTGGCCGACGAGTTGGCGCGCCTGGGCCAGTACGCTGGCGTGCGCGTGCTGTCTGTCTACGGCGGTGTCGGCCTGGGCCGGCAGATCGACACGCTGGCGCGCGGCGGGGCCCACATCGTCGCCGGCACGCCGGGGCGCGTCGAGGACCTGTTGCAGCGCGGCGCGCTCAATCTGAGCGGCGTGCGCATGGCCGTGCTCGACGAGGGCGACCGCATGCTCGACGTCGGCTTCCTACCGGCCATCGAGCGCATCCTGAACCGCACGCCCAGGACGCGCCAGACGGCGCTCTTCTCCGCGACGATCCCCGAGGAGGTGCGCGGGTTGGCCCACCGCCAGATGCGCGACCCGGTGACCGTGGCTATTGAGCCCGAGCGCGCCACTGTCGACGCGATCGAGCAGCGCATCGAGCGCGTCCCTGACGGCGACAAGCTGACGGCGTTGCGCCGCCACCTCGATGACCCGGCCACGCGCCTGGCGTTGGTGTTCCGCCGCACCACCCACAAATCCGATCGCCTGGCGCACGATCTCGAGCGCTCCGGCTACCGCGTGGCCGTGCTGCACGGCCGGCGTACACAGGGGCAGCGCGAGCGCGTGCTGGCGCAACTCAAGACGGGCGCGTTGCAGGCGCTGGTGGCGACGGACATCGCGGCGCGCGGCCTTGACATCCCCGGCCTGACGCACGTCTTCAATTACGACCTGCCCGATACGCCGGAGACCTACGTGCACCGCATCGGCCGCACCGGACGCGCGGGCGCCAGCGGCATCGCCACCACGCTCGTGGCGCAGGAGGATGAGGAGGGGTTGCGCGCCATTGAGCGCTACCTCGCCGGTCAGCGTCAGGGCGGCAAAGGCGCCCCCGCTCCGAAGCGGACTGCGACGCCGGCCGCCCGCTCCGGTCAACAGGGGCGTGCGCGGATGGATGCGCCGGGTCAAAGTCGGGGGCAAGAGAGTTCCCAGCGGCCTACCGAGAAGCGCTTTTCACGGTCGAACCCGGCGAGAAACGAGTTCGCTCCGTCCGGCGCATCGAGCGGGACGACGCCCAGCTCGGGGCGCAATCGCCGCCGCGCCCCTTCAGCAGGCGCGCGGCCTGCCGGTTCCATGTCGCGCGATTGAGGGTCCAAGGGTAGCGTCGTTTACTGGGAGCGCTGGCTTCTAGCCGGCAAACGTTCGCTGCTACGTCGCCTACCATCGCCAGCCGCTCGTCCGTGACGGTATGCCGGCTAGAAGCCGGCGCTCCCAGTGGGTTACGGCGCCGCCCAATCGCGGTAGGTCAGCCGCAAGTCGTGCCCCTCCACGACGAGGACGGCGACGTAGCCAGGTCCGGCGTCCACATCGTGGAGCGACCAGCGGGCGGCCTCCGTTGGGTCTGGGCGGGTCGCTAGGAGCGCGGGCGGGTCGCCGGGCGCGAGCGAGACGTCGAAGCTGGTGAGGTCGAGCGAGAAGCCGGCGCCCAGGGCCTTGACATAGGCCTCTTTGCGCGTCCAGCACCTGAAAAAGGCCGCGGTTTGCTCATCAAGCGAGCGCGCGCGCAGCACAGCCACTTCGTGTGGCGAGAAGGTATGTTCGGGTACGGTCGAACCGGCCACATCGGGGACAATCTGCTCGACGTCGACGCCGACGCGCCGGCCACGCGTTACGGCGTAGAGGGCGACATCTCCCGCGTGCGAGAGGTTGAAAGAGATCTCGCATTCATGTTTCGGCGCGAGGGCGGGCTTACCTTGAGGGCCATACACGAAGCGCAGACCGGCGGGGTCCAGGTCGAGGTAGCGCCCAAGGATCGTGCGGAGTATACCGCGGGCAACGATGTAGCGGGCACGGTCGCGCGCGAAGCGGTAACGTGCGGCGCGCTCACGCTCATCGGGCGAGAGCGTCCGCTCCAAGAGCGTGACGCGCGCCGTCGCCGCCACATCAAGGGAGGCGTGCCACAGGTGGATGTCGTCGGGCGTCACTCCCCTTATGTCCTCAGCTGTTCGCCACGTAAGAATCGCTGTCTCCGTCTTGGATAAGAAGCATTCCTGGTTCGACGTTTGCTGACGTTATTCCCTCAACCATAAGCCAAAAGACGCACGGATCAATCGTTTCAGGAGTGCGGATCTGATAAAGAGACACACCAAGAATATGTACCTGATAAGTTTGCCCCGTTGGACTCACAAGCTTGGCTGGTCCTCTAACTGAGTCTCCTCGCGCAAGCCGCACCTCTAATTCGACTTTGTTTGGTCGCCTCGATGGCATACCTTCCGCGATGACTTCCGCGATAAACCCAGCCTTTTGCTCCTTGACAAGGATATTTTCGCTCATTGTACGTCCTTCTTGTGCTCTCTTACGCTATTGTTCACTACACTCAGAGTACGTCAGGATCTATTCCAAAGTAATCTCTCAGTTGCACTCGATACGCCTGTAGTGTTCGCTGAAGCTCAACTCGTTCTATAATCGTCGTCCCTAATTCGTCTACACGAGCGAGCGTTTGCTGCCCAACGCGGATCTCCTCCGTTAATCAGTCGAGCCCATAGAACGCGTAAAAGTGCGTGATGCGACAATGGGGGGCGCGCACAGGCAGGGGGAAGCTACGCGCGAGCGCGTCGATAGTTGTCGCGCCCGCTAGGCGTTCAAGGAAACTGCCGGTCGGACCTGGCCGCGCCTCTCCATAGCGGTCGAGGAATTGGCCCCACAGGGACATGTATTGGAATTCGGGGGCGACTGGGGCAGCGACGCCCGCATACTCCGGGGGGAATAGGCGTCGATAGGCGGCGAGGTTGTACATCCACGAGCGCCCGCGCACCGCGTCCGCGGAAGGGATCTCCCGCTTGATATCCGCGAACATCGCGGTCAGGTCTCGCCGTCGCGCCTGCAATCGCTCGTCGCTCAACGGTCCATGCCCCGACGTGTCGCGGTCCATGAAGTGAAAGCGGATAGACCGCGTGTCGGGCTCATACGCGTACGAGAAGCACCCATACGGCGACTCGCCGGGCGTGCGCGCCTGCGCGAGGTAGAAGGAATGGACCCACGCGACGGGCTCCGAGGCGTCACGATAGCCCGCGAGGAACTCTTGCCACGTCGGATCATCGGGTGCGAATGAGTGCGTCAGGCCAACGTTCAAGTAGAACGGCGTGAACCTGAGCAATGCCGTATCCATCGACATGCCCTCGATCTCAGCGGCCCGCATCGCGAAGCGCAGCAGTACGCCAACGTATGCGCGAGACCAGTTCATAGGATCATGATACAGCTTGCCACGTCGCGAGTGGCGCTCCGTGTTTCAGGACCCTAGCGGCGGCGGTATTCGCTGAGAACGCTGGGACTCGTGGCAACGCGGTGATCCCCGCTGGAGGGTCATGTAGTTCTTGGTCAGGGGCGTATCGCTATACGCCCCTACACCCGCGCCGACGCCCCTGACCAAGAACTACATGACCCTGCTCGATGGCATGGCGACCTGTAAAGGGTATGGCTGCTGTGGTATACTAAAGTCCGAGTGATCTAGTCGGAGTTATGGTTATGAAGTTTTCGCAGAAGAGCGAGTATGGCGTGCGCCTCCTGGTGGAGTTGGGGCGTCATTTCGGTCAGGGTCCGCTCTCGCTCGGCGAGATCGCGCGCAGCGAGGACCTCAGCCAGACGTTCCTTGAGCAGGTCATCATGCCTCTGCGCAAGGCCGGCTTCGTGCAGAGCTATCAGGGTGTGCGCGGCGGCTACGAACTAACCTGCCCCCCCGGCGAGGTCGGTATGGGCGCGGTGATGCGCGTGCTGGAGACCTCGCTCGCGCCGATGTTCTGCGTAACCGATACGCCCGACCGCGATGTCTGCGCCTTCGAGGACTCGTGCGGCACGCGCGTCCTATGGGCGCGCGTGCGCGACGGCATCAACGCCGCGCTCGACGCGACCACGCTGGCCGATTTGCTCATTGACGAGCCGGCTGATAGCGGTCAGCGGCCAGCTTTGTCTCTGGCGGCAGCCCCTAATTGCGGCGATTACCAACAGGTGGCAATACAATCAATACAATAGTGATCAGCCGTCACCCTCTGACGGCGACGTGGGTATCACCACATTACCACGATAGTCATTAACGAGTAAAAAGCTGATCGCTGACGGCTAACAGCTACAAACGGCTAACAGCTACAAAAGGAGAAATGATGGGGCGGACACTGGAGATCAAAGACCTTCACGCGGCGATTGAGGGGAGCGAGATCCTCAAGGGCGTCAACCTGACGATCCGCCAGGGGGAAACGCACGCCTTGATGGGTCCGAACGGCTCGGGCAAGAGCACGCTGGCCAGCGTGTTGATGGGACACCCTAGCTATGAGGTGACCGGCGGCGCGGTGCTGCTCGACGGCGAGAACATCCTGGAGATGAGTCCCGACGAGCGCGCGCGCAAGGGCTTGTTCCTGGCCTTCCAGTACCCCATGTCGATCCCCGGCGTCAGCGTAGCCAACTTCCTGCGCCTCTCCTATGGCGCGGTGAGCAAGCCCGAGGAGGGTGACCCTGAGCCGTATCGCCGCAAGATGACGGCGCGCGAGTTCCGCGCGCTGCTCAACGAGAAGCTGGCCGTCTTGAAGATGGACACCACGATGCTCACGCGCTACCTCAACGAGGGCTTCTCCGGCGGCGAGAAGAAACGTGCCGAGATCCTGCAAATGGCGGTGCTGCAGCCGCGCTTCGCCGTGCTAGATGAGACCGACTCGGGCCTCGACATCGATGCGCTGCGCATCGTGTCCGACGGCGTCAACGCGCAGCGCGACGGCGAACTCGGCACGCTGGTCATCACGCACTACCAGCGCCTGCTCGACTACATCAAGCCTGAGTTCGTGCATGTGCTGGTCCACGGCCGCATCGTCAAAGAGGGCGGCCCCGAGTTAGCCCTGGAGCTCGAGCAGAAGGGCTACGAGCAGATCATCAAAGAGTATGGCGACGACGCCCCTTTTGACGCCGCTGTCGGCGAAACGGCTGCCGTCGCGAGCTAACCGAGAGCACGAAACTAGTCGTCAGTCGTCAGTCGTCAGAATAAATTCTGACGACTGACGACTGACGACTGACTACTGGAAGGACAGACACCAATGGTTGCAAACCCGCTTGAGTCCACGGAGTACCAGTACGGTTTCCACGACGAGAACGT
>JAABUV010005202.1_pt1 | contig 14971 bp, 23 predicted proteins | sample 5559971 | NCBI WGS metagenome assembly JAABUV01 (sample SAMN10711881, study PRJNA513362) | rock metagenome | isolation source: Antarctica rocks | place: Antarctica: Victoria Land, Knobhead nord | collected 2015-12-19
GCGCAGGTGGGCGTCTGCATCATGCACGACGCCAACCACGGCGCGGGCGGCGCGCGCGCGCGGAGCGCGCTGGCGGCCACCCTAGACCTGGTGCGCCGGCTCTGGCTCCGCGCGGCCCCTGGAATCGGTGACCAGCCGCGCACGCAGCCCACCCGCAGGGCCATGGCGAGCACAGGGCGCTCTGCTGCAAGGCCAGCTGTACAGGCCAAGGTGCGCCAGGAATAGTTTGGCTTAGTACTACGATGTCGTGCGCGCCCGCGCGTGCGAGAGTAGCATTTGCGCATACGAATGCGTGTGACAGCTGCATGGCGAAACAGAGGAAGGTGCGGACGCGGGCCGTGCGCCGCGCAGATCGGCGCGTCGTCGTTCATGTGGCGCCAGCAGCACGTGGTGGGCCACCACGCGTACACCAACCTGCACGGCGCCGACCCCGACCTCTGCACCGCCGCGGACCCGGACCTGCGCCGCGTGACGCCCCTGCAGCCGCGGCGGCCGCAGCACGTGCGCCCCAGCCCGCACTAGCACGCGTCGTGCGCCGCGCCCTGCCGCCCAACCACCCCGCGCCGCCGCGGGCACCAGAGGCATTTGCGACGGTTTGCGCGCCGTCGCTGACGGCGCTACCTCGGGGCCAGCAGGTGGCGCGGGTCACAGGGCAGGGTCACGGGCTGGGGCCTGCTTGAGGTCGAGCCGCAGGCATATGCTGCCGCAAAGCGGCCCAAGTTAGCCCGCAGCGGCCGCCGCAGGCGCAGGGGCTGGAGCGCAGCAACACAGGCATCCTGCGCGCTGCCGGGCCAGCTCAGGGTTCGACTCAGGGTCTGGCCGGCCGCAGGCGTACCAGCATGTGTACATGTTCGCGCTGTACGGCCTGCTGGCCATGAAGTCGGTGTTCCTGGACGACTTCTTCACGCTGGCGGGCGGCGCGATTGGGCCGGTGCGCGTGCCGGCGCTGGGCGGCGGCGACGCGGCGCTGCTGTGGGGCGGCAAGGCGCTGTTCTTCGCCGCGTTCGTCGGCGCGCCCGCCGCGGCCAGCGGCCGCTCGGCCGCCGGCCTGGCCGCGCTCTGGCTGACGTCCGAGGCCGCCGCCGGCTGGCTGCTGGCGCTTCTATTCCAGGCGCGCCGGCCCTGCCCTGCCCTGTGCTGTGCCATGCCCTACCCTAAGCTGTTCCAGGCGCTCGCCGCCGGCTGCTGTCCCGGCCGCGCGTGGCAGTCCTGCTGCGTGATGTGTGTGCGAGTAGTCAGACAGCCCCAGCAGCGAGGAGCATATTCTCAGGCTGATCTGGCTGCGCTACGGTGACTGGCGGTCCGCGCAGGTTGCATACCTAAGTGCGCCAGCAGGGCAGGCCCTGGGGCAAGCCGTGCACGCCGCACCCTTCATGGAGCATGCATCCTGGGATGCGGCGGCCGGGGTCGCATGGGCTGGCGCGCGGGTGGGCTGGCAGGGCGCGCGCTGACGCGGGCGCGGGGCGCAGGTCGCGCACGTCACGGAGGACGTGCGGTTCGTGGCGGCGGACGCGGCCGGGCGCGTGCCGCACGGCTGGGCAGAGGCGCAGGTGCTGGCTTCGGCCGACTTCGCGCACGGCTCCTGGCTCTGGACGCACTTCTCCGGCGGCCTCAACTACCAGGCGCGCCCCCGCCCCGCCGCGCGTGCGGCCGGCGGCGCCGCCTCGCGGAAGGCCTGCCGCAAGACGCGCCGAACCCGCTGCGCGGGCATGTGTTGGGCGGCTGGCCGACGATGCAGTCAGGTTGTGAGAGCACGGACGGTCGGTATCCTACACACTCATGCGGAGGGGGGCGAGACGGCAGACAGGGTGGACTGCCAGGCAGGGTGGGGCGGCGCAGCGGCGGGTGCCCGTCGACGCCGTGAGTTCGCACACAAGCGTCGCCCCTGGCTGCCATGGGGCCCCAGGGTGGCGCGGGAGCGCGACATGCCATTCCGGGCGCGCAGGTGGTGCACCACCTCTTCCCCAACGTGTGCCACACGCACTACCCGGCCATCGCGCCGATCGTGCTGGACACCTGCCGCGAGTTCGGCATCCCCTACCATGTGTACCCCTCCGTGCGCCCCTGCGCCCGCGCGGCGGCGGGCTGCTGGGCCCTGGCATGCCTGCCGAGAGTTCCGTGCTTTGACAGACTGCACGCGCTGCGGCCTGGCGCTCCATCGCTGCGGGGCGCCAAGGGTCTGTTGTGCATGGCTGGCGACGTCATCTCTTTGCAGGCAATGTATAAGATGTGCGGCATCGGTGCAACGCACTCTGACGCAGCCCGAACAGGGGACCGCAAAGGCAAAACAGCCTTGAGTCCCCGCGCCAGTGGGCCCGCTCTGACGGCTTGTAGCTGCGCGGCAGTTCTGGGCGGCGCTGCGCGCCCACTTCCGGCACCTCAGGAGGATGGGCGCGCCGGCAGGCGTGCCGTCTCTGGCGACCGTGGGCTGACAGTGCAGCTCTCTGGCGCCGCCCGCACCTGTTCCCTCTGACAGGACATGCCCCATGTAGCTCGATGAGCGCCGCGGGGCGTCCCTGTGCCTGCGTTGCCCATGATGCAGCTGCCTGCTGGGCAGTGTCCCGTGTGCGACCCCGCCTGAGCTCTTGTCGACGCAGCATCTCTAGCCAGCTGGTTGCCATGCTGCATGTTGGTGTTCTGTGCGCCGGATGAGCATGCTGCTCAGTGGTGTTTGCGATTTGCATGCTTGATTTGCCTGTAGGCATAGCCGCAAATGTGCACCTGGGCTATGCAGCCAAGGTCGCCAGGGTGCGCTGTGGGGTGGGGTGCAAAGACAATGAGTGCTGCTGGTGTTGCGGCCTGCTCGAGTTGATCAGCAACATGGTGTCGTCTTCCTTGCGTGGTTGAGTGGTGTATGCGAGTGGCACTGTGGACAGTTGTTTGCTTACAGAGACGCAGCATGGGCTGGTATCAGCCAGCCCCGTGTGTCGCGTGCTTGTCAGGTTTGCTTGGGCTGCGCACAGCAGCCTCAAGCAGCGCAGAAGTTGGGCGTGTTGCTGCAGCGTCGTGTGCCTACCTCTGATGCTGCTCAGTGGTGCTGCGAAGACTTGGCGAAAGCTGAAGTGATTCGGAAGCCGAGCTCAGGCTGTACTTAGACAGGGAAGAGATCAATTGGCATGTTTGCAGCTCGAAAGACACCAACTTGTAGACCGGATGCACATCAGTCTGTACAGGCCACAAATTTTACTGGTCTACCATGTGAGACACTTCAGCGCATGCAAATGCTTGCAGAACGCAGTGTCAGGCACACGCATTGCGGGCATTACAGGTGACATGCATGACCACACTTGCGTTGACAGACTTCAAACCCTCTCACCTCAACGCTTGCTGCAACGCTTCAAGACAGCAGTGCCTGCTGTGGCGGCACCCTCGTGATTTAACCCTTACAGAGCATCAAACCAAGCACTGATCCTCACAGATAGCAAACACAGAGGGGACGTGACACTATGTCCATTTCTCAGTGTAGTGCCAGCAAAGAGCTGCAAAATGCGCCCCACGACCTCCTCCACAAGCTATAACGATAAGGCGACTTCAACACCTCAGACGCCAGGCGGGCCTGCCAGCCGGCCAAGACCCTGACAAGCTATTTGTACAGCAGCCAGCGCAAAGCGCGGCTCCGCAACTCGGGCATAAAGCGCTGTCAGCCCCCAGCGACCGCTTGCACGACCGCACGGCGCTCCCCAGGACGGCAAGCATGCGGTACCCGGCTCGGCACAATCGCCACAGTGCCCTGACACCTGCGCAGCACCCTACGAAGCTCCCGCGGCGGCCAGCGCGGCCGCGCGGCGCTCCAGCTCGGCTGCGCGCGCGCGCTTGGCGCCGCGCCGCTTCTGGATAGACGCGTACAGGTGGCGCGCCTTGCGCGGCATCATCACCGCCGCCATGGCCTCGTCCTCGTCCTCCGCGCCGCCCGCGGCCGCGGCCTCGGCGGGCGCCGCCTTGCGCTTGCGCGCGCCACGCTCCACAGCGCCGCCCGCGCCGGCCCCAGGATGCGCCGCCGCGGGCGCGGCGTCATCGCCGCTGCTGCCCTCGAGGTCCTCGCCCGCTGCGTCGCCACGTGCGGCCCCGGGAGGCCCCTCGCGCACGTCGTCGCCGGCCGCGCGCAGCTCCCGCGCCAACTCCGCCGCGTACAGGCGCTCGGCGGCAACGGCAACCGCGTCGCCGCCGGGCGCGGCCCCGGGGCCGGCCGGCGCTGGCTCTTCCGCGGCCTCGTCCAGGAAGGCGCCCTCCTGCAGCGCGCCTGCCATGCGCAGGCGTACAGCGCGCGCGGAGTCCTGCGAGCGCCGTGACCCCTTCGTCAGACAGTGGCGCGGGCGAATCAACAGGCGTGCGGGCGCGTAGCACAGGGGCGGCAGCCTGCGGCGAGTCTGCTGCGCGCGGGCACCCGCGCGCGCAGGCTCTTGCAGCGCATGAGACGCAGTCACCACAGTTGGTGCAGGCACGAGCACACCTTCATGCACGCACCATGCAGGCTGCAGCATCGCAAGCTTCCAGTGCACATTCAAGAGGGCTGCTCACATGCAGGTGACAGCGGGCGGGTCAACAACTACCCGGGCACATCGGACGTGTCCACAGCCATATTAACAAGGACAGGCAGGATGCCGTGGCGGCTTTGCAAATCGAGGCGTGCGCCTTAGCCAGCTCGGTCCCAGCACAGCTTGGCCGCAGGTTAGGGTTATGATACGGTAGGGTAGGTCGGCGCGCCTGCAGCTTGCGCAGCGCCTTGGCGTACTCGGGCACGTAGCCGTCCTCGCCCTCCTCGTCGCCGCCCGCAAACGGCGACAGGTGCGGCGGCGGCGGCGCGCCCGGCGCGTACAGCCGCGCGTCGGCCAGCACGCGCCAGTTCAGGCTGTCAAACACCCACTGCGGCTGCACGTACTCGCGCGCCAGGAAGCGGTGCCCCTGCGCCGGCCGGTCCACGACCTGGTGCGTGATGGCCTCGTCGCCCTCCGCCAGCGGCGACCCCTCGCCCGCCCAGCCGGCCACGCCGCCAAACGCGCGGATGGCCAGCAGCAGCACCTCGCGCGGCACCTGCGCGTCGCGGCGGGGCCCCCTCGCGCCGAGCCACACTCGTGCAGGCGGCAGCAAGCAAGGCGCAGCACCTGCGCAGCCATCAGTGCAGGGCCCGGCCAACTCAGCGACGACGTCCCGGCGAGCAGCAGGCACGGCGGGCCGTAACCCACCTCGCGCGCCAGGAAGAAGACGAGGCCGCGGAACAGCGCGCCGCACACGGCGGCCTCGTCGCCCGGGTCCACCGCCGCCGCGCCACCCGCCGCCGTCGTTGGCGGCTCCACGGGCGCAGCGAGGGCGTCACCGCCCGTCCTGGGAGGAGCCGCGCCCGCGCCTGCCAGCGGCGGCTCCGCACCGCCTGCCGGCCGCGGCGCCTCGGGCATGTCTGGGCGCGCGCACGCAGCCTCTCCTCAGATTTCAAGCAAACACTCTGCCGTGTCATTGCCATGGCGCCCGCCATATGTCACGAGTCAGCCTTACCTCGAAGCGCAGCAAAATCATCCCCAAACCTCTTTGTGCTCCAAAAGCCTTCTTGTAAAGCATAAAAACACCCCTGCCACCCTGCCATCACTTCAGCTACCCCACATGCAAGATTCCACTCGCCCTTTGCCCCTGAACATTACTCCTTACAAATAGCTCGCATGCAAAATCCCGCAGATTCGTAATCCTCTAGCTGTCTCCCATGATCTATGCTCCTACTGCTCAGTCACTGCTTTGCAGGACCCGCATGTGTGCATACAGAGTGGGGGGGTTGTCAGCCGCTGGGTATGACCGAAGAGGTAACTGCGCCGACGGCGCTCCCCACGGCGATGGAATCAGCGGTCAGCGCCCAAAGGAGGCCAGGGGCCTGCGACTAAGGGCGCTTGCTCTGCGGCGTTGCGAGCAGGGATGTACGCCATGCATGCCCCGAAGGGCGGGCGCCCCATATGCTGGCCTGCCCGTGCGCGGTTAGCACACAGACAGGCCCGCCGCATGAAATAACAAAGGAGCACACAACAGCATGGATTGATGGCGGTCTGTTATGTACATCCCATGCAAACCAGGTCAAGGGCCTGGCTCCTTGTTCCTGGTACCGTCACTAACAGGATAGTCACCCCTTGTGTTGCCCACACTGCTCTACAGGGCTGGCAGTGCTTGTCAGCCCACGCAGCTGCACCTTCATCGCCTTCGCTGTCATCTGCGCCCGAGTCGATGCCGCCAGCGTCGCTGTCTTTGCTGTCCTCGCTCATCTCGCCGCGCGCAGGGCCGTTTGCAGCTTCCGCGCCACCACCCGGTGCGCCGTCCGCTGCAGACACCTGCAGGGCAAAAGCATGTGTCGGCTACTTGGCGCGTCGTAACAGTTCAGTGATGGTGCACCCACACTGGTGCCAAGGCACGCATACACCGGCGCAGCACTGACCCAACAGCATTGACAGGAGGCCACGGCGCACGTGGTGCTCTGCCAGGTGCACGACTTTGCGCTTCACGCCACTGCCCACCTTCCTGCCCGCCCTGATTGACGAACGCTTGAGGTGCCTAATCTTCCCACACATAAGCAATTATCGAGCTGCGTTGCGGTGCACGTCAGGCCAGGCATGGCGTCAGCGCACCCGCGCTGCTACGCATCCGCCTGTCTACACGTCCACGAATGCCAACGCTCGTATTCCTGGTGCTCAACCGGGGGGCACCTCCTGCCGCAGCTCCGCCAGCCGCGCCTCCAGCGTGCTCAGGCGCTCCGCCGCAGCGGGGCCCGCGCGCTCGGCGGCATCGCTGCTGCTGTCCGCGCGGTCCCCGCGCTCTGCGGCCGCCACGGCAGGCGCATCCTCCAGCGGCGCGCCAGCGCCGCGCGCCAGGTCCTGCTTGCGGTCGCGGCCAGGAAGGGATTGAAGGTCGTGTAGGAGAGCTGAGACTTGCATGCGTGCCAGTGTAGCAACACGCTGAGGGGAGGGCATCAGAATCCGTGTGGCCTGGCGCGATGTCGCGCGCGTGCGGCGCGCCTGCATGAGCGCGGCCAGGCCGGTGGCGGCCTGCTCCAGCCGCGCGTCGACCACGGGCGGGTAGCGCACGCCCAGCGTGTGGTACAGCTTGAAGTTGACGAACTGCAGCAGCGTGGAGTAGAAGTCCAGGAAGGTGAGCATCACGCGGTAGTCCACGTCGCTCGGCAGCACCTGCGCGCGCGCGTGGGTATGTGGCGCGACGCCGTGCGCGCACACTGCGGCCGATCAGCCTGCTCTGTGCGCTTGCAGCAGGCCTGGCACAGGCGCCTTTGCCGGCCGTACATAACACAGGGCTGAGGATGTGCTTTTCGTGTGAGTCAACGGCATGAGCAGAGAACGCAAGCCCCCGGAAAGCCTGGGAAGCCAAGTGACAGACTTAGCGCCTAGGTGCAGACAGTGCGCACTACAACCCCCATGGTGCAGCACTGTCCATGCTGAGGCACAAGTGCGGGCACACTCGCAGTCGTCTCACGCCAAGCAAACCAGATCGCCCGGGCGGGCAGGCACCTGCGCGAGCGCGTGCGGCACGAGCCAGGTGACGGGCTGGCCCAGCACGTCCGCCTGCAGGTAGAAGCCCTTGACGCTGACAAACACGCGCCGCAGCGCGTGCGTGCGCACCAGCCACGCCTGCCACTCCAGCGCCAGCCGCCGCGCGGTCTGCGCGCAGCGCACCCGAAATATGTATTAGTCCATCATTCTCTGCTTATACGTTAGTGGTGATCACCAGCAGGCACACGCTCAACTCCCACTACATGTGCAGCGCAAGGTGCTGTAACACATCAGCTCCCAACTGATAATTCTACAACGTGTGTACTCAACGACCGGGGACGTGTGGCAACACGCAAAACCTGCACTCTGTAAATGATCTGAATCTGGCCCTCTGCGGACAATGCTCTGAATCTGACCCTCTCCAATCACCAAAAGTCAGGAACGCACAAGCAGAGACATGCAGGGCAAGTGAGGCAGCAATGAACCGTCCCGGCAAAGGACTGCATGCACGCACCCACTCTACAAGCCTGCCATTTTACGGCTAAACATCAAACACCAGGACAGGACATAACACATGGCGTTTGACATGACAGCACATGCTGACATGGCAGCACATGCGCCAGCTAAACTCCTGATGCATGTATAGACGCGCCTGCACGGCCTTGCCGGGGATGTTGTGCCGCTTCTCAGCGGGCAGCGTGGCGAACAGGTGCACCAGCGACAGCGGGTCGTCCAGGTCGCGCAGCGCGTCGACAAACGATGGGTACCTGCCGCGCCGCATGGGAGGTGGAGGTAGGCACGAGAGCTCCACTGTAACAGGATCCTGAGGCAAAGAACCACGAGCGCAAGCGAGAGTGGCTCCCCCAAGGTGCACGGCGTGTCTGCAGCGTACAGACGTCACAAAGCAAATGGGGCAAGGGTAAGCAGCAGCAGGGCCAGGTGGTACCACATAGGGGATGCATGATGAACACATGCGCTGCACATACGTTGCGCTATACTTGAATAACAAGCGTTGCTTGGCAGACGTGCTGGCTGCAAGCCTTTGATAAGCAACAGGATAGACAGCCAACGTGCACCACTACCCCTTAACAAGTGTTCCCTCAAGAGATGCAACACACCACAATATATTGCATGCTACAAGCTTACGAAGCACGGCGGTGCAGCCATAAGCAGCATTGCACCAAAGAAAGGCGCGTTTACGGCGCACCGCTCGCGCACGAGGTGGTCCAACCGGTGCGTTGGCCGGCGTGCCGCCAACTGCTCTGCTAATGCACGGTTTTGTTTGTTACGTGCGCGCCGGATCTTGCGCTCGTACGCATACGCCTCTCTGCAGGAGGTGCAGCAGCCGGACTTACTCAAGGGGTAGGAAGGGGTAGAAGCCCTGGTTGAGCAACTGTGCAAGCATAGATGTGTACTGACCACACAGCAGTGCACAAGCCAACCTCAGGTTATCACCACGGCTCATAAGCATACATTGGGTACAAAGCAGGCAATACCGTAACAGCCGCCGAGGCGATCATGCGCGGGCCGCGCCTGAACTTATTCAGCAGGGGTTCATGGGCAAGGTAGTTGATGTCCTTGATGTGATAGTAGGTCTTGTTCTGGCCCTGCGTCTTCTTGCGCGGCTCCCGGGGGTGGATGCCCTTCAAGATGCACAGCCGCCTGCACACGCGTTAAGTCAGTTTACGTGGTGCCGCTTGCTTGCTCTCTGCAGGGGTATAGAAGTGCAGCAGTGCAAAGGACCAACATAAGCAAGACCAGCATGGGAGCCGCCACCTGAACTCTGAGAGCTTGAGCTGCAGCTTCTTCAGCGCCTGGTTGCGCGTGATATACTGCACCGCATTGCCAGCCTGACCCTGCGCAGCGGGACTCGAGCGCACCTCAGCACACAAACAAGAGCGTGGCTGCAGCAACAAGACAAAAAAACCATGGTTGCCAGCTTGTCACGGCTTGCGGGTGGGCAGACGCACCCGCTTCTTCTCCCTCATCCTTGCCACTTCCCCCGCTGCAAATACTTTGCCGCCGCCGCGTCTTGAAGAGTCAAGAGCAAATTGCTCTCAAAAGACGGCTTGTTTAGGGCTGGGCGGGGTGAGCCTCCCTTGGGTGGAGTCTTGAGGCAATGCGGGCTAGCGCGAGTGCAGCACAGCTGCACAGGTTTTGAGAACACAGTGCTGTTCTAACAGCGCAGCTGAGGTTCACACCCAAGCGGCCCAAGCAATGGATTCGGCATGGTCCTGCACCTGAGCGACTTCTTGTCTGCTGGGCAGGACGTGCATTTGCAGGCGGACCTGCAGAACCTACCTGCCTTTCCGGCGAACTTGCTGCACTGCCTTGTAACGGGCCCTGTACGCAGGTGCAATTCTATGATTTCATAAGCATACACAATTTTAGCTCTCAAGAGTGCTGCTGACTCCCAAGCTGTGAGTAACATCCTGCATCGAGCAGTGCACGCGGCGCAAGCTTTGTCGGAGCATCTTTTTCTGTTCTTCACGCCTGCACACGCGACCATCCGTCTTGACAGCCTTGACTGGTGCGCAGCGGCAAGACATCCATCCTCTTCCACTTTGCGCACAGCCGGGCAGCCGCGGGCGAGCGTGTGGTGTTCATCTGCAAGCGTGCCAAGGTTGAGCAAGTGCCGCCGCTGCTGCCGGCGGGCGTCAATGCCGGCCACCCCGCCTTCTCCAACATCCATATGCGGTGCCGGCCCTCACAGCGTTTGATCTGCTGCCCTAGGTCAAAAAGAGCTCTGGGTTAGGCTTGGTATAACCAGTGTACGCCGAGCAGCGCCGCTCGGGGGCCAGATACTTCGAGACGATGGCGGAGCTGCGCAAGTACGCTGCCTGCTTCCACCTGCTGGCGGCGCCGCCGCAGGCGCTGGTCGTGGACGACATGTCGGACTTCCTGGACAGCAGGCGCGCTCACCAGCAGTGCAGCGTTGCTGCGGCAGGGCTCGTGCTCTGACTCGTGTCAAGCGTGGCGCATTCACCAGCAGTGCAGCGTCGCTGCGGGGGGCCTCATGCTCTGACTCGTGCTCGGTCGGGCACCCCTGTGCGCAGGATCCTGGACAGGCGCGCGCAGGAGGCGGACATGGTGAAAACGTTGGCGCTCCTACACCATGCAGTGTCCAGCGTCAGGCGTGCGATCGCAACATGTATGTCTCAGGTCTCCTCGAAGGTAGAATGCTGCACTTTGGGCTGCACCATGCAGATGTACCATGCAAGTCATACATGCACTCTGAGCTCAGCCTTTGAGACGCAAGGCGCCTTGCAGCGCTTGCATGGGAACAGTCTGTGAAGTACTAGAGAACAGATGAACAGAGGGTGCCGTCAAACTGTTGGTGCAGCTCATAAGGCTGATTGAGCTTTCATAACAGTGACAGAGCGAAAGCGGTCGCGCCAACATGCAACTCTAGCATCTTCTGCGGCTCGCTCGCAGGCCCGACGGCGGCGCGCCCGGCAGCGCATGCGCACTGGTCGTGTCCGACACCAGCCCGGCGGATGCGCCGCACGCGGTCTACCTCTTTCGGCGCTGGCTGCCGCTGATCCTCGCCATCAAGCGTGCGCCCCGAATGTCGGACCCCAGCAGTCGCATGCCCGCAGAGGTGGCTCGTGCGGACACGGCCCGCCGCCTGCTCATGCTGCGTGACCTGCTGTCGGTCATGCCAGGGTGACCAGGCGCATGTGGGGCATTGCATGAAAGGAGAGCCGCGTGCGCGGGTGCGCGCAGCACTCTGCCACCGCCGCTTGCAGGCCATGGTCGCAGCGCGACAGCAGCAGTCACACTGGTTCTCACACGATCACGCGCATGGCGCAGCGAGGCAGGCGGGCGAGTTCGAGCTTGCGCTGCTGCGCGCGTCGGGTGAGGCCCACGACCTGGCGCCCGGCTGCCTCGCGCAGCTGCACTTCTCGCTCGCGTCGCACTGCGCGCTGACGCTGACCGACGTTGTGGTTCCTGCAATGTTGGAGCCAGCCTCGCCTGCCGCCCTCGCGTTTGTTTGAGCAGATATGGCTGCCTCCGCCTGTATGCGGCTCTAGTACACAAGACACACGTGTGCGCCTGGCTGCCTGGCACATGCGCAAGCTTTGTGGGGCACTGCGCGCCCGCGCGTGGCGCCTCTGCCCAGTGGGGTGCATAGTCCCGCCTTGCCCATTTCGAGCGCCTTTGTGTAGGTGGTCTTGGTTGTCAGTAGCGTGTGCAAGTGTGCTTGCATAGTGCTGAGGCTCCTGCAGGGGTGTGCGCTGCAGCTTCTGCTGTCCAGGTCACCCACATAGCACGAATGATTACAGGAAGGCCGCCCATATACATAACAGGGGCTCCGCCAGGAAGTATGCTACCTGGCATGTCGATATGGCATGATCGCAGAGAAGCCCATGGAGCGCAAGCACTTCAGCTGAATTTTATTTTCACAGACGGGCAACTAACAACATACGCAAGCACACGCTCTCAGCAAGTCCTTTGCTGGCCAGATCTGAGCTCAACACTTCCTGCTCTGCACTTGAGCACACAGCATACACCAGCAGCTGATGGCAACAATGCCGACTCTCTCAGCAAAGATTACGGGTAGCCCAACAAACCCGGAGACTCTTGATACATAACTCAGAAAATAAAAGATCAGAGGAGCACCGTTCAGCACGCACTGCTCAGTCTTGCCGTGGGTCCTGCTGCGATTCGACCGCTGTGAGCACCAGGACTGTGAGGAAGGTGGCAGCCGCCTCGTACTCTGTGAGCGCCTCCACCCCCGTCTCGATCTGCAGCAGCGCCAGGAGGCCCTGGCGCATGCAGTGCGTGCGTCAGGCGACAGGCGTGCAGCACTGCAGGATGCCTGCAATGCTAGCTCACAACAAGCATGATGTGTGAGGGCATTGGGTTTTCACTTGCACGCACAATGGCACCTACCTTCACAAGCTCTGGGGCGTGCAAGCTCCTACCCAAGCGGCAGCCTTGCCATATATGCGTCACAGCCTTGTGAACAGCAGGGCATGGTGAGCCGGCCACTCATGAGTTCAAGTGGCCGCGCACGCGCCTTGCCGGTCGCCACCTCCGCCACAATGGTGCCGGCGAGCGTCAGGCAGGCCATGCGCTGCATGTAGCTCCGCCAGTTCTCGTTGTACTTGCGCACCCGTTCCTGCCCTATCGCGCCCTGCGCGAGGTGGCAGGTGTCATGCCAAGCTGCACGCACGCTTGTTGCCAATAGATGGACAAGTAAAGCCGAGCAGCGCTGGGCTGACAGCGAGCCCAGCGCTGAGACTGGATGGCACAAGTCAACAGCTCCGCATGTCTGTTTTGAAGAGCTACTGCTCTTCAATGCGAGTGCTGGAAAGCCAAGCGGTGCACCTTCATGGGCTCCTTCTCTTTGGGGAACCGCAGGCCCACGTACACTAGCCCAACCACTGCCGCGCCCAGGAACGGCTCAATCTCCCACAGCGGCACGCCCACCGCCAGGTCCAGGCTCTGTACGGCGCCCTTGCCAGTGATGCGCTCGCTGACGAGCACCGCCTGCGCGTGCAGAGCAAACGGGTCACGACGCCATGAGTTCCACTTCTATGCCTCCTTAAGTGCGCCACCTGCTCTTGCAGAGGCAAGTGGGAAGCGTGCATTCTCCTCACAGGTGATGCCGTTGGCCACATTGACAGCGCAACATGCCAAGCACGCGTGTCTGCACAGCCTGTCTTGCAAGCAGGCGTGAGCGCACACTGGCACGCGCAACACAGCGGCAGGCGCGCACCCCTAGCAGCAGCACAGCCAGGCGGCCCCAGAATGCCTCGCGCTCCGGTGCTGGCGGGATGGCTGGGAGGGATGGCAGGGCTTTACTGACTGACGACGGAGTGAACTTTGCTGCGTCAAAGCCAGCCTTCACAGTGTGCTGCAGCTCCTCAGAGCTGCTGGCTGTCTCTGCCTGCACCTCGCGCTCGTCGAGCGCCCTGCGCGCAGTGGGGTGCCGGAGCACTGGCTGTACGCTGCGCAAGCAGGCGCGCTCCGCGGTGCGGCGCCAGCCCGAGCATACCGGGCAGGAGGCCGGGGATTGGGTCAGCACACGCATGGTGGTGCAGCGGTTCCCTCACGGTGCACGGTGCGTTGCTGTGGAGATCTGATTCAGGCGTCCCAGGCTCAAGTTGCAGGGCAGGAGACTGGGTGGCCTATCCGTTTGGCCTGATGCATCAAAACCTAATGCTAGCTTCATGTCTACCTGTGCATGCCAACATACATCAGGCATGCCGTCATTAGGAGCCTTATTACAGGCAGTCCAGCCCTTCTGGCTCAACTTCAAGCCAGCTATAGACTGCTAGCATGCAGCGCTGGAAGCGCATGCTGTGCTGAAACAACGGCTTCAGTGGCGCACACCCAAGTTAACTAGACAAACAGATAACATACTGCAGAAATCACACATTGCTTTGCAGTGCAACATATACAGGCTGGGGTGGACGGCCCCAGCCCAATCGTGCCCCATGCACACTCCCCTCCACAACACAGGCAGCAGACAGGACCAAGCCCCGAGCTGGACCACTGGCCGGACTGCTCCACCCATCCAAGCACCTGCCACCCCTCCCCCACCATCACATGCTCGTGCCATGGTACTCAGCAATCCTGCCGCACCCAGAGGACAACACACTCTGCCCCATACCACCCCGCCGGCAGCCGCGCTCACGCCTTGACCTTGGGCGGTGGCCTGAAGATGCCAACGACCATGGCGTGGTCACGCTCGTAGGGCTCCAGCGTCACCTGCTCCTTGGGCTTCAGCTGCTGCTCCTGCAGCTTCTTCACCTGCGCAGCACAGCACATGCACATTCGGCTTCCTGCATAGCTTTCTGCATAGCATAGGCATCTGAGTCAGCTGCAGGTATGTATCTTCAGCGCCTGTCAAGCCGCCCTCATCAGAAGACAGGAGCCAATGTGATGCCTGCTGCCGCATGCTTTACTGGTGTGCCCTTTACGACGCAACCAGACTTTCAAAATGAGGTGCATGCTCAGCAACCCAGTGGTGCTTCCCGTGTCAGTAGCGCGTGACCTGCCAGGCACGCTTGACGACTTGGTGGCACGCGGCGCGGGCCGCGGCGCAGCCCCCGCGCGCACCTCGCGCGCGAACACGGCCTCCGGCGGCGCGGTGGAGTCGATGCAGGACGCCTTGATGGAGATGACGAAGAAGCCGCCGTTGCGCAGGAAATACTGCGCGTTCAGGCCCACGATGCGCGCCTGGTCCGGCTGCGCCACGTCCGCAAACACCACGTCCACCATGGGCACCAGCATGCGGTACTTCTGCGGGTGCCGCGCGTCCTCGATGATCGGGATGACATTCGGTCGCTTCTTGGCCATGTTGACCAGGTCACGCCCTGCGCGCGGTGCGCCCCTCAGCGCCGCGCTGCGCTTTGACGCCAGCGGCGCCGCCGCAATCGGCGCATGTGTGTGCCTGCATGTATGCCTGCATGAGGCGTTCCCTGGGCGCCCCGCTACCAAAGCCGCGTGAAGAGATAGCAGGCCGCGCACTGATATGTCCCTAC
>JAABUV010005204.1_pt1 | contig 14970 bp, 16 predicted proteins | sample 5559971 | NCBI WGS metagenome assembly JAABUV01 (sample SAMN10711881, study PRJNA513362) | rock metagenome | isolation source: Antarctica rocks | place: Antarctica: Victoria Land, Knobhead nord | collected 2015-12-19
CGGCTGCGCGTGCCAGGTCTGCCGCGTGCTCTTTGACGTGAACCGCTTCGCCCTCGTGTGGGCGGGTGCGCTCCGTGCCCCGCTCGCTCTCTCTCGGGCTCGAGTAAAACGCGGCCTGCCCGCCCCGTCCCATGAGCCTTGCCGATGACCCATGAGCTGCCGTGCCCCTATGGATGCTGCCGCGCGCACCTGTCGCATGGCGCGCTGGCCATACAGGGTTGGGATGCGCGGGCAGCATGCGCTGTGTGTCGGCCGTTGTGATCGCCGCGGCCCTCACCCGCGCGCGCGCGCCCCGCGCAGCGCTGCACAACCTGCCGGAGTGGGGCATCATCGCGCACCTGGTCACGCCTGAGGCCGGGGTGCGCGCGCCGCACGGGGCGCTGTTCCTCTATCACAATTGCCCGCCTCGCGTGTCATCACAGTTGGGCCACCGTCTCATAACATCCAACGTGCTTGCTCCGCATGCGCCACTCCTGCCATATCCGTCAGCACACAGCCGACCTGCAATTGCAAGCGGGTCCCATGTATGTGCAGCTCCGTTGACCTGCATGGCAGTGATCCTTTGCTGATAGCATTCAGCACCGCATGCATGGAGCTGTTGACATGCTTGAGGCCCCCATGATCTCTTGACGCAATAGATACATGTCGTGACGCGGCCCGGGCGGCAGATGAGGACATGTTCAGGCGCATGCTGCTGTGGGCCTGGCTGGCTAGCGAGCCGGATCGGTGCCGTACTGCCCCCCTCTGCCTGGGCAGCGGGCGCGGCTGGCGACCGGGCTGACCCTAACCCTATCCCGGCCGCAGATCCCCAAGTTCTGGGAGCGCGCGCTGCTGTGGATCTGGCTGGTGAGCCAGGTCGTGCTGTTCGCGCCCAACTTCAAGGTCGGCGCGATGGCCGAGCAGGTCACCGGCATCTGGTGCGCGCCCCGCGGCGGCGTCCGCTCGGGCAGTACAGGCCTGAGCGACTGGCACGGCTTGCCCCTGTGCTCTGCCTGCTCTGCTGTGGGCTCAGCTGGCGAGCATTGCAGGGCTGTTTGCTGCCTCGCCGGCGCCGAACGGGTCGCCAGCGCGGGGCGTGCGCCGCTGGGCAGGGCCCTAGGGGCAGCCGCGGCGCTCAGCATGTGAATGCGCGCACGTGCTCTGGTTCCTTAGTCTCCACACTGGCCCAGCCGGCGGGCACTGGCGGTCCCTTTGCGGCGACACTTGCATGCGCAGTGTGCCCCGCCCGCACCGCGCGCCGCACGAGGGGGAGCCCAGACCCAGGGCCCCGCCGCGCGCGCGCGCAGGTGCGACTGGCTGCTCGTCAGCCTCTTCCTCTACAACAACCTGCGCAAGGAGTGCCGCACCACGGACAAGGTCAAGAAGGTGTGCGCCGCACCGCGCGCGCACTTGCGCGCGCCCGCGCTGCAGGCGCCCCGCGCTCGGCGCCACGCCCCGCCCCGCCGCCGCAGCATGTTTCGCCAGGCCCGCTCGCACTCTGCACCCACACAGCCTGTCTGCCGCCGCGCTCGAGGTCACCGCGCGCGGCGGGCGTCCCGGCAGGGGCGTTGGCTGTCTCCAGCGGCGCGCCCCTGCACGACGGCACCCACGCCTTTTTGTTTGTTTAGGATTTTGTCCATTTCTCCTTCGTCGAAAGTTAGCAAGTCAGTCCGCCGAGCTGACCTTGCTATGGCTGTCTCTGCGACCTTGTTCACTCCATCCACTCACCTGCGGCAGTCGTAGTAGGAAGGTCCGCGTGCGCGCAGGTGTACCGCATGGGCCTGATCGGCGCGGCGCTGCACATGGCAGAGATCCTGCCGCTGGTCTCGCTGCTGGTCGGCCTCATCACGCTGCCGTCCATCCCGGGCTCCATCCTCATTGCTGTGTCCGAGCCCGTCACGTGGGGCCCGGTCACCCTACCCTATCTGACCCCGCGCAATCCCTGCCCCGAGGCCGGCCTCACCCATGCGCAGCCATGCCCCCGACCAGCGGCGTGCAGTCAGGCCTGTCTCGTGATGCGCGCCCGGGCCCCGCGTCGCTGCGTGCTCGGGCTGGCCGTGCGGCCGCCAACACGCTGCGCATGCGGCGCGATTGCACTGAGCGGGCGCATGATGGCGCCGAGTCACTGCCGACGAGAGCCGGCCTTGCGGCCACTGACAAGCTGCGCATGCGGCGCGGCTGCAATCGCTTGCGTGAGCGCGCGCACGGCGGCGGCGCGCGCGCAGGTTCATGCATCTGGTCGTGAACAGATGAGGCCTGTGCTATGAAGCAGGCGCATGACGGCGCCGAGTCACTGCTTACAAGAATTGGCCTTGTGGCCGCTGCCACGCTGCGCATGGGCGCGCAGCTTCTACCTGTACTACCAGTTCGCGCTGGAGTGGGACCGCTCGCTGCTGCAGCCGAGCGAGCTGCCGCCGCAGCCCGCGGGCGACGAGGACGCGCCCAACGGCACCGCGCTGCCCAACCAGCACGAGCAGCCGACCGTGTACATCGCCGGCAAGAAGGCGCGCCGGCGGCCCGACTCTCCGCCTGAGCCGCGAGCGCGCCTTTGCGGGGCCCTCGACGGCCGGCGCGAGCGGACGGCGGTCTCACCCTGCTGCTGGCTTCGCCGCCCCCGCTAGCCTCCGCACCGCGCTGGGCGCCATGCTTGAGCAGATGCAGAGAGGAGTGCACTCACTGGGGCTCTTTCGCATTTTGTGAACATGGGTGTGCTACAAAAAGCCTTCTGATGCTGACCCTGGTGCATGACCTTGTGGAGTGAGTTGGTAAAGTGGGCATGCATGCATGGCCTGCTCTGCTCTGATTGGGATGCAGCGGTCCTGGGGCCAAGCCGCAGGCAGGGTCATGGCCGTCCCTGGCTCCCACCCCACCTGGCGGCATCAGCCCAGCCCCAGCCCCGTGCCGCCGCGCTGCAGGACGACGAGCACCCCGGGACGGAGCCGGCGCTCAAGATCAAGGCCGCGTTTGCGGCGGGCACGTTCGTGCTGGGCCTGCTCACCGTGGCCGCGCCCGTGGCCATCATCCCCACCTGCCAGCACCAGTCGACGCCGGACTTTGCCCTCTTCCGGCCTGTGGTGCGCGCGCGGCCCCCCGCGCACGCTCGGGCGCATGCGGCCCGTGCACCCAGCGCGTCTCGCGGCAGCCTCTTGCGGCAGCCTCATGCCAGGAGCGCCTGGGGCGCCTGGAAGTCGTGCGCCGGGCACGATGAGTGCAGCAGGCCCTGACGCAAGCCTTGGCACGCAGCTTGGACGCGGCGGTGCCCAGCCCCCTAGCTTCGCGGACGAGATGGGCGCATCGCTGGGCTCCCGGCCCGGCGGCGGCATGACGGGCGGCCCGGCTGGCGGCCTGGCCTTCGGCTCGGCAGGCGGCCCGCTCTGCCGCGCGCCGCAGACAGTGGAGGGCACCACGTTCATCTACGCCCGACACGGCCGCTCCAACGAGCTGGCCACGCTGCTGGAGTCGCATCCCATGTCGGTGCGGGGCTGCGCTGTCCCCTGACCCTAACACTGACCAACGAGCCTCTGAAGCCTGTGCGCACCGCCGTCGTCATGGCGCATGGAGCAAGCGTGCAGGGTGTAGCGCTCACCCTCCCACAGGTTATAGGGCCTAACCCTATAACAGACAGAAGACGCTGTAACAGCAGAAGCGCTGCAAGCGTGCAAGGCGTGCTGCCGCACAGACCCTGTGTGGCTCAGCCTTGCTTGCTCTGGCACGGCGCTGGGCGCTTCTGAGGCTTGCCAGGTAGAGTGTGCTCCTGTCGTGCGCACCCAGGCTGTGCTCTTTACTGTGAGGCTTTTGCAGCCTGCGGCGCACCTGGCTAGGCACTGCTTCGCTCACAGGACACCGCCCGGGTCGCCCACATCCGCAGGCGCGCCGGCTCCCATGCTGCCACAGCCAACAGTACCTCATGCATTGGCCAGCCTCCTCACACAGGAGCGACCCATATTTGGCAGGGGCAGAGCGGCCATCCGCAGCCTGGCTCAGGTGCGCCGCTGGCGCAGCTGGCCCGAGATGGCGGCCGCTGAACCGTGGCCCGCGCGCCCGGCAGGCGCACAAGGACGAGGGCAACCTCAAGTTCGAGGTGTCCGAGTCGGACGACCACACATTCCGCATCGACGAGCGCTGGACCTCCAAGCGCACCATGTTCAAGTGCGCAATTTGCAGGGCTAGGGTAGGCCACCCAAAGCCTAGGACATTGCAGGCTTCACAGCGCGCCGCCTTCGCACGGCGCTCCGGGACGTGCCTCTGGATGAAGGCTTAGCATGCGCTTGAGATGAGGTGCACTCGTTGCGTGCGCTGCGCTCCCGGACCTTGCCAGAACCGCCGGCCTGCTCTGGCATGTCCGCCAAGCCAGCCGCGCGCGCGCGCCTGGCACACCCCGCGCTGGCAGGCTGGCGCTGTCCGGCACGGCGTGCCGGGGCGCGGCCGCTGCCCCGCCGCGCCCCGCGCGCGCGCTAGCCGCCCGCTCGCGCTGGCGGCTGGTGCCGGTGCCGGTCGGGGGAGTAAGGTCTGTGTGCTGCCTCGAGCTTCCCATGCGTCCCGGATCAACCCTAACTTGGGCCCAACGCTGACCTGCGCCGCGCAGCCGCTTCACCAAGCCGGACTCGCGCACATACCTGACGCCCGCCTTCCACGACCTGGTCGCCAACGTGAGCGTGGCGGGGCCGTTCCACCCGTTCATCCCGTGCGCGGCCGCGGCCCAGCAGCCGCGCGAGCACTTCCTGCGCGAGCCGGTCATCGTGGACGCGCCGCTCGGCTGCGTGTGGTGCGCCCTGCGCCTGCGTAACCCTAATTCTAAACTTGCATTTAACCTAGCTCTGACCCTACCTCTGCATGCGGCCTCCTTGGCGAGACATCACTCAAAGCACCGTCCAGCGGCGCGGCCTTGCCGCGAGCGGCATATACACCGCCTGCACCCGCCGCCCGGCAAGCCCAGCACGGCTGGCTGCCTGCTGCTGTGCCTCTGCGGCCATTACGTAGTAGTGCAGCCTCTCCACAAGGGTGTCTGCCTGATGCGCGACGGCAGAGCGCATGGTTGGCAGGGGGCCGGGTGCGCCGATGGCGGCATGCCCGCTGGGTTGCCAGCTCCTGGGGCACCAGCGCATGCAGCCGCGCGCCGCGCCAGCGCTCCACGGCAGGCGGCATAGGGGCTATCCTAACCCTAACCATAGCGCTGCATGGCCCGCCCAGGGAGCAGCTGGACAACTTTGCCGACGGCAGCACGAGCGTCGGGTGCCTGGCGTCCACCGGCGCGCTGGAGGGCAACGCCGATCTGCGTGCCGTCGTGGAGCCCTTCCCCGCGCCGCCGGCCAACTGCACGATGCGCCAGATGCGCCAGCGCGTGCCGCGCGTGCCGCAGCCTGACGGCGGCCACACGCTCATCTACCACACGCTGTCCGGCTGCTGGGTCGACCCCGCGCGCGTGCGCCCGCGCCCTGGCGGCCTGTGGGGGCTGCGGCGCCCCCGCGTTGTGCACCCCCCCGCCTGCCCTGCCGCCTGCCGCGCCTTGTCAGCGGTGACATGCGGCGCCTCCCTGGCAACCGCCTGGGTCTCTTCGCGCCCGGGGCTGCTCGCAGGCAACCCTTGCAGGCAACCCGCCTTGTGCGGCGCCATTGCGCCCGGGGCTGCCTACAGCAGAGCAATGCATGCATGCTTGGCTCCTGCTCGTTGCTGGGCCGTCGCTGCGCCCAGGGCAGGCGCGCGCGCCGGGGCGCCCAGGGTGCCACCCGCGCGCCCCCGCCGAGTGTCTGCTTGTGACAGCAACAGCGCATCGCATCGCTCGGCACGCACTGCAGCGCACCTGATGAGCACGCCGGGTACGTAGGATTAGGGTGAGGACTGAGATCTGGCGCTGCGCAGGCGGACGCGCTGGTGGAGACGCAAATCACGGAGATCATGGTCACGCCGCACGAGGGCTCGAGCGCCACAACTGGCAAGACCGACCTGGTCTACACGCTGCGCCTGTCGCCCAAGACCATCGACGGCACCGAGGTGCGGCGGAGGCGCCTGCGACTGCCGCCCTGCTCGCGGCCCTACTCCCGCGTCCGCGGTCAGCATGAGAGGGTTGTTTCACGTGATGCAAAAGCTGAGCCGACAGCAAAAGCTTGGCATCACGTTCGGCGCACTTCGGCGACATTGCGCATGTGTGCTGTTCACATTACTTGGCAGCAAGGATGATGGCACGCTTGTATGTTGGTGCGGTGAGGCCCTCATGACTGTAGTCTTGAGGGTTTGTGCTGCATGGGCGCCGAGCGCGCCCGCCGCATGCCCGGCACGCTCTTTGCACGCCTGGCGATTCGCCCTCGATGGCCTGCGCCATGCTGGTGCCGGGCGCGCACGCCGTATGCGCCAGACAACCTCCTGCAGGCCCGGCGAGCCTGGGCCCCGGCGTGCAGGCAATGCTGGCGGCCTTCCGCGCCGGCAACGCGGTGCACGTGCCCGGGCTCAAGAAGCTGCTGGAGCAGCGCTGCGCGGGCGCGCGCATCTCGGCGCTGTCGCGCGAGCTCGCGGCGGCGTCCGGGGTGGCCTTCCCTCTCTGAGGGCACCCCAGGCATGGTTCGGAGGACACCCCGCACACCCCGCGCATTTTTGCAACACCCCGGGCGGCTGAGTCCATGTTGGTGAGGTCTCCGGAGCAGCATCCGCTGGCTTGCGCGCGCCACCACGATGCCTGCCAAGCTGACGAGGATGGCCGCTCGCGTTCAGGATGCAGGCCCTGGAGAATTGAGGCAATCAGGGGCGTGCGCGCTCCCGCAAGCTTAGCGCCAGGTTGCTCTGCAAGAATAATAATTTTGTTGTTCATTCTCCATTGATCAGCTTGGGACGGAGTGTGGCGTGGCAAAGGCATGCCCGCTGTGTGGCAAATTTTTTGAGACCGGTGGTGGCTGTACGTGTGACAAACCTAGCAAGGCAGCAGTGTGCTTGTGGGTTTCCAAGTCGTTGTTTGTGATATGGTTTAAGGCCGGTCTTTTTTGGTGGGTTGGCCTCCTCAGAAGCATGGGGCCATGCCGGGGTTCAGCTGCATCACAAGCGTCTGTCTGGTCATCTTTACAGTAAAGTTCAGCATACATGAGTACTGCGGCGGTGCACTTGCATGCAGCATTGTGCTGGTATGGGATGCAGCGGTTGCCACACAGCGCAATGCATTGGGTGACGCCTACCAATGACTGACGCATGTGCACCAGTGGTGAGTGGTGCTTCCGGCTGGTATCAGCCTTGCTGCCCGCACATGTGGCACAAACGTCGGACAGCATGGTCAGCAGCAGAAGGCCAGATTACTTATAGAGTGATGGCAGTCCCTCGGGCTGGCCGATGATACGTGTAGGTTTCTCAGCGTGTGCTGCTCGCGGAGGATGTTGGAAGGGCGAGTGTTCTGTTTGGCGGTGTTTCTTTTTGGCGGTGTTTGGCGCAAGTGCTTGAGCATTTCTTACGGCAAGCATGCCCCACATGGGCTGCATCTGAGAGCACTCATTCAACTTGCCTGTGTATATCCCCTCTGCATTTCCTTCTGACGCGTTACCATTTTGGGACTTCAACCTTGTGATTGTAATGCCGACTGCCACCTGCTGAGACGCCCTGGTATCAGATCCTTAGCTCCACGGCTCGAAACAATGTAAAACAAGCGGAGCCTAGCAGCTTGTGACCCAGCTGTTGCGCATCTCAAGATCTTATCTGCATCTCAAGATGCTTACCATTACATTCGGCACACCCTCTAAGTCAGGCACCAGGCACTTGCATGCGCCAAACCCACACAACCTAGAATCAGAGCCCCCCTCTCCACGCTCTTGCATGCCTCAGCGGTACGACTTCTGGAAGCGCGCGCGCGCGCCAGGGCCGCCAAACCTGAGCAAGGACAGAAACACGGTTACGGCTGAGAAGAAAATGGATGGATGCAGCATATGCTGAAAGCGCTGCAGATGTGCAATCCCACGCACATCCCCAAGGTGCTCCCTGGGCAACTCAACACGCCAACTGCAGCCCACACATGCCCTCGAGGTCAGACTCAGCAGCACGCGACCAACAGACGTCGCTGTGCCGAGCACAGCTCGCTGGTAGAACCACCCCTGAGAATGAGAGCCCCAACAGCTCAAAGAACAACCAGTGATGCTCAGTGCGGCCGGTGCTGGGAGGCCGGGGCCGCACTTCTTGGGCTCGCAGCGCCGCGGGTCTGCGACAAGCAGCGTGCGGTCATACTTGACCAGCACCTCCTTGATCTCCTTCTTCGCCTGCTCGTCCACGTCTGCGCCAGGGACACACCGCACGTGAGCCAGGTCCACAGTGGCGCCAGCGCGGAACGGCGCAGGCCGGCCGGCTCTGCAGCGGCCCTGCGCTCGCCTCCGCACAGGCGCCGCCCCGGCGACGCGCCAATGTGCTGCAGGTGCACCGCTTGCCAGACGCCCTCCGCATGTCACATCCAATCACAGACGGAACCACCAGGTCCGTCAGCACGTCAGCCTCCTCGATGGCGACAGCATTGCTGTATGCATACTATGGAATGCAAATAAACACACGCCTTGGCGGGTGCGCACATTTCTGGTAGAAGGCCACCAGGCCCTTGGCGATCGCTTGCCGGATGGCTGCGCGGCGCACACTGTTGTCAGCAGCCCAGCGCCGCCGCGCGCAGCGATGCACGCTCCACATGCATGGCCCAGCGGACATCCTGACACATAGGCCAGAGACCCCAAAAGCATGGCAACAAGAGCGCCCGCATGTGGCCTCGGGCCCAACACAGGAGGCTGCGGATGCATGGTCATGCATGTCGTGACAAATCAGGCAGCGCGTGCAAATCCCTCGAGCTCGCATGCAGGGTCGCCGCACACGAGCGCATGCTGGTGCCACCAAGCACCAGGGGCACACTCGGCCACGAGCGCCCTTGTGGCACCCCAAAACATAGGGCTTGCAAGCAGTGTAGAGGCATTTGGACTTTGCTAGCAAAGTGAGCACACCCGCGACACGCATCTCACTACGCCAGCTCGGTCCTGCGCGGGCTCAAGGACCTTCACCCTGACCCTCGAGCCTGAACCCCACGCACCGTACGCCTGCGACACGTGGCCGCCGCCCTTGACGCGCAGGCGGATGTCGACCGCGGCAAATTTCTCCTTGCCCAGCAGGTTCACCGGCTCCATCACCTTCCAGCGCAGCGTCTCCGGCTGCAGCAGCTCCAGCGGCGACCCTGCGCGGCCGCGCCGCGCTGCGCGCTCAGCGCGCGACATCCTATGCTGCGCGCTCCTGCTGCTGCGCACTCATGGTCTTCCCCGCCCCCAGCTCACTCGCAGCGTCTGCGCTGGTGTTAGCGGAGCACGCCCGGCTGCAGCAGCTCTAGCGGCAAGCCTGCGACTCACCACTGTGTGCAGCCTGCACACATCTGCTCGCAACACGCTTGGCACCTGCTGGTGCCCGCAGTGCCAACCGCAAGCGCAGCTGCTGCGAAGTAACGCTTCCCTTCTCGAGACAGTGCTAGTACACTTCTCGAGACAGTGCTAGTACACATATCGAGACAAAGCTGCCACACATACACCCGTGCTGCCAGACGGTGCCGTCACTGAATTGCACCCAGGAGAGCTTGTGCGTGAGCTGCGAACAAGTCGTGGGATGTTGAAGCACTCAAGGGAGCACCAAACATAGCTGAAGCCTGTAAAGAGGAGGCTGACTGTTAGTGCAACGCCACCAAGGCAAGTGCTTATCAAGAGTGCAGCCGAAGGCTGCGAGTGTGTGCTCAGACCACTCCCTGAGACCTCACACGCTCAACAGAAGGAGCCAGATGCCCTCCGCTGCAGAAGGCTCCCCGGTTGATGCTGCACAACGCACCATTGAGCTTGAGCAGCCCGGTGCCGCGCTTCACGTACGCCACCGCCACCGCCGTCTTCTGCGCGCACAGCGCAACGCGGCGTCAGGCTCCGCAGCCGGTGATCGCGCCGCCCGGCGCGTCACGGCCCGCCGCTCGCACAACGCGCAGGTCCCAACATCGGCCGCCAATCGCGCACGCGGCGGGGCGCCGCACCTTGCGCCCAAAGGTCTGCACCGACTGCGCGCGCAGCACACGCACCCGTCAGCAACTCGGCAGCATGTCGACCAGCGCATGCACGGCGCAGGCGGGCAGCGCACCTCCGTCATCGTGGCCAGGCAACTCTGTGCCGGCGGCCAGGCTCCCCCAGTGCTTGAAAAGGGCAGGCCGGTTGCTGCTTGTTGCGCTTGACGGCTGGGGGGTAGGGAAACTATCGACTAGGGCCACACCAGGTTATGTTTTTCCTCCTCTTCGAATCGAAGACTTCGATATCAATAGCGAGCTCGACGTCCTTGCCTCCCTTGGATGATTGCTGCGCTGTTGAGTGCATACCTCAGTGTGCTGCCAGATCTATGACTGGAGATCACGTCAGTAGCGGGACTCCTGACCTGATTGGACCAGAGCTCTTACAGAGAAAGGTTGCTGTTATGCACTGCGCACGCGCTGGGGCTGTGCATGGGCTCCGCTGAGGAGAGATCACTGCTGCGATGCGCTCTGACAGCGGATCCGTCCTCCTCACCGGCTTTGCTCACCTTGTCCGTGCGTACCCTCGAGAGACATGCAGCCGGCGCCCTGCACTGGTGTGAGTTGCCGGGGACGAGCCTGACCAGGGCAAGCGCTGCAGTTTCGCAGGTGTCTACGCGCTTGATCACTTTCGCGCTCAACCTTGCGACCGCGCGCCTGCTCTCCGTAGCCTCCTATGGGGTGCGCTGCGGCTCTGCCCGGCCCTGTTGTAGTGTGGTTGAGCAGGCAGACAGGCCAGGCCAAGCCACATGCCTTAGCTGGCTTGCTTGCGGCACGCAGCGCGCCCTGTAGCCTCACCACAGGCACGCGTTGACACAGCGCCCCTCCTCCGTGCAGCTGGCCTCTGTGCAGTTCCACCTGATCAACACCGCCGTGCTCTTCCTCAGCCGGGAGGGCTTCCGCCGCGGCTGCCTGCGCTCGCAGCAGGACGCCCCGGGCGGCGCCGGCGCGGTGGACGTCCCCCGGCTGCTGGCCACCGCCTCGCTCGTCCTGCCCTTCGGCGCGGTGGCCGCCGCGGCCGTGTGCGGCCTGGTGCTGCGCCGGCACGGCCCGGCCGCGCCCGGCGACCCCTACCCGACCGCCGTCTACATGCAGGGTGCGCGCTTTGTATATCGCTGCAGGTACTCTCGGCGCCCGCTACCCCTGCTGCCTCATGGCCTGTGCCTGAGCCCGAGGCTGGGTGCAGCGCCGGTGCCGCCAGCTGAGCCGGTGTCGCCAGGCGCCTCACGACCCCGGCGCCCTCCAGAGAAGACGCAACCCCTGCACTCCCGCGCGCGCAGGCGCCGCGGCGCTGGTTGAGCTGGCTGCGGAGCCGCTGTACATCCTGGGCGCCGCGCAGCTGCGCTTCGGCCTGCGCGTGGGCGCGGAGGCCGCGGCCACGCTTGCGCGCGGCGCGCTCACGCTGGCGCTGCTGGCGCGCGGCGCCTGCGCGCCCGCGCTCGCGCTCTCCTGGGGCCAGGCACGGCCGCGCGCCCGCCCGCTGCGCAGCCCGACAGCGCTCGAGCGGCTGCTGCCGGCAGCGCTCGGCCGAGAAGCGTGCCTGGCTCCCGTGCGCTGTCGCATCGGCCTGACATGCGTCTGCTGGGCCGCGCAGCTTGCCTATGCGGGCGTAACGCTGGCGGCGTATGTCGCCGCGTACGCGCCAGAGCTGGCGGCACAGCACCGCAAGGGGCGGACCGCGGCAGCGTCAGGGGCCGCCTGCGCGGCGCCGCCGGCGGCATCAGGGTCCGAGCCAGCCTGCAGCGCCCGGCCGGCTGCTGCACTGGATGCGAGGCGCCGGGCCGTGGCTGCTGAGCCTGAGCAGGCCTGCCCTGCCGGCGGCGGCCAGCCCGATCAGGCTCAGCAGGCAGGCGGGGCGGCCGAGGGGGAGGGCGCGCGGGGTCATGCAGCTAAGGATGCGGCAGCGGAGCGGTCATGCGGGGCGGACGGAGACGCGGGCTTCAGGGATACCCGGCCTGCCGCGGACGGCGCTCGCAGAGGGCATCGTGAGTTGGCAGGGCGTTGCAGTGGCGAGGGCGAGGAGCGGCGACCGCTGCTGGAGGGCCGCACGCTGCGGCTGTGCGCGAGCTTCACGCTGCAGGCGCGCACCCCGTGAGCTGGCCCGGGCCAGAAATCCTGACGCCGCCCTTTGCACCCTACAGCCCAACCAGCTACAGTGTGTGCCGGGTGCGGTGGGCGGCGCGCCCGTGCTCCTCACGCATGACGACGGGCTGTGCGGTTGTCGGGGGCCGCGCCGCGCCGGCGACCGCCTGGCCCCCGCCCGGCGAGACAGAGGGGGCTCAGCTGGCGCCCCAGCCCCCGCTGAATCCGCGGCGCACGGGCGTGACCCGCCGCCGGCTGAGCATGAGGTTGGCATAGGGTTTAACCCTACCGCGCACGCATAACCCTACCGCCCGCACAGGCGGCCGAGAAGCTGGTGCTGGGGAGGGCTCCAAGCGGGTGCTGCCTAACCCTAACCCTAACCCCACATAATAAGATTAGGACAGTGTCAACCCTACCGCGCGCGCAGGCGGCCGAGAAGCTGGTGCTGGCGGAGGGCTCCAAGCTGGTGCTGGTGGCCACGCAGAGCGCGGCGCAGCAGGGCGTGTACGGCCTGGCGTCCAACCTGGGCTCGCTCGTCGTGCGCACCGTCTTCCAGCCGTTCGAGGAGGCCGCCTTCCTGGCATTCGCGCGGCCCGGCGGCGGCGGCGGTGGCGGCGGCGGCGGCAGTGGCGCGGTGCGCTCGCTCCGCCGCATGACTCTCATCGAGCAGCAGCTGCTGTCGCTATATTTCAGGCTGTCATGTGTGTGCAGTAGCATTCCAACATCATCCACTGCTGGAGTGGGAGCGCTTCAATAGATGTACTGCTTCCCGTACGGTGTTGTTGTGCGAATGAGTTTGTCAGCGTGTGTCACGCAGCCTCCCCTGCTACAGCTGTGCGCGCCCGAGCGGCGCCCTGACGAGGTATGCCGCGCCAGGCTCGCACCGACGCTGGTGCCCATGACGAGGGCGCTGCAAGGGGTGCGGCGTCTTCAACGGCCGCAGCCGCGGCGCGGCAGGCGCGCATGCTGGCGGTGGCCGTGCGGGCCGTCACGATTGTAGGTGCGCTTGCTCAGGGGGCGTCGCGCTGCATGCCATGCCCTCCCAAACTCGGCGCATGTGTGCGCCGCCACAGAAACTCTCAGGGGCCTGAGCGCGGCCACATGCAGCCCGGCAGGGAGGCTGGGGGCAGGAAGGGCTTGTGCACCGAGGCAAGCAAGGCAGGCATGCCATGCATCCAGGACGATGCAGCAGAGGGGGAAGGCCTGGCTGCCCATTGCCGACGTGAAGGTAGTGGGGGAAAGAAAAAAAAGACATCTGGAAGTGAAGTGCCGCGCGCCGCGGCAGGCCTGTTCGCGGTCGCGTTCGGGCCCGCGTACTGCCAGCTGCTGCTGCGGCTCGCGTACGGCGAGCGCTGGGCGGCGACCGGCGCGCCCGCCGCGCTCGCCGCCTACTGCCCCTACATCCTGCTGCTGGCCGTCAACGGCATCCTGGAGGCCTTCGTGCACGCCGTCGCGGCGCCCGCCGAGCTGGCCGCCGCCAACGCCGCGCTCGTCGGCTGCGCGGGCGCGCACATGGCGGCGGTCGCCGCGGCCTCGGCGCGCGGCGGCGGCGCGCCGGGCGTCGTGGCCGCCGACGCGCTCGGCATGGCCGCGCGGATCGCCTACTCCGCCTGGTTTGTGCGGCGCCGCTTCGCTGGCGTGCCCGGCTTCGGCCTGGCCGCGCTGCTGCCGCGCGGCGGCACGCTGTGCGCGCTGGCGGCGGCCGCCGCCGCGACGCTGGCCTCCGCGGCCGCGTGCGGCGCGCGGCTGGGGTTCAGCCTGGCGCCGGGGAGCGGGCCGGCGGCCGCGCTGGCGCGGCGCGCGGCGGCGGCGGCGGCCGCGGTGCTGCCGGCCGGCGAGTGGGCGCGGGCCGGGGTGCATGTGGGGCTGGGCGCCGGCGTGCTGGCGGCGGCCGTGGGCGCAGTGCTCCGCGCCGAGGCCGGGCTGCTCGCGGAGTTGCGCGCGCTGGGCCGCAAGGACAGCTGAGCTAGAGTTAGGGTAGGCTGGATTTCCAGCTGTCAGGCTGCACAAGCTCCTCGGTCTGAGGACCGCGACTGGCACCTGCCGTGCGGTGCTTTCCCAGTGCATGAGCAGTGCTGCACATAGCATGCGCTTAGCTAGTTGTAAGCATGCGCCCGAACCTGCAGCGCTGTCGGGGGCGACAGCTTGTGGTGACGCGGCTGCGACGCGCAGAGCTGACACTGGGTTACAAGGCGCGTGCCATGCTTGTCAACATACCCTCTCCGTCGCGCTCATAACAGCTGGCCGCGCCCCAGACACCGCACTAGAAACAGGCTGGCCGCGCCCAGACAGGCAGTCACACACGGTGCAGAAACCTGCACGAAGGACATGCGCGGGCGCGGCGCCTACAGGCGGCTCGGCAGCGGACGGCCCGCCGCCGCCAGCCGCGCCTGCAGCGCCGCGCGCACGGCCGCCTTGAGCACCTTGCCGGCGGAGTTGGCCGGCAGCGGCGCGGCCTGCGCGGCGACCACCCGCGGCGCCTTGAACCCGGCCAGGCCCTGCGCGCGGCAGAAGGCCGCCACGCCCGCCGTCGTCAGCGGCGCCTCGCCGGCGGCGGCGGCCCTCCCCGCGGCGCCGCTGCCGCCGCGCGGCGCCCGCTCCGGCTGCTGCTGGGGGCCGCCCGTGCCGCCCCCGGCTGCGGCCTGCCGGATGTCTGCCGCGGCGGCCGCCAGAGCGGGGCCGCCAGAGGGGCGGTCGCGGCCGCCCCGGCGTGCCTCTGGGCTGTCTTCAAGGCAATAGGGCCCAGCGAAGGAGTGCCCCGGCCGCAGCACGAGGAGCGCCGCGACCTGCTCGCCGAGGCGCGCATGCGGCAGGCCGACGACGGCCGCGTCGGCGACGCCCACGTGCGCGCGCAGCGCGCGCTCCACCTCGGCCGCGTTGAC
>JAABUV010005206.1_pt1 | contig 14965 bp, 22 predicted proteins | sample 5559971 | NCBI WGS metagenome assembly JAABUV01 (sample SAMN10711881, study PRJNA513362) | rock metagenome | isolation source: Antarctica rocks | place: Antarctica: Victoria Land, Knobhead nord | collected 2015-12-19
CAGATACCCGCCTTCCGCAGCGCGAGCAACTACGCGCTGTGGCAGCTGCGAGAGCTGGCCGCCGAGGAGCCGTGCCGCCGCGCGGCGTCGGACGGCGGCGCGGCCGCGCTGCTCGTGCGGCTGCTGGCGCACGCGGAGCTGGCCGAGGGCGCCGCGGCCGCGCTGCGGCGCCTGGTCAACACGCCCGAGCGCGGCGCGGCCGTCTGCGAAGCGGGTGTGCCCTTCAGGGGGAAGTCCGCCCGTGCACACCTGATCCAGACCGGTGTGAAGAGCTTACGAGTAGCACGGCCCACCATGCATGCCCTTTGCAGGCTGCTCTGCAGCGCTGCATGGCTACGGCTGAGGGGCCGGTACAATTTGCAGGGAACGGTCTGCGGCACCCCTGCCCTGAATCATAGGTTTGTTGCAGCCACTGTCTTTGTATGGTGACGGAAACGTACAGTGCTCTGCATACAAGCTCAGTGCATGGAGCAGTATGCTATAAGACAGGCCGTTTGAAAGCCGGCAGGGAGGCACAGAAAGCCATTGCTTGCAGAAACGCAAGGTTCCTGCAAACACGCCGTGCCCCGCCAAACACTCTTGACCACCTTTGCCCAGTGTGTCTGTTTGCTACCTGATTCACGCTCAGGTGCTCTGGGTCCCGCCAGTCACCCAGACAGTTACTTGGCAGTCCAACGGCGCCGACCAATTAACAAACGAAGGAATGACTCACAACCGTCTATCAGCGGCTCGACCTGCGGCCGGCAGGCGGCGCGGAGGCGCTGGCGCGGTTGTTGGCGGCGCCTGCGCCGCCCGCGCGCGAGCAGGCCGCGCTGGCGCTCGCGTTCCTGGCGCGCAGCAGCGCTGCCGCGCACGCGCGCGTGTTTGGCGCGCTGTGCGCGGCCGCGACGGCCGCGCGCGGCGCGGCCGCGCCGCTCGTGGCGCTCGAGCCGCTGTACCATGCCGGTCCGCGCCTGTCTGATGATCCCAGCAGTGGTCAGGACCCGCGTGTGTGTTTGTCTTAGGGTAGGGGTAGGGCATGGTGTAGTATGGAAGGGTATGGTACCCTAAACCTTCAGTGTTATGTGGGCGCTCACCACGCCCCCAGGCTGCTGGCATGTCCCCGCTCCATGCCGGCACTGCGCAAGAGGCGGCCGACGGGTGGTGTTTCCGGGCATGGGTGTCCGCGCCAATCCGCCTGCCATGAATGCAGTTGCGAGGGCGACCCGATTGGGGCGGCGGCCCGCCTGTCACGCTGGGCGCGCCGCAACGCCAGGGCGCAGCAGGCGCCGGCAGCGGCGGCCGCTGACGTACTGCCGCGCGCGCATGACCGTGGCTGAGAGCGCTGACCCCCGCAGGCGACGCCGAGGGCGTGAGCTACGCAGCGGCATGCCTGGTGCACGCGCTGGCGGCGCCCGCGGCGCCCGGCCAGCTGCCGCACCTGGCGGCCGCCGGCACCGGCTGCGCGCCCAGCCTCGCGCGGCGCCTGGGCGACGGCGCGTGCCCGGCCGCGGTCGTTACGGCCGCGAGCGGCGGCCTGGCCGCGCTCGCGCGCCTGCCCGCGAACCGGCCCGTCGTGCTGCAGGCGCGCACTGGCCTGGCGGCGCACGCGCCCGGCCTGCGCGGCAGGCGCAGGGGCAGCGGGGCGCGCTCGGCACGGAAGCGACTCAAGGCTAGCAGCATAGCAGTGTCTCACATGCTCGTCGAACGTGCCTTGCGCGGCGAGGCCACAGGGCGTGCAGCGCTGCGGTGGCGGGCACCACCTATGCGCCCTCGCGCCTCCCAGCTAGGCGGCGCCTCCTGAGCCGAGGCGCCCGGCAGGCCCTCACAGAGCTGCTGGCGCCGGGCGGGAGCGCGCACGGGCGGCAGCGCGCCGCGGCGCTGCTGTGGCGGCTCGCGTGCCCGCCCGCCGGCGCCGACGCGGGCGTGCACGCCGACGTCTGCCAGCGCCCGGACCTGCTGGCCGGCCTGGCCCATGCGCTGGCCACCGGCACGCCCGCCGCGGCCGGCGTCTGGCAGGCGCTGCTGCACGACCCGGGGCGGTGCGCGCGGATCCCGCACCAGCTTGCGCTGCCAGTCCTGTGCCATGTAGGGAGACTCGCCAAGGCCCTATGTGTTTATATGCTGGCCGTCGCGCTGGGCGGATGCACCCTGTGCTGCCCGTGCAGAGGAGCTGTGTGCAGTGCGTGAGGGACGCTTTGCGGCTGCGAACAGGCTCACGAACAACGTGGCGCATGGTCCAAACCTGGACGCGCTGCGGCAGCAGCTCGCGGCGCCCGACACGGTGGCCGCCGTCGTGCAGCTGCTGCAGTATGCAGGTGCGGCGCACCCATTGCTGGCACAATCGCTTCTGCCTGGACTGCCTTTGGCAGAAAGCACACGCGTGCATGCCCAGCGCCACTGCCTGTGAGAGGAAAGGGCCTTATCACCCACGCCTGCATGCATGCCGCGTGGCTTGACGCGGTGCTCTCTGTCCAGACCCATGCCATAGTTTAAGGGGCGCCGCCCGCCATGCTGCATGCCCCAGAGAAAAGACATGCCGCGCTGGAGCTGAGGTGGGCGCATCCGCAGACCCGGGCGTCAGCCTCCCGGCGGTGCATGTGCTGGCCAACATGACTGCGTTCCGGTCTGCGGGCAGCCCGCCTGTGCGCTACCAGAGCTCCTTCCTGTCAAAGCTGCAGCAGCTGCAGGTGCGGCGGAGCCCCTAGCGCTCCCTGTGCGCTAATGCCTTTGCACTAGACTAGAGCAGAACTGTGCAGCACCTGAGTCCCACATGCAGCCGTGCGCGAAGATTCACCCCTGATATGACTACAAACAGGCTAATGGTGGCCGCATGGTGCCGCATGGAACGACTGTGCTGCAATGTTGACTTTCGTGCCTTCGAGTGTCAGGATTGACAACCAGCGCAAGTGATTCCCGACCTGGGATTTGTGCTTGCCTGGCGCAGCGGTGCCCGCCTCGCGTGCAGGCGCTTGCCTGCCAAGCCGTGCACTACTGGGCAGAATGGGATAGGGTAGCGCCGTGATCATGCACTGCCCCGGGGGCGGCAGGGGCGCGGACACGAGCAGCAGACGCCTGCAGCGGCGGTGGGCGCGAGCGCGGCACCCGCGCTGCTCCTGGGGCTGCTCAACTCGGGCGACCCTGCCGTGGCCGGCGCCGCCATAGCCGCGCTGAACAACCTGTGCGCGCCCGGCTGTCCTGCTGCACCCAAAGTCTCGTTATTCTTGCTTACCCGCAAATGCCCGCACGTGCTCGCACTTACCGCTGTCGTCTGCGTGTAACCATAACTGTCTATGGATTCTAGGTATGCATATTGTTATGCAGAGCTGCCGCGCATTCCTCCTGCATGTGAGCCACTCCAAACAGGCCTGCCTGACCCCTTCCCTGAACCGGAGCAGCCATGCAGTCCTGGCAGGGCTGCCGAAGCCTCTGAACACACCTCGAACAACAAAAGCCCCAGCAGTCATTAACTTATGTGCATCAGGAGCCATGGGCACGGTGCATGCATGTGATGCAGGTCAGCGCGTGTCTTATATGCCACAAGTAAACCAATGGAGCGGCTGCGCATGCAGTGCCAGCGGCTCTGGCAGCCACTGCGGGCCTGGGTCAGCGCGCCAGCACGCATCTCACCACTCTGCCAAGCACAGTGACAACCTCGGCAGCGGAGCTAGCCTGCTGATAGCCATGTCAGATCAGGCTTTGCTTAACCTCTGCAACCCTGGGCTGCAGGTGCGCGAGCGAGCTGGAGCGGCTACGCCGCGCGGCCGCGCCCGCCGCGACCGCGCGCCTCAGCCAGCTCATTGCGTGGAGCGCGCTGCCGCTGCAGTGCCGTGAGGGCGCGCGCACGGTGCCGCAACCCTCCCCCAGCATACCCTTCATATCAACCCTCATGTCGACAAAGTGCAGGGGTGTCATGTTTCTTCAAGAGCATGCGCCTGTCTGTGCAAGGTGCCCTGCCACCGCGTTAACTCCTTTCAACTAGTCTTTATTTATACTGGTGAACACCTACAAGCAGGTGCTTTTCTGACGTTGAATGTCCTCAGTATTGCACTGTAGGGTACGGGAGCAGTAATGCATATTGTATAGCATACATTACGTAGGTCCAATACGTTTTTACGAGCTGAAGGGAGTGCAAGCGATGTGTCGGGTGGGCTGCGCAGGTTCTGCAGCGCCTGGAGGCGCGGGGGTATGTGTCTCCCCCGCTGCAGTTCACCTTCATCACTCTGCTGCTGCAGCCGCCCCCAGAGACTCCGCTGTTCATAGAGCCTTGACATGCCAACCTGGCAAGCCAGAACTACGTCTTGGTGGCCACATTTACACCCTTAGATTGGGGTGCAGTGCCCATGTCATATAGCAGCAGCGCGGATTCTAACTTCCCAGAGGTGTTGCAGTGCGAACTGCATGTTGTGTCACGGTTTACGGTTGCCGGCTTCTGGGTCCATGTACAACCAGGAGCTTAGCTGGTCAGGACTGCTCACTTGACTGCTGGTGCGCGGAATGTGCCAGGTAAGGGCTAGGACTTGCTCCTATGCTTTGGAAAAGCTGCAGGCCATGTGTGATTGGCAGGACGCTAGCCACAGGCGCTTGACATGCTCAGAGTATGCACAAGCCAGCAAGCACGCCCTACCCAGAGAATGTGGCATGCTGCAAATACATGGAACCACATCCCTGAAAGGAAGGGGCAGCTGTGCCAGCAAATGCCAATTGTGCCAGCAAATGCTAATTGTGCACCCAACTGGGAGCGAAGGCCTGCAGCCAGCCAGCATGGAGTGTATTGCTGCACCACTGTTGCAGCATGTTACAAGGACAGGCCCTATGCTGACCGAGGCCCCCTAGGGGAGTAGCCGGCAAGGCCTCGGGGCCTTTCTGGGTACAATAGAGATGCACCAAAATTTTCTTAAGTCTGCTTTACTGTGTAGCACACAGATACAAGCAGCCTGTGGTGATTTGCTGGCCTCGCTGCCAAGTCGAGGTGAGCTGCAACCTGCGCGGTTGGCCGCAGTTTGAACTTGACTTCCCAATGGCCAGCAGTTGATACGCGTAGCGTGAGGTGCTGGCCATGACTGTGGCGATGCCTCTTAATGGCGCTCGTGCTTGCTCTCTGAGTGCGTGGGGCTGGTCGTTGGCGTGTGCAGGCCCTGGCCTCTGCTGCCACATCGGACATAGCCGGTGGGAGGTTGCCAGCGTGTCAGGCGCCCCGTCTGCGGTGACGGCTGCGCGCCGAGTGCGCGCTGAGCTGGCCGAGGCCAGTTGACGTGCGCGCCATCCTGGCCGCTGCTGCTGCCACGCTGCTGCCGCTGGCCGCTGCTACCGATTACAACGCGGCCGCTGCTGCAGCCACGCTGGCCGCGCCAGGGGCTGGCCGGCCGAGCAGCTCCCGCGCTGCGCTGAGCGGGCAGCAGGCGCTGCGGCAGAGCAGGCCCCCCGCCGCGCCAGGCGAGCAGAATGACGAGGGGCAGAGCGCCTTCGGCGCCGCGCCGAGCGAGCAGCGCAAGCTGCAGCGGCACAGCAGCTCCCGCGGCGAGCAGCACGAGCTGCCCAGGGAGGGAGCGAGCCGGGACGCGGACACGCCGTACTGGCGGTCGGCGCTGCAGAGCGTGGACCTGGAGCGCGCCGACGATAGCGGCGCGCTCAGCGCCAGCGACCTCGGCCGGACCCGCACAGGTAGGCCCTGGTGCAAATGTGGTACCCCACACGCTGCCTGCTGCTGCACACCGGTACTGCTTGGTAAGCTGAAGTGGTGTCACTGTCGGCTGGTACATGCAAGCCTGACGCCGCGTCGAGGGGGCGCCTGGTATGCCGCAGCCTCGACGGACGTGGACGCCGCGCTGGGCGCCGTGCCTGTCGTGGACCAGAACGGCTTCATCATCACGCCCGGCGGCAGCGGCCCGGGCGTGCCCGCGGCCTCCTGGCATCACGACTACACGAAGGAGGCGCAGCGCCTGAAGAAGTGGCGCGCCATGCTGGGTGCGCCTGCCGGGGCCTGTCCCCGCCTCGGCGCCAGGCGCCCTGGGTGTCGCGCCCGACAACGTGGCGCGCCACGCTGCGCGCGTCTGCCCGGCCATAGCGCGGCGCTGGCGTGCGCGACCATCCTGCGCTACGGCTGCACTCGGCCTGGCAACTTGAGGAGGGCGGTGCAGCCGGGAGGTGAGCGCGGGCGCGCGCGCGCCAGGCGCGGGGACGTCGGACTGGAAGCGCTTTGTGGCGCGGCACCCCAGCACCGTGAAGCGGCGCGTGCGCAAGGGCATCCCGGACCGCTTGCGCGGCCTGGCCTGGCAGCTGCTCTCCGGCGGGCGCGACCTGCTCATGCAGAACGAGGGTGCGGGCCCCGCCGCCGCAGTGGAGTAGCGGCACAGTCCAGTCTATGAGCTTTGAAGTGCAGGAGACCCAGCGGGGGATCGTTTTGACTACCATTTTGTATCGCCTCCACTCGAATTGTTCGCGAGACTTTTCAAAACCCCGCCACCCTCTGCGCCTGAGAAAGGAGGTGGCAGGAACACGGCGTGTAACGTCTGATCACAAATAATCCAAAGCAACACCCTGCGCACGCCGGCAATGTGGGCCGGTGACCTGCTGCGGCGCGCGCGCAGGCGTGTACGAGCAGCTCATGCTCGCCAGCAGCAGCGAGAAGGAGCTGGAGATCGTGCGCGACCTGTCGCGCACGTACCCCTCGCACGTCTACTACCAGCAGCGCCAGGGCCCTGGGCAGCGCTCGCTGTTCAACGTCCTGCGCGCGTACTCCGTGTACGACCGCCAGGTCGCCCCCTTGGGCGCTCCCTCGCCCCGTATTTGGCCGGCTGCAGGATGCTCTTTGCCTAGCGGTCCCAGCAGCAGGGCTACCTCTGGGCGGCGCGGCGCGGAGTGCCGCGGGTGCGGTCCTGGTACACAGCTCAGCAGATGCCTGCCGGACGGAGCCTGTAGGAGGGATTCCGAAGCCGGGGCCTGGCACGTGGCGTCCGCAGCGAGCGCATACGCGAACCCGCAGCGCCCGCCGACACAGCGGCGGCGCCGCGTGCGGGCGCAGGTGGGCTACGTGCAGGGCATGGGCTTCATTGCGGGCCTGCTGCTGCTGTATATGTGCGAGGAGGACGCGTTCTGGACGATGACGGGCCTGCTGAAGGGCGCGCGCCACGCGCCGCTGGAGGGCCTGTTCCGGCCGGGCCTGCCGCTGCTGCAGCAGTGCCTGTTCCAGTTCTCGGCGCTCGTCGACCACGAGGCGCGCTCGGCGGGCAGGGCTTCAGGTCCTTGAGCGTGCAAGGATTGAGGGTGTGTGCCGGCTGTGGCAGGCGCCGGCGCGCGCCCTCACAGTGCCGTCCTGCCCGAGGTCTGCGGCTCGGTGCATCGTGTTGTATGCTGTATGCTAACGAGAGGCCGCGGCATGGAGCCTGTCGGCCAGCCGCGCACGCTCACCTGTTGTGCTGAGCGCTGCAGAGCGGTGTGGCAAGCCATGCTCGGGGCTTTCTGTGTTGCGTTGTCAACGGCTCCACCTCCGGCTCCACCTGCTTGGACCCGGAAGCATGCGCAATTGGAGATGGGCCGAGGCAAGGCGGGCGCGCGGCGTCAGCAGGGCTGCGGCAGCGAGCGCTGACGGGCGCCGGTGCGCCGCGCAGCTGCCGCGCCTGGGGGCGCACTTCCGCGCGGAGGGCGTGCACCCCACCATGTTCTGCTCGCACTGGTTCATCACGCTCTTCGCCTACACGCTGCCCTTTGGTGCGCCCCCGGAGCGGCGCGCGAGCCGCACGCCTGAGCTCTTTCATGCATGCAGTCAGTTTGGCATTGATGCTGCAGCCCTAGCGCCATGGTGCTCTCCGGCTCGCCCTTTTGCGCAGACAAGTCACGCAAGTGTTGGTGAAGCACCTTGATTTTCATGTCAACCTTCTTATCGAGAGTTCCACGGCACCTGCTCGGTGGCTCTCTTGTGTATGAGAGTGAATTCAGCACACTGTGAGAAACAACCTGGGGGACGCAGACCACCTGTTGCGCGTGTGGGACATCCTGCTGCTGGAGGGGCCCAAGACGGTGTTCAGGTGCACGGCGCCCCCCCGCACGCCAGTCCTCTTGTCGCTGCGGCTGGTCTGACGGGTTCTGGGCATTTCCTACTTTGCAGGACTGCGTCTCTGGGCAGTTCATATGCGTGCCGCCTGCGGTTGCGAGCTGGGACGACCCGCGCACGCTGGGTTCCGACACGTCGCCGGTGCCCTGGCGCTGCTGCAGCCGTCGGAGGGCGCGCGGCTGCAGCCGCCGCTGCCGCTGCCAAGCAAGACGCTGCTGACCAGCCTGCGCCCCGCCGTATTGACCCCGCGTTCCGCGGGCCCGGGCCAGGGTGGGCCTGGCGCTGCTGCGGCTGTCGGAGGACGCGCTGCTGCCGCTGCCGTTCGAGCGGCTGCTGACCGCGCTCAACTCCAAGCAGTACGCCGCGTTCGCGCGCCCGCCAGGCCTGCTGCTGCGCCAGGCGCTGGCCTTCCACGTCTCGCGCCGCCTGGCCGCCTCGCAGGCGCGCGCGCGCGTTCCAGTACCCCAGGGTATGGTAGGATTATCCTAATCCTAACCATATACGCCAGGCGCTGGCCGTCCACATCTCCACTGCCTGGCTGCCTCGCAGGCGCGCGCGTCCGCCCCGGCGCGGCCGGGCTGCGTTGCAGCTGCATGGGGGAGGGCGCCTGGGGGTCTGGACGCTCGCCAGCAGGCTCCAGCAGTCTGTTTTCCTGCTCCTTTTGCATGTTGACCACATAGGCTCAACCCAAGGTTGATGGCGTGCTGCATGGTGGGCAGGCCCGTGCCCGGTGCTGCTGCACTTTGCGGTCGCCGCATGCATGCAGCAGCCAGGTGCGCCTGCAGCAGCCAGGTGTGCCTGCCGAACGCGCAAACTGGGTCTGAGGTGACTCTGCCCGGATGGTGCGGCGCAGGGCGAGTACCAGCGCAGCCAGGTGCCCTCGCCGGCTGCCGAGCCGCTCTCAACGCGCAGCAGCAGCGAGGTGGCGGGGCGCAGCAGCGGCGAGGTTGCCGCACCCGCCGGCGCGCTGGGCGGGGGCGCCGCGCCATAACCCCGGCCGGGGCTGCGCCCAGGGGAGAGGCTCCTGGCCTGTGCTCTGCGCAGGGTCTCTGCACAGTGCGGGATGCAGCGGCCGTGGCCCGTGCAGGGCCGCGCACACCGTCCCCGCGGTGAGGCGCGCGAGTTGCTGATAAAGAAGGGATGGTGTTGGTGCAGAGCGTGCTGCTCTGCGGGGGCGGCAGTATGGCATCGCGTTGCGGAGCAGCTTCGGGGCAGTGCTTGCCAGACTGGCGCTACGGGAGAGCGGGCGCAGGGGCGGGCTTGCTGCAGGAGTGGCCTGAATTTTGTCGCGCTGGGCGGTCGCCGCCAGGCTGGACAGCGTGTTGTAGACTAGGGGCGCCGCCCTGTGCGGCGCCCGGCTGTGTGCTATGCGTGGCAGGCGGCCTTGGTAATCAGTGTGCACCTCCTGTCTGTGTGACATCCCCGCCTACTGCGCCGGCGGGCAGGTTTGCGTGCTGAGTCTGCGGGCCAGCATATGCACGCCAGCCCAGCAAGTTTTGCTCCAAGTAGACACGTTTTGATATTGCACTTGGAACCGGTATGTGGCGTCCCAACCAACCGGCAACCTTAGCGGCGTGTGCCACTTAAAAACAGCGGCGGTGCTATGCTCTTTGCTCTGTCGGACTTCTGATCGTTTCTTTAATTGGCATTGCCGCCACTATGATACACCGATGATATCGAGCATGGAAATATAAAGGCTCTATGGCAAGCTATGGCAGCTTGGCTTCACTTGAATTTTTAATAATACTGTCTCACGCTCGACCCTGCGTCCGCCTTTTTAAATCACATCGGCACGTGACCCTAACCCTAGCACTCTGTGCTTGAAAGTTCAATGGCAAAAGCGAAGTCTGCCCCACAGCGTGCCTACCCGCTGGGCGGGCGCCAGCGCCGTTAGGGGTGCACAGCAGCCATGGCGCAGCAGTCGCGCGTGCTGCGGGAGGTGCTGCGTGCATACGCGTATGTTGTGCTGTGGATGGCCGTGAGCTCCTCGGTCATCCTGTTCAACAAGTGGCTGCTGGCTTTTAGCGGGTTCCCGTACCCGATTGCGCTCACGTCCTGGCACATGGCTTTCTGCTCCACGGTGGGCGTCCTGTGCGTGCGGGGGCTGCGCGTGGTTAAGTCCCACAACATGAGTGGCCACGACTACCTGCGGCGGGTGATGCCAATAGGTGCGACCCGCCTGTTTCAGCGGGCTCTTGTTGTACACACATTGGTTGCACTATACAGTGCAGGCAGGGCGAATTCGAACGCAAGTGTTAGGGCAGGTACACCTGCGCAGAGGCGCACTCTTCGGTGAGAGCGCACTGTTGGTTGCTGTGGCGATGCTTGCAGCGTGATATAAGGTGCTGGACAGCAATGACACTTTGGGAAGAGTGTGCCTGTCTCAGCGCCACGAACTGCAACAGAAGCAGTTGTGGCGCTGAAAGCACTGGCTACAACCTTGTCTCAGTGCTTGAGGACCGCCTTGACGCCACACCCCACGCACGTGCTCGCTGGTCTGGACTTGGGCACGCTGCTTCTGCACACGTGATGTGGCCCTCGTGGAGTCACAAAGGCGGGCTGAAGAGGATACCACTTGGTGTATCAGCCAGCTGAGGGATGCTTACAGGTTGCAGGGCCTGGAACGCATATTGCGGCGCCAAACGCTTGCACAACATGGCGCGGCAGGCGTGCTGTACGCGGCCAGCCTGTGGCTGTCCAACTCCGCATACCTGTACCTCTCCGTCTCGTTCATCCAGATGTCCAAGAGCCTGATGCCCGGCCTGGTCTACTTCACCGGCGTCGCGCTCGGCACCGAGCGCTTCGCGCGCGGCACGGCGGCCAACATGGCGCTGATCGCGTTCGGCGTCGCCATCTGCGCGTACGGCGAGGTTAACCTGCCGCTCAAGGGCGTCGCGCAGCAGCTCACGGCGCTGCTATTTGAGGCGCGCGCCGCCGCCGCTCCGGCCCTGAAGCAGGCGGCCTGCGCTCTCAGCCGCATCAGCTTGAGCCCTTGCACAACAGCCACAGCTGCGCCCCTGGGATGCTGGCACCCCTCCGCACTTGTGCAGGACCTGTGCCGCGCTTCAAAGCAGGATTGCTCCACAGCCTGCGGGGTCCTGCATGCCACTGCGATGGTGCGCCAGTGCGGCAGGTGGCGCGGGTCACACCGGCGGTCACGGGCGAGCGCACGGCAGCATCCTGCAAGCGCGCGTGACGGGCGGCCTCATGCGCCTGGGCGCAACCAACGGCCGCGCAGGAGGCCGGTCAGGGGCTGAGGCCGGGCACGCTCGGGGGCGCGGCGCAGGCGGCGCGCCTGACGCTGGTGCAGCTGCTCATCAACAGCAAGGGCCTGCATATGAACCCGCTGCAGAGCCTGTACTACATCTCGCCCGCGTGCCTGCTCTGCCTGACCCCGCCGCTCGGTGCGCGCGCCTCCCTGGCCTGGTTTGCTTGCACTTCTTGTTAGCCCGGATGCCATCATTCCGAAAGCTGCCTCGCGTTCATGCTGTTGACACAGAGCTGTACAGCTCACCAGGTCCAGTCCCTGCAAGGCTGGAACCAGTCCGATCGCATGCACGTGAATGCCGGAACACAGTAGACGCTTTCAAGGTGCGTCATTGCATGTCTATAAACGTCAAAGCGCACCCCCGTCTGAAAGGCAGCTTGCATCCACGCTTGCATCCAGCTTTAGCCTGGCGCGGCTTCGCATGGACCTGTCGTCGTGGTGCTGCTGGAGCCGGGCGCACCCCGCGCATGGAGCACAGGTTGCGCCAGCCGGCTGATGCGAGGTGCTGCTGCGCGCAGTGCTGCTGGAGCTGGGCCCGATGATGCGCGACGCGAGCCTGAACCTAAACCCGGCTGTCCTGCTGGCCAACGCCCTGAGCGCGTTTGCTCTCAACCTGGTGCGGCCTGATCGGTGTTCTGCGCTACGCTGAGCACAGGGAGAGGCGAGCCGCGTCTGTCTGCATGTTGCGTGTTGTGGCAAGCAAGGGGTGGCGGGGTGGGCACAGGCGCTGCGGTGCTGGGCCACCGCTCTGCGCTGTGGCAGCGCACTGTCCTAACAGCAGGGCAGGCTGGAGGTTGGTGACGCCCTGTACAAGGTGAAATGCCAACGCTGCTTTATGTGGGCTGTCAGTGCGCATCTTTGACCAGCGCCCTACCCAAGGTTCATGCACTGCGCATGATCAGTGGAGTAGCAGTAAGAGATCAGTTAGCGAGGATGCATCTGGCGACCAGTGGGTGCGGCGCAGGCCGTGTTCCTGCTGATCGGCAAGACGAGCGCGCTGACGATGAACATCGCGGGCGTGATCAAGGACTGGCTGCTCATCTTCTGCTCCTACTACCTCTTCCGCGCGCCCGTCACCGCGCTCAACATGCTCGGCTACGCGTTCTGCTGTACAGGGGTATGGCCGGCGCCGCCGCTGCCCACTCCGGATCGGCCACAGGCACTCCTGTGCGGCTCTGCTTGCGCCAGAGGGACATGATATGCCTGGGATGTGCACGCATGGGTTCGCGCTGCAGCGTCATATGCCTGGGTGACATGCGCGAGGTGCATGCTTGTAGCAGCTCCCGCACCGGGGAAGGAAGGCAGCGAGGCAACAGAGTGAGAGACGCGGCCGCCTGTGCGCGAGAGATCGGCTTCATCCCCTCTAGCGTCTAGAGTAAAAAATGAAGCGCTCGGTGGCGCTGAGTGTAGGGAACAGCCTACAGCCAGCAGAAGAGCAAGCGTGGGCCGCACGTGAGGCGCCACGCTGGTACCGGCGCGCCGCGCGCAGGTGGCGGTGTACAACTGGATGAAGCTGAAGGCGATCCAGGCCAAGGCGGCGTTGAGCACAGGCAAGGACGCGGAGAAGGGCGGCGCGGGCGCGGGCGCGGGCGCGCCGGGCGCGCCGCAGCTGACCGCCGACGCGCGCTCACCCACCGCGCCGCCGCCCGCGCCGCCGCAGGCCGCGCCCGCCGACTACACCAGCTTCCGGTGCGCGCCGCTCCGCAGGTCAGGTTTAGCTAGGCCTGGTCCTCGGTAGGCCTAACCCTATCCCTATGCAGGCTGCGCGCTCCATGAAGGTCACCTCTCCTGCACGTGAAGAAGCGGGGAGCCCCCCTCCTGGTGCTATAAGAGCGGCAAGGTCATGTGACATAACGAGGTTTGAGGCTTGCTGCCCGATCGGCCCTGGTGATACGAGGTGGGCCGGTATGCCCTGTGCTGCAGGCGCGCGTCAGACACGCACGCTCCGGCTCTGCATGCCACTCAGCGCGGCGTCCTGCACCGACCGCACTTTTCTTCTTTCACAGTTGCGTATGCTGCATGGCTCAGGCATGCGCATGAGCATGCGCGGTGCGCCCGGCAGGTCAAAGGAGGACATCATGGAGGAGATCAGGCGACTGCAGGCTGCGCTGCTCTCGCACGACGGCAGCCGTGCGCCAGACACCAAGGACAATTGAGCGCGCGTGCTGTGCCTGCGCGCGTTGCCCTGTGTGACCGCATGGCCGCCCGGGCGCGTGCAGTCCGTGTTGAAGAGGGCCTGCTCACTCACTTTGCCTCCCCAGAGCCTCCCCAGAGCCCAATGATGTCAGGCTGGACCCTACAGGGCTGCTCCAAATACAAAGCTTCGTTTATCTTGGCCTCAAGCCCGGACGAAGGAAAAGTGTCCAGGTGAGTGCGGAGGCGCAAGGCTGAGACATGCCCTCTTCAGCTAGCTCATAGTCACGGAAGATCACCGTGCGCATATTCTGAAGCCTGCTGACGCACCGCCCGTGCAATGCACCGCCCCTCTGGTGCTGGACGCTGAGGGTCCAGGTCAGCCAGCAGCATGGTGACCTTCACCAGCCTGGAGGACAGCCCAGCGTTCGAGGCCAAGGTCAGCAGCAGACTCGGCAGCACCCCACTCCTGAGGCACCTGCGCACCCTCCTGTTAGCATTTGTACAGGCGCCTGTGCTGCACGAGGTGAACGCTTGCCAGACTCCCTCTGGGTGCAACGTATATATGTCCATGACGGCGCATGCTCAGACCCAGCTCTGACCTGCGGCACTTGTGCAGCAGGTGCTGGCGCTGGAAGGTATGGTCGAGCGCCTGGACGCGCGGAGCAGGGCGCTCCTGCAGGGCGCCCGTATGTACTCGCACGGGCTGTCGGGCATGACGGAGGGCCTTGCAGCCATGGCCGCACGCCTGCATGACTTCTGCGACGGCACGGACGAGGAGACGATGAGCCTGGGTGCGCCCCCTGCCATAGCTGCGCGCAGGCCCGGCACAGGCATTGCATGCAGCTCGGCTGTGTGTGCCTGCAGCGCTTCACGCCAGGGGCCCTCTGCACATGCCAAGCAGAACATAGGGGTCTGCTGTGGAGCACTGAAGTGCGGCCCTTCACCCCCGTCACGGCCCGGAGGGGCCAGCAGAGCATGTGCTTGGTGTGTGTGCGGCGCGTCGGCGCCCTGCTGCGGTCCTGCAGGGCGGGCCGGCCGCGGCCTCCGCACGGCGTCCACTGCGCTCTGCCGGTCACGCAGGATTGTCGCGCAGAACCCCTACACTGCCGGCCACAGCACGCTCGTGAGCCTGACCAGCGCAGAATCAGCAGCGGCATTCATGGAGGGCCCCACAGGCGGCGGCGGGCCTCGCGGGGGCGGCGGCACGCCCCGGCGCCGATGGCGGGCGCGCGCGCGCGTGCCAGGCGGCCCGCAGCTGGCCAAGTTCGTTGGCGTGCTGCAGGAGCTGCGCGACGCGGGCGAGATGCTGCACACGCAGACCGAGGCCGCGCTGTGCGAGCGCCTGGAGCCGTGGGCCGCGGTGCGCGCCCGCGTAAAGCTCCCCATCCCCTCCCTTCCCCCCGGGCCGCACGTGAGGCGCCACGCTGGTACCGGCGCGCCGCGCGCAGGTGGCGGTGTACAACTGGATGAAGCTGAAGGCGATCCAGGCCAAGGCGGCGTTGAGCACAGGCAAGGACGCGGAGAAGGGC
>JAABUV010005207.1_pt1 | contig 14960 bp, 28 predicted proteins | sample 5559971 | NCBI WGS metagenome assembly JAABUV01 (sample SAMN10711881, study PRJNA513362) | rock metagenome | isolation source: Antarctica rocks | place: Antarctica: Victoria Land, Knobhead nord | collected 2015-12-19
GCCCAGCTGGGGCGCAGGGTCACGGCAGGTGCCCCGACCAGGGTGTGTGCCATGCTCATGGTCGAGGCGGGCTGGGTGCCCGCCCTCCGCGGCGGCCGGCGGCGCCCAAGCTGCCATGGCCAGCGGCTGAGCTGCGCTGTGGCAGGCATGGGCGCTGCTGCTGCTGGCCGCTGCCGCGCCGGATAGGAAGTCCGCGAGGGCTATGAAGAGGTCGCTGAGCGGCGACGCGGCGCCTGCCGAGCGCGCCTGCGCGCGGCGCGCCCTGTCAGGAGCCTCGCGCCCTCCCAGCTGCTCGCAAGCGTGCACGCAGGGTAGTGCACATGGTGCACAAGGAACGCAGCTTTCAGGTCCAGCTTTGACACCTCGCACCTATGGGTAGAGCAAGGGGTTGGCTCGGCCAGTAAGTGCAGGGCATGCCCTCATCCAACGAACACCGTGTTTAACTGCTTTATCATGTCAAACAGCTGGTCTTGTTCTGCTGCATTGCCACCGTGCACATGATAAGCCACGCTTGCTGACCAGCCCAAATGCATGCGGATTACCCAGCAGCGTATGTTGGGCTTGCGCGCCTCCTGGAGCGCGCCGGCGGCCAGCGCGACGGCGGCGGCCGCCGCGCCGGGCTCGGGCCGGCCGAGCGCGGTCGGCAGGGCGGCGCAGAATGCGGGCCAGGCCGTCGAGGCAGGCAGGTCTGCTGCCGCATAGGGGTGGGCGGCCAGCGCAGCCAGCCCGCTCGCGCATGCCAGCGGGTCCGCCTGTCAAGCGCCCGGCGCATGAGAGACAACTGTGCCAGCTTTGCTGTATGCCATGTGCTAGTGCTGGAGGCTGGCAAGGCGTGCTCAGCCTGGTGAGCGTCGACGCAACAGAGCCCGCAAACTTGTACGAGCGGCCGTTCAGCTTGACGCACAGGCCCAGGCTCCAGGGCTGTCCAAGAGCACGGGGCAGCAGCACTGGGTGGCATACGAGCCTGCCACATGCACTGAACAAAGGTCTACGTGGTACCATGCGTGGGAGGCCCCACCAGCTGGGCCACCAGCGCTTCCAGGCTGTCCGTCGTGCTGTCTTCGCTGCAGGCAGCCTCCCAGCACCCGCTGCTGTCCCGGTCCCAAGCGTCAGCCGTCTGGAAGGCAGGGGCTGCCAAGGCGCCGGCCTCCAGTGCTGGCAGGGCAGAGCGCTGCGCGGTTGCGCCAGCGGGCGAAGCCCTGGCGGGCAGCGCGACGGCGAGCTGGCCGCAGGCGGCCTGGACTCGCACGTGCACGTACCCCCGCGCGTCCTTTGCATCCTCCTGCTTCCCACAGGGATGGTGGTGACCAAGGCGGCGAAGTATTTTGCAAGATGCAAGGTGAAGATCGCATTGGGCGCAAATCACGGCTGTTGAACTGCTTCTCACAGCTGGTATGTACTACAGAGTTGTACGCACCAAAGTGCGGTCCTGCTGGCAGCTTGGTGCATTGCTGAAGGTGTCCATGCAGTGATCCCTCGTCCCTGCAGCAACCTCCTCCATGGCCTGGCTGCCTGCTGGACACACTGGGGGGCTGCAGCCCCAGAGGAGGCCGAACAGGCGCGTTTTACTTCTGGTTGAGACGGTCACAGTGTGCTCAAAGCCAGTGACTCTACAGCAGTTTCAACCACCGTGTGTCTGCCACTTTTGCGTTGCAGGCCGATAGGATATCCACTGGTGCCAGCACACCTACCGGTCCCCCAGCACACCAATATTGGCACACCATCAATGTCTTCAGACCCTGATGGGGGCTTGGTATTGGGAGCCACCCAGTCAGCCAGACTGCACAGCACTGACTTCCCGAGGACCTTGAATTCCGAACTCGGCTTGCAAAACCAGTAGCATGGCAAAGGAGGCGCTTGTGCAGTGGCTCACAGCCGGTGGCGGCTACGTGCACCCGCACCTGGACCTCATGGCAGACCTGGGCGACGGAGAACGCGGCGTTGTAGTCACTCAAGCCATCCAAGACGGGGAGCAGCTGGCAGTTGTGCCAATGCGCCTCTGCCTGCACACTCCTACGCTCGCGCAGCAGGCACGGTGGTACTGTTGTCGCGTGCTCACGCTTCCAGAAGCTCAACTCTGTGCCCCGTTGGTCTCTGAGCTGTTCGTGTAAAGTGTGTTTAGCACGGACCTGGTGCCTACCTTCGATGTAGTCTGCAGGGATGTAGTCTGCAGGGAGGCCGAGCTATGGTCAATAATCTTGACCTCTGGTCGAGCAGCGCTGCAGGACCGCAGCGAGTGCGAGGAGTATCTGACAGGACGTGAGCCTGCACTGCGACCGTTTGTTGCGACCGTTCTCCTGCTTATGCACGAGCTCGCCAAGGTGAGAAGCCTGGCATCCTTGCGCAACGTTTGCTGTTCATAACGAGCTTGAACAGGGCAAGACAGTATGGTGCTGCAAGCAGGGGCGCGACAGTTCGTACGCGCCCTACCTGGCCACGCTGCCTGCAAGTCACAACTGCACGCTTGGCTGGGAGGGGGACGAGAAGGCTGAGCTGACAAGTGCCAACATTCTCAACATGCTGTATGGTCACTTCACTCCTTGGCATTCTGCCTGTAAGACTGCTGCCCAGTTTGATTTTCTGCTCATCGCCCGTCTGACATGCATGCGTTCTCGGCCATCATGTTGACATTGGCGAACGCTTTGGACGTGCGCATGAACTGCGGTGTAAAGCGCAGACAATTTTCATGCAATCTCCCTGTATCACACACAAGTGTAACTGCAACACGAGCAGCTCCATGCGGTCGCTGCTGCAAAGACGGCACGGTGCTCGCAGGCACCGAGATCGAGGACTGCACAGAGGGCGGCACCCGGGGCCTCTTCGAGGCGGAGGCACGCCCGGCGCTGGAGGCGCGTCCGGCGCTGTGGGGCGCGGACGAGCGCTCGCGCAGCTATGGCGCGTTCGTGTTTGCAGCGGGCATGGTGCAGTCGCGCAGCTTCCACATGCGCGCAGAGAACTGGCTCACTGGCAAGCAGGTGGAGGGTGCGCCCCCCATGCCTGCATGCGAGGGCAGTGCTCTGCTCTTGCCGCTGCGGCGCAACATACAGGCCGGGGGTAACCTTAGCGTGCAGGTGGAGCATGCTGAGCCTACCCAGGGATGTGCAGGGTCCTGCCCCAAAACGTACCCAGGCTGAAAGTTTGTAAATTGAAGACCAAGTCCCATCATGATGATCTGCTTCACTGTGGTGCGATGCTGCGGCAGGCGAGGAGCTGTACATGCTGCCAGGGCTGGACATGCTGAATCATACGCGGGTTGCCCAGCAGCGCAACAGCTCCCTGCAGCAGTCGCACGAGGCGGCGACCGTATGTCGTGATGGGACAGATGTGACACTGACTGGGTTCTTCAGCATGGCTGCGGGTAGGCCACCCTGCCACGCCATTCTTTGACTTGTGGTGATTCAGCATGCAGGGAAGCTTGCCGACATGCAAGCAAGGCATGTGTGCTTGCTGCTCACCGTGGCGTTGATCAGCAAAGAGCGAGAACAGGTCTCAGGCCGCGGCCTCAGTATACCAGCTTCCAGATGAGCACTACTCATCAATATGTTGTTGGTGTGCAGAGCGGGACATAGCCGCGGGGGAGCAGGTCCTCATCTCGTACGGCGACCTCAGCGATGCGCGGCTGCTGCAAACCTATGGCACGCTAGGCCCAGAGTGCTCATGTGTGTGCGCTGTGCACAGGTACAAGTGCCGCTCGCGCCTTCGCAAGCGCGCCGACTGACTTGCTGCGCTTGTTTCTTCTTATCCCGCTGACCAGCAAGCTCGTGCAAGTGCACGTCCGGCGAAACAGAGGCTGTCGCGCGGCCTCAGTGCCGTGCCGACTGCCATCCCCCGCGGCGCCACCTGTGCAGGCTTCATCGAGCAGCTGCCCGCGCCCAACCCGCACAACCGCGCGGCCGTGTCGTGCGCGGCGCTGGACGCCTGCTGCGCCGCGGCCGCCGCGTCGCACGGCGCACGCGCCGCCGGCGACGCGGACGGGACCGTGGACTATGCCGCCTGCCGGGCGCGGAAGCTGGCGCGGCTGCGGGGCGAGCGCCTGGCGTGCGACCGCGCGGCCGGCGCCGGGCCCGACGCGGTGTGGGTGACGGCGGGCGAGCCGCTGCCGGGCGCCCTGCTCGGCGCGGCGCAGGTGGGGCCGCCCCGCGTGCCCAGCCGGGCCCCCCGGCAAGGCTGCCGTCGGGTCTTTTGGGCGTGGGTGCTGTGACCTCTGGCATGGTTTCGGGGAAATCGCTGCGGCCATGGGAGCTCCACTCCAGTCTCCAGCCAGCAAGGTCAGGCTGCAGGGGTGCGAGCTTGCATGACTGCTCCCAGGGATGTTCTCATCGCCTTGCGCCATGGGTGTGGTGAGCTAGCGAGAGCATCCTGTCGCGCGCAGACGCTGCTGGCGGCCGAGGAGGACTTTGCCGCACTGCCGTTGCCCCGCGACCTGGTCACCTCTGACCAGGGGGACGACCCCTGCGACCGCACTGCCCTCGCGCTGACCGCCCTGCTGCGCCTGGCCGACGCCTGCGCGGCGCGCTACGCACCTGCGGCAGCCCGCGATGGCGACGCGACAGCCGAGCGCGCGGCGGCAGCCTGCCCGCTGCGCCAGCGGCGCGCGGCGCTGGCGGCGCACGTGCGCGCCGCGGAGCAGGGCCTGCTGCGGGGCATGAAGCGCGAGGCACTGCGCGAGCTGGCGGCGCTGCATGCGGAGGATGAGGGGTCGGACGGCGCGGAGCTGAGCGGGTCTGCGAGCGGCAGTGAAGCGTCTGCCGCAGAGTCTGACAAGGAGGCGTCCGGGGGGCCTGGCAGCGGCGAGGACGCGCGCGCAGCGGCCTCTGCTGCTGACAGCGCTGGAGCTGCAGCGACTGGGGCTGGAGACGCTGCTGAGGAGGCCGGGACTGAGATTGCGGCTGGTCAGGTTGCTGTGAGGGCGAGCGCCAAAACGGAGGCAGTGACAGGGGCGCCGAGGCAGACAGGGAACGTGCGAAGAGGCAACGGCTGTGTGCGCCTTGAGCTGCTCTTTTTCAGTCATTGGCATGCTGATGAGTCGCAGGACGACATGATGTAAATCCCCTTGACATGCTCTTGCTGATTTTTTAACCGATAGTTCTTTGGATTGCAGGGAAGGAAATGAAGAAGGCGGCCAAGCCTGGCTTCAAGGATCTTGCTGTGTTCGGTATAACCAGCTTTTCCTGGAGCTAGAAGATCGCTCAACTACAGCAGCAGTCACAACTCCAGTGCCTATTTTCTATTGTTAGCCAAAAAGGGCAGACCGCCTTCTAGTGCGCTCGACTTCACATGAAGGCCGGCATGGGCGCCGGTGCATTGCAGCGGAGCACACTCTTGGCAGAGAGGGCGTGGCCGTGCAGGAGTCCCTGCTCACAGAGGTGCCGCAGCGCCTTGCACGCTTGATGCATGCCCAGAGCGCCCGAGTCTGGCTGCCAATGCGCTTGGGCACGGGCACAGGTGCAGTTGTCTGCCGCTACGGAGACGTGGCAGCCTGCGGTGCGCGGCGAGCGCGGTGCTGCTGGAGGTGAAGGGCCTGCGCGCGACGGTGGCGGCCACCGGCCAGGAAATCCTGCAGGGCGTCGACCTCACCGTGCGCGAGGGGGAGGCGCGCACGCTGCCACCTGCATGTAGTTGCCCACAGGCGCTGCGTCTTGCTACGGAGCAAGCCCGTTCCAAGCTTCTGCTCAGGTATGCAGGAGCAGGTACCTGCAGTCAAGCAAGGGCAATGACTTTGCCGTGAGGCAACTGCGCAGCTGCCGTGAGTCAATGACAAGGCGGAGCTTGCGCGCGCAGACACATGCCATCATGGGCACGAACGGCTCCGGAAAGTCGACTCTATCGAAGTGTTTGGTAGGACATCCTGACTACACAGTCACAGCCGGCACAGGCGTGCGCAGCTCTTCTGCTTTCGGAGTTGAAGTGCAGCGTTGTTTGCGTGTCGTATGGCTGTTGGAATAGCCTGCTGCCTCAGAGCCAGCGGAGCGCCCCCTTGCTGGTGTGCCTCCCTTGCCAGGAGCGTCGCCGTGTCAGGCTTGAAGACGCCGTCTTTGTGCCACTATATGAGTGCTGTTTCTGCCCGTGACACCACGTCATGGGCCCGCGCAGCTATGTACAAGGGCAAAGACCTGTTGGACATGGAGCCTGAAGAGCGAGCGCGCGCCGGCCTGTTCATGAGGCATGCTCCGCAGCTCTTTGGGTCACTGCCTGAAGAGCCCAGCTGGTTCAGCTCAGTGCTTGCTCGCTGGGGGTGTGTGATGGTCAAGTATCGCACTCCGCATGGCCAAGCCTTCCTTGGCCGCTGGGTATGCGCGTGGCTGCGAGAGCCAAGCAAGTTGGGCCCAGCCCGGCCTGGAGGCCAGTGCGCCGCGGGGGCCCATGCAGGGGGCAAGCTCAACCCAGACTTGCCCATGGGGTTGACAGTGGATTTTACAGCATAGGCCCACTGCCCCCGCTCTGAGCTTGCCGATGGAACAATACTCGGATGATCAGCCGCACGTGACTGCCATGCGGCAGCTTCCAGTCGCCGGTGGAGGTGCCCGGCGTGAGCAACGTGGACTTTCTGCGCCTGGCGGCCAACGCGCGGCGGCGCGCGCTGGGCAAGCCGGAGCTGGACCCGCTCGAGTTCTACGGCGAGCTGGTGCCCAAGCTGGCCGCGCTCAAGATGGACCACAAGTTCCTGGAGCGCGACGTCAACACCGGCTTCAGCGGCGGCGAGAAGAAGCGGAATGAGATCCTGCAGCTCGCCGTGCTGGAGGCGCGGCCTTCGCCGCGCCGGCCTCGGGGTGTCAGTGCCAGTGCCAAGCGCGTCCGCGCGAAGACACAGCTCTCTGGAGAGCTTGGGAGCGTGGCGCAAGAGGCGTTGAAGCTGTGCTGCAAGCAGGTGGTGAGGTGGCACGTCTACTGAGTGCCGCGCAGGCGCTGCTTGCTGCGCGCAACCGCGCAACAAGTGCGTGGCTGAGCTGGTGCGCGCGGCGCGCAGGCTGATGTCGCCGTGCTGGATGAGATTGACTCGGGGCTGGACATTGACGCGCTGCGGGACGTTGCGTCCGCTGTGAATGGCCTGAAGCGCCCCGACTCGGCGACGCTGATGGTTACCCACTACAAGGCGCGCACATGGGTGCTGTGGGGCCTGCTGGCTGCCTTACGCAATCGCATGAGGCGCATCATCTAATATCGAGCACGATGTGCTCATGTCAGACTCCATCACAGACGCATCACAGACGCATGCTTGCCCACCACTCTTTGATGTATGGATTGATGTATTTACATGGGTGTAAGTGAAGGCAGAGTTGGAAGGGTGAGCGAGAGCGCAATTCGTCCTGCTCTGTTAGCTTACACGCTGCTTGTGCCCACTGGTGTGTTGCACTTAAAAGGCACTACTAGGAGTGTACCGTGCGTGACCTACCTGTGAACCGCTGGCGCGCCTGCCCATCCCAGATTTGACCTAGGGCGTCTGCGCGCAGCGGCTCCTCAACTTTGTGGTACCGGAGGTAGTGCACATCATGGAGGCCGGCCGCATCATCTACAGCGGCGGCCTGGAGGTGGCAGACGTGCTGGAGGCGGACGGCTATGAGGGCGTCCGCCGCCTCATCCGCCAGCGGGACGCGGAGCCGGCGGGCGTGGCTTGAGGGCGGGTGGGTTGCTGCAGGCCGGCGCCGCAGCTGGACTCCTAGCAGGGGTTGTGTGGTTTGGGGGAGAGTTTGAAGTCCGAGTGCCAAGTTCTATAAAACAGGGTTGGAGTCGACGCGACAGGCGCACATGTGTGAGTCGAGCTGAGGCTATGCACACCCCATGTTGATTGGTTGAGTCCAGGCCTACCCTCCGCTCCTGGCTTTCTTCCCTTTTTTCCACTCTGGCACCCATCACAGCAGGCAGCCAAACCCTACTTCTTGATGGAAGGTGCAAGGGCAGGAAACGTCGCGGTTACAGTGAGAGCTGCACGATTGCACGCTCCACGTGCAATGCCAGTCGCTCCGGAGTACGCCTGGGAGCAGACGTTGGACGGCTTGACGATCCGTGTGCAACTCCCAGGCATAACGCGCTGCAGGCCCGACGTGTTTGCAACCAGTGCGCTGCTCAAGATCAATGCGCAGCCCTACCTCCTGCACCTGGACCTGCGCCATGACGTCGACGATGCGCGCACCGTGGCCGCCGTCACGGACCAGGGCGTCACGTTCAGTCTGCATAAGGTGCCGCACAGCAAATGACACCAGACATCCTTGCAGTGGCGCCTGCCAAGCGACGCCGCAGCACGTCAATACTGTGCGCGCAGACGGAGCCCGCGCTGTGGGATGGGCTGGTGGCGACGGGCGCCAGGGAAGATGTGGCGGCAAGGCGGCGCGCCTCAGTTGAGCGCGCGCACGACCAGGCACGCGCCGACCACGCCGCGCGCCTGAGCAGCCTGCGCGAGGCCGAACGGTGCGGCGCTCCTCTCACTAACTTATGATTAGGTCCTGTGCAACGCAGCCAACACTGCTATGTTCTTCTTGCCAGAGTCTTGCAGGCCACGCAGAGCGCAGTCCTCAACTGACATGTAGAGACCTTCTGGGCGCAACAAGCTCTTCAAAAGTGCACCTGAGCAAAGGCTGCGCAGGGATGCCACTGCCGAGCACATCCGGGTGCAGGACAGCAAGCGGCAGTTCATTGCTGCCCGCAAGGCGGAGGAGCTGGGCGCTGAGCGCGCGCGCCTGGCAGCCTGGCAGACCGCGCTGCCTGGCAGCCGGACCCCGCCGCCACTGGTCAGGGCGGCCGACGGCGCACCTGCGCCGAGCACAGCGCATACTGACGGGCTGGCTGGCGCCCCGCAGCAGACCGACTGCGTGCAGGACCACGCCGAATACTACGGGCGCGGGGCGTGGCCGTCCGCGGCCGGGGGCATGCTGGAGGCCTCAGACGACGCACGCGCTGCAGTGCACGACGATGGCGGCGGGGTGCCGAAATCATGGAGTGCCCGCACGGTTGAGTGCAGCGGTGCAGCGCGCGGCGGCGGCTGCGAGGCCGCTCCAGCCGCAACGGACCCACATGGTGCAGGCCGCAAGGCAGCGCATGAGGAGGCGCGGGTGGCCGCGCGCAGCGAGGCGCCGTTCAAGCCGCCGCCGCCGCCGCGGCGCGCAGCCGTGCGGCCGGTGCCGGTCGAGTTCACGGCGCTGCAGACGCGTCACTTGCCGGCGCGCGCGGGCCGCGAGGTCGAGATACGCGAGTATCGGCGCCAGCAGCAGGTGCTGTGCGCCCCGTGTGCAACAAGTGGAGCAAAAAGGCGTGTCCGGCGCTGTGCTGGACCTGGTGGCTAGAGTCAAGTCATGAGTATGGTGTGCATGCGCATGGCGACGCTTGCTGCCATGCCTCCGGATGGTGCGCTTGTGTTGGTCTGATCTTTGGTCTGATCCTAGCGCGTATCCATTCCGGTTATTTTGGCTGCCTGACTGCAATCCCTGCGCACCCAAACAAAGTATGCATGCGAGCCAGGATGAGGCTGCAGCGGCCGACAGCGCCAGCCTGGCGGACCGCCACCCAGCGTTCCTCAAGGACCGCGGGGATGCCTTAATGCGCGCGGGCAACGCCGCTGCTGCCATCAACGCCTACACACGCGCTCTGGAGCTGGCAGGCTGCCCGACTGAGGGCAGACAGGGCACAGGCGCGCTGACTCTGCCAGCTGCAGGCCCCTGTCAGTATCAGAGGACCTTGCAGCATTGGCGAGTGATAGCATGCCTGCATCTGGACCTAACACGCCTTCACACGGCTGTGCTGCAGCTGCATGCAACACAGCCTCTGAAATGCGGCTGGGCAGTGCACCCTGTGTGTCGTGCAGGAAGTGACGCAGAGCCATGCGCTGACCCCGGCATCCTCTCCGCCTGCCTCGCCAACCGTGCAGCTGCAAACTTTCTGGCCGGCCATTGCAGGCTCGCCCCAGGAGTCCTTGAAAGCACATCATGGGCAGCACTGCTGAGTGAGCACTGCGTCGCCTTTGCCTGTCAGGATGAGAACACATGATAATGTTGGTGCATGCGACGCGCAACCGCTGAAGCTGCACCATTGTAGTAGTATGACATGCATCCAAACTTCGTGTTGCGGACTGTCCAACCAACAACCAATATGGGGACAACACTTGCCATGCGTGTGCTTGGTTAGCAAATGAGCCGACAGGAATCCTGCAGGGCGTGCGTAGAAGACTGCACCGCGGCGCTGGCAGCGGCGCCGCAGCCCGAACAGGATGGCGCAAGCGAGGAGGGGGGTGCAGCCCGCGTGCGCGCGCGGCTGCTGTCGCGGCGCGCAAGCGCATACGTGCGCTTGGGGGAGCTTCCTGCTGCGGTCGCTGACTACGAGCAGGTGCGTGCTGCTGCACAGCCACTCCACTATAGAGGAGGAAAAGAAAACGGACCATGGGGTTCATGAGTCAAGGCGTTTCTGCAAAGCTTTGTGCTGCCTGCGGTGCATGCCTGTGGCTTTGAAACCTGCGATGCGCACTGTTAAGATGAGTTCCTGATCATGCCTTGGCAGGTGAGCCAGGAGGGTTTGTAGGGCTGCCCTTACATGCGCCAGCTGTTGGACAGTGAGCTGCCAGTGCATGCAGCCTGCATGCACCGGCAGCTCCGGCTCGCACCGGCTCTGTGTTGCCCGCGCGCAGTGTGCATTGACTTTTTCCTGGCGGCTTCCGCGACAGCATACAATGCTTGCTCATGCAGCCCTCAGCAGGCCCATGCCTGAGGCCCTGCACGCCGGCAGGCCGTGAAGGCGGAACCCGACAATGCCGCCACCCAGAGGGACTTGCTGGAGGTGCAGTGCTGCGGCGCCGCGGTGCCGCCGGCTTTGGGAGCGCTGGTGCAGCTTGCGGACGCGCGGCTCGCAGCGCAGGTGAGCTCCATGTTGCCCAGCGCAGGCAGGTTCACCTGACAGCTTGTGCACAGGACAACTTATGTGCTTACATGAAAGCTGGGGTCATCACACTGGGCAGCTAAGCAAAGTCAGCCTGGACACGACCAGCTGTCCGGTTAACTTCGGTGGGGGTAGGAAGCTCGTCTCGCTGTGAAGCATGTGCTGTGTGAGCCATGCATGGTGCATTGCACCATGCATGGCACATTGCACAATTGCACCAGGTGCAACCTCACGCTTGCGCACGCCTTGATCCTTCACATGTCCTGACCAGGTCCTTAAACATGCAACTGGGTGCAGGACATGGCAGGCGCCGCCGAGGCGTACACGACCCTGCTGCAGCGCGCGGCTGCCAGCGAGGTCCCCGAATTGCCTGTGAACCATGCGGAGCGCATGGCCGCGCACGTGGGCCGCGCGGCGGCCCTGCTCCGCCTGGGGCGCTGCACGGCCGCGGCCGCGGACTGCGACGCCGCGCTCGCGCTGCTGCTGCTGCCCGGCGCCGGCGAGCCCGCGCTCCTGGCAGGGCCTGGCCTGGCGAGTCAGGCATACGGCCGCGCCGCTGCCGGCCGTGAGGCAGAGCCTTCCTCGCCCCGCAGCGCCAGTGGCTGTGTCAAGAGCGAGCTCCAGTCGCCCGCAAGCATGCTGGCTGCACGGGAGCACGCAGGGAGCGGCCGCGGCGCAGCAGCGGCGGGGGATGCCACGGGTGCACGAGCATGGGCGCACGCCCTGGCTGGCCTTGCGCGCGGGCCGCTTCTGCCCGCCGCTCCCCGCTTGCAGACGGTGGAGGACGCTGGGCTGGAAGCCTGCATAGCGCCGGGCGGCGCAGCGGAGGGAGACTTGCGCGTGGACGGGGACGGCTGGGCTGGTGCAGCCGCAGAGACGTGGTCGCCGGGCGGCGGCAAGCGCGCCATGCTGCTCTGCGCGCTGCTCCGGCGCGGCAGCGCGTACGCGCATGCCAAGCGGTGCGCGGCCTGTGGAAGTGGCCTGCGCCGGGCTGTGTCCTGTTTGCAACATCCGCCGCGTATAATAATCAAGGCGCAGCGCGTCTTCGCCAGGCATGGTATAACGGACTGTCCTCAACCTCTCAACATCACCCTCAGGCAAGGGGCAACTGCAATCTGTATTTACTGGCATGTTTGGTGTCAAGGGCATGCGCTACATTTGGTCACTGCAGTCACACTGCGAGCATCATTACCTTCCAGCGAGCGCCTGGAGCAGATACATATCACTGAGCAAGCTACAGATGGGTTCAAATCCTGCCTGACGCGTGCGGCAGGTATGTGGAGGCCTGCTTGGACTATGGCGCATGCGCGCGCCTGCACCACGCAGCTGGCAACGAGGCTCATGCCAGTGCACTGGAGGCAGACGTAGCTAAGCTGCAATCGTTGGCCCAGGCAGATGCAGAGGACGTGCTGCGCGCCGAGACGGTCTGATATTGCAGAGAGATATAGGGCGTTGTGTGTGTCAGCCCTATGTTGTCACTTTGTGATCAGCATAAAAAGGTGCTGTGGACGACACATGATAATGGGACATACGACTGTGCAGGAGAACGGCGTGCGCTTTGCTCTGAAATTTGGACATGCTCATGTGCTGCAGGCTTGGGTTGCGATGTTGCAGGACCGCCTAGCAGGCTATGCGCGCTGAATGAATGGATTACAACCGTCAGCGCTTCTGGCGACTGGATCCATCATGGCACCCAACCCTCTGTCTGCAGGGCCCTGTGCAAGGGGCTTCCTTACGGCTTCAAAACTTACAGCTTCAGCTCGAGCCTGATTGGCAACAGTTAGTGAGGCAGACGATTGCATCACACAGCGCCATCGCAAGATGTTCTTGAACGTGATGTGACGTGCGGCTCAAGCGCTTGCACTGTGGGTGGGAGGGGGCCCCGCGGGTCATAGGCAGGCGCTGAGGATGGGAGAAGGTTTTGCACAGCTCCCCAGAGTGGACTTTAAGGACCTTTACACTCAGGTTGTCAGCACCGACTCCTATGAGCTCGCCTGCGAGAAGCTGGCACTGGCGCTCTTCAAGCACCATGTCTGCATCATCAGCTTGTCGGCACATGCGTGGAGCCCCACAGACGCTTTTGCAGCATTCTGCGAGCTGCAGAAAGTGGACGTGGAGAACGGCCAGGGCAGCTCGCCAGGCCACACTACGCTGCAGGGGCGCACTATGTTCGAGTTTAGGCTCAACAGCGCTTTTTGGCAGCAGCTGCCGCAGCCGTCACAGGCAACAACATACACGGTGCGCACATCTGCTGGCGGTGGCCGGGATCAATCTTTGATATGCTTGCGGGGCCACAACACTTGTTTCAAGCTTTGCAGCGCACCAGCCTGCGTGCGTGACACCAGCATCCATCAGCTGTTGCTGATGGATGACGCTGGCACAAGTTCTTGTCAAAGGAGTGCTGTTGCAGCCGCTTGCGACGCTGGCTGAGTGGTAGCCAGGCTGCAACCTACTTGTGGTGAAGGTTCTTGCACTGTATCTGGCGGCAGCAGCTCCACACCCTGCAGAGTGTGGCTCGAGACGTGTACCACCGCACCTGCACCGCAGCAGCTGTGCACTGCGCTGCAGGCGTGGGGGGTGCTGGAGAACGTAGCGCGCGTTGTATTGAAGTGCATCTGCCGTGCCAGCCACGTCCGCCTGCCTACAGCTACGCTCTCCTCCCTCCTGGATGAGACGCCACTCGGACAGGGGGAGGTGTCATCGTCCATGATTCAGGTTGACCCAGCTATCATGCAGTTGCCCCCAAGTTTCCTGCCTGCTTCGGTGTTGAGATTCCTTGCGCGATCAGAAGGCATCACCCTGTACCTGACACTGTGTGCAGTATGCCAAGAGACTGTCCAGACCCCGCACATGACCACATGCAGGTAGTCCAGCACAGGAACAACCTGGCTTCCAGCCCCGCGATGCGCGGCGCGCGGCGGCACTGGCCGCTGGCGCACAAGCAGGAGGGCGCTGCGCACACCAGCATGCTCTCGCTCGTGGCGACCCAGGAGGCCAAGGAGTGCGGCGGCGCGCTCATGTCCAAGCTCCAGGTATGCGTGCCGCCTTGCAGCAGAGCGACGCTTGACAGCCTGTAAGCGGTGCACCCGTGCGTTTGTAACTCTAGGCATGCATCAGAGGCGCTGCTCTTGCATGAGCCTAGGACTTCGTGCTGTTGAGCTGCAAGCACATCGCAGTGCAGGGTGCATGGAACTGACATGTGCCTTCATCCGGCACATGCATCTAGAGGCTGAGCAGGGGTCCTTGTTGCCAGGTGAAGGACGCGTCCGGGCGGTGGATCGATGTAGTCATGCGGCCAAACGAGCTGGCAGTGTTTCTTGGGGCCACGGCTGCGCGGGCAACGGGCGGCTTGCTCCAGGCTGCCGTAACCCGTGTGGTGCAGGCCCCAGGCCACTGCAAGCGTGAGCAGATTGTGTGCTGCAAACAGCGACATTTGCCAGATCATTTTGTCACTTGCACGCTGCATGCAGCCTGACAAGCAGCTCAAAAGCGTCGTTCATCAGTGTCTTGCGGGTGGCCTGTGCAGCCATGAGCCACGGGATGCTTGCAATGCTGCTTCTACGCACGCGCACAGGCAGGCGAGCTGGTGTCGGGTGTACCGGGGCACCGCTCGCTGGAGTTCCAGCTGCATGCCCGCCCTGACGCGGTGCTCGACCCAGCGCCGGCGCTGCAGGAGGCCGGCCATGCAGTGCAGGGCAGGTGCGCATGTCCGGCATGCGCGGCCTGATGTCAGATGCACGCATCTCGCCTGCCTCGCGACATCCCTCCTTTTCTGTGAGCAGGGTGCCTGCAAGGCAGGCACCAAAGAGAATCTGTGTCACACCAAGGGCAATCACAAGTACGTCTGTTCTGTGCATGGCGCAGCCTGGCCACGCCCGTGGCGGTGCGGGAGCTCATGCGCCAGTTTGACACGGTGCTGACGCCCTTGAGCGGCAACGGCCCCGCGCCGCTGGAGCTCGGGACGTTTGACCCAATGGCAGCGCGCACGCGGTGCAGCCCACTCCGCGGCCGTGCTCCTCCGCCATGTGCATGGCATGCAGCGTCTGCTGTTTGCTGCCTCAGCTTCGTACTCTGCACCCTGCGTGCTCTGACACACGAGC
>JAABUV010005208.1_pt1 | contig 14960 bp, 10 predicted proteins | sample 5559971 | NCBI WGS metagenome assembly JAABUV01 (sample SAMN10711881, study PRJNA513362) | rock metagenome | isolation source: Antarctica rocks | place: Antarctica: Victoria Land, Knobhead nord | collected 2015-12-19
CGAACCGCTGCTCCTCGTCCACGACCAGGAGGCCGAGCCGGGCGAACTTGACGTCCCTGCTCAGAATCTTGTGCGTCCCGATCACGATGTCCACGGTGTCATCGGCCAGGCCCCGGATGGTCTGGGCGGCCTCGGCCTTGGAGACAAAACGGGACAGCATCTCGATCTTGACGGGGTAGGCGGCCAGGCGCTCCCGGAACGTGCCCAGGTGCTGCTGGGCCAGGATCGTCGTCGGGCAGAGCACGGCGACCTGGCGGCCCGAGTTGACGGCCTTGAAGGCGGCCCGGATGGCGACCTCGGTCTTGCCGTAGCCGACGTCGCCGCAGATCAGCCGGTCCATCGGCTTGTCGTCTTCCAGGTCTTTTTTGACGTCCTCGATGGCGGCGAGCTGGTCCGGCGTCTCCTGGTAGGGGAAGGCCTCCTCCATCTCCGTCTGCCAGGGCGTGTCGGGCGGCAGGGCGAAGCCGTGGGCGGCCTTGCGGGCGGCGTACAGTTTGATCAGGTCGGCGGCCATCTCCTGGACTTGCTTCTGGGCCTTTTTGGTGGCCCGCGCCCAGTCGCCGCTGTTGAGCCGCGTCACGGCCGGGGGCGAGTCGGCGGAGCCGATGTACTTCTGGACGCGGTCCACCTGGTCGGTGGGCACGTAGACCTTGTCGCCGCCGTCGTATTCGAGCAGCAGGTAGTCGCGCTCGGCCCCGTCGGTGCCCTTGAGCTTGGACAGCCCGGCGTAGCGCCCGATGCCGTGGTGGATGTGGACGACGAAATCCCCCTCGCGCAGCTCCAGATAGGAGGTGATCTTCAGGCCCTCTTTGAAGCGCCGGCTGGGGGCCTTCTGGTGTGCCCGGTGCCCGAAGATGTCCGTGTCGGTCGCCAGCATCAGGCCGGCTTCGGGCAGCTTGAAGCCGCCCAGCAGTGACCCCGGCAGCACGAAGACGCCCGCCTCGCCGCCCGGCTCTAGTCTGTCCTGGGGCGAGACCGGGAGCTTGTGCTCGGCCAATATCTGCCGCAGCCGCTCGGGCTGCTCGGTGACGAGGACGCAGCGGAAGCGCGCCCCGAGCCAGCCGTCCATCGCCTCGAAGAAGGCCGGCATCCGCCCGGCGAAGTTCTCCATCGCCCCGGCCTGCGTCGTGGTCGTGCCGTCGATCTCCAGCCCGTCCAGATCGCGGCCCAGGAGGGAAAGGAGGAGGGCACCGGGGCGCGGAGAAGAGGCCTCACCCCCGCCTTCTCCTGCGCCCGTGACCCTCCCCATCAGCGCCTCGAACCCGCAGGCGTGGGGCATGGCGGCGGTCAGAATCTCGCCGCGGGCGGCGCGGGCCTCCAGAATCTCCACGATCTCGGCCTCGCGCTGCTCCCAGCGGGCGCGGGCCTGGGAAGGCTCGTCCAGAATCAACAGCGCGTCGGCGGGCAGGTAATCGAGAGCGCAGACCGGCCCATCCGGGTACAGATAGGGCAGGTAATACTCCATCGCCTCGAACGGCGTCCCGGCGTTCATCTGGGCGACGTCGCCCTCGACGCGCTCTTCCAGCCGGTTGGCATGCTCCGCGCCCCGGCCATCGAGGTCCATCTTCCGCAGGGCGGCCATGCGGGGCGGCAGCTCGCGCGCCAGCCGGGCGACGGCCCCGGCGACGGCACCGGGTTCGAGGGGCACCTCGCGGACGGCGGAGATCGTCAGCGCATCCAGATTGCCCGTCGAGCGCTGCGTCTCGATATCGAAAGGCCGGATGCTCTCGATGTCGTCGCCGAAGAAGTCCACGCGGACGGGCTTCAGGGCGTCGCCGGGGAAGATATCCAAGATGCCGCCGCGCCGGGTCCACTGGCCGGGCTGCTCGACGGCCTCGACGCGCTCGTAGCCGAACCCGACCAAGGACTTTTCCAGCGCCCCGATGTCGGCGGTCTCGCCCTGGGTCAGCGTGACGCGGCGGGCCGCGAGCAGGCCGGGCCGGACCGTGTGCTGGAGCCACGCGCCGATGGGGCCGACGGTGACGCGCGCCTCGCCCCCGGCCAGCGCTTGCAGGGCCGCCACGCGCTGCCCGGTCTGGGCGAGGTCGGGGGCACCCTCGGCGAAGATCAGCGTGTCGGTGGACGACGGGAGCGAGGCCAGGGCGTCGCCCTCGACGCCGTAGCGGGCGAGGTCCGCGGCCAGCCGGGCGGCCTGGTCGGCGTTGTAGGTGACGACGGCCAGGGGCCGTCCGAGGTCGCGGGCGAGCCGGGCCAGCAGCCAGCCTTTGGCCGGGACCGGCAATCCCTCAAGCTGATAAACGCCGCCCCCTCGGGCCGCTCCCAGGAGTTGTGCGTAGGCGGGGTAGTCTTCGGCCAGGCCGGGCAGTTCTCGCAGGTCCATTCGCGCGCGGTTCCTTGCTACGTGTTGACTTCGGCGTTCAAGATGATGATCGGCGGCGACGCACAAAAGGGCCTCGGCGGCGTGAGCCACCCAAGCCGGTCACGTCTGTTTTTGCCGATTAGTTGTACCCGTTTAGTTCCGCCTCTAACGCCTCCACTGTAGGAAGCCGCCCCTGCAAGTCTTCGGGCAGGCTCTCCAGCGCCTGATAGACGGAGACGCCGATGGGCTTGCTCATGTCGCGCAGGGCGTAGCGGACGTTGTGCCCCCAGGGTATTTATCCAACAAGTTGTTGGACAAATGCTTCGTTCGGCCATGCTTCCGCAAAAGCCCGCATATAAAGCAAGTTCGTGCGGGAAAAGCCTTTCATTTCCGGGAAGGCAAGGCGCAGATCATGCGAAAGGCGCTCGATGACTTTTGCGCCCCACCCCGCCGCCCCTTGCCGCGCCCGTATCTCGCGCCCGACCTGCCAGTACAGCAGGACCAGCCCGCGGTTGACGTTCAGCGCCGCCCGGACCTGGGCGTTTCGGATGCGCTCCTTCAGCTCGCCGACGAAGTCTGCGTACTCTTCCGCAGCCAGTTCTTGATCCATCCGTAGCCCCTCCCGCGTGCCTCTTCTCGCCGGTAGATTATACCCGGCCCGCGTTTCCCGGCGCGGGGGCTGCGGACAAAAAAAGCCCGCCGCCTGCAAACGCAGGGGCGGGCTTTTCCTAGCGTGCGGCTACTCGCCGTAGACGGCGGTGCAGAGGTCCACGGCGTCGGTGCTGGTGCCCCAGATGACGTGGTCGGCCCAGACGCTGGTGCCCCAGATGACGTGCGAGGAGGACAGCACGTTGCTGCCGCTGAGGCCGCTCGTGCCCCAGATGACGTGCAGGTCGGTCAGGCCCGCCGTGCCCCAGATGACGTGGCTGGCGGACAGGATCTTGCTGCTGTCTAGAATGACGTTGCCCGAGCTGTCCTCGGTCAGCGCGGGGCTGAGGGCGGGCAGGGTGGCGACGGCGGTGCTGGCGAGGGCGGCCGGGATGTTCAGGTAGCCCGCGCCGTAGGTGCAGGGGTCGGCCTTGCCGGTGGGGTCGGCCCACTTGTCGGCGGAGACCATCAGGCGGGCCTTGACCGTGTCGGGCGTGAGCGCGGGGTTCGCCTGGAGCAGCAGGGCGGCGGCCCCGGCGACCACGGGCGCGGCCATTGACGTCCCCGAGAGTTGCAGGTAGCTGCTGGACATCCCTGTCGAGCCGGTGGGGCCGTAGTAGGACAGCGGCACGTTGTCCTGGGCGGCGTACTGGGTCGCCAGGAAGCTGCCGGGGGCGTCCAGCGAGATGATCTTGTTGCCGGGCGCGAGGATGTCCGGTTTCATGATCAGGTCCAGGCGGGACGGCCCGCGGCTGGAGTAGGTGGCGACGCGGTCGTGGGCGCGGACGCCGTCGATGCTCTTGGCCGCGCCGACGGTGATGACGTAGGGGTCGTTGCCGGGCGACTGGATGCTTCCGTAAGCCGTGCCCCAGCCCTCGTTGGCGGCACCCGCCGTGTTCGACGCGCTGGCCCGCCCGCTGTTGCCTGCGGCGCAGACGACGACGATGCCGGCCTTCCAGGCGGCCTCGACGCCCTGGCAGAGCGGATCGGTCTTGTAGCTCTCACCGACCGGGTGGCCGAGCGACAGGTTCATGACGACCGGGTGGGTGTACTTGTACTGGTTCTTGATCTGGACCACGTACTGGATGCCGGCCAGGACCGAACTGACCGTGCCCATCCCGTGCGAGTCCAGCACACGGACGCTTGCGACATATGCCCCGCGGGCGATCCCGTGGAAGCTGTGCTTGTAGCCCAGCCCCGTGGACGACGCCCCGCTGCCGGCGAGGATGCCCGCGACGTGGGTGCCGTGCCCGCACCCGTCCGCCGTGGACGAGTCGCCCGACACGAAGCTGACCGTGCTGTACACCCGCCCGCTGAGGTCGGCGTTGGAGGCGACTCCGCTGTCCAGCACGGCGGCGATCACGCCCTTGCCGGTCAGCCCGTACTGCGAAAAGGTGGCGGCTTCTCCCGAAGACTTCTCGGTGAAGTCGTCGCACTTCCTGACCGCGCCGTCCGACGACAGATGGGTCACGAACGGCAGGGCGGCGACGCGGGCGAGGTTGCGGGAAGGCACGGTCGCCGCCACCGAGCCGATGAAGCCCAGATGGCGGGTGATGTCCACGCCCAGGGCGCGCAGCGTGGCTTCTTGGGCGGGGGTGAGATCGCCGGTCACCTTGAGGATGACCGGGGACCAGCCCGCCGCGGGCCTGGCGGCCAGGGTCGGGGCGAGGAATGAGTCGGCCTTGGCGGACGAGTCCGCGCGGGCCGGCGCGGCGGCGAGTGTGCCGCCGAGGCCGAGGAGCAGGGCGGCCAGTGCGGCGGCCCTCGACGCTCTTGTCTGCGTTCTTGTCAATTTTATCGGTATGCGAGTCATGGTCGGATTCCCTCGTCTTTGTCGCAGCTTGGCGGCCCGGCGGCCATCTTCCGGTACAGCGAAGAGAAGGCCCGTGGCTTTGCGTCGCGGGCTTTCGCCCGGTTTGCCTTTGTCAATCGCGAAGGATGTGGTTTACGTGGCGTCCGACCCGACAAGCGTGTCGCCCTTCCGGCAGCCCGGCTGTCTCCCCGCCCCCGCCTATCGGAGGGGTGGAGAGACCCGCGGCTTTGCGTCCCGGCCTTGCGGCCGGTTTGCCTTGATCGGGGGCGGAGACCATCTGGTTGTAATTATGCCGCTGGGGGGGGAAAGGCTCACTGGGAGAAGTGCGGGAATCGGGCGCGCGAACCCGCCCCGGTCAGACACGGCCTGCGTTGCGTTAAATTTCGGCTAAACCGCTTGACTTTTCCGCGCGTCTTGTGTATCATAGCAAGCCAAAACAGCCAACCCTTTTTCTCCGGCCCAATAATGAGTAACATCTGATGCGGCTTAACACAGCAATTGTTCCTTTATATCTATTGGCTGGTTTGTGGCTGGTTTCTGATCCTGTTTCCGCTGACCCGTTGCCGGCAGGCGACTTGGAAAAACAGGTGGCTACAGCCATCACAGCAGCAAGGCACGACAATTTGGGACCCGCCCTCGCTTTCAGGAACAACTCAAGGGCTGAGCAGGCGCTTCCATACTTCGAGAAGTACATCGCCGACCCTAATGCGGTTGTGCAAACAGCGGTTGTCGAGGTAGCCGCCGCAGCCCATACCCCAGAGGCCGTTAAAGTGTTGACAACGCTGGTTGTAGACCCATCTGTTGGCGTTGGTGCCACCCATGCGCTGTATGAGAACTTTGACAAGTCGCTGCTAAGACAGGCAGGTGGGGACAAACTGAAAGCCAATCTCCTGCTGCTGTCAAACCAATACCAGTCCAGCGATGTTGTTCTCCTACTCACTTCTTTCCCCCATGACGCAGATGTTCTCCATGACTTGATGAAGTTGCGTCCAGGTTATATCAGGGCTGGCGCGAATGGACAGACGCCAAACACACCAGGTGCTTTGACCATCGACTTAGCCCTCTCCGAACTCGGTCAGCCTGATGCCATAAGTCGGGTTCGAGCGACCATTAAACAAGGCGACATCAGCCTTCTCCCGGCACTGCTCGACAAGCTGAAGTTTATAGATAATCAGACCACGCTGAAAAGCCTTGTTCCCCTGCTCCTGGACAAGCGGTACACCAAGTCAGGCCTCACCATTTCTGCCGCACCCCCTGTGCTGTTCATTCCGCCCGGACAAGCCGCGGCTCAGTACCGGCGGACGCATCCGATGGCACCCATGCCGGTGTCTTGGACATATTATTGGCGGGTGTGTGACATCGCCCTGATCCGCCTTGCCGAGAAGACAGGCGTAGACATCGGCATCCCGGCAGTGATGGACAGGATCAGACAGCACAACCCCATCCTAGATCCTCGAAATTATACTGACGCGGAACTGACCCTTGCCTACAGACGCCTGAGCGCCCATTTCGGATTGCCGACCAAGCACTGACGCAGCACTGACACAGAACGCAAATCGCCGACGCTTCCTGGAGAGCGTCGGCGGTTTCATTTGTCTGAGGCAAGCCGTGGGTCAGCAGCGGCACAGGATGACGGTCTCGGCGCGGGGGTTCTGGGCGTCTCGCTCTTTCCTGTAATTCGCCGTCCTACGCCGCGTCGGCCAGGGCCATGTCGGGGAGGGCGGGGTCGAGGGCGTCGGGCGGGGGCGCGGACAGGGCGGGCCGCTTGCGCTGGGTCTTCCGGCGGTACATGCGGGCGTCGGCGGCGGCCAGCAGGGCGTGGCCGTCCAGCCCGTCGCCGGGGAAGCAGCCCGCGCCGACCGAGACGCCCAGGGTCAGGCGGCTGTCCGCGCCGACGGTCAGGTCGGGGTCATAGGCGGCGACGGCCTCGCACAGCCGCTGGGCCATCGCCTGCGCCTCGGCCTGGCCCGCGCCGCGCAGGACGACCAGGAACTCGTCGCCGCCGTAGCGGGCCACGACGTCGCTCTCGCGGACGGTCCCGCAGAACAGGTCGGCCAGCTCGCACAGCACCTGGTCGCCCTTCTGGTGGCCGAAGTTGTCGTTGATCGGCTTGAAGCGGTCCAGGTCCAGGCACAAGAGGGCGAACGGCTCGCCCCCCGCGCAGAGGCTCTCGATCTGCCCGGTGAGGTAGCGCAGGTTGAACAGGCCGGTCAGCGGGTCGGTGTCGGCGCGGGCGCGCGTCCGGTCGAAGAGCAGGCCGTTGTAGAGGGCCAGGGCCGCCCGCTCGGCGATGGTCTCCAGCAATTGCTGGTCGTGCCGGCGGAAGGCGTCCGGCTCGGGGTGGTACAGGTTGATCGTCCCCAGGGCCTCGCCGCCGTGCAGGATGGCGACGATCAGGGACGAGCCGAGGGGCTGCCAGGGCGGGCCGGGGGCGTCGGCCAGCCGCATCCCGTCGGCAAGCCGCAGGTCGGACTCGTCGTAGCCGCCGCGGAAGCTTTCCCCCAGTGCGGCGACCTGCTGGGACCGGCCCGTCAGGGAGGCCGCCCGCGCGCCGCGCAGACGCGCGGCGTTCAGCCCGACGGCGACGCGGGCGGCCAGCGCCTCACCCGCACCGTCGCGCAGCAGGAACACGCAGGCGGTGCCGGGCAGGATGGCGTCCAGCTTGCTGCCCAGAATCTCTAGCGTCTCTTGCAGGCCCAGGCTCGATGAGAGCGTCTGCGCGACCTCGTACAGCGCCCACAGCTCGGACGACGCCCGCTGGATCTGCCGGACGGCGTCGGCGGTGTGGACGATCTCGCCCGCCCCCGCCTCCATGCCCCCTTCCCCGCCCGCGTCTTGCTCCGGCGCGCGGTCTTCAGCCGCGAGCGCGCCGATGACCCGGTCGAAGGCGGCCACGGCGGCCGGGTCGAACTTCGCCCCGGCCTCGCGCCGCAGCTCGGCCAGGGCGGCCTCGTGGCCCCACGCGCCGCGGTGGGACCGGCTGGACGTCAGGGAGTCATAGACATCGGCGACGGCCAAGATGCGCGCCGTCAGGGGGATGTCTTGGCCCCTCAGCCCGTCCGGGTAGCCGGTCCCGTCCCAGTGCTCGTGGTGGGAGCGGATCACGGGCAGGACCGGCCAGGGGAAGGGGACTTCTTCCAGCAGCGCCGCGCCGATCTCGGGGTGCTTTTTGATCTTGGCGAACTCCTCATCGGTCAGCCGGCCCTGTTTGAGCAGGACGTAGTCGGGGACGCCGAGCTTGCCGATGTCGTGCAGCAGCGCGCCGGTCTTGAGCGCTTCCAGCTCGCCCGCGGGCAGGCCCATGTGCCGGGCGGTGGCGACGGCGTAGCGCTGGACCCTTAAGACGTGCCGGTGCGAGTGCTGGTCTTTGGCGTCGATGGCGAGGGCCAGGCTCTGGATGGTGCCCAGGTAGAGGTCCGCCATGCTCTCGATGTGCTTCTGGCGCTCGTGGGCGCGGGCGGCATACACCGCGTAGGCCTGGTAGGTAAGGAAGACGACGGGCAGGACGAACAGGGGCATCTGCCAGGAGCGGCCGCCGCACAGCAGGGCGGCACCCGTCCCGATGGCCGCCCCGGCGAAGTCTCCGGGCGCGGTCCACAGGAAGTGCTCGCGCCAGAAGGCGAGGATGTTCTGCCCCGAGCACAGCCCGATGATGGCCGCCGTCGAGACGGTGTTGACGGCGAAGTAGACCAGGCTGGCCGCCGCCGCGGCGGGCACGGAGCGCCCGGCGTCTAGGGTGAGCGTGTGCGCGTTGAGGGCCAGAAAGGTCATGCCGGACAGCCACGAGGCCACGCCGGCGACGGCGGCGTTGAAGGCGAGCTGGTAGCCCGGCTGGCGGCGGGGATAGAGGCAAGAGACGAGGCAGCCCAGCGTCCCGACGACGAGGGCACCGGGCGGCCCGAATCGGAGCAGGGCGGCGAAGGTGATGGCGAAGCCCAGGGAGAGTGAGCCGGCGTCCTGGTCGCCCGTCCGCCCGTGGAGCACGATCTTCTGGCCGTAGGCGAAGACGGCCAGGGCCAGGAACAGAATGTCTTCCCACGCGCGCGCGGGGCTGGCGGCGGGCAGGGGCGTGCGGAAGGCCCAGGCCGCCGTGAGCAGGGCGGTGAGGTAGGTGGCGATCAGATAGAGTCGGGCGTTCGCCGGCAGGGTCCGCATCGGGTCTTAGGGCCTCGATAGGATTGTCGGCAGGCGGGCGGGCTGGGATTAGGGGAAGGGCGATGCCCCGGCGTTCGGAACCCACCTCCGCCAAAGGCGGCGGCCCTTCCTGTTAAGGGGGGTTCCTATGCCGGGCGAGGCTCCCCTACCAAATACTGACGGCAGCCGCCGCGCCGGCTTTGGCTTCCCGGCCCGGCGGGCAGGGGAACGCCTGGGCGAACTCGGGCAGGTTGGCGAGCGGGCCGAGGACGCGGAACTTGTTCGGGGCGTGGGGGTCGGTGGCAACGAGCAGGCGCAGGGTCTCGGGGCGGACGTTCTCCCGCCAGGCCTGGGCGTAGGCCAGGAAGAACCGCTGGTCGGGGGTGAAGCCGCCCCGAGACGCGGCCTCTTCGGGGTGGGCCGCGAGGTCTTTCTGGAGGGCGAGATAGGCGATCTTCAGGCCGCCCAGGTCGGCGATGTCCTCGCCCAGAGTCAGATGCCCGTTGACGTGCAGGTCGTCGGCCACGGCGAACGAATCGAACTGACGGGCGATGCCGTCGGCCCGGACCTGGAAGTTCTTTTTATCGCTCGCCGTCCACCAGTCGTGGAGGTTGCCTGCGGCGTCGTACTGGCGGCCCTGGTCGTCGAAGCCGTGGGTCATCTCGTGGCCCATGACCATGCCGATCGCGCCGTAGTTGGAGGCGTCGTCGGCCTGCGGGTCGAAGAACGGCGGCTGCAAGATGCCGGCGGGGAAGACGATCTCGTTGAACGACGGGTTGTAGTAGGCGTTGACGGTCGGCGGCGTCATGCCCCACTCGGTCCGGTCCACGGGATGGCCGAAGTGGTGCAGCTCGCGCCGGAACTCGAAGCGGTTGGCGGCCATGACGTTGACGGCGTAGTCGGGGCTTGCGATGTCGAGGGCCGAGTAGTCGCGCCACCTGTCGGGGTAGCCGACTTTGATCGCCATCTTGTCCAGCTTCACCAGAGCCTGGCGGCGCGTGTCGTCGCCGATCCAGTCCAGGGTCCTCAGGCGGTCCCGCAGGGCGGCCTTGAGGTTCAGGATCAGCTCCAGGGCGCGGGCCTTGGCGGCGGGCGGGAAGGCGCGGGCGACGTACACCTGGCCCAGGCCCTCGCCCAGCGCACCGTCGGTCTCCTGGAGGACGCGCTTCCAGCGCGGGCGCAGCGTCTTTGCGCCGCTCAGCGTGGTGCCATAGAACGCAAAGCTCTCGTTCTCGAAGTCGTCGCTGAGGTAGGGGGCCATGCTGTGGACCAGGTGCCAGCGCAGGTAGGCTTGCCAGTCCTGGGAAGGAACGTCGCGCAGCATCCGGCCCGCCTGGGCGAAGAAGCGGGGCTGGGCGACCAGCAGGCTGCCGGGTTGGGGCAGGCCGACGGCGGCGAAGTAGGGCCGCCAGGAGACGCCGGGCGAGAGCGCATCGAGCTGGGACGGGGTCAGCTTGTGGTAGGTGGCGTTCGGGTCGCGCCGCTCGACGCGGGTCATGGACGCCTGGGCCAGGCGCGTCTCGATGTCCATGACGGACTGGGACTCGCGGGCGGCCAATGCGGGGGCGTCCCCGAGCAGGACGAACATGCGGGCGACGTGGGCGGCGTATCCCGCGCGCAGGGCGGCGGATTTGGCGTCGGTCTTGGTGTAGTAGTCCCGGTCGGGCAGGCCCAGGCCGCCCTGGCCGATCTGGGCGACGTTGTGGGCGCTGTCCTTGTCGTCGGGTCCGACGCCGAAGTCCCAGCCGGCACCGACGCCGATCTGGTGCAGGCGGGCGATCTCCTGTTCCAATCCGGCGGCGTCGCGGGCCGCCCTGATGCGCGCCATCTCGGGCGCGAGCGGGCCGGCTCCCTGCTGTTCGACGCGGGCGGTGTCCATGCCGCTGCGGTAGAAGTCGGCCACTTTGCGCGCGACGCTGCCCGCCGGCGCGGGCGGCCCGGCCACGGCACCGTCGAGGATCGAGTGCAGGACGGCGATGTTGCGCTCGGAGATTTCGCTGAAGCCGCCCCACGAGGACCGGTCGGCGGGGATGGGGTTTGCGGCCAGCCACCTGCCGTTGGCATACTGATAGAAGTCCCGGCAGGGCGGGACGCTGGGGTCGATGGTGGACACGTCCACGCCGTGCGTTTCGGCGGCGGGGATGATGGAAGCCGGGATGAGAGGCGTTTGGGCGGCGAGCCGAGGCCCGCCACAGGCGAGCAGCAGGGCGATGGACAGTAAAAAGGGCTTAGGCATGGCCTGATTATACCACCATACACCTTCGCCGCGCGTGTCAGCTTCCGCCGTGTCAGCTTCCCAAAGCGGCCTGGGCGCGGGCGGCCAGGATGTCGGTCAAAAGCGGCGACGTGCCGATGTAGCGGCCCATCTGGAACTCGACCTGGGGGTGGCGGTCACAAGCCTCCTCCAGCAGCGTCGGCAGGTCGTCGGCGACGTGCGTGCCCGTATGTAGAAAGTAAGGCACGGCGACGACCCGGTCGGCCCCTTGGGCGATGCAGACATCTATGGCATCGGGGATGGTGGGCGCGTTGCACTCCATGAAGCCGGCCTCGACGACATCGAAGACGCTGCGCGCCTTGATTTCCTCGACGACGCGGAACATGTCGCCGTTTGCGACGGGCCGGGGCGAGCCGTGGACCATGACCAAGAGCGCGGTTTTCATCGGCGGCTGTCTTTCTACTCCACAAAAGGTCGGGCGGGCGTGTCCGAGGCGGGGGCGCGGGGGCAGCTCGGCGTGGCGTACAGCGGGCAGTCCGGGCGCGCGCGGCAGCCGCGGGCGGCGGCGGCCAGGTCGTCGCGCCAGGCGGTGGGCGGCAGGGGGCTTTGGGCGCTGGCGATCAGGGCGTCGGCGAGGCCCGGATCGAAGCCGATGGCGTCGGCGACGGTGAACGTCAGGCCGGGGTGCGCGGCGCGGGCGACCGCCAACTGTTCGGGCAGGGACTTGGTGACGAAGAAGCCGGGGACAAGAAAGAAGGGCAGGACGAGAACGTCGGTCGCGCCCGACGCGGCGCAATCGGCCACGGCCTGGGCGAAGGTCGGCTCCGAGTAGTTCAGGTAGCCGACCGAGACCGTGTCCCACCCGCCGCCCCGGCGCAGGCGCGCGGCGTGGGCTTCGAGGGCCTCGCCCGCGCCGCAGAGCAGCGAGCCGTGGGAGAAAAGGATCAGCGCGTTCATGCAGCCATTGTACCCATTGGCGGCCTGGGATGGCACCGGCTGTGGTGTCGCGGGAGGAAGCGGGCGAGTCGGTGGCGAAACGGGCTGGGAAAATCCCCCGATGTTGTGAGGCGTTTGGTTCCCATGCAAACTTCAGTCCCCTTTTCGGCCATCTTGGACACCCGTGACAGCCCCGCCGCCCTCTTGCAGCAGGTGCCGGTCGGCGGCGTCACGCTGACCGACACGTTCTGGGAGCCGCGCCGGCGGGTCAACCGCGACAAGACGCTGCCGTCGCAGTTCCGGCACCTGGAAGAAACGGGGGCCATCGACAACTTCCGGCGGGCATCGGGACGCAAAGACCACGCGGCGGTGCCGTTCAGGGGGATGTGGTTCAGCGACTCGGACGTCTTCAAGTGGCTCGAAGCGGCCTCGTGGGCGCTGGCCGGGGGCGAGGCGGGGGGGACGCTGACGGCCCTGGTGGACACGGCGGTGGCCGAGATCGCCGCCGCGCAGCAGCCGGACGGGTATCTGAACACCTATTTCATGTTCGAGCGCGCGCCGGAGCGGTGGGCGACGGTGGGCCTCGGGTTCAACAACATGCACGAGTTGTACTGCGCGGGGCACCTGTTCCAGGCCGCCGTCGCGCACGCCCGCGCGACCGGCTCGCGGGCGCTGCTGGACGTGGCGGCGCGGCTGGCGGACCACGTCTGCGACACGTTCGGGCCGGGCGAGTCGCAGCGGCACGGGACGGACGGGCACCCGGAGATCGAGATGGCCCTGGCCGAGCTGTTCCGGGCCACGGGCGAGCGGCGCTACCTGGACCAGGCCCAGTATTTCATCGACGCCCGCATCGGCATGGGGCGGATGAACGAGGCGGTCTACCCGATGCTCCCGGTCCGCGAGTACGTGCGGATGGAGGGCCACGCGGTCTGCGGCGTGTACCTGGCGGCGGGCATGACCGACCTGTACGCCGAGACCGGCGACGCGACTCTGCTGAAGGCGCTGGACGGCCTGTGGGACAACATGACCGGCGCGCAGATGTACGTCACGGGCGGCATCGGGCCGCGCTGGGACAACGAGGCCTTCGGCGCGGACTTCGAGCTTCCCGCGCGGGCCTACGCCGAGACCTGCGCGTCCATCGGCAGCGTGATGTGGAACGCGCGCATGCTGACGCTGCGGCCCGACGCGCGCCTGGCCGACCTGATCGAGCGGACGCTGTACAACGGCGTGTTGTCCGGGCTGTCGCTGGACGGGGACGAGTATTTCTACCAGAACCCGCTGGCCGACGACGGGCGGCACCGGCGGCAGGCCTGGTTCGGCTGCGCCTGCTGCCCGCCCAATGTCGCGCGCCTGCTGGCGCAATTGCCCGGCTACTTTTACAGCGTCGCGCCCCAAGCCGTCTACGTCCACCTGTACGCGGCGGGCCGGGCCGCGCTGACTCTGCCGGATGGGCCGATGGTGTCTCTGACGCAGGCGACCGATTATCCCTGGGCGGGCCATGTCCGGGTCACGGTCGAAGAGGTCTCGGGCGGGACGACCCCCGACTGCAAGTTCGCGCTGAACCTGCGCGTCCCGGCCTGGGCGGACGGGGCGCGGCTGTTCGTCAACGGCGAGGAAGCCCCCGCGCCCGTGCCGGGCACCTATGCCGCGCTCGACCGGGACTGGGCGGCGGGCGACTCGGTGACGCTGGACCTGCCGCTGCCGGCGCGGCAGGTCCGGGCCGACCCGCGCGTGTCGGCCCTGGGCGGGCGCGTGGCCCTGATGCGCGGCCCGCTGGTCTACTGCTTCGAGCAGGCCGACAACCCCGAGGCCGACGTGCGCGCCCTGCGTCTTGGCGCGGACGCCCACTGGGAGCCGGCGTCCGCGCCCGGCCTGCCGGGCGACATCGTCGCGCTGCGCGGGGAGGCGTCGCAGTCCGTGCCCGCGGCGGACGGCCCCTACCCCGCCCGGCATGACGGGGCGGGGGCGGCCTCGGGGCCGGCGACCGTCACCGCCGTCCCCTACTACGCCTGGGCGAACCGCGCGCCCGGCCTGATGGCCGTCTGGGTCGGCGCGGAACCCGCGCCCGGCCCCTGAGTGTTCCAGCATCAGAGGGAAACAAAGACCATGAGCGACCAGAACACGATGGAAAAGATCACCAAGACGGAGCAGGAGTGGCGCGCGCTTCTGACCCCGGAGCAGTACCACGTCCTGCGCGAGAAGGGGACCGAGCGGGTGTTCACGGGCAAGTACGTGGACACCAAGACCGGCGGGACGTATGCCTGCGCCGCCTGCGGCCTGGAGCTGTTCGCCTCGGACACGAAGTTCGACTCGCACTGCGGCTGGCCGAGCTTCTTTGACGCGAAGCCCGGCACCGTAGACATGCACGAAGATCGCGCCTTCGGGATGCGCCGCATCGAAGTGACCTGCGCCCGCTGCGGCTCGCACCTGGGCCACGTCTTCCCCGACGGCCCCAAGCCGACGGGCCAGCGCTACTGCATCAACTCGGTCAGCGTGGAGCTGCTGAAGACTGATACTTTTTGAAGAACGGCACAGAAACCTGGTAGCGTCAGCCTGAAAAAAGGACTTGACAATGCCAATAGGTAGGGTATAATCACTGCAACACCCCCCCGGCGCGTTCGCCCGCCGGGTAGCACAGCCATCCCGCAAGGGATGGCTGTAGCCTTATCTAGCCCCGACAACAATCCCCCGATGATAACCAACGTTTATGTGGACACGTTCAACCTCTACTACGGGTTGCTGAAGGGAAGCCCTTACCGCTGGCTTGAGAGTGTGTATAAAAAGTTAGCGTTCTGGCAATAACGGCTTCGTGAACGAACGGAAGCCTTACTCAACTGATCTAACAGACCTACAGTGGCAGCATCTGGAACCGCTGCTGCCCGCCGTCAGGCGGG